>Ga0316576_10002052_pt1 | contig 11299 bp, 14 predicted proteins | sample S0NA_FD_203075 | JGI IMG/M metagenome (GOLD analysis project Ga0316576, IMG submission 203075) | Rhizosphere microbial communities from salt marsh grasses in Alabama, United States - S0-2_050615r3r5 | ecosystem: Host-associated > Plants > Roots > Rhizosphere | place: USA: Alabama | collected... | reverse complement strand
CGAACAAGGTCCGTTGGAGCAATAGCGCCCAGGAAGGGTCCTTGCCGGCATCCTGGGACGCCACAGACCTGTCCAAAGACGCGGGCGACGACATACTCGGGGAGACCCAGGGCAAGATCGTGGGCGGGGCTAGGGTGCGCGGACAGCTCTACATCATCAAGGAGGATGCGGTTTACCGGGTCCGTTATGTGGGCGGGCAGTACATCTACGCAATCGAGCGTCTGCAGGGCACCATCGGCACGAGCGCCCCTCAGGGGTGGGCCGAGGTCCAGGGGGCCCTGGTGATTTTCACCAGCTCCGATGTGCTGGTCTTCGACGGGCAGCGGCAGGTATCCCTGTCCGATGGCAGCGTGCGGAGGCGTTTGTTCACTGCCATAAAGGAGGAGTACTGGGATCGTTCCCAGCTTTACTATCACTCCCCGACCGAGCGGCTGTATGTGGCTGCCGTAACCATAGGGGAGCGTTTGTCCGAAGCACTTATCTATGACCCGAATGCCAAAACCTGGGGACATAGGGAGCTGAAGCAGTCCCTGGGCTTCGATACGGCCTATATCGCGATGGCGCCGGAGAGCCAGGCATGGGACGATTGGATAGGCCCGGAGAACAATGCCTGGGACATTCCTGATGGAGCGTGGAACAAGGGGGTCTACGCGCCGTCTGTGCCGGATATCCTGATATATGAAAGCAACGGGCTACCGGCGGAAGATCCTGGGGTCGAGTATTGGGTGTCGGTGGTTCTTCAATCCCGCAACCTGGACTCCCTGGATACTCCAAAGAATTGCACTGCCCGCCGCGACGGGCTTCCGATCAATGGTGCCAACGGGCTTGCGATGCTCACCGACGTTTGGTTCGAGCTATCCGGCACCGGGCCCATGACGTTTCGGGTGGGGGCTCAGGACGTAAAAGACGGCACTGTTACCTGGAGCCAGTACTACGAGGGGAGCCCGCTTCAAGCGTCTCATGTCGATGTGCGCCTGACCGGGCGTTTCCTGTGCTGGGAGATTCAGACTCAGAGCGATAACTCTTGGGAGCTGTCCGCTTTGACGTTCAACTGGGAGTCGGCCGGTGAGAGATAGAGGCACCAGGGACGGCCCCATCATCCCCTACGTGCCGGAAGCCACGCCCGAGGCGTCGCTTGATCCGCTGCTGACCGACTACATCCGCCGGGAGCTGGAGAAGATCCAGGATACTCTGGCTGCTGTTGTCCCGGACGTTGCGCTCTTACGGACGAGAGGGGGTCGGCGCAACTTCTTTATGAATGGAAATTTCGACATCTGGCAAAGGGGCATCTCTTCCGGCGGCGGCGCTTATGGAGCGGACAGGTGGTTCTTCGGGCGCGTTGGGGGCTCGGCGACTTTTGCCAAAACCGATTTTGTCCTTGGTCAAACTTATGTCCCCAGCGCTTCAAGAAGCTATCTAAGAGTTACATTCACGGGCGGCACCGGGGCGGGTGACTATGTCAATCTTTATCAACGCATTGAGGACGCGAGAATAACAGCGGGCCGACAGCTCACTTTGTCTTTTTACGCACGATCAGTTGGTGCGAACCGCAACCTATCAGTCGGTGCGCTGCAAACCTCAAACGGGGTTGGGATATCTACATCGCCCGTTAAGAAGTTCGCACTATCGGCTGACGCTTGGCAAAAGTGCACGCATACCTTCAATACGCCTTCGCTATTGGGTCAGACGCTTACCGATCCGACATCGCTTCAGGTTGAGTTCTGGCTCAGCGCCGGCTCTACATTTAATCCCCGATCCGACTCGCTCGGTGTTCAATCAGGGACTATTGACATCACAAGCGTTCAAATTGAAGAGGGCGGAGTAGCAACCGACTTCGAGCGACTTTCAGTTGCCGAAGAGATGGCCAATTGCATGCGCTACTACCAGGTGGGTGGGCAGCAGTTATACGGCTATGTTTCGGGCCCGACTGTTATACTTAGGTATGACAGGCTCGGCATCAATATGCGTGCGACGCCTGTCGTAGCCGTCCAGGCAACTTATTACGGCAATGCGCAGAATGCTGTTGGATCCGGGTCCATCAACTCCATTCGACTGTCTGTAGACTGTCCGGCCGCTGGGATGGGGAACGCTGTCGTTTTCTGGGCTGCGGATGCTGAGCTATGAAGATAAAGAAGGCCAAGAAGGTCAAAAAGAACAAGGTATCCCCCGACCTCCCGCCCTTGATTGAAGCTGAGACGGACGACGGGACGATCTGGTTCATGCCCGAGAATCCCGAGACCTGGCACCGCCAACTGCTCCAGGACTTTGTGGACGAGGGCGGGGTAATCTTACCGGATACCGGGGTCGAAACCAGGGAACCGACCGACAGCGAAACTGCTGCGATACAGAAATGGGTCGAGGGGCAGGTGTGACAGATCTGGGGGAATTACGTCGCCTTACCGCAGAAGAGTCTTGTGTGATGCAGCGGTATCTGGCCCTGGCCATAGAAAGAGGGCACGGCAGCTCGGACTGGGACATTGACGATTTGCTCGAGGCCATCAAGACCGACGACGAGATATTGCAATGGGGTCTGTACCTGCACGGAAAAATAAGAGGCGTCGGGGTTACGAGCGTCATAGAAAGGCCCAAAAGACGGCTGCTGAACGTCATGGCCTTGGCCATAGATCCGGGCTTGTCGTTCAAGATGTGGTTACCAGCCCTGATGATGTTGGCAAACGACTTGAAGGTGCAGGCGGTAGTGGGGGCGGGGAGAAAGGGTTGGGCTCGAGCGATGGGGGCCAAACAGCTCTACAGCTGGGAGTTGCCCGTGCCCTGTCCGAGCCAGACACCCTTATACGAGCCAGGAAGAGAGAAAATTTTAAGCGAATCGAACATGCCTTGCGGGAAGGAATCTCAAGTGGTACAATCGAGCAGACCATGTTCGAAGGGGGCACCCCAGAGGGGGACGCCCAGTGTCGGCACCACTTCGGAGACGGGGTATATGTTCGCTCCCTCTGGATTCCTGCAGGGACTTGCGTCGTTGGGCGTTGGCACAAGCAGGCGAGGGTGTGCATGATAATGTCCGGTCGGTGCAGATTCACCGACGAATTTCAGGATCAGGTGGTCGAGGCCCCCTGGATAGGGGAGTTCAAGGCCGGGACACAAACCATCGTCTATGCGGAAACCGATACCCTGTGGGCTGCAGCCATGGGGACCGACATGAAAGACCCGCGCACGGCATTTTACAAGTTGACCTGCGCGAACCGTGAAGAAGCGCTAAAGCTTCTGGAGAGTAAATAATGGCATGGGTAAACGTCGGTGGTGCGGTGGCGGGTGCCGTGGTCGGTGGCGTGCTGAATAAGGGGTCGGGCAGCAGCCAGCAGTACGTTCCCAACAACACTAGTGGGTCTACCTCCACCCAAACGTCCAGCTCGTATTCGCCCAACCAGGCGCTGATGCCCAGCTACAACAACATGCTGGGCCAGATGAATTACCTGTCCGGCCAGCCCCGGCCCTTCTTCCCCGGCCAAACCTATGTGGGGCCGTCCTCGCCCACTCAGGCTGGTGTGAATGCCGGCATGGGGGCCATGCCCTACTACCAGCAGGGGGCGGGCATGCACGGGCAGGCGAGCCCGCTATTCCAGCAGGGGGCGGGGATGGCCCAGGGTGCGATCCCTGGGCAGCAGGGCATCAACAACATGTCCCTGGGCAATTACGGGTTCCTGTCCCGAGCCGCTGACGTGGCGAACAACCCCTACGTACAGGGGCAGCTCGCCGCGAACAATCGCCAGGTGACCCAGGCGCTGAACGAGCAATGGCTCCCCCAGGTCAACGCCGGGGCGCAGGAGGTCAACGCCCTGGGGTCCACGCGTCATGGGGTGGCTCAGGCTCAGGCCACCGAGCGGGCGGCAAACCAGCTCGCCAACACCAACGCCTCCACCATGCTCGGGGCCTACGGGCAGGGTCTGACCGCTCAGCAAAATGCCCTGGGGCAGACCGGGAACATGCTGCAGAACCAATTGGCTCCGGCGATGAGTCAGCAACTGGCGGGGCAAATGATGGGCCAGGCCGGCCAGGCTCAGGGCCAAGCCGGGGACATGATGAACCAGGCCGGGCAAACCGGGTTGCAATACGGTCAGGTGGCCGAGGACTACCAGCAAAGGGCATTGCAAGACGCCATGAATCGGTTCAATTGGCAGTATGACGAGCCGTATCAGCGGATGAATAACATGCTGTCCATGATGAGCAGCAACCCGATGTACAGCATTGGGCTGACGCAAGGGTCCGGGGCCGGTACCAGTGCTTCGTCTGGTATGATGCCCAATCCCAATTACCAGAGCCCTTACAGTGCCGTTATCGGCGGGGCGTTGCAAGGATACGGGGCTGCCAACGCATGGCAAAAATCCCGACAGCCACAGTACAACCAGCAAATGGCCAACACCCTGTCTAATGTGTTCTGATTCTCGCCATGAACAGTAAACAGAAATCTGCCCCTCAGCAACAGGCCGCCCCGGCATACAAGCCCGTGGCTATGGCCCAATTCAACCCCGAGCAGGCGCAGGGGGTGGGCTGGAACCCTGTCCCCCAGACATTCACCCAGGAAGCCAAACCGGCCTGGATGCAAGGGTGGTTTGATATGCCCAGTTGGGGCATGGACGCGGCCACGGGGCAGCCCCTCGGCCAGGAACAGTTGCAGGCCCAAGCGTATCAACCCCCTGAGCAGCAGGCCCCGGCCCCCGCGCCGCAGCAGGCTCCCTCTTGGGGTGATCCGCGCATGCAGTACGACTTGTTCAAACGTCAAATGGACTGGGAGAGCCGGCGCGACAACATGCGGCAACAAGACGGCATAGGGTGGGGGACTATGGACGGTATGTTCAATCCCGCCTTCGACCCGATTGCGAAATGGGAACGCCAGCAGAACCGGATGCAGAGGTCCGGGCTTGCGGATCAGATGGCCCAGCAGGACCAGGAGCGAGCTGCCCGTCAAGCAGCCGTCTGGAGCCAGCTTCCAGGCTACAGGGGGTAACTCCCGCCCATGAAAAGTTTCCTGGACTTCATCGCGGGCCCCGAATCCGGTGGCCGTTATGATGTGGCCTATGGCGGGACCAGGCTGCCCCCTGGTTTGACCCTCGGCCAAGCGATCCAGTGGGCCAGGCGACACGGGAAATCGACGGGGTCCTCGGCGATAGGGCGTTATCAGTTTCTGGCTAGCACCCTCGAGGATATTGCCAAGGACATTGACCCCAATACTCCCTTTACCCCTCAGCTTCAAGACATGCTGGCGACCCGGTTGCTTGAGCGCCGTGGTTTGAGTAAGTACCAGGCCGGTCAACTTTCTCCCCAGCAGTTCGCACAAAATCTTTCCCAAGAGTGGGCGGGGCTGCCTTCGGGGCCTGAGGGGCGCAGCTATTACCACGGCGACCAGATGGGTAACAAAGCCGGGGTTGGGTGGGATGAGACCCTGGCCGCGATCACCGGGCGTCCAGGTGTCGATGTCCGCACTGCTGCCGTGGGCAATCTCCCATCTCAAATGCAAGTACCGGGTGACCCAATGACAGGCATGGCCATGAATCCAGAAACAGGTGACCCATACAACGAGCAATACCAGGGCTTGCAGAACCAGGGCCTTAGCCCGCAATTGCTGGCCCAGTTGGGGATATTGCCGTCTATGCAAACCCAGGCCCCGATGGTCAGAATGGAAGACAAGGGGTTTGCTGGTAACATGTTCAATGACCCGTGGTTCATCATGGGGTCCGCCATCGCTGGCCAGGGCGGGGGACCAATGGGTGATATCGGTCGAGGGGGTCTGGCCGCTGGCGAGGCCATGCGCCAACAGGTCGCGCTCGAGAACGAACTCAACCAGGCCCAGGCCAAGAGATCCTCTGCCCAGAGGTTGCCCCAGAACATCGAGGAAATGATCCTCCTTAAGAGCATGCACCCCGAGCTTACCGATGAACAGGCCATGTCGATGGCGTTTACCGGGACGGTGAAGGGTCAGGGCACCGAGTTTCAGAAGATCGGGGAACGGATCTACCGGGTGGAACGGAACCCATTCGGCAACCCGACCATGACTCCGCTGGCCCCCGAGGAGCAGCAAGAATACGAAAGCATTATCGGTAGCCAGAAGAAGGCCGAGAATGTCGGGAGCAAGTTCGGCCAGATCCATGTCGACACCATTGTCGGCACCAGCTCTTCCCTGGCTCAGGTATCCAGCCAGTTGGCGCAAGATAAGGAGTTGTTGGCGCGGTTCGAGGCCGGGGAGTTCGACAACGCCAGTGGCGCGGTCATCGGTCGTATCAAGCAATACTTCGACCCCAACACTGCCGAGCTTCAATCCCGTGAGATGGAAGCAACGTTGAAGAACCTGGGCATCGAGAACCTGGCCCCGGTCTCCAACTACGAAATCGACCTTATCAGGAAGATGTACGCCAGCTCGTTCTCGACCCCCGAGCAGAACAAGGCTATCCTCAGGCAATTGGTCCGCATCAGGGAGGCGAAGCAGAAAGCCCTCCAGAGGACCCTGCAGCGGCTCAAGACCGAGTCAATCGAGGAATACTTGATGAATCCGGAGTCGGTGGACATTGAGATACCCCAGGAGGCTCAGCCCGCACCGAGTCCGGCCCCTGCCCCAGGTCAGCCCTCGGCAGGCCCGGATGCCGTCGATACTTGGCTAAACGGTAGGTGACACTATGCTCGAGCAATATGGCATCACGGCAGAAGACCTGGACAAGGACGAGGAGGCCCTCAAACTCCGGCAAGCCTACCAGTTAGCCTCGGCCATGGGCGACCCCGTGGCTATGGCTCAGGCCAGGGCCGCATTCCGAAATGCCGTCCCCAAGCTGGCCCAGAAGATCAACACGCGCAAGGAATATGGCCCCGGCGAAGCGGCCATGATCGGGGCCGGGTCGGCAGTCAACAAATACTGGGAGGGGGCCCGGAACATTTACGGCAAAGTCACTGGGGACGAGGAAATCCAGCAGCAGGCCCTGGCGGACCGGGCGGAACGGCAAGATTTGATGGCCCCGCTCCAGGAGGCTTACCCCACCGCTACTGCTGCCGGGGAGATGCTGCCGGAAATGATCGTGCCGGGCGGGGCCAGCAAAAGCATCCTCGGCCGGGCCCTTACCGCTGGCGGGACCGGTGCCGGTCTCCGTTACCTCGAGACTGGCGGGGAAGCCCCCGTGGAAGATGTCCTCATATCTGGGGCCTCTGGCGCTATCGGGAACGAAGTAGGGAGGTTGGCGAATCGGGCATTGATCGGGCCTCCGGGCGTCCGCCCCGACGACATGCCGGTCCATCGGCGTAACGTAAGGGAAGCGCAAGATTTGGGGCTCCAGTTGTCCCCGGCCCAAAGATCCGGTCATTCCGGCATGCTGCAGACCGAGGCATCGCTACGGTCCAAGCCTTACACATCGGCCCCGTTCGTGGAAATGGACGAGCAGAATCAGGGGGTGGCCAACCGGATGCTGCGCCGTGAACTGGGTCTGGAAGACACCACGGAGCCGATCGACGACGCCACCTTGTCTGAATTGCACGAGCGGTTGGGCCGGGAGTTCGAGGCCCGCCTCGGCAGCAACCACCAGTTCTATGCCACTGGGGAATTGTTCGACCAGGCGGACCGGATCCGGGACCAGGTGTCACGTGGCATCCTCCGAGATCCCGCCGGGGTGAATATGGTGGACAACACCATCGAGCGGTTCGGGACCAGGGGCAGGCGTAAACCGGCCACTATCCGGGATTACCAGCAGACCCGGTCGGACCTGGCCCGGCTCGAGCGCACTTCCACGGACCCCACCATGGCCCGTGCTGCCGGGGACCTGAAAGACGCCCTGGATACAGAGTTCGAGAAGACTTTCCCCAGCGATGGGGAGTTGGGGGACCTGCGTCGCCGGTATGCGGTGGTTAGGAACGTGGAGAAGGCCAAAGCGCTACAGGGTGGGAACTTCAGCCCGTTGCGTTTCTACAACTATCAGCGTAACAAATTCGGCCACGTGGAGCCGGGCCAACCCTTGAATGATATCGCGGCCACTTCCCACTATTTCCGGGATACGCTGGGGAACTCCGGCACGGCTACCCGCCACGCCATAGCGGATTTTGCCAATGCCAGTAATACCAACCGGATGCTGATGTTGCTGGGGAATCCACTCACCAGGGCGTACGTGGGGGCGTCTAGGATGACGCCAGGGTTGGGTATCCCGGAACCCATTCCATCGGCCCTGGAGATGCTCACCCCCAGGGCCGGGCGGGAGATGGGCCGGGATCAGGTCCGGTAGACCCCTCCCCGGCCCCGTCCCGGCCCCGTCCCGGCCCTCTCGGGCCCGACCCCCTACTAGGGTAGCGGGTCGGGTCTCGAGCCCGTCCCTGGGCCTCCCGTGGCCTCTCTCAGTCGGGGTCGGGTGGGCAGAAAAGGGTGGACAGTGTGGAATCGTTCTCCCAAGCGAATTCTTCCAGGGCGTATAGTGCATCCTCTATTGGCTGGAGCCGGGCCCTGGCGTCCTTAGTTTCCCGTTTTCGTCCGTCGCCCCCGGCTTTCCATTGGAGATCTTCGAGGGTATCGGCCAACTTGCCATGAAGTTGGACCGTTTCGAAGTTGCCCACGAATAACGTTATTCCGCCCATGGCATTGGTCTTCATCTCAGTCGTGCCCTGCCCCTTCCTGCAGGGATATCTTCTTGCCCGACCAATGTGAGTTGGGGGTATTGGCCGATTTTTGTTTTGCCAAGGCTTCCTTGTACCCTTCCCTGGCAGACGCGGGCAAGGTGTAGCTGTCACGCTTGGCCAGGAGGAACATCAAGCTGCACATGGCGTGGCCCAGGTGGTTGATGCCGGACTCCGGGTCATGGATCTCGCCTTGCCGCCATGCCGATAGGTGCCTCATCACTGCGGCAAAATACCTGTCTTCGGCGTTTTCCACCGTGCGCCAATTGCTATCGCCATATATGTTGGCCCCATAGGTCAGGGCTTCCATCATGGGCTCGATGGCCTTGAAATCCACCAGGTCCCAGCGGAGCTTGCCTTGGTCGTGTTTGGTAGTCATGTTTATGTCCTCAATTCGTCTGGATGTTCTAGCAGGTGCAGTAGCTCGGGCCAGGTGATCCTGCCTTCGAACCATGTGAACCCCATGGCCTTTATCCAGGGTTCTATGCCGGTGGTTTTGTGGATGGATATGGCCCTGCTGCCGTGTATCAGCCCGAACGTTCGCTTTTCGCCCTCGTCTATGCAACACAACACCAGCGGGTCACCGTTGTGGTACAGGTTGCGCCTCAAGAACGCGAACTGGGTGGGCCGGAACTTCGGTGGCTTCCGGGGGGTTCCGTACTTCAGCTCCAACCAGCCATTCACCGAATTGATGGTGTAGGCAAAGTCCGGGACCCCTGGCCCTGCAGCATGGTTCTCGATGGGGATAAGGTGTAACCTGTCGTCTATGTTTCTGACCAGATAGTCTCGCAACCTGGCCTCGCTCATGTAGAATAGTCCCCCATTGTGATGTCTTCATAGATGTCCTGGGCTATCTTCCCGATATATTCCCAATTCCCCGTGCACTCGGTCTTTATGAAGTCCGTTAGCAATCTGTTCACATACCCTGCCACATAATCCCCATGGGGCGATGCCGCGTGTTGGATGATGAACGTGGCCATTTCTAGCAGATCGGCCAGCTTCACCAACTTTACCTGGGATTTGGCCTGGTCCGATAGTGGCTTGGGGCCTACGCCCTTGTCATCGTCGATCACAGGTAACTTCTCGAGCCCCAGGGCTTTCTTCATCGCGATCTTGGTGGGGGTGGGGATGTCCCCTAGCAGTACCTCGCTAAGGTCATGGGTGAGGGCATATTCCAGGGCCTCTTTGGACAGGATTATGTTCGCTCGCCGGGCGATCTCCAGCAAGATCAACGCCACGTTGAACGAATGCTCGGCCAGGGTCTGTCGCTTGTTGGTCTCCACGATATGCCATCGCGTGACATATTGAGCCCTGAGTTGGTCTTGTATCTTCATCACTTGTTCCACAGATCTTCGACGTCAGTCACCTTGGGCCCGTGCCCCAGCCATCTCAAGGAGCTGTTGTGTTGGCGGCACAGATCCGCCACAGATTGCAGCCACTGGCTGTTGGATGGGTTGTCCGGGTTCAAGTAGTTGACGAAGTTCAGGAACACCAAATCCGGCTGGACCGCTCGCAGGGCCTCGGCCATTTGGAGACGGGAGAAAGTGAACACCCGTCGCACCCGACCCGTGACAGTGGTTATCTCCGGTGCCTGGCCCAAATCTTCCCAGGTGGTTTCGACCTGGTCGGGGTAGTGTGGCCCAGACCATCCCTGGGCGTTGCCGACTCGGATCGGGAAGGTGCGGGCTACCCCCACTACTTCCCGTAGCGATCGGTGCGGCAGGGCCATATCCGCCATGAATCTGGCCGGGGTGCAGTCCCGGCTGGTCACGAACGGGTAGAATTGGGACTGGTTGATGCCCAGGCTGAATCCCTGGGCACCCTCGGCCAGGATGCTATGGCTGCCGTAAACCATGTCCGTCCAGTCTTTCGATGACAGCAGCATCACACCTGGGATGGACAGGTTGCCCTTAGCTATTACCATGTCATCCGGATTGCGTGCCATCTTCCGCACCTGTGCCGCCATGGCCCCCGAGGTCGTCGAGGCGATCTTGGTCAGGGTGGAGGTTTCCTCCTGGGTTTTCATGTCGCTGGTTAGCACAGTGGCACATTCATGGACAAAAAAATCGGTGCTCATGCAATGCCCATGTTCCTTGAGGTTGTAGATCTCGTCCGCCAGCCGGACCGGGTCGATGACGGCTCCGGGCCCTATGGCCACATTCTGCGGGTTGTAGAAAACCCCGCTGGGGAGAGCTTTGTGGACGAATTTTACCCCGTGCTGGTCATAGGCTGTGTGCCCGGCATTCGGCATGTTGGCAGACATCACGGTGTCGTAGTATTTACCGCACTCCCCTGGGTCGGTCAGGTAGCTGGAGACCAGGCCCTTGCCAGTGCTGCCGTATTGCAGGTCCAAAACCATGGTGACATTCATTCAACTATCCTCGTCGTTTGGCTTAGAAACGTATATCAATGGGGCCCCGTACCTGTTGGCTACATAAGCCCACTGCACATCCAGGTCCGTCCCTTCTATCGGTTTGCCTCGGATCTGGTCAGCCATCTTTTCGGCTTCGGTCTGGTCCTGGACCGGGCCCAACACCAGCACCAGGTAGAAGTGGTTGTTGTCTTCGCTCACGGCTTTGCTCCATTGAAATCGGCTCGGTCATTTAGGGCGTCCCACCATGTGATTCCGGCCCCGGATACGTCCATCAGCAGCGGCACGCGGGCCCGGTCCGGAGCTTCCAGCTCGGACTGTAGCCCTCGC
>Ga0316576_10002051_pt1 | contig 11300 bp, 11 predicted proteins | sample S0NA_FD_203075 | JGI IMG/M metagenome (GOLD analysis project Ga0316576, IMG submission 203075) | Rhizosphere microbial communities from salt marsh grasses in Alabama, United States - S0-2_050615r3r5 | ecosystem: Host-associated > Plants > Roots > Rhizosphere | place: USA: Alabama | collected... | reverse complement strand
CGACCTCCGCGACCTCGGCCAGGCGCCCCAGCGGCGTCTGCGCCGCGAACCCGGCGTTGACGTCGGCCGCGTTGCGGCGGGTCATCGCGGTGAGGGTGTACCCCGGGCTCACCGAGTTGACCCGGATGCCGATCGGCGCCCACTCGACCGCCAGCGCCCTGCTCAGCTGGATGACGCCCGCCTTGGCGGCGCTGTAGGCCGCGTGCGTGACCCCGCGGTTGACGACGTGGCCGGACACAGAGGCGACGTTGACGATCGAGCCACCGCCGCCCGCCATGAGGTCGTGCTCGGCCTGGCAGGAGAACATCACGCCGTCGAGGTCGGTGTCGACGACCCGGGCCCAGTCCTCGGCGCTCATCCCCGCGGCCGCGGTGAGGCCGTCGACCCCGGCACAGTTGACCGCGTACGACACCCGCCCGAGCGCTGCGGCTCCGGCGAGCGCCTCGCGCACTGCCCCCTGGTCGCGGACGTCCGCGCCGGCGTGCCCCGCAAGGACGTCCGCATCGGCGCAGGCCCGCTCGAACGCGGAGAAGTCGGCGGCCGGGTGGTCCAGGCAGAACACGCCGACCCCGCGGGCCGCGACCGCCTCGACCACTGCGAGGCCGATGCCCCGCGCCCCTCCCGTGACGACGGCGACGCGCCCGCGCTCCAGGTCCCTCATCACAGCATCAGAGCACACCCGCCACCCCGCCGCGGCCCGGAACGCGGGTGGACAGTCGACCTGGAGGTCGGTCTCTCACCCACGTTCGCAGAAGGCGGGAGGGGGGAGGAGAGCCTGCTCAACCGGGGACGGCGACCGGCTCGGTCTCCGCGTCGCGCGGGGTGCGGCGCCGCCACACCCGGGCGACCGCGAGGGCGGCGATGATGTCCCAGATGCCCCACCACGCGGCGACGAGGGCCATCCCGCCCAGGCCGCCGAACGAGGTGAAGACGAGCAGGAGCCCGAGCCCGGCGTTGCGGATACCGACCTCGAAGGTCATCGCCCGCACGCTCCGGTCCGGCAGCCGGGTGGCCCGGCCGACGGAGTAGCCCAGTCCCAACGCCAGCGCGTCGTGGAGGAACACCGCGAGGACGACGATCCCGATGTAGCCGACGAACAGCGCCCAGTTGTTGGCAAGCGCCACCGCGATGAGCGCCCCGAGCGCGAAGAATGCGACCGGCCCGATGATCTTCCCGGCGGGCCTCGCGACCCCGGGGAAGAAGTGCCGCACGCTGAGTCCCACGATGAAGGGGATGCCGATGACGAGCCCCACCTCCATGAGCATCTGCGAGGCCTCGAGATCGAGCGCCCGCATCATCTCCCCGCCAGTGGGGTGCAGGCTGCCCCAGAAGGCGAAGTTCAGCGGCATGAGGACGATCGCGAGCAGGTTCGCCACCGCGGTCATCGACACCGACAGCGCCACGTCGCCGCGCGCCTGGTGGGTGACGATGTTCGAGACGTTTCCCGGCGGGCAGCAGGCGACGAGGATCATCCCGAGCGCCACCGAGCCCTGGACGCCGAGCACGATCGTCAGGAGGAAGGTGAGCGCCGGCAGGACGAGGAACTGGAGGCCCACCCCGAGGGCGATGACCCTGGGCCGCTTGGCCGCGAGCTTGAAGTCCTCGGCGCGGGTGTCGAGCGCGATGCCGAAGAGGATCGAGGCGATGACGATCCGCAGCAGGGTCTGCGAGCTCTCGTCGAAGGCGATCCGGATGGTGTCGACGTCGTCGGCGAGGTGCATCATCCGCGGTCTCCTGTCGCCTGGGGCTGCGCCCGCCCGCCGGCGCCCGAGCGCAGCCGGCGGGTCATGATGCGGCGGTAGGTGCCCGGCAGGTGCCGCGAGACGACCCACGCCAGGCGTGCCGTGCGGCCGACGAGGACGCGCTCGCGACCCCGGGCCACCCCGTCGAGGATGGCGTCAGCAACGTCCTCGGCGGTGACCTCCTCTCCGGACGTGGCCCGGGCGTGGCCCTGGGCGCGGCCGACCGCCTCGGACATCCCCCCGGTGACGAAGGTCGGGTGGCACACCGTGACGGCGACGCCCTGCTCGGCGAGCTCGGGGCGGAGGGTCTCGAAGAGCCCGGTGACGGCGTGCTTGGCCGCCACGTAGGGCGGCCGGCCGAGCACCGGGGCGAAGCCGGCGACCGAGCCGATGAGCACGAGCCGGCCGTGCGCGGCGCGCAGCAGCGGCAGCGCGGCGAGGGTCAGCGCGACGACGCCGAAGTGGGTGACGTCCATGACCCGGCGGTGGGTGGCGAGGTCGTGGTCCTCGAACCGGCCGATGGCCGAGAGCCCGGCGCTGTGGACGAGGAGGTCGATGCGGCCGTGCCGGCGTCCGACCTCGTGGACGACCGAGCGGACCTGCCCCTCGTCGGTGAGGTCGCAGGGGAGGAAGCGGTCGTCGCCGGGCGGGCAGGATGCCGGGAGGTCGAGCCCGATCGCCGTCGCCCCCAGGTCGGTCAGTCGGTCGAGCAGGGCCCGCCCGATCTGGCCACCAGCACCGGTGACCACCACGACGGCGCCGGTGAAGGCACCCGATCCTCCTCGACCGGCCATGCCGGGCACCCTAGCCACGAGCCCGCCCCTGTCGCAGCACCTCGTAGGCCTCGCGGGTCGTCTTCGACGGCAGTCCGGGGAAGTCACGCCGCAGCCGGGCGTTGTCGAGCACCGGCCGGTGCAGCAGGAAGCCCACCTGCTCGGGCCCGTACCGGCCGATGCCGAGCCGGTGCGTCACCGTGAGGGCCCGGCGGAGCGCGGATGCCGGGATGCGCGCGAGCCGCTTCCCCTCGACGGCGGCGATGTCGCGCATCGTCATGACGCCGTCGCCGGCGAGGTTGTAGGTCCCCGTGCGCCGCCGCAGGACCCCCTGGACCACGATCTCGGCGACGTCCTCGTCCCAGACGAAGACGAACGGACCGTCGGTCTCGCGCAGGGTCATGAGCACCGGCCACGTGAAGAGCGCGGTGATCTGGTTGTCGGTACCGGCACCGATGATGGTCCCGGGCCGGAGGAGGAGGATGCCGAGTGAGGGGTTCAGCCGCCGCGACCGTTCGACGATGCGCTCGACCGCCGCCTTGTTCCGCGAGTAGGCGAACTCGTCGCTGCCCGGGGTCGACTCGTCCTCGGTGAGCAGGTGCCCGTCGTTGCGCGGGTGGAAGCCGTAGGCGGCCCCCGAGCTCGTCACCGTGAGGTGTTCGACACCGGCGGCCACGCAGGCGTCCACGACCCGTCGCGTGCCGCCGACCTCGATGTCCTCGAGCTCGGCCTCGGTCATGGCCCTCGGCGGCTCGACGATCGCGGCGAGGTGGACGACCGCCTTCACGTCGTGCTCGCGCAGGATCCCGGTGAGGTCGGCGGTCCGCAGGTCGCCGGTGACGTGCTCGACCCCGTCGACGCGGTGGCGCGGGGGCCGGACGTCCACCGTCACCACCGGTACGCCGTGCGCGGCGAGCCGGGAGACGACGAGCGAGCCGAGGTAGCCGCTGCCGCCGGTGACCATGACGGCACCGGCGGCAGCGTGGTCTGTCCCGGCCACGCTCAGCCCTTGGGCTCGGTGTGCATCTTCTTGAAGGCGCGCAGCCCCGGCGCCCACATGTGCTCGACGTTGTCGACGGCGACGTGGACGACGGCCGGGCCATCGTGGTCGCGCGCCTTCTCGAGGGCCGCCTCGAGCTGGCCGGCGTCGTCGACCTCGATGCCGAGCGCGCCCATCGAGGCGCCCAGCTCGTCGTAGCGGCACGGCGCGAAGTCGGCGTAGACGACCTGGTCGGCGGGCAGCGCCTGGTTCGCGATGACCTTGCGGGCGATCGTCGCGACCGGGTGCGCGGCGATCTGCTGGCTCATCTTCACCATGCCCCACTGGCTGTCGACGAAGACGACGAAGACGATCGGCAGCCGGAGCCGGACCGCCGACTCGATCTCGGTCGCGTGCATCCCGAACGCACCGTCGCCGATGAGGCAGACGACCTTCCGGTCGGGGGCGGCGACGGCGGCACCGAGCGCCTGCCCCATGCCGGCGCCGAGCATCCCGAACTTGAAGGTCGAGAGCACCGAGCGGGGCACCCGCGCCTCGTGGTGGAAGTTCGACCACACCGCGGTGTTGCCGCCGTCGAAGACCCAGACCGTGTCCTCGGGCATGACCCGCTGCGCGATCGACGGCACCCACGCCGGGTGCACCGGCGAGGACGGCTTCGCGGCGAGCGGGGTGTCGAGCTTGGCCCGCTGGCCACGCCAGGTCTCGCGGTAGGCATCGAGCCGCGAGACCCGGGCCGAGCGCGTGGCCTCGGGCATCCCGATCCGCTCGACCTCGTCGGCGAGCGCCCGCAGCGCCTCCTTGGCGTCGGCGAGCAGGGCGAGGGCGACCGGCTTGTTGACCCCGAGCCGCTCGTCGTCGACGTCGATCTGGATGGTCCGCTGCTCGCCCGGGCGGCCCCAGTTCGGCGCCTTGCCCCACCAGTCGGTCTCGCCGAGCCGCGACCCGACGACGAGGACGGTGTCGGCACCGGAGCGCACCTCGTCGTTGAGCTCGAGGCCGACCATGGGCACGGCCTCGCGGCGACGCTCGTCGAGGACGCCCCGGGCGGCCCACGACGTCGTGACGGGCGCGGCGAGCAGCTCGGCGAGCCGGGCCAGCTCGGCCTCACCGCCGGCGTGGTAGACCCCGGAGCCGGCGTGGATCACCGGTGCCTCGGCCTCGAGGAGCATCCGCGCGGCCCGCTCGACGAGCACCGGGTCGGGCTGGACGGGGGTGGTGCGGCGGTAGGTGTCGGGCGCGCGGACCGCCTCCGGTCCGAGGCCGGTGGGGTTGTTCATGATGCTCTCGGGCACGTCGAGGTGCACGACGCCCGGGCGGCCGGTGAAGGAGGCGCGCAGGGCCCGGCGCAGCAGCTCGGGCAGCCGGTCGGCCGACGGCACGTAGCCGGACCACTTCGTCATCGGCGCCATGACGGCGCTCTGGTCGAAGTACTGGTAGGTGCCGCCGCGGTCGGGGTGGCCGATGCCGACCCGCCGGGCCGAGGTGATGAGCAGGACCCGGTTGCCCTCGCCCTCCTCGACGGCGACGCCGGGGAGCACGTTCGCGACCCCGGGGCCGTTCGAGGCCATCGCCACCCCGAGCCGCCCGGTGAGCCGGGCGTAGGCGCCGGCCATGTGCATCGCGGCCGCCTCGTGTCGCGGTGAGTACAGCGAGATGCCCGCGTCGGCGAGCGAGGAGTAGAGACCGAAGTACGTCCCGTCGATGATGCCGAACATCGTGTCGACGCCCTCCGCCGCGAGCATCCTCGCGATGAGCTCGCCGCCGGTCATTCCCTTGGACATCGTTGGTCCCTTCTCCATTGCTTGTGGCTGTCCACAGGAGTCTAGGGCCTCGCTGGCCCCGAAGTGGTGGGTCGTGAGCACCCGTTCGCCCCACTCCTTGTGGTGCGCCACAATAGTGCGGAAGTATGGGGCCATGCCTACGGCGCCGTGGTCCGAGATCGCCGACCTCATCGAGTCCGTCGCGGGGTCGGGGACGCTCGTCGCCGAGGCCGTCGAGGAGGTCCGCGCCACCCAGCCCCAGATGGCCACCCTCGACGCCGGCGACGTCGCCCGGCACACCCGCGCGCTGCTCGCCGCCGCCACCCGCGCCATCGCCGCCCGCCGGGGTCCGACCGACGCCGAGCTGTCCTTCGTCGAGGACCTCGCTGTGACCCGGGCGCGGCAGGGCATCCCCATCGAGGCGGTCCTCGCGGCCATCCACGTGGCGGAGCGGCGCATCTGGGCGGCGGCACGCGAGCGGGCCCGGGCCGACGGCGTGCCGCAGGGCCAGGTGCTCGACGCCCGCGAGCTCTACGACGACTGGGCCGAGTCCGTGCGCACCCGCCTCATCGTCGCCCACCGGCGGGCCGAGGCCAGCGCCCGCACGACCGGGCAGGACCGGCCGGGCCGGCTCCTGCGGCGGCTGCTCGACGGGGGCGCGGCGGCGGCGCTCGCGGCCGCCGAGGCCGGACTCCCGACGGGAGCGCTGCACGTGCTCGTCGTGCCCGACGTGCGGGGGGACCGGGCGGCAGCGCTCGTCACGGCCTTCCGTACGCGGGGAGCCGGCGGTGCGGCCGACGGGTCGGTCGTCGGCGTCGTCGGAACGGTCACCGACGAGCTGCGAGCGGACCTCGACGGCCTGGCCTGTGGGGTCGCGGGGCCTGGGGTCGCGGAGGAGGTGCCGGCGTTGCGACGGCTCGCCGCGGCGGCCGCGGACGTGGCCCGGGAGCAGGGCCTCAGCGGGCCGACCCCGGTCGCCGACGTGGCGGTGGCGGTGGCGCTCAACGGTCGCGCCGACCTCGCGGCCGCGCTCGTCGACCGGCACCGGCCGGCCCTCGCCTCGCTCGGCCGCAAGGCGGTGGACACCGCCGCCACGGTGCGCGTGTGGGTCGAGTGCGGTCAGGACGCCGACGCTGCCGCCGCCCGGCTCTTCGTGCATCCGAACACGGTGCGCAACCGGGTCGGGGCGATGGCGGAGGCGAGCGGGCTGGACCCGCGCGACCCCGTCGACGCCGTCACCCTGTGGTGGCTCGCCCGTTCCCACGAACGTGGGTGAAATCCGATGCCGTGGGGTCCGGGTTTCACCCACGTTCGTGGAATAGAGCGCGGGTGGGTGCCGCACCTCCTCGCGGGAGGAACGGTCCACGCGGAGCAGGCTCACGACATCACGCCAACCTGCCCGCGCGGGTCGGGACCACCGTGGTCGAACCCCGGGCACCGGGAAGTGTGAGGATGGGGTGATGTCCGTCCTCACCGGCTCGATCCGGCTCAGCGCCGAGGGCCCGCTCGACCCCGACGCCGTGTGGCGTCGGTACACCGAGCCGGCCCGCTGGAACACGTGGGCACCGCACCTGTCGGAGGTCGACTACCCCCACAAGCGGGTCCGGGCCGGGACGACCGGGCGGGCTTCCGGTCCCGGAGGCGTCGTCGCCCTCTTCCGAGTGGAGTCGGTCGACCCCGACGCTCGCACCTGGTCGTGGTCGGTCCGCACCGGCCCGCTCCGGCTGTCGTTCGACCACGGGGTCGACGAGGTGGGTGCCGACAGCCGGGCCTGGGTCGTGATCCACGCACCCTGGCCGGTGGCCATCGGCTACGCCCCGGTGGCCCGCTGGGCCCTGGAGAAGCTCGTCACTCCCTGACCGGTCACCGCCGCACGCCCCCGAAAGGTCATGACAGCCGCACCGGGCTCTGGAACGCTGGGGCGCATGTCGGAACCACCTCCGTCCTCCGCACCGGGACGCCGCCCTCCGCCGGTCATCATGCTCGCGACGACCGACCCCGACACGATGGGCGTCCTCGACGGCGAGCTGCGGCACCGCTACGCCGGCGACTACGAGGTGGTCACCTGCGACCGGTACGAACACGCGCAGGCCATCCTCGACGGGCTGCGGCACTGGGGCCGCGACGTCGCGCTGGTCGTGGCCTGCTTCAACCCCGCCGACCAGGGCGGGATCGACTTCCTCCGCCGCGCCCGTTCGCTGCACGCCTCGGCGAAGCGGCTCGTCGTGGTCCAGTGGGGCAACTTCGAGGCCCGCGGCCCGGTGTTCCGTGCCGTCGCCGAGGGTCACGTCGACAACTTCGTCATCCGTCCCGAGCGCCCGCGCGACGAGGAGTTCCACGGATCCGTCACCGACGTCCTCTACGACTGGCACTGGGCGAACGGCACGGGGGGCTTCGAGGCGGTGCGCGTCATCGGGCATCCCGACGAGCGCACGCACCTGCTCAGGGATGCCTTCTCCCGGAACCACATCCCCACCGGCTTCTACGACGCCGACCAGGAGGAAGGGCGACGCGCGCTGCGCAGTCTCGGGCTCGAGGATCCCGAGCTCCCGGTGCTCGACCTACGCTTCACACGCCCGCCCCGCGCGCTCGAGAACCCCAGCGACACCGACCTCGTCGAGGCCTTCGGGCTGACCACCCAGCTCGACCCCGACACGGTGTGGGACGTGGTCATCATCGGGGCCGGGCCCGCCGGTCTCGCCGCCGCCGTGTACGCGGCGTCCGAGGGACTCACGACCCTCGTCGTGGAGCGGGAGGCGATCGGCGGCCAGGCCGGGACGAGCTCCCTCATCCGCAACTACCCGGGCTTCGCCCGCGGCATCAGCGGCAACCACCTCGCCTTCCAGTCGTTCCACCAGGCCTGGATGCTCGGCGCCGTCTTCCACTTCTTCCGCTCCGCCGTCGGGCTCGAGATCCACGACCAGGAGCAGCGCGTCCGGCTCTCCGACGGAGGAGAGGCGCGGACCCGGGCCACGATCGTCGCCACCGGTGTCGACTACCGCCGCCTCGACATCCCGGAGCTCGAGTCGCTGATCGGGCGCGGGGTCTTCTACGGCGCTGCCGTCACCGAGGCCCGCGCGATGACCGGACGCCCCGTCCACGTCATCGGCGGTGGCAACTCCGCCGGACAGGCGGCTCTCCACCTCGCCAAGTACGCGAGCCACGTCTCGGTGCTGGTCCGAGGCGCCGACGTCTCCGCCACGATGTCGGAGTACCTCATCGAGCAGATCCGCGCGACGAGGAACGTCGACATCCGCCACGGGGCGGAAGTGACCGGTGGTCGGTCGACGGAGGACCGGCTGAGCGAGATCGAGATCACGGACCGCGCCTCCGGGGAGCGCGCGTGGACCGATTCGGCCGGCCTGTTCGTGCTCATCGGGTCGCAGCCCCACACCGGGTGGATCCAGGGAACGGTCGCCTGCGACGGCGGCGGGTACGTGCTCGTCGGCCCTGCCGCCGCGGCGGCGCCCGGCGCCGACGCCGATGGTGAGCGGCACATCCACCACGCACTCGAGACCAGCCGGCGCGGGGTCTTCGCCATCGGCGACAGCCGGAGCGGGTCGATCAAGCGGGTCGCCACCGCCGTCGGGGACGGCGCGGCGGTCATCGCCGCAGTGCACGAGCACCTCGTCGAGACGGCGGCTCGATGAGCACGCCGACGGCACCGCGCGGCGCCGCGGTCGTCCCCGCCATGCGATGGCTGCTCGGCCTCGCGGCGGTCCTCGTCTTCCTCGCCGGCGTCCAGCTCTTCGTCTTCCCGCTCGACACCGAGGAGCGCTTCGCGTGGACCATCGGCTCGCCGATGACCGCGGTGTTCCTCGGTGCCTCGTACTGGTCGGCGGTGGGGCTGGAGCTGAGTGGGGCTGCGACGCGCTGGTGGACGGTCGCGCGGGTCGCCGTGCCCGCCGTGTTCCTCTTCACCTCCCTCACCCTCGTCGTCACCCTGGTCCACCTCGACAAGTTCCACCTCGGAGGGGAGCACGCCGCCGTGACGCGCGCCGTCACATGGGCGTGGATCGCGGTGTACGCGCTGGTCCCGCTGCTCATGCTCCTGGCGTGGGGGCTGCAGCACCGGGCCGGGGCACAGGTGCCGCCGGCCGCCGGGCTGCCACCGGCGGTCCGCGGCATCCTTGGCGTCCTGGCCGTCGCCCTGCTCCTGCTCGGTGTCGCTCTTCTCATCGCGCCGTTGTGGGCCGACGCCGCGTGGCCGTGGCCACTCACGCCGCTGACCGGCCGCGCCGTCGGCGCCTGGAACGTCGGGCTCGGCGTCGCCGCCGGACACGCCTGGCTCGTCGACGACCCCGGGTCACTCGGGCCCATCGGGGTCACCGGGGTGCTGTTCGGGGTGTTCCAGACGATCGCGCTCCTGCGCTACGGCGACGAGCTCGCCTGGGGCACGATGCCGGCGTTCGGCTACGTCGCCGCCCTGGCGGGCATCACCGCGGTCGGCGTCTGGCTCCTCGTCCTGTCGCGCCGGGCGTCACGACCCGAGGGGTGAGGACGGCTCGGGGTCCACGCTGAGCCAGATGCCGGCCCGGGGCTTCCGGCGGATGTGCAGCACCTTGGCGAGCGGGTCCACCAGCAGCGAGAACCGCGCGGGCCAGCCGTATTTCGCCACGACGGCGTCGCGGACCCGGGACACCTCGTCCTCGCCCCGCACCACGACCCCCTCCCCCCGGTACGTGGGCGCGTCGGCCTGGACCCGGCCGCGGACGTCGCACCGCCGCAGCTCCACCCGCCGGGTGTGGGCGAGCCGTTTGGTCTTGCCGCTGTCGTCGAGGGTGATGACGGCCAGCCGCCCGCCCCCGTCGGGGTCCGGCGCCACCCACACCGGACTCGGCACCGGCACCCCGGTGCGGCGGAAGGTCGTGAGCTGGACGTAGGCGGCGTCGGCGAGCGGGTGGCAGCGGTCGGACCCGGTCATCGCTGCCTCTCGGAGCTGCGCACGTAGAGCTGCTTGCGCAGCCTGGCCACGACGGTCCCGTCCGGGTCCACGACGTCCACGGGGTACCAGCGCAGCACCCGGTCGCCGGCGGCCGCCAGCGACCGCACGGTCTCGACCTCGGCCGGGTCGAGCACGAAGGTGGCCGTGACCGATGCGCGGCCGGGGGTGACGAACTCGATCTCGCCCGCCTTGTCCCAGACCGTGTAGTCGGGCCCGAGGTTGCGCATCATCATGATCATCCACCACGGGTCCGCCATGGCGAACAGGGAGCCGCCGAAGAGCGTGCCGACGTAGTTCGACGTCAGCCGGGAGTGGCGCAGCCCGACGACCACCCGCCGGAAGTCGTCGGAGATCTCCAGGACCCGGATGCCCGTGAAGAGGTACGGCGGCCACAGGTTCACGCCGCGACGCATCGCCTGCGCGCTTCCCATCCAGGTCTTGACCCGGCCGACGCGGGGGTCCGGCCGGGATGAGGTCGCGGGCACCTGCCAAGCCTAGGCCGGGCGGGTGGCGTCGGAACGTGGCACCCACCATCGACCTCGACGCCGACCTCGGCGAGTCCTTCGGGACCTGGGTGCTCGGGGACGACGAGGCGATGCTCGACGTCGTCACGAGCGCGAACGTCGCCTGCGGCTTCCGCGCCGGAGACCCGACGGTGCTCCACGTCCTGCCAGGTCCGCGGGAGGCGTGGGTCGGTGGCCACGCGGCGGTGACCGAGCTGGACGTGGGAGGTGGGAGCCGAGAGCGACCGGGTCGGGCTCCGGCTCACCGGCTCCCGGGTGGACCGCGTCGAGGACTGGCGCGGGTTCGAGCTGGCGAGCGAGGGGATGGTGCGAGGCGCCGTCCAGGTGCCGCCGGGGGGCGAGCCGGTGGTGTTCCTCGCCGACCACCCCGTGACCGGGGGCTACCCCGTCGTCGCCGTGCTCACGGAGGCACCGACGACCGCGCGGCGCAGCTGCGACCCGGCCAGCCCGTCCGCCTCACCCCCCTGCCCCCCCGAACGCGGGTGAAAACTGCCTCCCTGGGGTCCGGAGTCCACCCACGTTCGGGGAAAGCAGCGGGGGGTTCCGAGGGGGTGGC
>Ga0316576_10002050_pt1 | contig 11304 bp, 11 predicted proteins | sample S0NA_FD_203075 | JGI IMG/M metagenome (GOLD analysis project Ga0316576, IMG submission 203075) | Rhizosphere microbial communities from salt marsh grasses in Alabama, United States - S0-2_050615r3r5 | ecosystem: Host-associated > Plants > Roots > Rhizosphere | place: USA: Alabama | collected... | reverse complement strand
TTTGTGCGCCCAGCGGCCCAAAACCACTAACGAAAGTCATCAAGGCCCGAAAACGCCCGGCATTGCGGTCCTGGTGGAACGGAAACCATGGCTGGCACCGGGACAATTGTCCTGCGAGCCATTCACCCAATGGATGAAAAAAGTAGAACGTGTTACTTGTTGCTGGAGGAGATGAGCCAATGCCAAAATCACAGCGATCTTCTCTGCTGGTGGCTGCCCTGCTCACGCTGGTGGCTTGCTCCAACCGCTCAATCCCCGCCTTGGACGACGGTGGAGATGGGTTCTCCAGCCGCACGGACAGGCTCCGGGTCCACGGCACCTTCTGCCCGACCATGGATCCCCAGGAGCTCCGTTTGCCGATCAAGATCCTCTTCGTCGTCGATACCTCCCAGAGCATGGCGGTGAGCGATCCCACGAGCACCACCACCGGCAAGACCGGGCGTCGCACGGCCATCGAGGACGTGATCGCCAAGCTCGCCCCGGGCGATGAGGTGAGCTACGCCATCATCAGCTTCAGCCACGTCAAGCAGGTGCTGACCAGGACCGCACCGGGGCTCGGCGGCTTCACCCGTGACCCCAAGGTGCTGGAGTCCGCCCTGTCCAAGCTCGACGCGGCCGCGGGGCTGGCAGACTACGAGGGCGCCTGGACCAGTGTGTACAAGTTGCTGGGCACGGACATAAGCCGGATGCGCAAGGAGGACCCGCGGGCCCTGCAGCGCAGCACCTACATCGTGCTCTTCCTCGCCGACGGCGCCCCCTCGCCACAGATCCAGAGCGAGGCGGACTGGTCCGCCCTCCCGGGCGCGATCCAGAAGGAGCTGACCGGCCCCGTGTCCCCGCCCCGGTACAACGTCCCCGAGACGATCCTCGAGCGCGTCAAGGAGGTGGTGCAGCTGGCCTCCCTGTTGAAGGTGGCCCTGCGGGTGCACACGTTCCTGCTGCAGAACGGGCCGGCCTCGAACGACGCCGGCTCCCTGCTCCAGAGCATCGCCGGTCTGGGCCACGGCAGCTTCCGCCCCTTCGCGAGCGGGGAGCAGATCGACTTTCTCCCCCTGAGCTATGCCTCGCAGGTCGCCGGGAGCCTGGCGCTCAGATCCCTCGTGGTCGGCAACCAGAGCCTGCTCGCGGGCGGCGGCGCGCTGGACAGCGACGGCGACGGGCTGGGCGACGCCGAGGAGCAGCAGCTGGGTACCGGCCCCCTGGTGCCGGACACGGACGGGGACGGCTGGTCCGACGCTGTGGAGACCCTGTTTGGGTATGCCCCCCTCGATCCCATGGACGCGGCCTGTCCGCGGTCGCTCTACGACAGCGACGGTGACGGCCTGCTGGACTGCGAGGAGTTTTTGATCGGTACCAGCAGCAAGCTGCCGGACACCGACGCCGACGGGTTCGACGACCGGCTGGAGGTGCTGAACGGTACGAACCCGCTCGAGCCCGACAGCGCCGACGACCAGGACAACGACGGCGTGAGCAACGGCGACGAGCTGCGGGGCCACACCTCTCCCGACAGCGACGAGGGCGCGGCGCGCGAGGACCTGACCTACCGCTACGCGATCAAGCAGGTCTTTGGCGCCGCGCAGGTCTGCTACAGCTTCGACGTCAGCAACATACGACTGGCCGGCCCGCCGGCGGCGCCGAACACCATCGTGCTGCTCGCGGACCAGGTGCTGGCGAAGAACCCGGGCGACTACGGCTCCTTCCGCGCGGCGTGCGTGCGGGTGAGCCCAGGCCCCGCTCCGCTGGAGGTGGCCGTGCCGCAGAGCGCCTGGAAGCGGCTCGGCACGCTGGACCCGGCCGGCGACTGCGTGACCCCCTGACCGCGGCGGCCTCCGGGGCGACGCCGCGGCCCGGGAACGTCATGATCCTCGCGGTGAACCCCTGGCGGCAGCCCGCGGCCAGCGGCGTGGCGAGACAGAGCGCGGCTCCGAGCGCCAAGAGGAGGGCGGAAGGGCCTTGTGCGTGGGCCGACCTGGTCTTCATCAGAGTGAACAGGCTGCGCCTGACAGCTCGGACAGAATCGCGCTGTAGGACGCGCTCAGCATCAGTTGCCTAGTACTTGATCAGGATCTTGAACGTCCTGTCGCCCTGCCTCACGGTGAACTTGGCGTCCTTGAAGCGCGGCGGGCCAACGGCCGACCGCGCGTTGCGCGACGTGCCCCAGCCCTCCTTTGGAATGCCGAGGAAGTTGGTGTCGAGCTTGCCGTTTCCGTTTTCGTCGTGAAACACCGCGATGGCCCAGACGCCGGGAGGGACGCTCTTGAAGGCGACCGTCGACCTGCGGCCCTTGATCTTGGCGGTCCCCCGCCGGGGCGCGTGCTCGACCTTCTTGAGGAAGTTGTCCGGGTTCTTGTAGAGCCCGAAGACCACCTGGCCCTTGTCGCTCCTGAACCCGGAGATGTCCGCCCGTACCGTCGCGCCCCTCCGCCCGGGCCCGGGCTCCGCCCGGACGGTACCGGCGAGCAGCACGACGGTCAGCGCCCCCGACGCGAGGGCCCAGCGGCGTGGAGAGTCTCGTGTCATGGTGCCTCCCGTGTCGCGGTCAAAACCAGGATAGCGACGGTATCTTGTTTGTGAAGAGGGAATAAGACTCACCAGGCGCCGGCGGCCAGCGCCGGCGCGGCTGTTGTGTTACGATGACGCGCCGCAAGGAACCAGGGGACGGGATGACTCTACTCGTTGTCTACCTGCTGCTCGCCCTGGGGATCTCGTTCCTCTGCTCGATCCTCGAGGCGGTGCTGCTCAGCGTGACCCCGCCGTACGTCGCCGCGCTGGAGCGCGACGGGCGACCCAGCGGGCGGCGGCTGCATCGGTTGAAGACCGACATCGACCGGCCCCTCGCGGCGATCCTCAGCCTGAACACCATCGCCCACACCGCCGGCGCCGCCGGGGTCGGGGCCCAGGCCGCACACCTGTTCGGCGACGCCGCGGTGGGCATCGCCTCGGGGGTGATGACCCTTCTGATCCTGGTCGTCTCCGAGATCGTGCCCAAGACCGTGGGCGCCACCTACTGGAAGCAGCTCGCGCCGGCCGTCGCCCGCATGCTCGGCCCGCTGATCCTGCTCATGTGGCCGCTGGTCCAGCTCTCCCGGGGCATCTCCCACCTCATCAGGCGGCAGCCGCCGGAGACGGTGAGCCGGGAAGAGGTGAGCGCGATGGCCGAGCTCGGCGCCGCGCACGGGGTGATCGCCGCCGGTGAGGGCCGCATCCTGCGCAACCTGTTTCGCTTCGAGTCGCTGGCCGTCGAGCACATCATGACGCCGCGCACGGTGCTCTTCGCGCTGCCGGAAGAGGCGACGGTGGGCGCGGTGATGGAGCAGCACCACCAGAGCCCGTTCTCCCGGGTGCCGCTCTACCGTGGCTCGCTGGACGACGTCACTGGCTACGTGCTCAAGGACGACATCCTGCTCCGGGCGGCCCACGACGAGCCCGAGGTGCGGCTCTCCGAGCTGCGCCGCGACCTCAAGGTCGTGTCCCAGGGGATGCACCTGCCCGAGCTGTTCGAGCAGATGCTCGAGGAGCGGATACACATCGCCCTCGCCGTCGATCCCTTCGGCGGCACCGCCGGGGTGGTCACGGTGGAGGACGTGCTCGAGACGCTGATCGGGATGGAGATCGTGGACGAGGTCGATCACGTCGCGGACATGCAGGAGCTCGCCCGCCGCCACTGGGAGCGCCGCGCGCGAAAGCGGGGCCTGCTGCCGGCGGGCGGGGCCGGGGAGGCGGGCGGGGCCGACGACGCGCCGGGCTGACCGCCGCCGTCGCTGCCCGGGCGCGCCCGGACCCGTCACATCGAGGCGGCCCGGCCCCCGATCTCACTTCATGGTCAGCGTCACGTCACAGGAGGGGGTGCAGGAGCCGGTGATCACGCCCTGGCTGTAGCTGCCGCTGCAGGTCATCGGCGTTCCCCCGGCGTCGCCGGACCAGGTCATCCCGCCGCCCGCCGAGATCGTCCCGCTCCAGCCGCTCCACGGGTCGAACTGGGTCAGCGTGCAGCCCGACTGCTTGACGCTGACCTCCGTGCCGACCTGGGCCGCGACGCAGTGGGCGGTGATCGTGTACGTGCCGGCGATCTGCGGGCACGCGCCGCTGCCGTCGCCGCCGCTCCCGCCGTCGCCGCCGCTGCCACCGTCGTCGCTGCAGCCGGCCAGGGCCAGCGCGAGCGCCAGGATCCAGAGCTGTCGGTATCGCATGCGCTCAGTAGACACCAGCGGAGCGGGGATGGCAACGCCACGGAACTCTCCGGAGCTCACGGTGTCCAACCACCATGGATCCCATCTGCACCCAGTATGGACGGACGCGGGAGCCTGACACTCGCGTCGACCGCGCGCCCGAGCCCCGGACACCAGGATGGAGGGAGGCGGAGACCCGGGTGGACCGCCCGCACCGCGAGCGCGACACCGAGGTCAGGCGCCCCCCTGCCCGGCGCCGGTTCGTGATCACCGTCCCCCAGCACCTGGCCCAAAGCTTCGGCATCTCGCCGAGCCAGGTCGAGGCGGACCTCTACGTCATCGACTGCAACCGCCGCCCCCTCCCCCGCCGCTAGTCACAACGAAGTGACCGACAGCGCGGCGGCCAGCGCCTCGAAGCGCGCGGCCTGCGCGCCCAGGCCGCGGTCCCGACAGAAGCGCGCCAGCCGACGGTAGCGGGCCAGCGGGTCGCAGCCCGTGGCCCAGAGGACCTTGGCCAGGCACTCGGGGCAGAGCTCCATCGGCCGGCGGTCCAGCTCGCCGGTGTAGTTCATCCCGCCCATGTTGCAGCGGTGCTTGATGCAGTGGCGCACCGAGAGCATGTGGCCCGTCTCGTGGGTCACGATCCTGAGCGTGCGCGCGAGCACGGTGCGCTGGCTCTCGGCGTGGCCCACGATGGGCGTCCCCATGCGGTACATCGAGACCACCGCCACCCGGTGCCGGTAAGACCCCATGCCGAAGACGTAGTTCCAGTCTTGACGCGGGTAGAGGTCGACGGTGGTCAGGCCGACGAGGGCGGCGGCGTCCGCGGGCAGCAGGGGCCGGAGCAAATCGTCGAGCAGGCGCTCGGCGCCCACCTGCCGGATGCCCCAGCGCGGGTGCCGGCGCCACGCGCCGCCGGGGATGTCGCCCTGCGGAAGCGGCCGGGCGAGCCTGACGGGCAGGCAGAAGAAGGCCGAGAGGTAGCGCCCCACGTCGGCGACGATCCGCCGCCGCGGGGCGTCGAGCTCGCCGATGGGCAGGACGTAGATCGTCCGCCGTGTGGCCGTGGGCCGCGTCGGGTTCTGGGTCAGGTACTGCTCGAAGGTCTGCCCGGGCTCGTGCACGTGGGCCAGCCAGCTCCCCGGCGCGGGCGGATCGGGCGGCCCGTGCAGCGGGCGCAGCCGGACCAGAAGCCGCCGCAGCTCCTGCACCCTCAGGGGGCGCGAGGCGGACGCGGCGCCGAGCTCGCGCTCCAGCCGGATGGCAGGTTGGCTGCAGCCGGCGCCGAGCAGGCAGAGGAGGAGCAGGAGACGCGTCATCGTCCATCGTATCGTACGCGGCGGCGGCGGCGGATCTTGTGCGCTCCGGGGTCGGTGGTATGGTCCGCGGCAGGAGATCCCAGGATGCCAGAGCTCCCGCAGAACCTGGTCGAGATGATCAACGCCCGCCAGGGCGGCTACAACCGGACGATGGGCCTGCGCTTCCTGCGCGCCACCCTGGACGAGCTCGAGGCCGAGCTCGAGGTGGACGAGCAGCACCGTCAGCCCTACGGCCTGGTCCACGGCGGCGTCCTCGCCGGGATGATCGAGAGCGTCTGCAGCACCGGCGCGGCGATCAACGTCCTCGCCGAGGGCAAGAGCACGGTGGGTCTGGAGAACACGACGTCGTTCCTGCGCGCCGTGCGCTCCGGCCGGCTGCGCTGCACGGCGCGGCCGCTGGTCCGCGGCCGCCGCTCGCACGTCTGGGAGGCGGAGGTCCGGGACGAGACCGCCCGCCTGGTGGCCAGCGGGCGCGTCCGCCTGCTGGTGCTCGAGCCGGGGGCGACGGCCGACGGCGAGACGGTGGAGCTGCGGACGGGCTAGGCCTGCCTCAGGGCTTGCGCTTGCAGATCACCGTGTCGCGGCCCGGCGCGTCGCAGGGCACGTCGTTCCACTTGCCGTGCCAGGCGGTGGTCGAGAGGTGGGGCCCCCACATCACCGTGCACTCCTCCTTACCGGCCTCGTTGTTGGGCTCGCCCGGCGCCCAGTTGGCGTAGCCCACGGGGTTGTTGTCGACCCAGGTGAAGCTGCCGCTCTTGCGCCGCAGGCCGATCCAGGCCGCCTGGTTCAGCGGTGGGAGCAGCGAGAGGACGAACTGGTTCTCGGCCTGGGAGAGGATGCTCGCCACCTTGCCCTGGTTGGCCGCGCAGATCTGGCTCGCCGCGAGGTAGTCCATCCACTTGTAGCCGATGGCCAGGTAGCAGTGGCCGTTGAAGAAGCTCTCCTGCCCCTTGCAGGGGCTCGGCGGGGCGGCGTCGGCCTTGGGCGGCGGGGGGGCGGCGTCGACCTTGGGCGGCGGCGGGGCCGGCGCGCCGTCCTGCCGCGGCGTGGGTCGGGAGGCGAAGTCGGGCTGGCTGAAGGGCGACTGCCCGTCGAGCAGCGCCAGGCCGCTGTCGACGCCGCGGTGTGTCGGCGCTTCGTCGACGCCGCAGGCGCCGAGGGCCAGGGCGATGAGAATGGCTCGGCTCATCGGCGACCTCATCAGTAGTAGCAGCTCATGTCCGCTGGCATGCACTGCCAGAGGGTCGTGGTCTTCTGGGTCACCTTCTGGCAGATCGCCCCGCCGGGGCAGGGCTTGCCGCCGGCGCAGTCCTTGCCGCAGAAGGTCTCGTGGCTCGAGGTCACCAGGCACTTGTTGCCCGCGCCGACGCACTCCGGCTTGAGCGGGTTGCAGTAGTCGCAAAACTGACCGGCGCTCGGGGCGCAGACCTGACCGTTCGTGCCCGGCGGCACCAGGCAGTCGGGGCGCTCGCAGCAGTCCTTGTTGAAGTAGGAGAAGAAGCAGGCGCAGACCGTGTTCGGCCGCACGCCGTTCGCCGGCTCCCAGCAGTCGAGCTCCTTCTGACCGGTGTTCGGGTTGACCACCGTCTTCCACTTCCCGTCGGGCCCGCAGACCACCACGCCCCAGCCGCAGTAGGACTGCCCGTCGCACCACATCTTCTGGCCCGGCACGCAGACCTGCCCCGAGCTCGAGGGGGGCGGGTTCTGGGTGCACACGGTGCCGTTCCAGCTGGTCCCGCTGGTGCAGCCCCAGGTGCCGCCGCCCGGCGGCATGTCGCCCGGCGTGACGGTCTTTTCACAGCGCCAGCCGCCGACGTCCTCGTTGGGCACGCAGGTCCAGCCCGCGCCCCCCGGCGGCGTGGTGCTCGAGCCCTCGCAGATGATCTTGCTGCCCGACCAGTAGCACTTCCACTCGCCGTTGCCGCCGGGCGGCCCCGAGCCGGTGGGCATCCCCGAGCCGACCTTCTTGCAGGTGGTCACGCCGCTGGCGTCGGTGGTGCACTTCCAGGCCGAGGTCGGCGTGCCCTGGTCCGGCGGGGGGGCGCCGCTGTCCTTCTTGGGCGTCCCGCTGTCCTTCTTGGGCGGCGGAGGAGGCAGGCCGCCGTCCTTGGTCACCCCCCCCTGGTCCGCGGCGGGTGCCTTTTTCGTGCAGAACTTGTTCAGCTCCTTGTCGTAGAAGCAGTCCCAGTCCCCGCCGCCGTCCGGCGTGTTCACCTGCCGGGTGCAGATCACGCTCCCGCCGACCTGCTGGCAGGTCCAGCCGTTCTTGCCGGGGGGGACCTCGCTGCCGCCGCGGCCGCAGGTCTCCACGCCTCCCTCGATCTTGCAGGTCCAGCTCAGCGAGCCGTCCGGCGTGTCGGCGGGCGTCTGCTTGCACTTCTCCGGGCTCAGCGCGCTGTCGCAGTCCCAGGACTTGAAGCAGCGACAAACCATGCCGTTGTCCGGGTCGCCGGTGCAGACGAGCTCGGAGGGCTGGCAGCAGTCATCGCCAGACTGGCAAACCGGGTTGGGCTGTCCGGTCGGCGACTCGTTGATGGGGGAACAGCTGGTCAGGGCAATGAGGATGGGCAGGTATGAACGCATGTCCCACCCAGCAGCAAGGGGCGTGCCGCTCCGCGGCACCGATAAGCCATTGTAACTGTTAGATCTCGGCAGTAGGGTGAGGTGGTTGCTCTCATGACAGTAGACCCCACCTGCACACGATTGTCCGCACTGTAGCTGCCCCAAGTCCTCAACTCGGGTTGACCACTCCTGCAGGGCCCCCTGAAGCCCTGGCTTGCGCCATGGGCTACCCCTTGGGAGATGAGGTCCCCGAGCGGACTCAGGCCGCTCGGGGCAGTACGAACAGGAGGGTTCCATGAAGCGACCGGTGCTCGTTCTCACCTGCGTGCTCGTGCTCACCGCTCCGGGTCTGGTCCAGGCCCGGGCGCCCTCCTGGGCCTGGATCGGCCCGGGCAAGCGCTACGACCACAAGGGACGCTACCAGGGCCGGGTCACCACGGACGGCAAGATCTACGACTCCCGCGGGCGCTACCGGGGCCGGATCGCCCCCGACGGCAGACGCTACGACGCGCGGGGCCGCTACCGCGGAAAGATCACGCAGGACGGGCGGCGCTACGACGCCACCAACCACTACCGGGGCGTGATCGACGACAAGGGACGCGTCTTCGACGCCAAGGGCAGCCCGCGGGGCCGCATCGCCACGGACGGACGGCTCTACGACAGCCGGGGCCGGCTGCGCGGCTACATCAAGCGTTAGGACTCGACGGCGCGCAGGGCTTCGGCCGCCGCGCCGTCGAGTCAACGTCAACGTCGACCAACGAACAGGTGTCGCCTCGCTTCACAGCTGTCGCGCGTCTTCACAGTCCCGCGCCGCAACTCCGCGATGGATCTCACGCCGTCGACGGCGCGCCCCTTGCAACGTGTCGCCCGCGCCAGGAGGGATCCATGCGACAGGCGGTGCGGTTGTTGTTGCTGCTGGAGCTGACCTTCGCCCCGGGCGTTGGGCCCTCAGGCCTCGCGCATCTCTTCCGCGATGGCGTCGACCTCCATCCGCATCTCGTGGGCCGAGCCGTGACGGTCGTCGGGCAGGTGGGCCAGCGCCCGCTCCACGCAGCGCACGAGCCGCTCGGGCAGATCGGGCCGCTCGGCGGCGAGGGGCAAGATCTCGTGCTTGAAGATCTTGTTCAGGATCTGGCCCATCCCCTCCCCGTCGAAGGGCGGGTGGCCGGTGAAGGCGTGGTACATCGTCGCGCCCACGCCGAAGACGTCGGCCCGCACGTCGATGTCGGGCGAGCCCCGCGCGACCTCGAGGCACATGTAGCGCGGGCTGCCGAGGATCGAGCCGGTCGTCGTTAGCCGCCCACCGCTGGACTGGGCCGCGAACTCCAGCGTGTGCGCCACGCCGAAGTCGAGGATCTTCACCCGCCGCTTGCCCGAGGGGAGCTGGGCCAGGTAGATGTTGGCCGGCTTGAGGTCACGGTGGATGATCCCGAGCTCGTGCGCCGCCTCGAGCCCGTCAAGGACCTGCGAGGTGAGCGTGAGCATGCCCCGCGGGGCGAGCCGGCCGTTCTCGTCGAGGTAGGCCCCGAAGCTGTCCCCCTCGATCAGCTCCATCACCAGGTAGGGCCGGCCGTCCTCCACCTGGCCGTGGTCCAGCATGGCGACCACGTTGGGGTGGTGGATCAAGCCGATGGCCTGCATCTCGCGGTCGAAGCGCAGCCGCGCCTGGGTCGAGAGCGCCATCAGCTCGGAGATGACCTTGATCGCGACCTGGTTGCTGCTCATGCGGTCGAGGGCGGCCCAGACCTCGGCCGTCGACCCCCGACCGATCTGGCGCGTCAGCTTGTAGCGCTCGCCGAGGCGCGTGCCCTCCTTGAGGTGGACCGTCTTCAGCCTGACCACGGCTACTCCGGGGCGATGTACTCGGTCTTCACGGTGTGCCGCATCTTCTCCGCCGCGCGGACGGCCTTATTGTACAGGCGGACCGGATCGCTGTCATAGATCATCGTGGCGTGCGCCGGCTTGTTGAACGTGCTGAGGATGTCGCTGCGCAGCTTGCCGCTCATGCCGCCGGTCTCCAGCACGGCGACCACGGTGGGCTGGTACATCGCGAACACGGTGCCCCCCAGCGTGCGGTGGTCCCCGCCGGCGACGAACACCACGTCCGATCGCTCGATGCCGTGGCGGTAGGCCGAGACCTGGCCCACGCCCTCGCCCTCGCCGGTGAGCTGGATCGTGTCGAACATCTTGCGCGGCTTGCCGCGGCCGGTGATCGCGCCGCCGGTGGACGCCGACGAGATGCCGACGGTGGGCACGCCGCGCTCCCTGGCCGCGCGGGCCACGGTGCTGGCCAGACCGCGGCGCACCGGCGTGACCAGCAGCGGCTGACGCCCGCCGGTGCGGTCCTTGGCGATGCGATCGACGAGCGTCATCACCTTGGCCCGGTCCGCGCTGCTCATGCCCCGCGTGGTGCCGAAGAAGGTGTAGACGTTGTGATCGCGCGTCGTCGCCTCGGTCACCGCGCTCTTGCCGGCGACGAGCGTGGGCTCGTGTCCCCGCCGATGCCGCGGTGAGCCGCGCAGCCCGCCGGCCAGCGCGCCGAGGAGGCCGCCGGTCCGCCCGCGTTGCTTCAGGCGGCGGTGGGCCTGCTCTGCCTTCCGCATCAGCCGCACCGGGTCGCGGTCCGAGACGATGACGCCGCGGCCTCGGCCGACGATCGGCAGGATCTGCTGCTTGAACTTGGAGGTCACCCCGGTGGAGTCCTCGAGCAGGGCGATCACCTTTGGCTCCTGCATCGCGAACAGGATCTCGCCCAGGGTCCCCGACCGCCCACCAGCGAAGACCAGGATGTCCGAGCTCTTGATGTTCTGCTTCTCGCGAGCGATGAGCCCCATGCCGGCGCCCGAGCCCGTCATCTGGATCACGTCCAGGCCTGCGGTCGGGGAGTGGAAGCGGCCGGTGTGCTCCCGCAGGGAGCGGGCGGGCGAGATCCCGGCGGTGAAGCCGCCGGCCTGCTTGGCCGCCCGGGCGGTGACCTCGGGCATGCCCGGACAGGCGCCGGTGAGCACGACGTGCCCGCGATGGGCGATGTGTTGCCCCAGCCGCTCGAGCCGCCCCCGCACCTCGAGCGGAATCGTGGCCTCGTTGGCCGCCGAGCCCATCACGCCAACGACGAGCCGTCCCGGACGGCCGGGCGGGAGCGCCCGGATCGGATCGCCGCGGGTGACCAGCGGGGCGGTCCGCAGCGGTGGGGTGACCGCGCAACGCGGCGCCGGCCGCCGCCCCCACGCCTCGGGGGCGAGGAGCAGCAGGCA
>Ga0316576_10002049_pt1 | contig 11310 bp, 8 predicted proteins | sample S0NA_FD_203075 | JGI IMG/M metagenome (GOLD analysis project Ga0316576, IMG submission 203075) | Rhizosphere microbial communities from salt marsh grasses in Alabama, United States - S0-2_050615r3r5 | ecosystem: Host-associated > Plants > Roots > Rhizosphere | place: USA: Alabama | collected... | reverse complement strand
GGATGGTGCTTTTGCATTCTTGCGTACTGCCACGAGCAGTGCTCCTGGTACCCTGGGCGATCCGACCGACGGCAACCGGCTGGTGCAGCGCTGGGCCTGGTTTAGCCTGGACGTTCCACCCTGGAACAAAACCACGAACGAGGGCTTTAATGGGAACTTGTTCGATCCGTACACCACAAGCATCACCAGCTACGGTTTGAATTTTAGAAAGCACACCGTGGCTCTTCCCGCGCTGGATTATGAGGATCTGCGGCCCGGCGGATTCCGCTTCGAGCCGCTCGGGCCGGTTGGACAAGGGGAGCTTGTCAACAGGCAAGTGGAGGTCGAGGTTCGCAACCTGGGAAGCCTCGACTCGGGCCCTTTCATCGTCACCTTGCAGTTCAATGGTCCGGTGAGCGGTGGCGCGCAGCAGACAATCCCCAGTCTGCCGGCAGGATCGAACACCTGGGTACCATTCGAGCTTGCCCAGCTCTCGCAGGGCGTCTATGCGCTCACCGTCTCGGTGGATCCCGATGACCGCATCCCCGAGACCACCGAATGCGACAATCTGCTGACCATGACCATGGTGGTGCCATCCGACGTCACCTACCTGCCGCTGGTGGCCCGCAAGCGCTGATGCGCTCCTCGCGCTCCGGCGGGACTGGCATGGTGCGCTGGCTATTGGGTCTCATTCTCGCCGCGTACGTTTTGCTGGCCGTTGCCTATAGCCTCGGAACGCCCCGGTGGGAAGCGCCTGACGAGCCCTCCCACTACCTCTATGCCGAATACTTGGCAGAGCACCGTTCGCTGCCGCCCGAGGCGCCGCCACAGCCGTCGGCCAACTATTGGGAGGGCGGGTACGTGACGTCGCTCTACGAGTGGTACCAACCTCCGCTCTACTATGCGCTGGTCGCACCGCAGATTGCCCTGGTGGACCTGGTTGGGCCCGGCACGATCCCGCAAGAGTTCCCGCCGGTCGATCCGGCCTTTCCCGAGCAGGTGGACTATCTGTTCGCGGCCGTGCCCGACCCAGCCTTTGCGGCTCTGGGGTTGCGCGTGGCGCGCTTCTTCTCAATCGTGCTGGGGTTGGGCACGCTGCTGGTGGTCTACCGGATGGCGATGCTGGTTTCCGGGGGGGATCGAGCAGTTGCTCTGACGGCCACGGGACTGATGGCATTCATTCCGCAATACACCTACCTGACCGGGTACGTGACCAATGACAATCTCGCCGTTCTGCTGTCTGCCGTGTGCCTGCTGGCTTTCTTGCGCCTGCTCGAGCCGGCGGAGGGGCGGTCCCTATGGCGGGTGGCGGGCACGGGCCTGCTGCTGGCGCTGGCGCTCTACACCAAGCTTTCCCTGCTATTCTTGATGCCCTTGGGGATGCTGTGCCTGCTCCTGAGGTTGGCATGGCACCGCTCGGCAAAACAGTGGTTTCTTGAGAGTTTCGTTTTCGCGAGCGCGGCGCTGCTCCCTCTTCTCTTGGGTGTATTGCTTCTGCCCGGGATGGGGGATCAGGTGGCATACGCCTACGAATCGCTGCGGGTGAAGGCCGAGTTTATGTCTGTGGCGTATCTCGCCGATCTATGGCCCCAGACCTATACGTCGTTTTGGGGCCGGTTTGGCTGGATGAACGTGGGCACCCCCCGCTGGATCGCGCACGCGATGAATGCCATTGCCGCAGTGGGTCTGATCGGGTCGCTGCTCGTGCTGGTGTGCGGGACTGAGCGAGCGCGGCGGCTTCCGACCATGCAGCCATCGGTGGCGATGCTGTGGGCGGCGTGCGGGCTGGTGGCGGTTGGGTTTGTCCGCTTCAACCTGTCGATACGCCAGCCGCAGGGACGTCTGCTGTTCGCCGCGCTGCCGGCGTTCGCCATCCTCGTCGCGCTGGGGTATCGGCTTCTCTCGGGCAGGCGGTATGCCCTGGTTGGGACCTCGATGGTGCTATTCACCTTTGCCACGAACCTGGTCTGCCTTTTTGGCGCATTGCTGCCTGCCTATGCACACACCGTCTAGGGCTGTGCCGTTTCCGCGCGTTTCGCACAAAGGCTGCTCATGAGAGCGCAATTCAGAGCTGCGGCTGGTCGCATCGCGAGCATTGAGCTGCCGATCGTGCTTCTCGGCGTGGCGCCTGTGCTGCTGTTTGATGCCTGGGTGCCCAGGTGGGCGCTGATCGTCGCGCTGGCAGCCATACCCTTGCTGTGGCTTGCACGCTGGATGGGCACGGGCTCGCCGGTGCGCGCCACGCCCGTCGACCTGCCAATCTTGATCCTGCTGGCGATGGTGCCCGTGGGGGTGTGGGCTGCTGCCATCAGGCCGCTCAGCCTGCCGGGGATCTATCGCGCCGTCCTGTGCGCCGGTCTATTCTACGCGGTGGTCGGCACCCTGACCTCCGCTCGGCGGCTCTGGACCTTTGCCGCCTTGCTCCTGGTCGGGGTCCCAGTCCTGGCTCTGTTCGCCCTCCTGGGCACACAGATGGGGGGCGGCAAGTTTCCGCTGGCAGATGCGCTCTATGACTGGATCCCTTCAGCCATCCAGCCGTTCTGGCGGCCGGCGGGACTGGGGCCGAACAGCGTCGCCGGCGGCTTGGTGCTGTTGCTGCCCCTGACGATCGGGTTTGCGCTAGGAGCCAGACGCCCGTGGCTGCGGATCGCCTGCACGCTGGCCTCTCTGTTCGCCGGCGCTGTTCTGGTTCTCACCCAGTCGCGCGGCGCGCTGGTCGGACTGGCCCTTGCTGTTGTGGTGATGTTCATTGTCTGGAATCGCTGGTTCCTGCTTGCCATCCCGGCGGGCATCATCGGCGGGATGGCGGCAGTGGGCGCACTGGGAGCGGCGCAGGTTGGCGAGTTCATGCTGTCCGGCACGACGACGAGCGCGGTCGCCAGCATGGAGGGGAGGCTGGCGATATGGGCGCGCGCACTGGCCATGATCCGGGATTTTCCTGTGACCGGCATCGGCCTGGGTATGTTTGACTACCTGCTCGACCTGCTCTATCCGCTCTTCGATGTCGCTCCGGAGACCGATATCTTTCACCCGCACAACCTGTTTCTGTTTCAGGCTGTGAGCAGTGGCTTGCCGGGACTGATTGCCTTGCTGGCCCTCCTCTTTCTATTGCTGGTGCTGGCTGCCAAGTCGATACGCTGGTCGCAACGGAGTGAGGCGTGGCCTCTGGCCTTGGGCCTGCTCGGGGCGCTGGTGGCCTATGTGGGTCACGGCCTATTCGACAACCCCACGTCGTTCATACGGGCCGGCTCTATTCTGTGGATTCTTTTTGGTTTGCAGGTGGCTCTTTGGCTGCATCTGCGAGGGCAGGGGCAGGCCGAGGATCGGCCGCGACCGTGAGCGCTTGCTGATGGGACACGACGTAGGGTCATCCGCTGCGGGCACGGGGTCCGAAGCGGGCCGCAGCGTGCCGGTCATGGCTAGCGGCCAGGGCATGCCGGAGCAGGAGTTGGAAGGGCCGCGCAGGCTGCAGGCGGGCAGAAAGGTGCACGGTCCTTTGCGCATCTTTCTGGGCTTGTTGGTCAGCCTGTGCTGCCTGGTGCTGGTTCTCCGCGGCGTGCAGTGGAATGCGATTGCCGCTATCCTCGGCGACATGCGCCTGCTGCCCCTGATCGCGGCTGTGGCGGTCGAGTTTCTCACCTTCTGGGCCATCGCCGCCCGCTGGCAGCGCCTGTTCGCGCCCCACACGCTGCCCTCTCGAGCAAGCTTGTTCGAGATTCTGACCATTGCCCAGCTTGTGAACGGAGTGCTGCCAGCCAAGCTGGGGCCGCTGGTTCGTGCCTACCTGGCGGGACAGGGTGAGAGCAAGGGGGTGGCGTTTGCCCTGACCACCATCGTCGGCGAAAAACTGGTGGAAGGCATCAGCCTGTTTGTGATTGGCGCCTGCCTCCTGCCGTTTGTGCCGCTGCAGGACTGGCTGCGCCCGGCGACGTGGGTAGGCGCGGCTCTGCTGCTGATTGCCCTGGGCGTGGTGCTGTGGGTTGCGTTCCGGAGGGAGACTGCGGGGCGGTGGATGCGTCGCCTGTTGGGGCGGTGGCCCCGCCTGCTCGGCGCGGCAGAGTCGGCCCTTGCGGCTTTGCGCGTCTGGCAGGACCCGCGATCGGTGTTGGCGCTGGCTGGCTGGTCCGTGCTGATCTGGGCGATGACGGTCTTTCTGAACCAGCTCCTTCTGTGGAGCCTGGGCATCGAGGTGCCGCTGGTCGCGCCGCTCCTGTTGTTGGTAGTGCTGCAGATCGGCGTGCGGGTGCCGTCATCGCCGGGCAGCATAGGCGTCTTTCACTATCTGAGCGTGCTGACGCTGGTGCTGTTTGGCGTCGACAAGGATCTGGCCTTTGCCTATGGGGTGCTCTTGCATCTGGTGACCTATCTGCCCCCCAGCCTGCTGGGCGTTGCGTTCCTGGGCAAGTCCGGGTACAGCCTGCGCCGCCTGCGCCAGGCAGTTGGATCGGTGCCAGAGCTGGCGGACTCTTCGGGCTCAGACGAGGATAACCTGTGAACATTGCGCTTGTCCACGACTTTTTCTGCAATCTGGGCGGCTCCGACCAGGTGGCGGCTGCGCTGCACCAGTTGTATCCGCAGGCGCCTGTCTATACGCTGCTCGTAAGCGGGCGGAACCAAGATGCCGAGCTGATACAGGGCATGGATCTGCGCCCCTCGTTTGTGCAGCGCCTGCCCCTGGCGCGGCGGTGGCACGAACCCTATCTGCCGTTCTTCCCCATCGCTATAGAATCGTTCGATCTGACCGGGTACGATCTGATTCTGAGCAGCAGCCACGTCTGCGCCAAGGGGGTGATTCCCGCGCCCGAAGCCTTGCACCTGTGCTATTGCCACACGCCTGCCCGCTACGCCTGGGACCTTGGTCCCCTTTATCTGCGGCGTCTGAACCCCCTGGTGCGCCTGTATGCCGCTGCCGTGATGCACAGGCTGCGTATGTGGGACGTCACGTCGAGCGCGCGGGTGGATCACTTTATCGCCAACTCGGGCTTTGTGGCGCAGCGGATCTGGCGCTACTACCGGCGGTCTGCCACCGTGATCCATCCGCCTGTCGATACCGGGTTCTTTACCCCCGGCGGCCAGGATGGGGACTATTATCTGGTAGTCTCGCGGCTCACCGCCTACAAGCGCATCGACCTGGCGGTTGAGGCGTTCACCCAACTGGGCCTGCCGCTGGTGGTGATTGGAGACGGTCCCGAGCGGCGCCGCCTGCAAAGCCAGGCCGGACCAAACGTCACATTCCTGGGCGCTGTGTCGCGCAACCAGGTCCGGGAATCTATGCGCAACTGCCGGGGCCTGATTTATCCCGGCAAGGAGGATTTTGGCATCACGCCGGTCGAGGTCCAGGCCACGGGCAGGCCGGTGGTGGCCTTGGGCGCCGGCGGCGCTCTGGAGTCGGTGGTCGACGGCGCGACAGGGGTTCTGTTCGCAGAGCAGACGGCCGAAGCGCTACGTGATGCCGTGACCAGGTGCTCGGCGCTCTCCTTCGACCGTGAGGCCATACGCCGGCATGCCCTGCAATTCGACCGGGAGGTCTTTTTTCGCAAGATGACCGGCTTTGTCCGAGAGACGTGGGAGCAGCACCGTTCATGAGCCGCGGGGATGGGCCCCTGTCTGAGCCGAGATCGCCGGACCAAAGCGTGACACCGGTCGAGGAGGCGCGCCGCCCCCGGCTGGGCAAGCGCGCGTCCCTGATCCTGGGGCTGGTTCTTATTCTCGCCGGGTTGGCCCTGGCAGCCGGCGCGGGCTGGGCCAAGGTCAGTCGCACGCGTACCTGCGCGGTTTCGACCCTGGACCGCTTGGATGCCCTGCAACATCTGGTGCCTGCCGGGTCCATGGAGATGGCAGGCCTGGATTTGGGCGAGATGGGGGTCCAGCTACATGGTCTCCAGGACGATCTGGCTTGCCTGCAGAACGAATCAGGGGGGGCGCTGGCGCTGGCTCCGCTGCTGGGCTGGCTGCCGAAAGTGGGCGACGACGTCGCCAGCGCCCCGGACCTCTTTGAGATGGCCCAGGCCGTGGTGAATGCCGGGGTGCTGATCGCCGATGAGCTATTGCCGCTGTTGGAAGCGATGCAAGCGCGGGATGCACAGGACGCGGGCAGCGGGGAGGGGAGCCTGGACCTGCGCGAGATCGTGTCGACGCTGGAGGCGGCGCAACCGGCCCTGAGCGCTGCCGAGGCCGAGCTGGAACGTGCCTGGGAGCTGCAGTTGGCGCTGGAGGGCGAGGCCCTCTCGCCGCGGGTAGCCCGGCTGGTGGCCCTGACGGAGCGCTATCTTCCGTTCCTGCGCACCGGGGTGCGGGCGGCTCAGCTCGCCCCCGAGTTGCTGGGGGCTGAAGAGGCGCGGACCTACCTGATCCTGGCGCAGAACGACGACGAGCGGCGGCCGACCGGCGGCTGGATCTCGGGCCTGGGCCTGGTGACCGTCGAACAGGGACAGGTGACGGAAGCGCGCTTCTCCGACAGTTGGGCGGTGGATAACCTGAACGTGCCCCACGAGGTCCCGCCGGAAGCGATGCTGCGCACCCTCTGGGCAGAGATCTGGTTGTTCCGCGATGCCAACTGGTCGCCCGACTTTCCCACTTCGGCTCAGGTCGCAGAGGATATCCTGCTGCGCGACCAGGGAATCGCAGTGGATGGGGTCATTGCCGTCGATCAGCGGGCGCTCCAGTTGCTGGTTGGGGCGCTGGCGCCGCTGGACGTGGCATCGAGCGAAGCGCCTGTCAGCGGCACGAATGTGCTCGCGTTCATTCGAGAATCCTGGGCGGAACCGGAGGCAGGGGTCACGCTTTCTGAGGGATGGAGCGAGTGGGTGGCCCGCCGTAAGGATTTCATGTCGGACCTGGTGGACGCTATGCTGCGCAAGGTGCAGGAGCAGCCGGATACGGTGGACTTGAGCCAGCTGGCCCAGTCCCTGTGGCAGGGTTTGCAGGAGCGGCACATTCTGGTCTACCTGCACGACGGCGCAGCGGCTGAACTGCTCGCCTCGCAGCGCTGGGACGGCGGCATTTTGGAGGTGGCGGGCGACTATTTGCAGGTTGTCGACGCCAACGTGGGCTTTAACAAGGTAGATCCGAACGTCGGTCGCCAGATTGCCTATCATGTGGATCTGCGCGATACTGCGCGCGCCCGGGCCGAGGCGATCGTCAGCTATCTCAACTCGAGCCAACGAGACGTGGAGTCGTGCCTTCAGGGGATCGAGTCGCTGCCAACCTACGAGCAACGTATGGAAGGCTGCTACTGGGACTATGTGCGCTTCTATACGAAGGAAGGCGCGCAACTGAGGGCCGCGCAGCGAGAGCCTGTGCCGCCTGGCAGCCTGCTGAGCCGCTACCGGTTCGCGCCTGTGAGCGATGCCGGCCCGGATATTGGCCCGGTGGAGCAGGCCAAGATTCCCTATGGCTTATTCTTCGTCCTGGCGCCGGGCGAAGAGCGGGAGTTGCGCATGGAATGGCAGCTCGCGCCGGGCACCGTGGAACAGGAAGCGGATCGCGCGCGCTACCGGCTCCTGGTGCAGAAGCAGTCCGGCACGCCTGCCATACCGCTGACGGTTACCGTGACTCTGCCGCCCGGAGCTCAGCTCCTTTCTTCCAGTCCGGAGCCTGCCGAGGTTGCCGGCAATCTGCTGAGCTTTTCCCTCTCTCTGGAAACGGATCAGCAGATTGATCTATCGTTCGCGCCGGGCGCACCGTGATGACGACGGGCGGCAACGGGCGCGGACGAAAACAGGAAAGGCGCGGGCTGCCGCCCGCGCTATAGAGACAAATGCCCGACCGAGTCCGGCAGCGTTCCATTATACAACTCGCGTTTGCTGTGCTGCTGGTGGGCGCGGGGCTGACGGTTCTAGCTTATGGGCTGGGGTTGTTCTCACCCGAGCCCGAGGTTACAGGCCAGCCGGTCGAGCGCCTGATCCCGACCGCAGCGGCGTCTGGCGCGGCGGCAGGTTCGCCTACTGCGGCGCCAATGCCACAGGCCCCGGCTGTGACTCGAGTGGTGGAGCCGGAGCTGTTCTCCCCGCGCCAACGTATGGGATTTGTGGCTCCCCTGCGAGATGTGGAGCGGTACGACATCGCGCAGCTTGGCGCGGGCTGGCACATTTCGTGCCAGCGGGGCGAGGACCCGGTGCCTGCCGCCGGGATGGAGTGCGCCCAGCTTGTGGGTGTCACCGGCGGGGTGAGCCAGTCGGACCTGGCCTCGCTGCGCGAGATCGCCGCCAGCCATCCAGGCCGGCTATGGCTGGTGGGCAACGAGCCGGACGTGATCTGGCAGCTCAACGCAACGCCGGAGGAATACGCGCGCCTGTACCGCGACGTCTACGAAGCGATCAAGGGGGCCGACCCGACCAGCCAGGTAGCCATCGGGGCAACTTCTCAGGTGACGCCGCTGAGGCTGCGCTATTTGGACGAGATCCTGGCTGCCTATTCGCGGATCTATAGCGAGCCAATGCCCGTGGACGTGTGGAACATCCATTTGGCTGTTTTGCGCGAAGAGCGCGGAACCTGGGGGGTGGACATTCCGCCGGGCATGCCTGACGACGAGGGCACCCTGTACCAGATCGAGGACAATGGCGAGATCGAGATTCTCAAGGAGCAGGTTGTCGCCTTCCGCCGCTGGATGGCAGAGCGCGGGCTGCGCGACAAGCCCCTGATCGTGACCGAGTTCAGCGTCTTGATGCCGCCAGAGTACGGGTTTCCTGTGGAACGGGTGGAATCGTTCATGGTGGCAGCCTTTGACTATTTGATGACCGCCACCGACGAGGATACGGGCTACCCACCGGACGGCAACCGGCTGGTGCAGCGGTGGGCGTGGTACAGCGTCGCCGACAGCGTCTATGCAACGGGCAACCTCTTTGACCCCGAAACGCGCCAGATCACGCCGTTGGGAGAGGCATTTGCCGCGTATGCAGCCAGCTGGCAGTAGTGGCGTGCCAGAGCGCTCTGCTGCCCTGGCTTGGCGACGATGAGGGAAGCGAGGATCTGACCCTTTGGAACCGATCAACTGGTTTGGCCTCTTGGGCAACGCGCTTTGGATCGTCGGCGTGGCTGTGTGCCTGGCGACGGTGAGCATGGCGCACTATCGGGCACGTGTGGGCGCAGGTCGTCTCTGGACGGGGCTCAGACAGCCGGCGAGCTGGCTCGCCCTTGCCGCCGGCGCGAGCCTGTTCTGTGCCGGCCTGTTGCTGCGCAGCGGATCCTGGTGGGAACGAGGGATCTGGGGTTTGTGCGCGGCGTTATGTATCGTGTGGGCCGTGCGTTCGGTGAGACGCCTTGACGGTGTAAGGGAAGAGGGGGCATGATGGAGCGCGCGAGTAACCGTCGAGTTGTGATCTTGGCTGTGGTGGCGACGCTGGCGATCCGGCTGGCAGCCTGGGGAGCTCCGGTGAGTGGCATGGCGGACGCCGGCAGGCTGAACCAGACGATACCCACGGCGACGCCCACCGGCGCGACGAGCGCGCCCACCTCTACCAAGCCGGTGGTCTCACCACCCACGCACACGCCGACCGAGCTGCCAGCCGTTCCGTCGGACACGCCCACGGCGACCAGTTCGGGTCCGTCGCCGGCGCCCACCGAAGGGCCGACTTCGGGCGTTGCTACGGCAACCGGTTCGGCGACAGCCACTCTCACGCAGGCATCCTCGCCCACTGCCGGCAGTCAGACGCCACCCCCTGCGACGGCATCGCCCACGGCTGAATCAACTGCGGCTTCAGAATCGTCCACCTTCACTCCCACCGTCGCGGCAAGTGAGCCACCTGAGGGGACCAGCGTTCCGCTTCCCGCCCAATCGAGCCCGGTGCCGGTGCAGACGCCTGCTGAGGCGGGAGGGGGCAGAGCCGGCACGCCCTTTGCGGCAGGTTCCTGGCTGTGGATAGCTCTGGGGGTGATCTTGATCGTTGCAGGTGGCGTGCTACTCATACGCTGGCGCCGTTCCCCATAGAGGCAGCGCGGCAGAGACCTGCCTATAGTCCGTTGCATATAAAAGCGCCCACCGTATTCGGTGGGCGTTTTTTGGTGGCTGGGGGACAGGGATTTGAACCCCGACTAGACGATCCAGAGTCGCCGGTCCTACCATTAGACGATCCCCCAGCGACGGCGGTATTCTAGCACAGAACCGGCGCCGAGGCAAATCGACCTTTCAGTCTTGCCCGCCTGCCTGCGCTTTCTCGATGCGGGCCCAGGTATCACGCAAGGTGACAGTGCGGTTAAAGACGAGCTTGTCCGAGGTAGTATCGGGATCCACGCAAAAGTATCCCAAGCGCAGGAATTGGTAACGGCTGCGCGGTTTGGCGCCAGCCAGGCTGGGCTCGACCTTGCAGGCCGTCAGCGTCTCACGGGAGTCCGGATTCACGCAGTCCTTGAAATCCTCGTCCTCCCCCACGTCAGAAGGATCTCGCTCGGTGAACAGATGGTCGTACAAGCGCACCTCGGCGTCGAGAGCGTGGACAGCCGATACCCAGTGCAGGGTGCCGCGGACTTTGCGGCCATCTGGAGTCGATCCCCCCCGCGATTCGGGGTCGTAGGTGCAGCGCAACTCCACCACCTCGCCGTGCTCATCTTTGACGGCTTCCTGGCAGGTGATGTAATAGGCGTGTTTCAGCCGCACCTCACGGCCTGGGGCCAGGCGGAACCACTTCTTGGGCGGGTCCTCGCGAAAGTCGTCCTGCTCGACATACACTACGCGGGAGAAGGGCACCATGCGTGTGCCCGCGCTTGCGTCTTCCGGGCTATTCTCCGCCTCCATCTCCTCGACCTTGTCCTCAGGGTAGTTGGTGATCACCACCCGCAGCGGGTTCAGCACCGACATCACCCGCGGCGCGCTCAGGTTCAGCTCTTCGCGCAGACAATGCTCCAGCAGGGCGATGTCGGCGATGCTATCGTTCTTGGCGATGCCCGTGCGGTCGAGGAATTCGCGGATGGCCTGCGGTGTATAGCCCCTCCTTCGCAGGCCGGCCAGGGTGGGCATGCGCGGATCATCCCAGCCACTGACGTGTCCTTCCTGGACCAGTTGCAGAAGGAATCGCTTGCTGAGGATGGTATTGCTGAGGTTGAAACGCCCGAACTCGATCTGGCGCGGATGGTAGATGTCCAGTTGGTCCAGGAACCAGTTGTAGAGCGGGCGATGGTCCTCGTAGAACAGGTCGCACAGCGAGTGGGTGATGCCTTCGATAGAGTCGGATTGCCCGTGGGCATAGTCGTACATGGGATAGATGCACCACTGGTCGCCGGTGCGATGGTGGGTGGCGTGCAGTATGCGATACATGACCGGGTCGCGCATGTTCATGTTGCCCGAGCTCATGTCGATCTTGGCCCTAAGTACGTGGGCGCCCTCCTCGAATTCTC
>Ga0316576_10002047_pt1 | contig 11315 bp, 11 predicted proteins | sample S0NA_FD_203075 | JGI IMG/M metagenome (GOLD analysis project Ga0316576, IMG submission 203075) | Rhizosphere microbial communities from salt marsh grasses in Alabama, United States - S0-2_050615r3r5 | ecosystem: Host-associated > Plants > Roots > Rhizosphere | place: USA: Alabama | collected... | reverse complement strand
CTCTGGCGTCAATGTCCTGAGATCATCCTTTTCCAACCCCGGATCACAATCGGGATTCAAGGCCAGAAATTCACGCAATTTCCGCTCTCCATCAACTGAAAGCCTCCCCTCAAGCAGATCCAGTAAATAGGCTTCGACGTTATTTCTGTTGATCTCCATACTCATATCACCTTTTCCATGCTGCCTATATATTGTTTCAGAAAAACCCTGGCCCGGTAGATGTACACTTTCACCTGTGATTCGCTCAACCCGGTAATTTCTGATATTTCACGGTAGGCGTATCCTTCATAATCCCGGAGCATCACCACTGCCTTCTGGTCCTCGGGCAACTGCCCGATCGCCCGCTCCAGTACCTCCTTCAGATCTGAATAGGCCTCCGACACATCAGGCTCATCCCCGCCTGCGGCCGGGTTCGCGCTGTAGCGTTTCTCTCTCCTGATATAATCGATCATGGTGTGGTAGGCTGCTGTGAAGAGGTAGGTTTTCACCTTCTGGTAGGAGACAGTTTCCAGCCTGACCCAGAGTTTCTCGAAGGTATCCTGCACCACATCGCTGGAGAAATGGGGCTCCCCCAGGTTCTTCAATACGAACCTGTACAGCCCGTCGGCGTACTGATCCACCGCATGGTTATACTCCTCTACCGTCATTCAATCCAGTGATTACTGGTGTCCATAGGACGAACTCCTCTGGTGAAAGTTACAGACAAACACAAAAAAATGCCAAATATCCTTGACAGATGTTCTCCGGTTCTTTATTTTTGACTAACCGTTCAGTCATAAAATATGTCTCCAAGAACCCAGAAACAATTCCAGAAGATGCGGTCCGCCAGACGCAGACAGATCATGGATGCAGCGCTGGCCCTTTTCGCCAGGGAAGGATACAGCCACTGTTCCATTTCGACGCTGGCGCAGCATACAGGGATTTCCAAGGGATTGATGTACCACTATTTTGAAAGTAAGGAACAGCTGCTGGGAGCGATTATCGAGAATGGCCTGGACGAGATCATGAAATTGCTGGATCCCAACAGCGACGGAGTCCTTCAACCTGAAGAGCTGGAGCAATTCATCCGCAAAGTATTCAGCAACATGAGGAACCACCGCGAATTCTGGACCCTCTATGTCAGCGTGATCCTGCAGCCCGGGGTCAAAGAGCAGATGGAAGGAAAGCCCTTCACCAATTACATGGAAAGATTTTCTCCCCTCTTAATCGAATATTTCAGGAGGAAAGGGTGCGAAGATCCATACCTTGAGATGCTGACCCTTTCGGCGCTGATTGAAGGTTTCGGGGTGCTAATGATCTATGCCGATCCCTCGATGGAATTTCCTGATAATGTTCTTAATAATCTGGAGAATAGGATTATAGATATGTTTATTTAAATGGTTAATATAATTTATGCACGCTCATGAAACATCACATACAATGGGGATTGCTTCCGATCTTCCTTGTCCTTGGGATGCCCGTACAGTCCCAGGAACTCTCCGCGAAGGAGATCATCCAAAAAGCCAACGACCGGTTCAACGGAGAAAAAACCAGTATCAGTACCATGGCCATGACCATCGTCAGACCCAGCTGGCAGCGGACCATAGAATTTCGCAACTGGACCAGCGGACGCGATTATGCCCTGACCCTGATCACGGCACCGGCCAGTGAACGGGGCCAGACCTTTCTGAAAAGAAAAAATGAAATGTGGAACTGGAATCCCACCATTGACCGACTGATCAAGCTCCCTCCATCCATGATGTCTCAGGGATGGATGGGCTCCGATTATACCAACGATGATATCCTAAGGGAGTCTTCCGTGGTCAACGACTATACCCATGAGATTACCGGGGAAGATACCATTGAAGGCCGTGCCTGCTACAGGATCAGAATGGAGGCGAAGGAAGAGGCGGCTGTCATCTGGGGCCACCAGATACGGTGGGTCGATAAAAAGGACTTCAATTTCATGAAGTCGGAATATTACGATGAAGATGGATACCTGGTCCGCACCGAACTTGGCAAATCGATTCAGATGATGGACGGCCGGCTGATCCCGACAAGGATCGAACTGATACCCGCCGAAGCGGAGGGAAATAAAACCATCCTTGAGATCAAGGAGATCGAATTCAACCCCCCGATACAGGATCAATTCTTTTCCCAGCAGAACATGAAACGCGTCCGTTGAATTCTTTCTTACACCTGAAATTCTGAACCATGAACAACATCACTATAGCCTGGCGAAACCTCTGGAGGAACAGGAGACGTACGCTGATCACCTCGGCTTCGGTACTCTTTGCGGTATTCTTCGCCTTGTTTTTCAGATCGCTGCAGCTGGGTTCCTACGATAAGATGTTCAGGAACGCTATCGAATCGTATACCGGATATCTGCAGGTTCAACAGCAGGATTTCTGGGATGATAAAACCGTGGACAATACCTTCCGTTTTGATTCCGCGCTTAACCGGAATATCATCCGGGATCCCAACGTGATCGCCACCATTCCCCGCTTTGAATCATTTGCACTGGCCTCCAGCGGTCCGAAGACCAAAGGTGTGCTGGTGATGGGAATCAATCCCGAGAAGGAGGAATATCTTTCAAAAGTTCCGGATAAACTTATCAAGTACCGGATAACCACCGAAGCCATTGAAGCGTTGAAACAGCACGCCGACATACCGGCAAAAGTAGTCGACCTGGCGCTCCTTCACAAGGGCACTTCTTACTCCACCAGCGACAGGATGCAGGTGGACCTGGGTATTGATGACCGGGACGCCGGACGGCTCATGCCCACGATTGAACAGGTGACCCGTTTTCAGAACGGAAACATCCGTATGGGTGAGCCGGGTGCCTGGGTGGGGGACCGGCTTTCGCAGTATCTCGAACTGGAGATTGGAGATACCCTTGTACTGATCAGCCAGGGGTACCATGCCACCACCGCGGCAGGCAAATATGTGATCAGAGGGATCGTCAAAATGCCCCTTCCCGAGATTGATAACAAAGTGGTCTACCTCCCCCTGGATATCTGTCAGCAGCTGTTCAATGCGGAGGGGAACCTGACCTCACTGGCCCTCCATGTGAAGGAAAACAGCGATGATGCCGTCAACGCCACAGCCGAAAGGATCGGCAAGTTGATCCCGGAGAACCAGCGTGTCATGACCTGGAGACAGATGAACGACGTACTGGTCTCCCAGATGCAGGCAGATAACTACAGCGGAATGATCATGATCGGGATCCTCTATCTGGTGATTGCATTCGGCGTTTTCGGAACCGTACTGATGCTTACCGCCGAGCGTAAGAGGGAATTTGGCGTCATGGTAGCCATCGGGATGCAGAAACGAAAACTCGCTTCCATCATGACCATGGAGATGATCCTGATCGGACTTCTGGGCATCCTGGCAGGTTCGGTCCTGGGTACAGGAGTCATCCTTTACGGGGTGGATCATCCCATCGTATTCAAGGGGGCCTGGGCGAAGATGTTTGAAGATTACGGGATGGAACCGGTGATGGCTTTTCAGGGGATTGATTTCTATTTTCTCTGGCAGATGTTCATTGTGGGCCTGATCGTCCTGATTTCGATGTTCTATCCCCTGCAAAAGATTTTCGGAATGAAAGTAGTCAATGCTTTACGCGCATAAATGTTGAAAAGATGATCTGGAAAACAGCATGGAAAAATGTTTGGCGGAACAAGATCCGCAGCCTGGTGGTGATCATTTCGGTGACCATCGGTATTTTCGGTGGAGTTTTCGCAGTGGCTGTTATGAACGGGGCCATTGAGCAACGCCTGGATGCCGCATTGAACGAAGAGATCGGCCATATTCACGTCAATGAACCCGGATTCAGGGATAACCTGGACATACAACTGACCATTCCGGATATACACGATGTACTTGATACCATACAGGAAACCCCCGGTGTAGCGGCGGTGGCCCCGCGCGTCATCCTGACGGGTATGGCCAATACAGCGGCAAAAAGTACCGGGGTGCAGATCATCGGCATTGATCCGGAAAAAGAACGACAGGTATTCACCCTGTATCAGTCCACGATCCCAGGGACCGGAGACTTCTTTGAAACTGAAAGCAGATACAACCTCGCTTATATCGGACAGGATCTGGCCAAGGAATTAAAAATCATCCGGTATATCCTCGATGACGAGGCCATGAAATCCCTCAGCGATAAGGGGGTCCCTGCTCCGGTCATGGAGAAACTGGCTCCTTACCGGGGAGAACGATTCAACAGTGAAAAAGCATTGAAGAAGGAGCTGAAGAATATCCTCTCCGCCAGAGAAGCCAAAGATTATGGCCCCCTGATCGTGGATGAAGCCTGGTCCTTCCGAGATCGGTCAAGGCTCACACTCACCTTTCTCGACAAGGACCAGTATCAGACCGGGGCCGTCTTCCGGATCGCCGGAATTTATGATATCAAAAACAACATGTTCGAGTCCGGGACCGTATTTGTGAAAAATACGGATCTGCACTCCCTGACCGGGCTGGGACCGGATACCTACCACCAGCTGATCATCAAACTGAATGACTTCGAACAGACCGGGAAGGTCACCGGGATCCTGGCCGGAAAGCTTCCCGGACTGGAGGTCATGGATTGGAAAACACTGCAACCCGACCTGGCGATGATGACCGATATGGTCCAGAAATTTTATGCAGTTTTTATGGTGGTCATCCTTGCAGCCCTTGCCTTCGGGATCGTCAACACCATGCTCATGGTCGTCCTTGAGCGCACCAAAGAACTGGGGATGCTCACTGCCATCGGGATGAACAAGAAAAGGGTATTCAGTATGATCATGCTCGAATCGGTCTTCCTCTCCCTGATTGGAGGGGTTGTCGGGATGGGGGTCAGCTCACTGCTGATCGCTATCACTGCCGAAAACGGCATCAATTTTTCCAGCTACCAGGAGGGATTTGAAGCGCTGGGGTATTCCGCGCATATCTATCCCGCAATCACCCCTTCCTTCTTTATCCTGGTGACCGTCCTGATCGTCCTGACCGGAATCCTTTCGTCGATTTACCCGGCCCTGAAAGCGTTGAAGCTGGATCCAGCCGAAGCCCTTAGAACAGAATAAATCTTTCAATTCATTATTCAGATAACTGCCATGAAAGTATTAGAAATCAAAAACGTTCACAAAATATATAACAGTTCCGAAGTAAAGGTCCATGCTGTGAACGGGATCACCCTTGATTTTGAAAAAGGGGAATTTGCTGCCATTGTGGGACCGTCCGGTTCCGGGAAGACCACCCTGCTGAATATGATCGGCGGACTGGACCAGCCCACAGAAGGGGAGATCCTGGTGGACCATACCGACCTCTCCACCCTGAAATCTTCGGCCCTGATTGATTTCCGGATGCGGCACATCGGTTTTGTGTTTCAATCCTACAACCTGATCCCGGTACTGACCGCAAAAGAGAATGTCGAATTCATCATGAACCTGCAAAAATGGAGCAAAAAAGAGCGGGACAAACGTACCTTCGAACTGCTCAAAGCAGTGGGACTGGATGGACGTGCCGACAGCCGTCCCTCAAAATTATCGGGTGGCCAGCAACAGCGGGTGGCCGTCGCCCGGGCCCTGGCTTCGAAGCCAAAATTCGTACTGGCCGATGAACCGACGGCCAACCTCGACTCAAAGTCGACCAGCACCCTGCTCGACATCATGGAAGAGCTCAACCGGGACGAGGGGATCACCTTCATTTTTTCGACCCACGATGCCCGCGTGGTGAAGAAAGCACGCAGGGTCATCACCATAGAAGACGGAAAGGTCATTTCCGATGAACAGAAATAGCATGCCGGTACGACAGTGGATCCTGACCGGCTGGCTGGTGCTGTGCGCCCCCCTGATCCGTACATCGGGGCAGGAATGGTACAGCCTGGAAGGGTACCTGTCCGACATGCAGACCGTCTATCATCTTCCCGACCAGTGGCTCTGGGAGAACAGCCTCCACAACCGGCTGAACCTGATGCTCTACCCGACTGACTGGCTGACCGGGACGATACAGGTCAGGAGCAGGATGATCCTTGGAAATACCCTGCGTCAATTTCCCGGTTATGCGGCAGGGATCGATGCCGACAACGGCTGGCTGGACCTCTCATTCGTCACCGACGGGGACCTCGGGAGTGAGGCTGGGTATCTTCTCACCACGGCCATCGACCGGCTCTGGTTCCAGCTTACCTTCGGGAATCTGGAGGTGACCGTGGGACGGCAGCGGATCAACTGGGGACAGACCTTTGTATGGAACCCCAACGATATATTCAATACCTACTCCTACTTTGAGGTAGACTATCCCGAACGGCCGGGTAGCGATGCCATACGCCTCCAGTATTATACCGGTATCGCTTCCACCCTGGAACTGGCAGCCAAGGTCGACAGCGCCGACCGGGTCACTGCCGCAGCCTATTTCAGGTTTAATACCCACGGATTTGATATCCAGATGATGGGTGGGGTTTACAGGCAGGAGGACCTGGTCCTGGGTACCGGGTGGAGCGGCAATCTGGGTTCTGCTGCATTGCGTGGGGAATTCAGTTACTTCAGGGATCTGGATCAGTTCAGGGATACCACAGGTCATTTCCTCTTTTCCGTCGGTGCCGATTACACCTTTTCCAATTCCCTCTGGCTTCAGATTGAGGCGCTCTATTCCTCCTTTGCCAGGGAACTGGATGTTTATAGTTTCCTTCAGTTTTACGGAGGGGATCTGGATGTAAAAAGTCTCGGATTCACCCCCTGGTCTGTCTTTTCCAGCCTTTCGTACCCGTTTACTCCCCTGATCAACGGAGGATTCGCCGCCATATGGTACCCCGAATGGAAGGGGTTTTACCTGGGACCCTCCGTGGATTTCTCGCTGGTCAATAACCTGGACCTCTCTCTGATCTTTCAGTATTTCACTGCGGAACTGGAAAATCCTTCGGGAGGAAGTCACAGGGAAAACAACACCTTCGGTTTCCTGAGATTGAAATGGAGTTTCTAAGGATTACCCATCCCTGAACGCCTGTTGGCCAAAATGTTAAAAACTCTACTGGAATGTCATTGATTTTTACGATTAATTAGATGGTGTCATCACGCACAATCGAGACATCATGGAAAATCATGACACCCCGGAAGTCTATTCCCCCGAGGGGCCGCAGGAGTATCACTGGAACAATAAAGTGGTTCTGATCACCGAGGACGAAGAGGTGAGTTTCTTCTACCTGAAAACACTGCTGAAAAAGACGGAGGTCAGGATCATGCGGGCAAAAAACGGCAAAGAGGCCGTGGATCTCATTAACGAACACGCAGGAGGGATCGACCTTGTACTGATGGACCTGAACATGCCGGTGATGGATGGATACGAAGCCATGCGGATCATCAAATCGAAACACCCCGAGATCCCGGTGATCGCGCAGACAGCCTATACCCTGAACAATGACCGGCACAAATGTCTGCAGGCCGGTTTCAATGATTACATCTCCAAACCGATCAACCGCCTGGCACTCTTCAGAATGGTCAATGAAAATCTTTCATGAGGGCAGTCATACAAAGGGTTTCTCAGGCGGATATCACCATCAATGATTCGACCAGGAAGACGATCGGGGAGGGCCTGGTGATCCTGGTGGGGATTGAAGAGGAGGACTCCATGGAAGATGTGGGTTGGCTCTGCGGGAAAATCAGCAGGCTCAGAATATTTAACGACCGAAATGGCGTGATGAACCTCTCGGTGAAGGAGATCGGGGGTGAGGTGATGATCGTCTCACAATTCACCCTTCATGCAAGCACCAGGAAAGGGAACCGTCCCTCCTACATCCGGGCAGCCCCGTCTGAAACAGCCATTCCCCTGTATGATGCCATGATTATTCAGTTGGGGAATGAGCTGGAGCAGGAAATCGTGACGGGTGAATTCGGTGCCTACATGGAGATCAGCCTGACCAATACAGGACCGGTAACCATCCTTATCGATACCAAAAAAAAGGAATAATGACCTTACAGGAAGCGCAGGAGAGCGTGGATCAATGGATCCGGAAATACGGCGTCAGGTATTTCAACGAACTGACCAACATGGCCATCCTTACCGAGGAGGTGGGCGAAGTGGCACGGGTCATTGCCAGGAGATACGGAGAGCAGTCCGATCCCGGCGGTAAAGTCAGCAGTGAAATGCTGGCAGACGAACTTTCCGACGTGCTGTTTGTACTGATCTGTCTGGCCAATCAGACCGGGGTGGATCTCCAAACCGCGTTTCAGAAGAATCTCGAGAAAAAAACCATCAGGGATTTTGACCGTCATCAACAAAATGATAAATTGAGGTAGCCAACACCTCAAACATGAAAATCTTATCGGAGTTCAACCTGGCTGTCGATGCTCCCGAAGTTGCCCGTTTGCTGGAACAGATCAAATCGAAACTTCCGGATCCCGGGGATAAGGAGTTGCTGAAAAAGGTGTACGGCCTCATCGATCTGACCACACTGAGCGAGCGCGACAACATTAAAAGCGTCTCGGGGTTGTGTGAGAAAATCAATCTGCAGGAGGAGGCTTACCCGACCATGCCTCCGGTGGCAGCGGTCTGTATCTATCCCGACCTGGTCTCGGTTGTGAAGGAGAAACTGGAAAATCCGCTGGTGAGTATCGCCTCTGTCGGCGGCGGTTTTCCCGCCTCACAGACCTTTACCAACATCAAACTCCTGGAGATCGAACAGGCTGTCGAACAGGGCGCAGAAGAGGTGGACATGGTCATGCCCGTTGGAAAATTTCTAATGGATGACCTGGAATACGTTGAACACGAAATTCAGATCATCAAACAGCGGATCGGGACGGTACACCTGAAGGTGATCCTGGAAACCGGCAGCCTGGCGAATCTGCCCATGATTCGGAAAGCGGCACTGCTTTGTATCGGTGCAGGGGCCGATTTCATCAAGACCTCAACGGGTAAGATCCATACCGGAGCCACCCCGGAGGCGGTGATCATCATGTGCGAAGCCATCCGCGATTATTACAACCGCACAGGCAAAAAAATCGGGATTAAACCGGCGGGGGGGATTTCGGATACCCGGACGGCGCTGCTCTACTGGACCATCGTGAGGGAAATTCTGGGGGAGGACTGGCTGAACAGTGAACGGTTCAGGATAGGGGCAAGTGGCCTTGCGAACCGATTATTGGCCGATATTTTTGACCAAGGGCATGATTTTGGTTATTTCTGACAGTGATAGGTTGGATTAAATCCCCTATATTTGTAAAACAAGATTGACGTTCTTATACTTGATAATATAGCGGTTCGATACTACATTCCATTCTCATAGAGACGGGTTGAATTCCATGGCTTTTTTTCTTCAATATCGGACCGCTTTTTTTATTGCATCAACCGGTAATGAAGATAATCCAGCATCAGCGGGATATCTTTCCGGTTGATGCCATTCTTCACCAGCAGTGCCTGATCCTCCTCCATGGTCTTCAGAAATTCTTCCATCCCGAAAGCAGCATCCCTCAGCGACTGGATGTAGAGTTCCACCGCTTCCCGTTTATCCCCGAGCGCCCACTTCACGTGTCCGTAATTGATGAGGTCGTAATACCCCGGTTTGCCCTTGAATACTTTTTTGAAATAGGCGTCTGATTTTTCCAGTTCCCCCTGCGCAAAATAACACCAGGCGATGGGCCTCAGAATGTGCTGGTTCCCGGGATTAAGGTATTCAATTTTGAAGTAGTGTTTGAGTGCTGTTTGGTACTCCCCAAGCTTCAGGTAGCAGTATCCGATCAATGACTCGATGGTCTGGTCCTCCGGTTTCAGTTTGGCGGCTTTGCGATACACCTCCAGCGCTGAACGGTAGTCATTCAGGTGCCTGAAACAGATCCCGAGGTTTTTCAGTGCCCACATGTTCTGTTCCCCTGTCAGGCCGATCCGCTGGTAGTACCGGATCGCCTGTTGGTAATGCCCCTCTTTCTGATGGCAATATCCTGCCTTTTCCAGCAATTCCCGGTTTTCGGGTTCTTTTTCCAGCAGGAGTTCAAAAATATCGAGGGCTTCTTCATAATGATCCTTTTCGAACAGGTATTCGCCGATGTTACGGGTAATTGAATCATCCTCGATGATCTCTCTCACAAACCAGGCCTTATAGAGATCAAGTTTCCCGGTGAACACATCCTCAAATTCGTTCTTGAAGGGAGAGATTTTGAAAAACCTGTAGAGGTCCTGGATATATTGAATGAAAACTGTGCGTCTTGTGAAATCGCCCGATGTGAGCCGTTCGTCCGCAATCATCTCCTGCAGCCCTTCCAGCTCCATCAAAAAAGCATTGGAAAGCATCTTCTTCTGTTCGTCGGGCAGGTACCGGATGTTAAAAATGAAACTGTATTTATCGCTGTTGCAAAGAAAAGGGGTCTTGACCAGCCCTTCCACGAAGATCTCCGGGTCAAACGCCTCGCTTCGTGCATCATACACTTCTGAAAGGTCGGGGTTTTCCGAATGGAAGGGGACCAGCCAGTTGGTCAGCTCATGAAAGAAGGGGAACTGCTTCAGGTGCGCGAATGTGGTCATATAGACATCGGCGCCTTCCATCTGCAGCTTCATGAATTCATCCACCTTTTTATAGAGATCGTCTGACTCGCTGAATACCGATTCCCAATCCGGATTCTTCCCCTCCTTCAACATCTCCTCCCGGATATCATCCATTTTCAGCTTGTCCTCCAGTTTGGGTTTCAGCTTGGCCATTTCAGGAATCAGGTCTTCCTGCAGTTTTCTGCCAATTTCCAGGGTATCCCTGGTTCGAATGAGCTGAAGCGCAATTTTTTCAAAATTCTGCTCCAGGTTCAACTCCTCTTTCAGCAGTTTCAACCTGTGGATGATATTGGGGTAAAACTCGATCCGGTCATCATACCTGTAGAGGAGGATCACCAGTGCAACCAGCGCCCGGGCGGAAACCTCCTGCTCCTCTTCGGCGGCAAAATCGATGATCCTGTGAACCTTCTCCTCATCCCAGTAGCGCAAACCCGAGAGCAGGATGGCGCTGACGAAGAGCGCCTTTTCATGCCACAGAAAATCACTGCAGGACAGAATGGCGACCGACAGGCTTTTTTCCGCTTCATGATACCGGTTGCTCAGCCAGAGATGTTTGAAAATATCCAGGGAGAGTTTTCGGCGCCGCTCATCGGCTGCCCCCGGTGAAACCCGTTTTTCATCGATGATCTCATCCAGCTCACGTTTGAACGACAGGTCATCCATGGTTTCAATCACACTTTTGCCGGTGAGTTCATGCTGGCGATCGACTTCGGCCTTCAGCGTATAGGTGTGCCATCCCGAGCTGTTTTCAAGCAACCTGTCCTTGACCCTGTCAGCCAGTTCCAGTATGGAAATCAGCAATTTTCGATATACCTGGTCCC
>Ga0316576_10002045_pt1 | contig 11319 bp, 10 predicted proteins | sample S0NA_FD_203075 | JGI IMG/M metagenome (GOLD analysis project Ga0316576, IMG submission 203075) | Rhizosphere microbial communities from salt marsh grasses in Alabama, United States - S0-2_050615r3r5 | ecosystem: Host-associated > Plants > Roots > Rhizosphere | place: USA: Alabama | collected... | reverse complement strand
TTGGCGCCATCAAAGCAATATTAGAGGCGAGAGGCATCCCAGTGGGGCCTCCTATATCCCCTTTACCTGAAGTTTCAAGTGAGGTTTGGACCAAGATGGTGGAGATCCTCAAAGAGTGAGGCTTCTGCTTTTTGATATTGACGGCACTCTGATTAAAGGCGACCAGGCAGGACGCCTGGCGATGGGAGCTGCCCTGGAGTACGTATTTGGTACGAGGGGATCCTTAGACACCTATTCTATGGGCGGCAAAACGGACTTGGGCATAGTCAGCGATGTACTTATCGAAGCCGGCCTTAACCAGGAAGAGATCGACAGCAAGATTGCGTATTTTTACAAGGTGATGGCAGAGTTTGCGCACGAAATTTATCCAACGAGGGCTATTGATGCCTGCCCTGGCGTGCAATCACTCCTGGTACAGCTCAGGGATCGAGACGGTGTTTTGCTTGGTTTGTTGACCGGGAACGCGCAAACAACCGCTCCCCTGAAGTTGGCAGCTGCCGGTATCGATCCTGATCAGTTTGTAGTGGCGGCATTTGGATCGGATAATGTCGATCGCAATAAACTACCCTCGATTGCCTTGCATAGAGCAAATGCAATGACGGAGGAAAATATTGCAGGAGAAAATGTTGTCATCATAGGTGATACCCCGGCGGATGTAGCTTGTGCACGGGCAGGAGGGGCAACTGCCATAGCCGTTGCCAGTGGTTGGCACACGGCGGACACTTTGTTACAGTACCAACCAGATTATCTTTTTGCTGATTTGTGTGATACCGCGGCTGTGGTAAAAGTATTACTTGGAAATTAAGGCGTGTGAATGAGTAACAGAGAAAAAATTGATATAGCAGGTATCAAGCTTCGTGCAGATAGACCTACAAACGTAGCCATGCATCGATTGTTTGGATGGGTAATCTGGCAGTTTCCACAGCCGCAAAGCAGAGGATATGTAGGAGCTGTACGGCCGCCGGAACCCCCGCATGAATGGATACCCGCTATTATCCAGGCTGATAATAATCGGGTGAGGGTTTATGGTAATGCTGTGGAAAGATATCCCACTCCGGAAAAAGCGGCCGAGTTTTTTGATGATGATGAACACAACTCTGCTTAAGAGTTGTGTTCAAATTTTACCAACACCAAATTACAATCTTCACCAAGCGAGCGTTAAATCACAGAGCCATCTGGGATAATAGCGTTTTTGGGAACTACGATGATGCCGTCGACAGATACCCAATTCCCTTGATCTGCATCTTCACGTTCGGGTTTGTAACGAATCGTGACATCGTTGCCAATGCGTGCGTTCTTGTCAATAATGGCTCCGCTGATGACGGAATGAGCACCGATGCCGATGTTAGGCAAGCCATTTTTGGCGTTTAATACCTTCTGTTCATCGGTTTCATAATAGTCCGCCCCCATCATAACGGTTTCTTTGATTTTGGCTTCTTCGCCGATCAAGCTGCGTAAGCCAACGACGGCATCATTAATCGTTGCGGATTCAATTCGGCAGCCATCTGCCAGAAGTACGTTGTGCAGACGTGCATTATATACTTCAGATCCTGGTAAAAAGCGCGCGTGAGTGTAGATCGGGCTCTCAGCATCATAGAAATCGAAGGGTGCATCTTGTGCAGTCATGTCAAGATTTACTCTATAGAAGCGCCGGATCGTTCCGATATCTTCCCAATAACCATCAAATATGTAGCCAAATACCCTGTTATTGCTCATGATTGCATTGGGTATGAGATCATGGCCAAAATCATCACCCTCTTTATCCAATAATTCATATAAGAAATCAGCATTGAATACATATATCCCCATTGATGCCATGTAAGGTTTTTCTTGATTGTTGCCGCTTTCGAAACCGGCCAGCATTTCGTCGTTCTTGGGTTTTTCTACAAAATTCGTGATCCTGTTTTCCTGATCCAATTTCAAGATACCCAGTCCGACTACATTTTCATAGGATACTGGCTGTACAGCAATAGAAACCTCTGCATCGTTGGCAATATGAAAATCGACGAATTTCCTATAGTCCATACGGTAGAGATGATCGCCGGCCAGGATAAGGATGTATTTGGTTTCTGCAGTCCGAATTTCAATGATTTGTTTGCGCACGGCGTCGGCCGTTCCCTGGTACCAATCACGGCTGTAAGGTGTTTGCTCAGCCGCCAAAATTTGAACCCAACCCTTAGTAAACACATCACGGTTGTATGTATTCCAGATGTGGCGGTGTAGCGAAGCGGAATTATATTGGGTTAGAATAGCGATTTTTTCGATGTCTGCATGGAAGCAGTTACTCATTGGAATGTCTATTAGCCGGTATTTACCGGCCAAGGGCACGGCCGGTTTAGCGCGTTCCGCAGTTAATGGATAAAGCCGTTTGCCTTGACCACCACCAAGTATCAAGCCTAAGACATCAGACATGCTCATTTTAAATTCCCCTTTTTGAATTACGTTGATTGGTTAAGGTGCAGATGGAAGGCTGTTCCATTAAGGGAAGCCTACCCACCATTAATAATACATGCCGATACAAGTTTCTGCCATTGGCAGGTTCTAAGCCCCATGTTAAGATTTCCGACTGTTGCATCGCTTAGGAACGAACGGCGAATGCTTTAAGGAAATTAGTGCTGTAAAATTAAATGAAAATGCTGTCAGGAGTGCGCCAATGAGTCGTGTCATCAACATCGACAATCCATCAAAAAGAAGAAATGCCAACCAACGAACAATCGCTGAATTGTTGCGCAGGCTAAGTGAGAAAAACAGCTTGGATGAGGATGTCAAAGATATGGCTTCAATGATTGTGCTTTGTTTGCGCGATATTTCGGAGGGCGTAGAGCAAACAGTAACTGCCTGGGAGAAAAGAGATTATTGGATGAAGGCTGAACGCTTCCTTCGCGAATGGCAATGGACAGGCGAAATGGCCGCAAATCTTGATGACGTGATCCGTAATAATGCATGGGATTTGCTGCCGGAATTATTAGCCAAGTTGTTTCCCCGTTATGCAGATATTCAGATAAAAACCATGACCCGTAAGCCCGATGTTTGGAAGGGCGCGTATCGAAAACTTTTAGCGCAACCTCCTCTAGAGCTGCCCTGGTAATCTGATTTTCACGTGATGGAGCGAGAGTAATTAAGATCGAGGGTTGATTTCTATGCGGATACGGAATTGGGTACCAGTTTTGGTAGGTATTTTTGTGTTATTAACCAATGCTTGCAATGAATCCCCGGAACCAATAATTACCGAAAGCTCGATCTTTCCATCTTCAACTCCCTCTTCAGCCATTGAGTTGCCAAACTCATTAGATGAGATTCCGCCAACATTCACTGCCGCTCCAAAAAAAACAGGCAGCTCTGAGCTGCAAAACAGTGATATGATAGAGACCTCACCAACAACGTCTGAGGTTACGGACATACCACAAACGCTGCCTCCAACAGCAACAGCGATCCCAACGATCATAGCGCCTCCTACACCAATTCCTTGTTTATCTTCGGGGCAAATAATAACGGATTATTTTGATAGTCAGCTTGCCGGAAGAATAAATTATCGCGTTTATCTACCCCCCTGCTATTTAGATAGTGGGCGCACTTATCCAACTCTCTACATGCTACCCGGAAACATTCACACGGATAGCATCTGGGATGAGCTAGGACTTGACGAAGCTCTAGAAACGGGCATCCAGGAAAAGCGATTTCCATCTATGCTCATTGTGATGGTATCCGGAGGTTCACTGGCCAATAATACATCTGGTGGTCCAGGATCCTACGAGAGTTTCTTGATGGATGAGTTTATTCCACATATCGAAGGGACTTACTGTGCTCTACCGAGGGGGAGAGCACGGGCAATTGGTGGCATGTCTCGTGGCGGTTATTGGGCGCTGGAAATAGCTTTCAGCCATCCAGATGAGTTTGCCAGCGTTGGCGGCCACAGTGCAGCCTTAGTAGATTACAATGGGGGACCGGAAATCAATCCTCTTGATACCGGTTTGAATCATGATCTGGATGATCTAAGGATCTATTTTGATATTGGGGAGGATGACTGGCTGCGGCCGAACCTGGAACAACTGCATGAGGCGATGTCATCCGCCGGAAGAGAGCATGCCTGGACATTGAATGAAGGGGTACATGAAGATGCTTATTGGGCAGCCCATGTACAGGATTACATTGAATGGTACAGCGAGCCCTGGCAAAATCCGAACATCATCTACCCACCTTGTCGCGCAGTTGGGGCCGGCTATGCTTCGTCTGATTGAAGCAAAACGCCTGAGATGTTATCTTCCTCGGCATTGAATAAGTACGCCGGGGTAATTGAATTAAACAGGTCCGACGGTCCATTGCCCTTTACACGAATATAATTATCTGTGTAGCCGGCCCAACGTAAACCATTTTGATCGGCGCCTATTGCGCTCTCCCATAAAACAGGACGAGTTTTGCCCTCATAGCGCTTGTGGAAAGTTAAGCTCAGTTTTTTTCCCAGTTCAATCATGCGGCTGGTGCGTTCTTTTTTGATACTTTTGGGAATCTGGTTACTCATCCTTGCCGCTGCAGTACCTGGACGCTGACTATAAGTGAAGGCATGAATTCTGGCGAAATCTAATTCTTGAACAAATTCTATGCTTTCATTGAAATCTTCTTCTGATTCTCCAGGAAAGCCAAGTATGACATCCGTGCTCAAGTTGAGATCGGGAATTGCCCCTCGAGCAGCAAGAGCGAGGCGACGATAACTCTCGCGAGACGTGCGCCGGGCCATTCGCCGCAGTACAGTATCACTGCCTGATTGTAGTGGTAGATGGAGATGGGGCTGTAACCGCTGATTCTGCCACAAAGAGAAGAAGTCAGCATCAATATCCCATGGCTCTAGAGACGATAAGCGTAAACGAGCTATATCAGTATAATGTAATATCGCACGCACAAGTTCTATTAACGACGTTCTATTACCTAAATCTTTGCCGTAACTTCCAAGATGAACACCGGTTAGGACTACTTCTTGATAACCGGCCGAGGACAAGGCCTGGATTTCAGCGACGATATTGCCAAGGTGACGGCTCCAACTTTCGCCGCGAGCAACCGTAGTGATGCAGAAGGTGCACTTATTATCGCAGCCGTCCTGAACTTTCACGAAAGCGCGTGTGTTGCCCATGTGGCCGGTTAAAAATTCGCGTAGGATAGGCTCTTGATCAAAAATTGGCGCTTTATTATTCGTTGATGGGTCTATAATCTGGATGAGGTGATGCTTTTCTTTGTTAGGCACCAGACGGATTGTACCCTGCAGTTTCTCTAATTCAGAAGGCGCGATGGTCACATAGCAGCCTGTAAGGAAGATGTTCGCGGCTGGGTTCTTTTTATGAATGCGCCTTGTCTGTGTTCGTGCATCGCGTGCTGCTCCGGCCGTGACAGCGCAGGTGTTGATGACTACACTGTCTGCCAGATCTGGATCAGACACGATTTCATGACCTTGGGCGAGCAATTGACGGCCGATTGTTTCGATCTCGCTTTGGTTTAAGCGGCAGCCAATACTGTTAAGATAAACCTTCATACGATCATTGTAGCGCAAGGGGCGGTTAGAGACGATCCCAGCTTTCGGGCTGATTAGCAAGGTATCATGTTTTTCAAGATCTTCGCCTAATAAGGTATATGCGTCCCCATACCCCTAAGGTCGCTACGGAATATCCACTTAGTATCTCCAGATCCGGCTGCTGGCGCATGAGCTGTTTGATAAGATCATATTCGCTGCTCAAAAGAACAATGCGACCATCCGGAATGACGACCCGGGATAGCTCCCTAAACAAGCCATCATAAAGGGATTCAAGATTCTGGCTAGAGCCGATCTGTTTACCAAAAGGCAAGTTAGTGGCGACCTTGTTGATCGTTTTATCTTCTAAAGGGAGATTTTGGGCATCCCATTGGCGAATGGATAACAGATTCTCTTTACGGCCTTTTCTATGTTTGGGAAGATTTTGTCGCGCTGCATCGACTCGTGCGCTGTCAATGTCACCGCCGAGGATCCTTTTGTAGGGACCGGCATGTATGCGTTCAAGTAGAATTGTCCCACTGCCACACATGGGATCAAGAAACACATCATCGGGTTGAGGGTCGGTGAGATAAACCATAGCCGCAGCCATTGAAGGACGTAGCGAAGCGGGTAATTCAACTTGTTTGTTGAACCGGTGACGCATTGTGCGATCGGATAGGCGAAGGCCGATCAGGAGTTGGGAGCCGAGCAAGTTAGCCCAAATCTCTACTTGACCACCGTCTTTGACCGGGCGCCAGCGTGGGTACCGTGATTGAATGCCATAGGAAACGGCCGATTCTATATCTTTACGCCGGTACTGGTGCTGACCGTATTTTCTGCTGATGACTCGATAGGTTGGGGGAGCGCTAAATTTACGCCAGCGCATCAGGGCATTCACTGCTTTGCCAAACGATTCCCCCTTACTCACCATCTGCGTAATCTGTGGCAGATCTGCCTTGCCTCGGGACATGGATTTCTTGTTGATCGCCTGTAAGAAAATATCCTCGGTGGTGCGCAACTGGAGCAGATGTTTAATATCCCCTGCATTATCGAACACCAAAATACCGTTCTGTTCTTTGGCATATAAATATCCGCCAAAGGAAGCTTCTGGACATCTATCACGGATTTCCAGCCAGGCGATTTCCTCAAATCCAGGCATGGTTTGAGCATAGTAGGTAAGTGATTGTTCTTTATTCATTGTCGAAGATCAGCCTCTTCGTTTTCCGAATTGCTGAAAGATCATTTTTCGAAACGATCCTCACTACGCGCGCGAAAGACGAGGCGAATGGGGGTCCCGATGAGCGAAAAAGTTTCACGTAACTGGTTTTCCAAATAACGTTGATAACCAAAATGAACCCATTTAGGCTTGTTTACAAAAAAGACAAAGGTTGGTGGAGCTACGCCTGGCTGAGTTAGATAGAAGAATTTTACGCGAACACCACCTTTGCTGGGCGGTGGATGTTGGGTTGTTGCGCTGCGCAAGAATTTATTCAATGTTCCTGTGGCAATACGCTGATACCGTATGTTATTAATCTCCAAAGCCAAAGGTAAAATTCGATTGACGCGTTGGCCTGTCTTAGCGGAGATAAAGAGAATCGGGGCGTATGGTAAAAAGTTTAGATCGTGCTGGATCTGCCGTTCAAACTCATGCAATGTATGTGTATCTTTTTCAATAAGATCCCACTTGTTAACCAATATGATAATGCCGGAGTTCGCTTCAGCGAGCATCCCGGCGATGTGTGCGTCCTGGCTTGTAACACCTTCTTCGGCATCGATGAGTAGTAAAGATATATCGGCGCGCTGGAGTGCTCTAATTGCTCGTAGAACACTGTATTTTTCTACTCCCTGTGCGATCTTACCCCGTCTTCTGATACCGGCAGTGTCGATTAACGTGATCTCTTCATCCTGCCAGGATAACTTTATATCGACTGCGTCCCGAGTTGTTCCGGCGATGGGACTGACAATGGCTCGCTCTTCTCCGATCAGCTGATTGAGCAAGGTGGATTTGCCGCTATTCGGCCGTCCCATGATGGCTATTTTTAATGAGTCATCTTCTTCTTCCTCCTCCGAGACTGAGGCAGGAATTGAGGCGACTATCGCGTCAAGTAAATCGCCCGTTCCTGAGCCGTGGAGCGCCGAGACTGGATAGACTTCTCCTAAGCCCAGCTCATAGAATTCAAAGGCCGTATCCCAAAGCTTCGTTGATTCCAACTTATTCACGGCGACAATGACCGGTTTTTTTGTCTGGCGCAGGATTGTCGCAACTTCGCGATCTGCGGCGGTTATCCCGGTTTGACCATCTACGACCTGGACGATGATATCTGCGTCTTGCATGGCAATATTCGCCTGTTGACGGATAAGAGGCAGGAACTGTTCAGAATCCTCTGATAGAGGGTCCGTGTTGCGTCCTTCTGTGATTTCTATGCCCCCAGTATCGACCACAGTAAAAGTGCTTCCCCCCCATTCACCATCTGCGTAAAGCCGATCGCGCGTCGTACCAGGCACTTCAGAAACAACCGCCAGGCGACGGCCGACAATACGATTGAACAAGGTTGATTTGCCTACATTCGGTCGCCCGACTAGGGCAACAATTGCTTTGTTTTCCATAAGTATTTATCCGAGAGGAAAAATTGAAAGTTCAATAAGCTGAATTAAGTTCGATTGTACCTTCTCCGTAATAAAGGTGATGATCGAGTCTAAATAGCCAGACTGATCAAATTCAAATCTGTCTCCTGAAACATAATCAAGATTTAAACGTGCAACGGCGTTCTGTGGAGAATAATAGGTTTTTGTAATTGTTGTACCTGGGATAATAGGTAAAGTATCTGTAATGAGCGAATTCCCTGTTCCGGTGATGGGTACTGTCCCGGTAATATCGAGAGTGGTTGTAAGTGTTTTTGTAATAAATACTGAGATGGCACTTGGTTGAATGCTCCTTACCTGGATGCCACGATCCGGTATATCGACCTGGGGTTCTATACTATAACGACCGGATCCCAAATCAAAGAGATCGACTGTAACGCGAACATCCTCGGAAACTAAAGAATCTAAAACAGGTAAAGGGCCGTGGAGAACAACACTGACTTGCTCCGGCGTCAGTTCTGCTTCTAAATCTTCTTCCAGCCCTAATATCTCAACCTGTCTGCGGCGCGTATCCGTACTCAAAATGGGTTCGATGTCAATAGTGACAAAGATCTCCTGATTTTGATCGAGCGTTATCCCATCCGGTAAATCAAGAGTTGCCGGTTGAATAAAGGACTCTGTGAGACCCGTGATGTCAATAGGTTCGGTTTGCAGGCTGGTGAGAGCGTTGACTGTTTCTGGAGGTCCGACAACTAATACAGAAGGGGGATCAACACTAACATTTAATAGTTGGTGTCCATAGGCAGGATCTCCAATCCAATTTACCGTAATAAGTTTTTCAGCAAACCCGGCTGACTGTTCGATGGGTATTGTTACCTGGATATCTTGAGTATCCAGTTCCAAGTCAACTGTGCTGGCTACGCGCCCCTGTGCATCATAAAAGACCGGGCGGTGCTGACCCACGCTCGTTTCACGCGGGTTATTCAAAAAGACCGTGACCAGGGCAAAGTCTAAGTTTTCAACTTTGGAACGTGGGCCGGAAACTGTTATGAATGCAGGCTCTAGCAGAGGTTCTCCCTGCGTATGACCACGAGCTGTACCTCCACGAATATCCAACTCCACCGGTATTTCACGTGATACTTGTTCTTCCAACAGCACGTTTACTTCGTCAGGTATAATGAGGGTGATATTGACATCCTCTGAGGGCGGATTTATACGAATAGGGACGGCAATGTTTTCCCCGAATGGAACCTGACTGAGGTCCGCATAGGCTTCGAAATCTTGCGGTGAAAGCTGGCGCAATGCTGATTCCGGTCCTTCAAGACGCACTTGCACAGAAGTACTTTGTGGTTGGATGCGAATACTTTCCGCCGGCTGTCCTTTGAAATCGACTCCTAATTGTATGAATTGATCATTTATTGGGTCTTGATCCTGAGTGGCTGTAAGCCATATGAACACCGCCAGCATGACAGCAAGTAGGAAACTGCCGACTTTTCCAGCAATGGGGTTACCTGAACTCATTGGTCTTCTTCCCCAATAGTTCCTGGGCTATGCTGCAAAAAAGCATGCAATATTGTGTCCAGTTTAGAAATATCTTGCTTGCGAATGATGCGCCCGTTGTGAGCAATAGAGACTTGACCGGTTTCCTCAGAAATCACAACTGTGACGGCGTCACTCACTTCACTGATTCCCAGCGCTGCCCGGTGGCGAAGTCCCATCTGACGATCAGAGAGTCTGCTGGTTGACAAAGGAAGCACACACGCTGCTGCAGCTAATTTACTATCTCGAACGATAACCGCCCCATCATGCAATTCCGTTGTTTTATTGAAGATAGTTAAAAATAATTCTGGTGATGGTTCGGCATCCAGGAAGATGCCGGTATCAATATAATCTTGAAGCCCGGTGTCCTGCTCAAAGACTACGAGTGCGCCATGGCGTCTTTGAGAAAGGCGCAGGCTGGCCGCTTTGAATGCCTCTACAACCGGATATTCGCGCGTGCCACGGCTGAAATCAAAATATCGCCAAGTACTGCCGCCTAATCTTTCTAGAGCTCGACGCAGTTCAGGTTGGAAAATGACGGGAATTGCTACCAATAAAGCGGGTAAACTTCTTTCTACCAACCAGGTGAAAGCAGGTAAATTAAAGATGCTGATCAGCAAGAGAACTATCAGGCTTATAACCAGGATCCCGCGAAATACTTGGACAGCTCTAGTACCCTGAATGAGGGTTAAGAAGATGAGAATTACGGCCGTTACCAGTGCGATATCCAGCAGGTCGTTTAATTCAATTCGAGATAAATTGGCGACAATATCTTCCAAACTAAACTCCAGCTATTCTCCGGGATGCGCACTTCCGATAAATATCCAAAACGTGAAGTATGAAGAAAACGTCACGCCATTTAATTCTATTCCAGCCTGTAAAATAGAGTATTTACCGATGCCCGGAGTATACCACAGCCGATATCGTGCCGGGAATGGGAGAAGCACTCGCTGAATCCCTCTCAGACCTTGTGCAATCGGGTTGATTTTACCTCAACATTGTTTGGGGAATCGTGTATACTTGCGCCATGGAAGTTAGTTTTGCTGTAGCCAAAATTGGGAAATATGCAAGCAGCGAAAGTGGAGACACGCTAGAAATGATCGAGCGGCCTCACGGGGGAATTTCACTGGTGCTTGTGGATGGTCAGCGCAGTGGAAAATCGGCAAAAAATATCAGTAATGTTGTCGCAAGGAAAGCAATTCAACTGCTCGCTGAAGGGGTTCGAGATGGCGCTGCAGCACGCGCTGCGCATGACTACTTATATGCTTATCGCAAGGGTAAAGTTAGTGCGACCTTAAATATCATCTCTGTTGATACTGAAAGTAAGACTATTGTTATTTCACGAAACAATGAAGCACCGGTCATCATAAGTACGAAGCAGGATGGGTTGTATTTACTAGACGCACCTTCGCGTAGTGTTGGTGTGCATCGCCATACCAAACCTGTTATTACGGAACTGCCGATTGAAATAGGCACGTTGATCGTTGTGTTTACCGATGGATTAATGCACGCGGGAAGCCCATCGGGTAGAGTGGTATATGATCCTGTGGAGGCTACCGGACGCCTCCTGGCACAAGGGAAACGTGATGCCCGGTTGGTTGCTGATACCTTGTTGGACGAAGCTGTGGAGAAGGATAACGGCCGCCCACGGGATGATATCAGCATCTTGACACTATCTGTCCAGGATAATTTTCAACAAA
>Ga0316576_10002044_pt1 | contig 11322 bp, 12 predicted proteins | sample S0NA_FD_203075 | JGI IMG/M metagenome (GOLD analysis project Ga0316576, IMG submission 203075) | Rhizosphere microbial communities from salt marsh grasses in Alabama, United States - S0-2_050615r3r5 | ecosystem: Host-associated > Plants > Roots > Rhizosphere | place: USA: Alabama | collected... | reverse complement strand
ACACCACCTTCACCGCCCCCGACGGGGAGCCGGAGCAGCGCACGATCGCGGTCAACCACCCGCTCGAGACGGGGGCCGGGTCGGTGTTCCTCCTCGGCAACGGCTACGCCCCGCACGTCACGGTGCGAAACGGCGACGGGACGGTCATCTACACCGGTGCGACCCCCTTCCTGCCCCAGGACAACGACTACACCTCGGTCGGCGCCGTCAAGGTGCCCGGTGCGCAGCCCGACGAGCTCGGCTTCGCCGGCTTCTTCCTACCCACCGGGGTCATCGACGACCAGGGTCCCCACTCGGTCTTCCCGGACCTGCTCGACCCGCAGCTGGTCCTCACCGGCTACGCGGGCGAGCTCTTCCCCGACGGAGCCCCCCAGTCGGTCTACACCCTGGACACGCAGGCGATGACGCCGTTGCCGGGAGCCGACGGCACCGACCAGCTGCGCCTCCTGCTGCGCCCCGGTGACACGGCGGAGCTACCCGACGGGCGCGGCTCGATCACGTTCGACGACGTCGACCGCTTCGCCGGCCTGTCCGTGCGGACCGACCCCGGCAAGACGCTGACGCTCGTCTCCGCGTTGCTCGCGCTCGCCGGCCTCGTCGCCAGCCTCGTCGTCCGGCGTCGGCGGGTGTTCGTCCGGGTTGGTCCCGCGGCGGAGGGTGGACGTACGGTGGTCTCCGTCGGCGGCCTGGCCAAGGACGACGACGAGGGCATGGACGACGAGGTCACCACTGCGCTCGAGGCACTGGAAGGAACGGCATGACGGACACCACGCTCGCCCAGCTGTCGAACACGGCGGTCTACTCGGCGATGGTCGTGCTCACCCTCGCCATGCTCGCGTACGCGATGTACCTGGCCCGGCTCGCGCCGACGCGGGAGCGGCGCGCAGGGTCCGGGAAGCCCGAGCCGGAGCTCGTCGCCGCCCGCACAGCCGGGCCGGACGCCTCGAGCACCGGGAGCCACGGGGACGACACCGACGAGGGCCGCCCCGGTGCGGGCCACGACGCACCCGGTCCGGACGAGGAGGGCGAGCCGGCAGCGGCCCGGAAGGCCGCCGGCGTCGGGTACGCCCTGACCGTGCTGGGGACACTGCTCGTGGTGGCGGGCGTCGTCCTGAGGGCGGCCGAGGTCCACCGGTGGCCCCTGGGGAACATGTACGAGTTCGCCATCGTCGGGTCGATGTTCGTCCTCGTCGCGTTCACGGCCTGGTCCACTCGCCGCGACCTGCGCTGGCTCGGTCTCTTCGTCGTCCTGCCGGTCCTGCTCAACCTCGGGCTGGCCATCACCGTCTGGTACACCGACGCCTCCGAGCTGATGCCCTCGCTGCGCTCGGTGTGGCTCGCCATCCACGTCACCGTGGCGACGGTGTCAGTGGCGGTGTTCACGATCGGGTTCTCGCTCGGGATCCTCTACCTGGTCCAGGACCGGCTGGAGGTGGCGGGGCGGCGCAGCACCTTCATGGCGCGGTTCCCCGGGTCACGATCGCTCGAGCGGATGGCCTACGGGGTGCACATCGTCGCGTTCCCGCTGTGGACGTTCACGGTCATCGCCGGCGCCATCTGGGCGCGGCAGGCGTGGGGCTCCTACTGGAACTGGGACCCCAAGGAGGTGTGGAGCTTCGTCATCTGGGTCGTCTACGCGGCCTACCTGCACGCTCGTGCCACCACCGGGTGGAAGCGGCAGAACGCCACCTGGATCGCCCTCGCCGGCTACGCCTGCCTCATCGTCAACTTCGCCGTCGTCAACGTGTTCTTCGTCGGCCAGCACTCCTACTCGGGTCTCTAGATGCTCCGCTACACCGTCCTTCGCATCCTCGTCTTCTTCGCCGTTCTCGCCCTCCTCTGGCTGCTCGGCCTCCGGGGCGAGGAGAACCTGCTGTTCCTCGTCGTCGGCGCCGCGCTTGTCTCGGCGGTGGTGTCGTTCGTCGCGCTGCGGCGTTTCCGCGAGGACACCTCGGCCCGCATCGCCGAGCGGCTGGAGCACCGGGCCGACGCACGTCAGTCCGCAGCGGCCCGGGTGAGCCAGGACGACGCTGCGGAGGACGCGGAGGTCCAGCGGCGCGCTGCGGCACGGCAGCCGGAGGAGCCGGACGGCGGCGAGTTCCGCTGACCCGTCAGCCGGCCCCGACGGCGACGCCGACGTAGACGAGCACCGCGTAGGCCACCTCGTAGAGCCCCGTGGCCGCGAGCACGGGCACCAGCCCCGGTCCGGTGGTGTCCGCACGCACGACCTGGAGTGCGCGCGACGCCATCGGCAGGGCGAGGACCGCGAGCAGCACCCACGGCTGCCACACCGCCATCACCGCCAGCGCGACGACCGACGCGCCGAGGAGCTCGGTGAAGAGCTGCCGGGTGCGCTCGTCCCCGAGACGCACGGCGAGGGTCCGCTTGCCGTGCTCCGTGTCGGTGGGGATGTCGCGCAGGTTGTTCGCCACGAGGATCGCCGAGGCGATCGCGCCGACCCCCACGGCGCCGGCGAGCCCGAACCACGAGACCGAGCCGGCCTGGGTGTACTCGGTGCCGAGCGTCGCCATGAGCCCGAAGAACACGAAGACGTACACCTCCCCCAGACCTCTGTACCCGTACGGGTTGTCACCCCCGGTGTAGCGCCAGGCGGCGACGACCGCGAGGACCCCGAGCGGCAGCATCAGCCAGGCCTGGGCGAGGACGACGAGCAGCAGGCCGACGATCCCTGCGGCCGCGAAGGCGAGGATCGCGGCCAGCCGTACCTTCGTGGGGTCGGTGAGGCGCTGCCCGACCAACCGCACCGGGCCGGCCCGCACCTCGTCGGTGCCCCGGATGCCGTCGGAGTAGTCGTTGGCGTAGTTGACACCCACCTGGAGGGACAGGGCGACGAGGAGGGCGAGCAGCGCACGTCCGAGGTCGGCGGAGTCCACCCGCAGCGCCGCTGCGGTGCCGAGGACCACGGGTGCCACGGCGGCGGGCAGGGTCCGGGGGCGGGCGCCCTCCACCCACTGGGCAGGTGAGGCCATGGGTCGTTCAGAGACCCTTGAGGAAGTCGGGGTCGTCGTCCGGGCCGCGCGGGCGACGTGCGTCCCGGTCGCGCTGCTGGGCCTCCCAGCGTCGCCGCTGCTCCGCGATGGGCCCGCTCTGCTTCGCGGGCCGCCCGGCGAGCAGCCAGCTCACCGGGCCCACGATCGGCACGAGCACGATGAGCATGACCCAGGCCATCTTGGGCAGGTTGCGTACCGCCGACTCCTCGGTCTGGATCGCGTCGACCGCGCAGTACACCGTCAGCGCCAGGCTGAGCAGGACCGGGAGGAAGCGGAGCACGCTGCCATCATCCCACGTCGAACAACGCGGCCACGGCGCGCCGGTCGGGCTTGCCCGGTCCCGCGAGCGGCACGGCGGCCGCGGTACGCACCCTCTGGGGGAGGGCGTGGTCGGGGATGACCCCGCGCAGCCGGGCGCGCACCTGTCCCACCGTCGGAGTGCGCATCACCGCGCCGGGCTCGAGGACGAGCAGGGCGCTGACCGCCTGGCCCCACTCCGGGTGCGGGGTCCCCACGACGACGACCTCGTGCACGCCCGGCACCTGGGCCGCGATCGCCTCCTCGACCAGACGCGGGGCGACCTTGAGCCCGCCCGTGTTGACGAGGTCGTCCAGCCGTCCGTCGACGCGGAGGCGGTGCTGCTCGTCGACATGGCCGACGTCGTCGGTGCGGAACCACCGCACGCCGTCCTCGTCGGTGCCGAACGAGTCGCGGGTCAGGTCCGGCCGGGCCAGGTAGCCGTGCGCGATCGTCGGTCCACCGAGGTGGATGCGCATCTCGTCGTCGAAGGCCACCTGGGTGCGCGACAACGGCCGGCCGTCGTACACGCATCCGCCGGCGGACTCGCTCGTCCCGTACGTCGTGACGACGGTGACGCCGGCCCGGGCAGCGCGGGCTCGGTGCGCCGGGTGCAGGGCGGCGCCACCCACCAGGACGGCGTCGTACCGACGGAGGGCGTCGATCGTGCTCGGGTCGTCGAGGAGGCGGACGAGCTGTGTCGGGACGAGTGCCGTGTACCGCCGTGCGCCGTCCCCCAACCGCCCGGTGGCCTGCGCGAAGGCGCGCGCCCGGAAGCCGTCGGTGAGGTCCATGACCACCGGCTCGGTCCCCGCGAGCACGGAGCGCACGAGCACCTGCAGCCCGGCGACGTGGTGGCCGGGCAGCGCCAGCAGCCACTGCCCGGGTCCCCCCAGCCGCTCGTGGGTGCCCTCCGCGCCGGCGACGAGCGCGCCCGTCCCGAGCATGGCCCTCTTCGGCAGGCCCGTCGACCCGGAGGTGCCGACCGCCGCGGCCAGGTCCGCCGGCAGCCCCTCGGGGCCGCGCGATGCGACGAGGGGGGCCGGCGCGGACGCGCTGAACGGGAGCACCGGGCATCCCCCGGCGAGGGCCTTCTCCAGGCGCGGCAGCACGCCGAGCACCTCCGGTCCCGCCGGCACGGAGAGGGGTTCGAGCTCCACGCCCCCACTCTAGGAGCGCCTCCTGTGGGCGCTCGGACTCGCCAGCCGGGCCGCAGGGGTGGACCATGGAGGACCGACCGCTGACGGGAGGCCCGGCCATGGACACAGCCTTCGCCGAGTACCTGAGCCGGGTTCGGTCCGAACGGGCCGAGCTCGGGCAGTCGATGGCGGCCCTCGAGAGCGCCCTCGCCGAACCCGAGGACGCCGACGTATCGCGACGCCGCGTGCGGGCGGCTCTCACCGAGCTCGCCCACGACCTGAGAGTCCACGTGGAGCTCTCGGAGTCCTCGCAGGGGATCTACGCGGAGCTGCGGAGCACCGCCCCCCGGCTCAGCACCCGGGTCGACGCCCAGCTCGCCGAGCACCCAGAGATGCTGGCGGAGGTCGACCGTCTCCTCGCCGAACGCGACGACGGGCTCAGCGGGGACGAGGCGGTCGCGGAGCATCGTGCCGCGGTGACGGCGCTGCTCCAGACCCTCACGCGGCACCGTCGCCGAAGCGCCGACCTGCTCCATGAGGCGTGGGACGTCGACCTCGGTGGCTCGGAGTGACCGCGCCCGGGTGGTGAGCAGCGCCGTCAGCCCTTGAAGATGAAGGTGGGGTCCTCGTCGACCTCCGCGAGCAGGGCGGCCATCGAGCCGCTGAAGACATTCCCCTGGTGGTACTCGTGCCACCGGCTGTTGCGGTCCGCCCAGTGCAGCGTCCAGTCGCCACGCCCGGCCCGGTAGCGGAGCTGGGCGATAGGGAGATGGGTCCACTCGCCGATGCCGTTCCAGGGAGGTCGGGTCTCGCACAGGGTGACGCTCCGTCCCCGCACGTGGTACTCGGCCCGGGCCTGGTCCGCGTACTCGGCCGGCCACATCGCCGCGCAGAAGCGCCCGACGCGCCTCAGGTCGGTCTCGGGGAGGTCCGTCACTGCCACCGTCGGCCCCTCAGAAGTACCAGGGGAACGAGGACCAGTCGGGGTCGCGCTTCTCGAGGAACTGGTCGCGCCCCTCGACCGCCTCGTCGGTCATGTACGCGAGCCGGGTGGCCTCGCCGGCGAAGACCTGCTGGCCCATGAGACCGTCGTCGACGAGGTTGAACGCGAACTTGAGCATCCGCTGCGCCTGTGGGCTCTTCGACATGACCTCTCGAGCCACCTGGAGTGCCTCGGCCTCCAGCCGGGAGTGCTCCACGACGAGGTTGACCGCGCCCATCCGGTGCATGTCGTCGGCGGTGTACTCGCGGCCGAGGAAGAAGATCTCGCGGGCCAGCTTCTGGCCGACCATCCGGGCGAGGTACGCCGAGCCGTAGCCCGCGTCGAACGAGCCCACGTCCGCGTCGGTCTGCTTGAACCGCGCGTGCTCGCCGGAGGCGATGGTGAGGTCGCAGACGACGTGGAGGCTGTGTCCGCCGCCGGCCGCCCAACCGTTCACGACCGCGACGACGACCTTGGGCATCGTGCGGATCAGCCGCTGCACCTCGAGGATGTGCAGCCGTCCACCCTCGGCCTTGACGCGCAGCTCGTCGACGGTGTCGGCGGTCTCACCCTCGGCGTACTGGTAGCCCGAGCGGCCCCGGATGCGCTGGTCGCCACCCGTGCAGAAGGCCCACCCGTTCGTGCGCGCCGACTGGCCCTCTCGCGGGGTCGGGCCGTTGCCGGTGAGGAGGACGACACCGACGTCCGGGGTGCGGCGGGCGTGGTCGAGCACCCGGTACAGCTCGTCGACGGTGTGCGGGCGGAAGGCGTTGAGCACCTCGGGGCGGTCGAACGCCACACGGACGCAGCCGAGCCCGACGGCGCGGTGGTACGTGATGTCGGTGAGGTCCTCGAAGCCCGCCACCTCATCCCAGGCCGTCGGGTCGAACGTCCGGCTGACACCGTCGAGTGCGCTCACGGCGGCAAGGCTATCCACCTCACTCGGCGACCCCGTGGACGACCTCGCCCTGCCGACGAGGGTCGTGCCGACCCCTCACCGGTGGCGCTCTACGGTGGGCCCGTGACACTGCCGGCGCTCGCTGACCTGCTCGCGGGGATGCGCGTCGTCGCCCTGCCGATGCGTGTCCCGTTCCGGGGCCTCGTCGTGCGCGAGGCGGCCCTGCTCCATGGTCCGGCCGGTTGGGGCGAGTTCGCGCCCTTCGTGGAGTACCGGACGTCCGAGGCCGCTCGTTGGCTCTCCTCGGCGGTCGACTCCGCCTGGCGGCCGTGGCCCGAGCCCGTCCGCGCGCTGGTGCCCGTCAACGCCACCGTTCCGGCGGTCCCCGCTCCTCGGGTGCGCGAGGTGCTCGCCCGCTTCCCCGGCTGCACGACGGTCAAGGTCAAGGTGGCCGAGCCGGGCCAGGTCCGTCAGGACGACCTCGACCGGGTCGCCGCCGTCCGTGACGTCGTGGGGGACACGGGAAGGATCCGGGTCGACGCCAACGGCGCGTGGCGGGTGGAGGAGGCGGCCGACGCCCTCGAGCTGCTCGCCGCATCCGACCTCGAGTACGCCGAGCAGCCCTGCGCGAGCGTCGAGGAGCTGCGCGCGCTGCGGCTCCTCCTCGCCCGCCGCGGCGTCGACGTCCCCGTGGCCGCCGACGAGTCGATCCGCAAGGCGGAGGACCCCATGCGCGTCCGCGACCTCGAGGCGGCCGACCTCGTCGTCGTCAAGGTGGCACCCCTCGGGGGCGTCCGTCGCGCGATGGAGGTCGTGGAGGAGTGCGGGCTTCCCGCGGTGGTGTCGTCGGCGGTCGACACCAGCGTGGGCATCGCTGCGGGGGTGGCCCTCGCCGCCGGGCTTCCGACGCTGCCGTACGCCTGTGGCCTCGCCACGGTCGCCCTGCTGGACGGCGACGTCGCCTCGCCATCGCTGCTCCCCCAGGATGGTCACCTGGCCGCCGGCCGCGTCGATGCCGACCCCGCGCTGCTCGAGCGGTACGCAGCGCCACCGGAGCGGGCGCGATGGTGGGGTCGGCGGCTGGCGGACAGCTACACGGTGCTGGCGGAAGGAGCACGGACATGAACGGGACGGACGCACCACGGGTCCGGCGGATGTGGGTGTTCCTCGACACTCCCCGGTCGGAGACCGACGGCTCGTGGCGGTTCTGGGCTCGCGTCACCGGGAGCCGCCTTGCGCCGACGCGTGGTGCGGACGGCGAGTTCTCGACGCTCCTGCCGGACCGCGGCGAGCCGTGGGTGAAGCTCCAGGCGGTGGGCGGCGATGGCGGTGTCCACCTCGACCTCGACGTGGACGACGTGGCCGCCGCGGCCGGGAGGGCCGAGCGGCTCGGTGCCGAGCGGGTCGGGGCCATCGGGGAGAGCGTCGTCGTGATGCGGTCGCCGGGCGGCTTCCCGTTCTGCCTCACGACGTGGCACGGCGAGAGCGGCCAGGTGCGCACCGGGCTCTCGAGCATCCTCGACCAGGTCTGCCTCGACATCCCCTCGTCCCGGTGGGACGACGAGACGGCGTTCTGGTCGGCGCTCACCGGGTGGGAGCTCCGGGGGTCCGACGAGCCGGGCTTCTCCTCGCTGGTCCGGCCCCCGGACATTCCGCTCCGGGTCCTGCTCCAGCGGCTCGACGACGAGGACGGTCCGGTGCGCGGTCACGTCGACCTGGCATGTACCGACCGGGCCGACGACGTCCGACGGCACGTGGCCGACGGGGCACAGGTGGTCGAGGAGCGCTCGTTCTGGACGGTGATGCGCGACCCCGCGGGTCGGGCCTACTGCCTGACCGACCGGAGCCCCCGGCCTCCCCCCGGACGCTGAGATCCTGCGACGCTGGTGGGCGCCTGCATCCACATGGTGGTCGACTCCGGAAGAACAGGCATGTCCGACCTTCCCCTCGACCTCGCCACCCGATCCGTCACCGTGCCGAGCAGCACCGCCCGCTCGTTGCGGTTGTTCAACGCCGTCATGGGCCTGCTGCACCTGGTCTCCGGTGCCGCGATGGTCGCGTTGAGCACCGACTTCACCCTGCCGGTCTCGACCTTCGCCCTGGGTGGCCCCCCCGGGACGCCTCTGGAGCAGGGCACCCTCTCGGGCGTCGTCGACGTCCCGCTCGCCTGGGGGACGGCCGCCTTCCTCTTCCTCTCCGCCCTCTTCCACCTCGTGATCGTGTCGCCGTGGGGCTTCCCGCGCTACGTCGCCGAGCTGGAGCGGGGCCGCAACCGGTTCCGCTGGGTCGAGTACGCCCTGTCCTCGACGCTCATGATCGTGCTGATCGCCCTCGTCACCGGCATCACGGACCTCGCCGCGCTCATCGGCATCGGGTTCGCCAACATCGCGATGATCCTCTTCGGCTGGCTCATGGAGGTCTCCAACAACGGGCTCATGCACGGGCGGGACGAGTCGTCCGCCCGCGGCAGCCGGGCCTGGTGGACCCCGTTCTGGTTCGGCTGCGTCGCCGGCATCGGGCCGTGGGCGGCCATCGCCGCCTACCTCGTCGTGACGATCTCGGTGCTGGGTGGCGAGGGCCCCCCGGGCTTCGTCTGGGGGATCATCGCGAGCCTGTTCGTCCTCTTCAACACCTTCGCGATCAACCAGTGGCTCCAGTACCGGCAGGTCGGCCGTTGGCGGGACTACCTCTTCGGTGAGCGCCAGTACGTCATCCTCAGCCTCGTGGCCAAGTCGGTGCTCGCGTGGCAGATCTTCGCGAACGTGCTGATCCCCACGTGATCAGTCGATGTCGAGGTCGAGGAGGGCGTTCTCGACGAGCTCGCTGAGCGCGGGGTGGATCCAGTACTGGCCCCGGGCCACGTCGTGCGCGTGCTCGCCCAGGCTCGCCGCCTGGACCAGCGGCTGGATCACGGTGGACGCCTGCGTGCCGATCATGTGGGCCGCGAGCACCCGCCCCTGCGGGCTGGCATGGACCACGAGCATCCCCGTCGAGTCCTCGAGGGCCCATCCGTACGCGATGTCGCCCAGCTCGTGCCGTGCGCTGACGTACGGGATGCCGGCGGCGTCGAGGTCGGCGGACGTCGGACCGAACGAGGCCACCTGGGGGTGGCCGAACACGGCATAGGGGACGGGGCGGGCGTCCCGGCGCATCGGGGGCCCCGGCAGGCGGCCCAGGTCGACGGCGACGTTGTGCGCGACGATGCGGGCGCCACCGTTCGCGACGTGCTTGAGCTGGCGGTAGCTGGAGATGTCGCCGAGGGCCCAGACCCCGTCGGCGGTGGTCCGCTGCTCGACGTCGATGACCACGCGCCCCTCGTCGTCGATGTCGAGCCCTCCGGCTGGGGCGTCCACGAGGTCGGAGTTGGGTCGGCGACCCACGGCCAGCAGGACCGCGTCGGTGTCCACCGGCTCGGGTGTGCCGGGGCCGTCGAGCCCCAGCCGCCACCGGCCGTCCACCCGCTCGGCGCTCACGACCGAGGAGGACAGGCGGACGTCGTACCGCCGGGACGCCGCATCGGTGTACCGGCGGGCGATCTCCGCCTCCTCCGCCGCAAGCAGCGTCTCCCCCCGCTCGACCTGCACCACGTCCACCCCGAACGCCGAGAACACGTGCGACATCTCGCACGCGACGAAGCCCCCGCCGACGACCACCATCCGCTCGGGCAGGGTGTCCATGCGCATCACGGTCTCGGACGTGTGCACTCCCGACTCGGGGTCGGCGCCCTCGAGGCCCGGCAGGTCGAGGCCCAGCGGACGGCTGCCGACCGCGAGCACCATGCGGTCGGCCGTCAGCTCCTGCCCCGTCTCGAGCGCCAGCCGCCGCTCGGCGGTGAAGCGGGCCCGGGAGGCGTAGACCGTCACGTCCTCCTGGCCGCGGCGGTACTCCTCACCAGAGCTCGCGATCGGGTCGATCCGGCCGAAGACCCGGTCGCGGATGGCCGGCCAGTCGATCTCGGGCGCCGGGAACGAGACCCCGAGCCGTGCGGCCTCCCGAGCCTGGACCACCCGGTCGGCGGGGACGACGAGCATCTTGCTCGGGATGCACCCGGAGTTCAGGCAGGTGCCCCCGAAGGTCCCCTCCTCGATGATCGCGATGTCGAGGCCGTGGAGCTCGCGGGTGAGGAGCGAGTTGCCCGAGCCGGCTCCGAGGATGACCAGGTCGTGGTGGGGCATGGCCGTCAGCGTAGGGCGCGTCCCGGCCCAGGTGGGCCGGGCCGAACGGCTCACCGGGACCGTGTCCAGACTGGTCGGGGTGGCAGAATGCGCGCACGTGAACCCGTCCACCGCGCTCGCGACGGTCCTCGTCGACGAGCTGGTCCGCGGCGGGGTCCGCGATGCGGTCCTCGCCCCGGGCTCCCGGAGCGCGCCGCTGGCGTACGCACTCCAGGCGGCCGACCTCGCGGGTCGCCTGCGGCTGCACGTGCGGGTCGACGAGCGGTCGGCGGGCTTCCTCGCGCTCGGCCTGTCGAAGGGTTCCGGCGGCATTCCGGTGCCGGTCGTGACGACCTCCGGTACCGCCGTGGCGAACCTCCACCCCGCCGTCCTCGAGGCGCACCACGCGGGCGTCCCGCTTGTCGTGCTGTCCGCCGACCGGCCGCACGAGCTGCGGGGTACCGGCGCCAACCAGACCACCGCGCAGCCGGGCATCTTCGGGTCCTCCGTGCGCCTCGACGCCGACCTACCCGCGGCCGATGCGGTGCCGGCGGGCGACATCACCACGGCAGCCGGATGGCGCAGCAGGGTGTGCCGTGCCCTCGCCGCGGCGTCCGGAGTGCTCGGCGGCGACCCGGGACCGGTGCACCTCGACGTCGCGTTCCGGGAGCCGCTCGTGCCGGACCCGGACGAGGAGCTACCGGCTCCCCTGGCCGGACGCCCGCATGGAGGACCGTGGGTGGAGCTCGAACCGGTCACGGGTGCGCCCCCCGGCACCGCTGCCCCGGTCGAGGACGTCGAGCGGACCCTCGTCGTCCTCGGCGACGTGGGGGACCCGGCG
>Ga0316576_10002043_pt1 | contig 11324 bp, 10 predicted proteins | sample S0NA_FD_203075 | JGI IMG/M metagenome (GOLD analysis project Ga0316576, IMG submission 203075) | Rhizosphere microbial communities from salt marsh grasses in Alabama, United States - S0-2_050615r3r5 | ecosystem: Host-associated > Plants > Roots > Rhizosphere | place: USA: Alabama | collected... | reverse complement strand
GGCCCGTTCCCCCACCCGGGCGTGGATGCGCAGGACCGTGCCGGCGATGGGGGCCCGCAGCACGGTCTGGACCACGTCGGTCTCCACCCTGGCGAGCTCCGCGACGGCCTCCTCCAGCTGGCCCTGCAGTTCGAGGGTCACCTGCTCGCGACGGTCGAGTTCGTCGGCGGCGATCGCCCCGGCCTCGGTGAGCTGGCGGTAGCGGGCAAGCTCCCGTTGCTGGATCTGCAGACGGCGGCGCAGGTTGGTGATGCGGGTCCGCAGCAGCTGGCGCTGCGCCAGCTGTCCGGGCGCCGAGTCGAAGCGGGCCAGGACCTCACCGCGGCTGACCCGCTGGCCCTCCTCCACGTACAGCTCGGCAATCCGTGGGCTGGCGCCGAACTGGGTGACGGGTGAGGCCAGCAGCCGCACATCCCCGGACGGCACGAGCGTGCCGAGGGCGGCGACGGCCTGCGGCGTCCGGACCGGGGCGGGAGGCGGCTCTTCGGCGCGCCGGAAGGGCAGCCGGGGAACGATCACGGCCGCCAGCAGGGACGCTCCGCCGAGGATCGCGATCAGGCGGAGGAGGAAGGTGCGGGAGGGTCGTCGAAGAGCAGTTCCTCGATGTACTTCCCGGCCCAGAGGGGATCGAACGCCTTCTCCAGCACCCGCCGGGTCTTGTCGTTCTGTTTCTGGTTCCTGCAGTAGTGGAGCTGGCCGTGCCATCGTCGAACCGTAGCCGGATGGTCGTGTGGCTGCGCGCCGCCGGCAGACAGGGCGTCGGCCAGCACGCCGAGCCGGTCCGCCACCGCCTCCACGAAGGCTTCCTCCTCAGCAGCGCCCTGAGGCCGGACGAACAGAACGTGGGGCGAGAAGATCGTTCCCCAGGGCGGAAGCTCCCTCCGGCGGCCGGCTTCGCGGCGGGGAAGCGCGGCCAGCCCCTGCTCCACGGCGTCCGGAAGGCGCTCGTCCACCGGGGAGAGATCGACGATGGCGGCCGACACTCCGGCCGGACCGGCCACGATGTCGGCTCCGAACACCGGCAGGTCGTAGCGGGGATCGGGGAAGAAGACACAGTGGAGGATCTGGAGGCCGGCGCCGAGACGGGCCGTTTCCAGGTGGAGCTTGCGCAGGCCGCGCGCCTGATGCACCTCGTTGCGGATGAAGAGGTCCTCGCCGTCAAGCCGGCCGCTGATCGCCTCCAGGGAGGGATCCACCGCCAGAGGCCGCAGGTCCGGCAGGGCGTCCCGGCAGTGCCGGATCCGTTCCGCCAGGGCGTCCACCAGCGGGTGCAGGCCGCCGGCGGCAGCCACCGCTTGCCCGGGATGATCCATCGCCTCCACCCCTCGATGAGCAGAATGGCGATCCTGCCATGGGCCGATGATCCGCAGCGGAGGTGCCGTTGAGCCCCTGGGGCTGGGACTGCCGCAGGCCACCGTCGCGACGCTGGCGAACGGCAGCGGCGTGGTGAGCCTGCCGCTGCAGGGGGCGCCGCTGGTATGCCTCGACCTCTGGTGCCGTGCCGGCAGCGCCTTCGAAGCGGAGGAGGAGAGCGGCATGGCCCACTTTCTCGAACACATGGTGTTCAAGGGCAGCAGCCGGCTCGAGGCGGGGGAGTTCGACCGGCGGATCGAGGCCCTGGGCGGCTGCAGCAACGCCGCCACCGGCTTCGACGACGTGCATTACCACGTGCTCATCCCGCCGGAGGAGGCCGGCGAGGCGCTGGATCTGCTGCTGGATCTGGTGCTGCGGCCCCGGCTGGAGGCCGAGGCCTTCGATCTCGAACGGCGGGTGGTGCTCGAGGAACTCGCCCAGAGCGAGGATCAGCCCGAGGAGGTGGCCCTGCAGAAGCTGCTGGAACTGGCCTGCGGCGACCATCCCTACGGCCGTCCCATCCTCGGCCGGCGGGAGGCCCTGCTGCGCCACGACCCCGTCGCCATGGAGGCCTTTCGCCGGCGCCTCTACACCGCCGGCCGCTGCGTCCTGGCGATCACCGGCGCGGTGTCCGACGACTCCCTCGTGGAGCGGGCCCGCAGGGGAGGCCTCGCGGCCCTGGCGGAGGCGGGGACTCCCTCCACGCCGGGAGATCTGGCGATCCGGCCCGGAGAGCACCGGATCGCCCTGCCACGGCTCGAGGCGGCGCGGCTGCTGATGGCGTGGTGGCAGCCCCCGGCGGCGGACCTGGCGGGCATCACCGGGGCGGATCTGGCCACCTCCCTCCTCGCCGAGGGGCGCCGCAGCCGCATGGTGGAGAAGCTTCGCGAACAGCTGCGGATCGTCGAGAGCGTCGACCTCGATCTCCACCCGATGGAGGGGGGCAGCCTGGCTCTGCTGGAGGCGATCTGCGAGGAGGACCGGCTGCCGGAGGTGCGGCGGCTGATCGGCGGGCTGTGGCAGGAGGCGATGGAGCGGCCGGGCAGCGACCGGGAATGGGACCGTGCCCGCCACATGGTGGCCAACGCCTACCGGTTCGGACTGGAGTCGCCGGCGGGGGTCGCCTCCACCCTCGGCAACGCCCACCTCTGGAGGCGCCGGCTGGACCTGGAGGCCCCCCTGCAGGAACTGGAACGATGGACGCCCGACCGGCTGAGGCGGCAGATCCTCCCGCTGCTGGACCCGTCCAGGGCCTGCGTGCTGGAGGCCGTGCCCGCATGAGCGGCGGACCGACCTGGACGACCCTGCCGCTGGGGGAGGGTCTTCGTCTGAGCGCCCAGCGGCGCCCCGGCCCGGCGATCCTGGCGGCCCGCCTCGTGATCAACGGCGGCAGCGGCGCCGATCCCGCCGGCCACCGCGGCGCCCACCAGCTCCTGGCGGGGCTGATGACCCGCGGCTGCGGGGATCTCGACGCGGAGACCCTGGCCGATCTGGTGGAGGGGGCCGGCGCCACCCTCCGCGCCGACGCCCACGAGGACGCACTCGCGGTGGCGCTCAAATGCGCGGTCGAGGACGCCGGCGACCTGCTGCCGCTCCTGCCGGCGATGGTCTGCCGCCCCCGCCTGGAGCCGGACCAGCTGGCCCTGGAACGCCAGCTCAACCTGCAGGGGCTGCAGCGGCAGCGCGAGGACCCCTTTCACCTCGCCCACGACCAGCTGCGCCGCCAGCTCTACGACGATGGCCCCTACGGCCACGATCCCCTCGGCATCGAGACCGAGCTGGCCCGGACGGACCGGGACGACCTGGTGCCCCTGGTGGCGGGTCTGGGCAGGAAGGAGGCGGTGCTCACCCTCTGCGGCGACCTGGCCCCGGCGGCAGCGGCCGCGATCCTGGAGCCGGCCGTCCGGGAGTGCTGTCCCCGGACGACCCGCAGCGCCGCACCGCCCCCCGGGACGGTGGCGGCGCCGGAGGGCGAGCCGGCGGGCCTGGCGCTCGACACCGAGCAGGTGGTGATCCTGCTGGGAAGCGCGACCGTGCCCCTGGCCCATCCCGACGCCCTGCCGCTGCGCCTCCTCCAGTCCCACCTCGGCTACGGCATGTCGAGCCGTCTCTTCGTGGAGATGCGGGAGGTGCGGGGGCTCGCCTACGACGTGGGAGTGCACTTTCCGGCGCGCCGCGCCGCCGCCCCCTTCGTGATGCATCTCTCCACCTCGGCGGAGCGGGCGGAGGAGGCGACCCTCTGCCTGCTGGATGAATGGCAGCGGCTGGCCCACCAGCCGCTCACGCCGGCGGAGCGCCGTCTGGCGGTGGCCAAGCTGATCGGCCAGGACGCCATGGGACGCCAGACCGTCTCCCAGATCGCCGATCGACAGTCTCTGCTGCTCAGCCACGGCCTGACGGCCGACCATGTGGACCGCGAGCTGGAGAGGGCCCGCACCCTCACCTCCGCCGACCTCACCTCCGCGGCCCACCGCCATCTCCTGCAGCCGCGCCTCAGCCTGGTGGGTCCCGCCGCGGCAATCCAGGCGGCTGAACGGGCCTGGGCCCGTCACCACCTCAGTCGGGTTCCCCCGGCGGCATGAGGTCGGAGCGGTCCAGCAGGAACGTGCCGCGGCGGAAGCGGACGGCGAACCGGTCGAGGGGACGGACTTCCACGACCCGCCCGACCTCGCCCGGGTCCACCAGGTCCGGGGGGCGGAGCATCGGCATCGGATCGGCGGTCTTGAGGTAGGGCTGTCCTCCCCTCAACCGCACCGCATCACCGGGGGAAGGCAGGGGGTCGTCGTGGGACTCGGATGACGGCACCGGTCGGCCTCCCCTTCTCAGGTGAACCTAGCTGCAGCAGGATGGCCCCAGTGATCCAGGGAACTCTTGCGGGCCCTCGCCACTTGGACCGGGGCCATCGCCGGTCTGTTGCTGATCGTGGCGGGCGGACTGGTGCCCGCTGCCATCCCCTTTCCCGCCGACGGCGGATGGACCATCCGGCCTCTGGGGATCACCCTGCAGGTGCCGGCCCTGCTTCTCACGGGACTGGTGGGGGGTCCCCGCACGGCCATGCTGGCGGCGGTGGCCTACCTGAGCGTCGGGCTCTTCCAGCTGCCGGTGTTCCACGGCGGCGGCGGCCTCGGCTACCTGCTCGACCCCGGTTTCGGCTACCTGGCGGGCTTCCTGCCCGCCGGCTGGGTGACCGGCAGGCTGGCGCGGCAGCCGGGCATGAACGACCCCCTCGCCCTGGCCGGAGCCGCGGCGCTCGGGCTGGTGGTGCTGCATCTCTGCGGCCTGCTCAATCTGCTGCTGGGGGCGCTGGCGGGCCGCTGGGGAAGCGACGTGCTCACCCTGCTGCTCGCCCACACCCTCGCCCTGCTGCCCCAGCTCCTGCTCTGCTGCGCCGTAGCGGTGCTGGCCTGGGTGCTGAGGCGGATCCTGCTGATCGAATCGTGACGGGCCCGATCCCGGCCCGGGGCCAGGGCCGTCCCCACTGGGCGGCCCCCCTGCTGGCCCTGGTGGTGGTGGTCCTCGACCAGCTCAGCAAGGCCTGGGCGTGGAGGGCCCTGGCCCCTGGAGAGGTGGAGCCGCTGCTGCCGGGTCTGCTGCAGCTCCGCAGGGTGGCCAACACGGGAGCGGCCTTCAGCCTGTTCAGCGGCTCCCCGCGCCTGCTGGGACTGGTCAGCGCCCTCGTCAGCGTGGTGCTGCTGGTGTGGATCCTGCGCCAGCCACCGGTCGGCCGCTGGCGCATCGCCGGCCTCGGGCTCCTGCTGGGGGGGGCGATCGGCAACGGCATCGACCGGTGGCGCCTGGGGTGGGTGATGGACTTCCTGGAATTCGTGCCCGTCGCGTTCCCGGTCTTCAACCTGGCCGACGTGGCCATCAACCTCGCGGTGGCCTGCCTGGCGATCGAACTGCTGGTGAGGCCACGCCACCGGCATGGCTGATCTCGCCGTCCCTGCCGCCGCCGCGGCGGAGCCGACGGAGCGGGCTCCGGGCGACGTGCTGGAGCTGCTCGGCCACGGCGTCCCGGCGAGACGGCTGCCCCTGCACGGCAGCTGCTACCGGATCGGGCGCGATCCCGACAGCGATCTGAGGGTGGAGCATGCCGTGGTGAGCCGTCGCCACGCCCTGCTGGAACGGCATGGCCGCCACTGGCTGCTGCGGGATCAGGGCTCCACCAATGGCCTCTGGTGGGAGGGCCGGCGGGTGAGGGAGCTGCTGCTCAGGAGTGGCGATCGGGTGCGGCTCGGCCCCCCCGACCAGACCGGCCTTCCTGAGATCCGCTTCCTCCGCCATCCGGCCCCGCGTCTGCCGGGGCTGCTGCGCGGCCTGGCCCTGGTCTCCGCCGCAGTGCTGGGCGGCGGCACCCTTCTGGTGGTCCTCTCGAGCGTGACGATGCCGATCCGCGGCAGCCTCGCGAAGGTGAGGGGACCGCTGGTGGTCTACGACCGCCAGGGAAAACCGATCGCCTCCGTCCACGACCAGCGGCACCGGGAACTCGAACGGCTGGGCGACTACCCGGAGGTGCTCGTCCACGCCCTGCTGGCCAGCGAGGACACCCGCTTCTGGTGGCATCCCGGCGTCGATCCGATCGGCACGCTGCGGGCCCTCACCATCAACCTGCTCGGCGGGCGGGTGCTGGAGGGGGGCAGCACCATCACCCAGCAGCTCGCCCGCAGCCTCTATCCCGAGCGGGTCGGCCAGGGGGAGACCCTGGGACGCAAGTGGCGGGAGCTGCTCGTGGCGCTGCAGCTGGAGGCTCGCTTCAGCAAGAGCGAGCTGCTGCTGAGCTACCTCAACCGGGTGTACCTGGGGGCAGGCTGGGGCTTCGAGGACGCTTCACGGCGTCTGTTCGGCAAGCCGGCGGCGAAGCTGGACCTCGAGGAGGCGGCGCTGCTGGTGGGGCTGCTGCCCTCGCCCAACGGCAACGATCCCTGTGTCGATCCCCGCGCGGCGCTCAAGGCCCGCAACCGGGTGCTCGATCGGATGGCCTCCAGCTGGCGGATCGGGGCCGACCGGGCGCGGCGGGCGCGGCGATTGCCGGTGCGGCTGGCCACCGACGCCTGCCGCGGTGAGGCGCGCTTCGCCGCCCCCTTCTACGTGGATCAGGTGCGGCGCGATCTCAGCGGTCTGGTGGGGGAGGAGGTGGCCGCCGAGGGCAACTACCTGATCGACACCCACCTCGACCCCGAACTGCAGAAACTGGTGGAACGCCTGCTGCGGGAACGGCTCGACCGGGCCGGCTCGCAGCAGGTGGGCCAGGGGGCCGTGGTGGTGCTGGACAGCCGCAGCGGCGGCATCCTCGCCATCGCCGGTGGACGGGACTATCAGCAGAGCCAGTTCAACCGGGCCAGCATGGCGCTGCGCCAGCCCGGCAGCACCTTCAAGCTCGTTCCCTATCTGGTGGCGCTCGAAGGGGGAAGCCGCCCCACCGACGGGGTGAGCTGCGGGCCGCTGCGGTGGCGGGGACAGATGTTCGACAGTGGCTGCGGCGGCACCATCAGCCTGGGCCGAGCCCTGGCCATCAGCAGCAACACCGCAGCCCTGCGCATCGCCAGGAAGGTGGGCCTCGAGGCGGTGGTGAGCAAGGCCCGCGATCTCGGCATCAGCAGTCCGCTCGCCGCGGTGCCGGGCCTCGCCCTGGGGCAGAGCGAGGTGACCCTTCTGGAGCTCACCGGCGCCTATGCGGCCGTGGCGAATGACGGGGTGTGGCATGCCCCCAGCACCATCCGCCGCCTCACCGACGCCGAGGGATGCAGCGCCGAGGCGGAAGGAGCGGGAGAGAAGGGATGCCGCTCGAGGGCAGGCCGCTCCACCGCCAGTGCCGGCAGGCGGGTGGTGAAATCCGCCACGGCGCGCTCCATGCAGGCGATGCTGCGCGGCGTGGTGCGCGGCGGCACCGGCACCGCCGCCTCCCTGGGCGGCCAGGAGTGGGGCAAGACCGGCACCACCAACGAGGCCCGCGATCTCCTCTTCATCGGTGCCGACCCCCGGCATCACCGGGTGATCGGGATCTGGCTCGGGAACGACGACAACCGGCCCACCCGTGCCACCAGCGCCATGGCCGCCGCCCTCTGGGCGGACATCGTGCGGGCCTCGGAGGCCTCCTCCCGCTGATGCGCCGACTTCCCCCCTGGCTGTGGCTCGCGGGTGGGCTGCTGGTCCTGATCGCGGTGGGGATCCTGCTGCAGGCCGTCAACCAGCTGCTCTGGCAGCTCTCCTACTGGCTGCCGGGCTGGCTGGTGGGACCGGTGCTGCTGCTGCTCGCCGCGGTGGTGATCCTCGCCACCGTCCGGCTGGCGCTCCCCTGGCTGCGGCAGCTGAACCGCCCCCGCTCCGGCAGCTCCGCCGGCCCCGCCGAGCCGGCGGCGAACCGGCGCGAGGCGGCGGAGCGCAACCTGGCCGCCATCGACCGCACCCTCGAACGGGTGAAGGACGCCGTGGCCCGCGAAGCGCTGCGCCAGGAACGGGAGCGGATGCAGGCGGAACTGGACCGGGGCGATCTGGTGATCGTGGTCTTCGGTTCCGGCTCCGCCGGCAAGACCTCCCTGATCCGTGCGCTGCTGCGGGAGGTGGTGGGGCGTGTCGGGGCGCCGATGGGCTCCACCACCGGCAGCACCCGCTACCGGCTGCGGCTGCAGGGCCTCGAGCGGGCCGTGATCCTGGAGGACACGCCCGGCATCCTCGAGGCCGGCGAGGCGGGGCTGGAGCGGGAGCGCAGCGCCCGCCGCCGCGCCGCCAGGGCGGACCTGCTCCTGCTGGTGGTGGACGGAGATCTGAGGGCGGCGGAGCAGGAGGTGTTCGAGGCCCTGGCCGGTCTGGGCAAGAGGCTTCTGCTGGTGCTCAACAAATGCGATCTACGCGGCGAGCGGGAGGCGGAGCGGCTGTTGCAGCGGCTGCGGCAACGCTGCGCCGGCCGGATCGGAGCGGCGGACGTGGTCGCGGTGAGCGCCTCGCCCCAAAGCGTGCCGATGCCCGGCGGACGACCGCTCCAGCCCGAACCGGAGGTGGAACCGCTGCTGCGCAGGCTGGCCGCGGTGCTCCATGCCGACGGCGAGGAACTCATCGCCGACAATCTCCTGCTGCAGTGCAGGGAACTCGGCCAGGCCAGCCGCGACCTGCTGGACCGCCAGCGACGGCAGGAGGCCGAAGCCATCGTGGAGCGGTACATGTGGATCGGGGCGGGGGTGCTTCTGGTGACCCCCCTGCCCGGGATCGATCTGCTCGGCACCGCGGCGGTCAACGCCCAGATGGTGGTGGAGATCGGCCGGATCTACGACGTGCGCCTCAGCCGGGAGACGGCCCAGGAGCTCGCCCTCGCCGTGGGGCGGACCCTGGCGGGCCTCGGCCTCATCAAGGGGGGTGTGGGGATCCTCGAGGGGGCACTCAGCCTGCACCTGCCCGCCCTGATCGTGGGCCGCTCGATCCAGGCGGTGAGCGCGGCCTGGCTCACCCGGATCGCGGGCAGGAGCTTCATCACCTACTTCCGGCAGGGTCAGGACTGGGGCGACGGCGGCCTGCAGGAGGTCATCCAGCGGCAGTACGACCTGAACCGCCGCGAGGGAGCGCTGCGCCGCTTCCTCGATGCGGCCTGGCAGAGGGTGGTGGAGCCGCTGCGGCAGGGGAGGAAGCCGCAGCTCCCGCCCCAGCCGGAGCGGTGGAGCCGAGGGCCTCGGGGGGAGGGGGCCGGAGCGGACCACGCAGATCGAGGGCGGTGATCACCACCAGGTAGAGGACCCCGATCAGGATCGAGAGGGCACCGGTGAGGAGGGCCACCCAGCGGGCCCGACGGGGAGGGGCGCTCATCGGATCAGCAGGCCGTCAGACTGTCCCGCACGATGGTGGCGAGGCGCTGCAGGTGACCGTCGCGGGTGTGGGGATTGCCGAGCACCGCCTTGAGGTGGTGATGGCCCTGGTAACGGGGTCTGGAGAGCAGCAGCCGGTGGTCGAGCAGCTGGCGGCGAACGGTGTGGCTCCACCGCTCCGCCGCGGCCGCGTCCGCCCCGCGGGGCCGGAAGGCGAGCAGATGCAGGGAACCGCCATGGATCAGCAGCTCCGGAACGGGGCTGAGCAGCGCCTCGAGCCGGCGGCGCCGCTCGATCGCGCCGCCGAGCAGGCTCTCGATCCCCTCCAGGCCCAGCTGACGCAGACCGAGCCAGAGCTTGAGGATCTCGGCCGGCCGGGTTCCCTGCAGGCCCGCCTCACCGCCCTGGCCGCCTCCCCAGCTGGACTCCATGTAGGGCAGACCGGTGGCGAAGCTCCGCAGCAGCAGGGAGGGCTCGGCCAGGAGCAGAAGCGAGGAGGTCTTGGTGATGCCGAGCAGCTTCTGGGGATTCACGGTGACCGAATCGGCAAGACCGAGCCCCTCCACGCGGTGGCTGTGGCCCCCCACCAGCGCGAAGACGGCGCCGATCGCGCCGTCCACATGCAGCCAGTGGCCGTGGCGGCGGCAGAGGGCGGCGATGGGCGGCAGGGGATCGACGGCTCCCCGCACCGTGGTGCCGGCGGTGGCCACGACCGCGATCACCGGAACCCCCTGCCGCTCCAGCCCCTCCAGCCGCCCTGCGAGCAGGTCGGTCCGCATCCGGCCGCCGCTGTCCACCGGGATCCGCTGCAGCGACCCGGAGGGCAGTCCCATCACGTGGATCGCCTTGTCGAGGGAGACGTGGGCGTCCTCGCTGCAGATCACCACCCCTTCCCCCGGCGGCAGGGGTCCCCGGCGGTCCCGGGCCACCACGAGGGCCATGAGATTGCTGAGGCTGCCCCCGCTGGCGGCCACCCCCCCGCCGGAGTCGGGCAGGCCGAGGCGGCGGGCCATCCAGGCGCAGAGACGGCGCTCGAGGTGGCTGAGGCTCGGCGCCAGTTCCTCCGCAAGCAGGTTGTTGTTGAGCCCGGCGCAGATGAGATCCGCCACGATCGACGCCGCCAGGGGCGGTGGATCCAGGTGGGCCAGGGAACCGGGATGATTGGGGTTGAAGGCCCCCTCCATCACCAGCTGCAGGTCCCCCAGGAGCCGCTCGGTGTCGAGCCCCTCCGGGGCGGGTTCCACCTCGGGCAGCACACTCAGCCGCGGCAGGGGCGCGGCGGTGCGGTTGGAGCCCAGCCAGCCGCTCAGAAGCCGGGTCGCCCGCTGCAGGAAGTCCTCGAGCGCCGCATCCGGTTCGAACGGGTCGGGGAAGGAGGAGGAAACCGGAGGCGGCTGGGGCCGCTGGGCAAAGGGCACGCGGACCGACGGGACGGGACAGGATCCGGGCATTCTGACCGGTGTCCGCTCCCATTCCCGCCGTGGCTGTTCAGGAGGAGTCGGGGCTGGCACAGGCCACCCTGGGGATCTGGATGGAGCGGCTGCTGCGCCATGCCGCCCGGGTCGGGGAATCGGGGGAGATCCCCGTGGCCGCGGTGCTGCTCGATGAGCGGGGCCGGGGCATCGCCTGGGGCAGCAACCGCCGGCACCGCGAGGCGGATCCGCTCGGACACGCGGAACTGGTGTGCCTGGCGCGGGGGGCGGCCCTCCGCGGCGACTGGCGGCTGAACGGCTGCACGCTGCTGGTGACCCTGGAACCCTGTCCCATGTGCGCCGGCGCCCTGGTGCAGGCACGGGTCGGCACGGTGGTCTACGGGGCACCGGATCCCAAGAGGGGAGCCCTGGGCAGCTGCCTGGATCTCTCCCGCCATCCCAGCGCCCATCACCACATGCGGGTGGTCGCCGGGTTGAAGGGGGAGGAAGCCCAGCGGCTGCTGTCGGACTGGTTCAGACGGCGGCGGTCGCAGCGGGACGCACCGGCTTTCGGAACGGCGGCAGCTCCGTCTCGAGCAGATTGAGAAGCCGGTCGACGTTCTGTTCGGTGCTGTTGTATCCCATCAGGCCGATCCGCCAGACCTTTCCGGCGAGGTCGCCGAGCCCGCCCCCGATCTCGATGCCGTGGCGGTCGAGGAGGTGACGGCTGAAGGCCTTGCCGTCCACCCCCTCGGGAATGCGCACG
>Ga0316576_10002041_pt1 | contig 11325 bp, 10 predicted proteins | sample S0NA_FD_203075 | JGI IMG/M metagenome (GOLD analysis project Ga0316576, IMG submission 203075) | Rhizosphere microbial communities from salt marsh grasses in Alabama, United States - S0-2_050615r3r5 | ecosystem: Host-associated > Plants > Roots > Rhizosphere | place: USA: Alabama | collected... | reverse complement strand
GTCTGCAATGCGGGCGAGGACTGCACGGGCTGTGCCGACTGCCCCGGCAAGACCGGCGGCAATCCCAAGAACCGCTATTGCTGCGGCGCCGACAACTACTGCGACATGGCCGTTTGCGGAGCGAACGCCTGCGATCCGGTGCCCGTCTGCGGAAACGATATTCTCGAGTATGGCGAGGAGTGCGATGACGGCAACTCGATAGCCGGCGATGGCTGCGATGCGTTCTGTGTCGTTGAGCCGTTGGCGGCGCCCGTGCCGCTGAACCAGTTCAACGTGGGTGATTCGATCGGCGAGGGCGAGGCGGCCGATGGCACGATCGGCTCGTCCAACCACCAGACGGTCTGGTCCACCGGCTATGCGTCGGGCGATTCGGTGAACAGCCTGAACGAGCGCTTCGAGGCGCTGGACGGGGCCGCCTACGCCGAGAACAATTCGACCCGCGACGCCGCCATCAACCAGGCGGTCAGCGGCGACACGATGGCGGACTTCGCAAGCCAGGCCAGCGCTGTCGCCGCGCAGATGAGTTCGATTCCGCCCGGAACGGCCGGCATGGTCACCGTGCTGCTGGGCAACAATGACGTGTGCGCCGACAGCATGGATCAGATGACGGATCCCGCCGTGTTCGAGCAGGAATACCGCGCCGGCCTGGATGTGCTGGCGCAGGCGCCGTACTCCGACTCCGTCAACGTGCAGATCTCAGGGATTCCGGCCATCTACTGGCTTTGGAATGCCAAGCGGTCGGACTTCTGGTGCCGCGCCTTCGTCTGGCCGTTCGTGCCCTGCCAGAACCTGCTGGCCAACGCGGGTGACGACTGCGCCAGCGACGCGTCGCGGGAAGATCCGGACAAGGTGTACGTGGGCGATGGACCCAACTGCCAGCGGCGCAAGGCCTTCCACGCGCGCATCCGTGACGAATACAACCCGAGACTCCGGAATGTGCTCGACGAGTACCATGCGAACGGCGAGTTGCTGAACGCGGAGTACGTCGACATATTCGACGTGCGTTTCGGCTCGCAGCAGGTCAACGGCGGCGATTGCTTCCACCCCAGCGAGGCCGGCCATTCGCTGCTGGCCGAAAAGGAATGGTGCCGCTCGCGCTGGGGCAAGGACGACCCGGCCTGCACCACACCCTGAGCGGAGCGACGACATGAGAGCAAGGATCCAAAAGATGTTTCGGACTCTTCCGGTGGTGCTGGCGGCACTGCTGGCGGCCTCGCCCGCGCTTGCAGCCGGGCAAGCCTTCAAATCCGGCCCCGATGGCCTGCGCTACCGCGACCTTCAGGTAGGCCAGGGGCCGGTAGCGGCGCCGGGCATGGTGGCGACCATCCAGTTCATCGGCTGGCTGGACGAGCAGGGCGCGCGCGGCAAGGAAATTTACAATTCACGTGCCGAAGGCCGTCCGGTGTCCTTCGTTATCGGCACCGACGGCGTGATGCAGGCGTGGAACGAAGGTGTGATCGGAATGCAGCCGGGCGGTTCACGCATGCTGCTGGTACCACCCGGGCTGGCTTATGGCAACCGCGCCGTCGACGACGTCATCCCCGCCAACGCGTCCCTGATGTTTCGCATCGAACTGATCCGCCTGGACGATTCGCCCGATTCTTGACCCAGCGCATCGCCGCCAGACCCCCTATGAGCCAGACTTGAAGTGTCTCTTCTGGCAAGGGAGGGTTTGTCATGTCCAACATGAGAGGACTGAGATACGCACTGGTCGGATTCGCCGCGGCCGCCGCCCTGCTTGCCCTGTCAGCCTGCACCGAAGACTCGAAACCCGTGAAGGGCTTTGTACTCCCCAAGGGCGATATCGCGCAGGGCGAGCAGGTGTTCGTCGACTTCAAGTGCCACGGCTGCCACACGATCCCCGGGATCGAATTTCCAAAGCTGGACTTCGAGCCGCCTTTCATCCTGGAACTCGGCGGCGAGGTCTATCGGGTCAAGAACTACGGTGAACTGCTGACCGCGGTCGTCAACCCGGACCACATCATATCCGTGAAGTACAAGACCATGCTCGCGAATGCGAACCGCGAAGCGATCATTTCGCCAATGCCTTACTACGGCGAAACGATGACCGTGGCTGAACTGATCGACCTGGTGGAGTTCCTGCACGCGCAGTACACGAAGCTGCAGCCCAAGTACTATCGCGGCTACTACCTGACCAAGTAAGCGGCCAGGCGTTGCCGTTCGATGTCCGTGCCGAGCAGTCATTCCCGGCCGGTGCGCCACGCCGAATTCCGCTTCTACGAAGAACTGAACGATTTTCTTCCCGGGAGCCGGCGGAAGGTGAGCTTTGCCTACCGATTCCATGGCACTCCCTCGGTTCGTGACGCGATCCAGGCCCTTGGAGTGCCGCACACCGCCGTCGACCTGGTGCTGGTGGATGGCCGGTCGGTCGATTTCGGGCATCGGCTGTCGGGGGGTGAACACGTGTCGGTGTACCCGGTCTTCGAGCGCCTGGATATCAGCCCGCTGGTCCGGCTCCGCCCGGAGCCGCTTCGCGATTCCCGTTTCGTCGCCGACGGGCACCTCGGCCGCCTTGCGCATTACCTGCGAATGCTGGGTTTCGATACGCTGCATGAACCCGGCTGGGACAAGAATAGTCTGATCGAAACGGCGCTCGGGGAAGGACGAGTCATCCTGACCCGGGACCTCGGCGTTCTAAAGCAAAGCCGGGTGACCCATGGCTACTGGTTGCGCCACCAGCAGCCGCTGGAGCAGCTGAAAGAGGTGGTCGGGGCGCTCGACCTGGGGCGGCAGGCGCGTCCGTTCACGCGCTGCATGGAGTGCAACGGGCTGCTTCGCCCGGTCGACCGGGAACGACTCGCGGGTCGCGTCGACGCGTCCATCCTGCAGCGTTTCGACGCGTTTCGCGAATGTGCGGACTGTTCCAGGGTGTTCTGGAAGGGTTCCCACTACCGGAGGATGCTCCAGTGGGTCCGAAGTCTCGTGCCGGCAGCGAGGGTCGAACCGTGACCAGCGCTCCCGGACAGAATCGTCGGCCGGCGCTGATTGGGCAATTGACCCGGCCGGCGGCCTATGGCCATCCGACCCGCGACATCCAGGTGATCGAAACCCATATCTCCTGGGTCATCCTGACCGGCGAATACGCCTACAAGATCAAAAAGCCTGTCGACCTGGGGTTTCTGGATTTCTCCACGCTGGAGCGACGCCGGGCCTCCTGCGAAGAGGAACTGCGGGTGAACCGCCGTACCGCGCCCGAGTGGTACCTGGATGTGGTGCCGATCGCCGCCACGCCGGCCGGTGCACATGTCGGGCAGGAGCCGGCGGTCGAGTACGCCGTGCGAATGCGTCAGTTTCCACACAATGCCCGCCTCGACCGCTGCCTGCAGCAGGGCCGTATCGGGGCCGGGGAGGTACGGCGGCTGGCGGCCACCATCGCTGCTTTCCATGCGAAACTCCGTGGCCGGGACAGCGCCGATCCGGACTACGAGGTGGAGCGGGCAAGCCGGCCGGCCCGCAACAACTTCATACACCTCGATCCCGCGTCATTCAGCGATGAGGCGCAACAGCGGCTGGCGGTCATAGAGTCCTGGACCCTGCAGCAGGCGGCAACGCTCGCGCCGGTTTTCGGGGACCGGGCGAAGACCGGGGCCGTTCGCGAGTGCCATGGGGACCTGCACCTGGAAAATCTGCTGTATATCGATGGCCGGTTCGTCCCCTTCGACGCCATCGAGTTCGACCCGGGGCTGCGCTGGATCGACGTCGCCAACGACATCGCTTTCCTGACCATGGACCTGCTCGCGCGGGACCGTGAAGACCTCGCCCATACCCTGCTGAACGCCTGGCTGGAGGAGACCGGCGATTACGACAGCCTGGCGGTGATGCGTTATTACCTCGTTTACCGGAGCATGGTCCGTGCCGTGGTTCTCTCGATCCGGCAGGCTCAGGGCGGGTCGCGCTCGCCGGCGGAAGGCTCGTTCCGGCAAGGAGCCGAGCGTTACGTGCGACTGGCGGCCGACTGGGTCGACACACCGGCTCCGGTCCTGTACCTGATGCACGGCTTTTCCGGCTCCGGCAAGACCTGGCACAGCGAGCACCTCGTGGCGAGCCTGCCCGCATTGCGTGTCCGGAGCGACCTCGAGCGCAAGCGGCTGCCGGACCTGCGCGAAAGCCAGAGGGTGACGGGGTCCATCGACTCCGGGCTCTATGGCCGCGACGTGACGGAGCGTACATACCAACGGCTGGCCCATTGCTGCGAGACCGGGCTGCGTTCGGGTTTCGACATGATCGCCGATGCCGCCTTCCTGCATCGCTGGCAACGGGACCTGTTCCATGACCTCGCTCGCCGCTGCGGCGCCGGCCTGGTGATTCTCGATTGTGCGGCGCCGACCGGGGTGCTGCGGGAGCGCGTCAAGGAACGTGCCAAGGCGCACAGCGATGCATCGGACGCCGGTCCCGCCGTTCTGGAGCATCAACTCGCCCGGCACGACCCGCTGAGTGAAGCGGAACGCCGCGCGGCCGTGCTGCTCGAACCCGGGGAGAGCCCACGGCGAACGGCATCCAGAGTTCGCGCGGCGGCCCCGGTCCAGGCGAAAATTAAAGTGTAGACCTTATAGTAAGTATTGCTTACTATATACACATGAATCAGCAGACAAGCGCGGAATCCACCCTGGGGTTCCTGATTTACGACATCAGCCGACTCATGCGCAGTTCCATCATGGAAAGGCTGGGCGACCTCGGGCTGACAGAGGCGCAGTGGCGAGCGATCGCGCACCTGGCCCGTATGGAGGGCTGCCGGCAGACCGACCTGGCGCAATCGCTGGAAATCCGCCCGATCACGCTCGGCCGCGTCGTGGACCGGCTGGAGGCCTCCGGCTTCGTCGAGCGCCGGCAGCACCCCACGGACCGCAGGGCGGTCACCCTGCACCTGACCCCGAGCGCCGGACCGCTGGTGAACAGGCTGCGCGAATTGGGGCAGGAGTTGCGCGAGTACGCGTTGCAGGGCATTGACGTCGCGGACCGCCAACACCTCAACCGGATGCTTGTCCGGATGCGGGACAACCTGTCCCGGCAGGGCGGCACGATGCCGCAGGAAATCACAGGGAATAATGCACCATGAGCGCGGAGGGAGCGGCGGAACCCGCAATAACACCCAGACGCCGGAAGCGGCTGTTGCGATTCACGCTACTGGTGCTTGTCCCGTTACTGGTGGCCGTAGCAGGTTTCTGGGCCTGGTACAACCTCAGCCGCTACGTCTCCACCGATGATGCCTATGTGCAGACGGACATTGCGATGGTCAGCGCGCGGGTTTCCGGAAATGTTCTGAGCGTGGCGGCCCGTGAAAACCAGCGGGTGGCAGCGGGGCAACTGCTGCTGGAAATTCAGTCGGACGATGCACAGATCGCGGTGCAGCGGGCGCAGGCCCAGCTGGAGAACGTACGCACCGAGATTGAAGCCCTCAAGGCCAACTACACCCTTCAATCGGCCGAGATGAAACTGGCCGACGCACAGGCGGGTTTCGCCAGGAAGGAAATGGAGCGGCAGCGGGACCTCGCCGACCGCAAACTGGCCTCGCAATCGGAACTGGACAAGGCGGAACAGAACTACCAGCTGATGCACGGACTGGCGCTGGTGATGCGGCAGCAAATGAACGAGACCCGTGTTCGCCTGTCCGGCAGCGTGGAGGCGCCCGTCGAGAATCATCCCCGTGTCCGCGCGGCTGCAAGCGAACTCGCTCGCGCCAGGCTGGAACTGGAGCGCACCCGCCTGAGGGCCCCGCGGGATGGCGTGGTCAGCCATCTGCCGAAAGTCGGAGATTTCCTGGCGGCCGGCAGTCCGGCACTTTCCATCGTTTCCGACGGCGATCCCTGGATCGAGGCCAACTTCAAGGAGACTGACCTTGGCCACATGCATCCGGGACAGCCCGTGCGCATCGACATCGATACGTACCCGGGCCACGAGTGGGAGGGCCGGGTCGAGAGTATCGCCCAGGCCACCGGTGCACAGTTCGACCTGCTGCCGCCCCAGAACGCCTCCGGCAACTGGGTCAAGGTGGTGCAGCGGATTCCCGTGCGCATCGAGATCATGGAACAGGACGGCGGGCCCGAACTCAGGGCTGGCATGTCCGCGAGCGTGCGCGTCGACCTCGGCAGGAAACGCCTGGGCAGCCGCTTTGCGGCGACCCGCTGAGCGCCGGCTGAACGCCGATGGCGGGTTCACGATTTTCGAGTCATCCGGGGCTGCTGATGGCTTCGGTCATGGTGGCCACCATCATGTACGCGATGGACACCACCATCGCCAACATCGTGTTGCCCCAGCTTCAGGGCAGCCTGCAGGCTTCCCAGGAGCAGATTGCCTGGGTGCTGACGTCGTACATCGTGGTCAGCGCCATTTTCACCCCGTTGCTGAGCCCGCTGAGCAATCGCTTTGGCATCGCCCGCGTGTTGATGGTGGGAATTGTTTTTTTCACGATCGCGTCCCTCCTTTGCGGATTGGCGAGATCGCTGCCGGAAATGGTGGCCTTCCGGATTCTGCAAGGCGCCTCCGGAGCCGCGTTGATCCCCCTGTCGCAGAGCATTCTGTTGAATGCGTTTCCGCGGGAACGGCATGCCTCGATACTGGCGCTCTGGGGCGTCGGCGTAATGATCGGGCCGATCATCGGACCGACGCTCGGCGGCTACCTGACCGACCAGTTCAACTGGCGCTGGGTGTTCCTGATCAACCTGCCAATCGGAATTCTGGCGCTGTTGGGCATCGCCGCGACGGTGCCCCGTGACCGGCCGCATTCGCCCAGGCGTTTCGACGCCCTGGGGTACCTGCTGCTGGCGGGGGCCATCGGCACCCTGCAGCTCTTCCTGGATCGCGGAAACGTCAAGGACTGGTTCAATTCACCGGAAATCGTGGCCGAGGCCGGCATGGCCTGCCTGTTCCTCTACCTGTTCATCGTGCACTCCCTGACCACGGATCACCCGTTCTACACGCCGGCGTTGTTCCGGGACCGCAATTTCGTGCTGGGCAGTCTTCTGATCTGCATGGTGCTCGTGGGAATGTTCGCGACGATGGCGCTGCTGCCGTTGTTCCTGCAGCGGCTGCAGGGCTACACGGTGTTCGAGGCGGGCCTGCTTCTGGCCCCGCGCGGCGCCGGCATGGCCATGATGTCCCTGCTCGTGGGGAAGGTCCTGCATGACCGTCAACCGCGGTTTTTGATTGCGGCCGGCATGGTGCTGGTGGCAAGCAGCACCTGGTGGGTCAGCAGGTTCAACCTCGATGTTTCCGGCGGCCCGATCGTCGCCAGCGGCATCCTGCAAGGCATGGGCGTTGGGCTGATTGTCGCTCCGCTGATGGCGGCGACTTTCGCCACGCTGGACGAGAGTCTCAGGGTCGAGGGCACCGCGCTGTATGCCGTGCTGCGAAACCTGGGCGGGAGCATTGGAATCTCAATGGCATTCACCGTTCTGGCGCGCGGGATGCAGTCCAATCAGGCGCGCCTGGTCGAGCACCTCTCCGTGTTGGACGTGGGCAAATGGCGCATGCTGCACGATCTGTTCGGCCCGCACGCAGAGGCCGTGGCCAGCCAGGAGGTGTCGCGGCAGGCAGCGCTGATGGCGTTCGTTGCGGACTTCAGATTGTTGTTCCTGGTCATGCTGTGCGGCATCCCGATGGTGTTCCTGATGCGCGGCGGCCGGGAAGCGGCCGCGGTGGAGGCGCCCGAAACCCTGTCGGCCTGAGGGGCCTAGCCGAATATCAGCCCGGCCTTGTCGCCAGTGCATAGCGTCCGCGCGAGCGACAGGCAGTCGGTTCTTCGTTCTTCGATCCGCTCGCAAAGACGACGGTGCACCTCGGCTTGCGGCAGGGTGTCGAGCAATTCCAGCTGAACCACGGTGTCGTGCCAGTGGCCAAGCGCCGACTGCAGCTCTTTGCAGGCTTCCACCGTCCTCTCGAGTTGATCGTCTCCCGCTTTCGAAGACAGGGCTGCTTCGGTGCGGTAGCGCAGCTCCTTGATCGCGATGCGCAGTTTGTGCCAGGTCCGATCCGTTTCCTCGGCCAGTGCGACTGCCCGTGCCCGGGCGGCGCGGTCGCGGGCGGTGCGCAGATCGGGTTGGCGGCCAACGCCCGTACTCCGGGCGCTCCTGCCCTGTTCCAGGTATTCCTTCCACTCGGGCAAGAGTCGCCGCCATTGTGCAGAGCACACCAGATGAACCGCATTTTGCCGGGCGGAACGCACGGCTTCGCGGTTCAGACACTCGAACTCGCGCAGTTCGGCCGGCGTGAGCAGGTCGGCTGCTGCAAGAAGGAAGACGTCCCAGTCACGTGCCGGATTGGTCTGGGCGGCAAAACCTCCCCAGATTCGCCGAAAACGTCGTGCGCGGCGGCCCGAACGGCTCTTGAGGAGACTTCGCATGCGGCGAATACAAACCCGCAGGTTGTGGAGCCGTGCCGGATCGTAGCCGCCGGCCAGGTCTCGCGCCGCCTCTTCGAGCGCCGCGGTAATTTTGATCAATGCACCGCGCATCGCTACCGATTTGTGCCTGATTGGCAGGACATGGATCCATCTTGCTTGACGCAAAACATGGCGAAAAGGCGGTTTGTCAATAACAATGCAGATATGGCAGTCTCAAGGGAAACCGCAAACCGGAGGTCGGCGTGCACGTGCTGAGCGACAAGAAAGTTGCCGTGTACCTGATTCTGCTCCTGCTGCTCGTGCTCTGGGGGCGGATGGTCTGGGGCCAGGAAGAGGACGCCGGTGCGCCGGCGGAGACTGGCGGCCTGGCTCTGATGCTGGATGTCAACGGCCCGATCGGGCCGGCGACCCGGGATTTTGTCACGAGGTCCCTGGACGTGGCCTCGGAAAGGGGCGCCAGGCTCGTGATTATCCGCATGGACACCCCGGGGGGGCTGGACGCGTCCACCCGCGATATCATCAAGGCCATCCTGAATTCCAATGTGCCTGTGGCTACCTGGGTTGCGCCGGGGGGCGCCCGGGCAGCGAGCGCCGGCACGTACATCCTTCTGGCCAGCCACGTTGCGGCCATGAGCCCGGCGACAAACGTGGGCGCCGCCACGCCGGTGTCCATCATGGGCGGCACACCCGCCCCGGAAAAGAAGTCCTCCGGACACCAGGGGAACGGCGAGGGGGAAGAGGGCGCTGATACGGAAAACGGGGCAGAAAAGGAAACCGCGAGCGCGCCGGGCGGCGACGCGATGACCCACAAAGTGGTCAATGATGCGATTGCCTATATCAGGGGGCTCGCGGAAAAACGCGGGCGCAACGCCGACTGGGCCGAGCAGGCCGTGCGCGACGCGGACAGCATCACGGCCGATCGCGCGCTGGAACTGGGTGTCATCGATTTTATCGCCGCCAACACGGCCGAACTTCTGGAGCAGGCCGACGGCCGGGTAGTCGACGTCGACGGAATCGACGAGACCTTGCATACCAGCGGGCTCGTCATCGAGCGCGTTGAACCGGATTGGCGCAGCGAACTGCTGGGTGTGATCACCAGCCCGACCATTGCTTACATGCTGTTGCTGATCGGTGTTTATGGCCTGATCCTCGAAGGCTACCACCCCGGCGCTGTGCTGCCCGGAGTGGTCGGGGCGATCTGCCTGCTGATGGCCCTCTACGCGTTCCAGATGTTGCCGGTCAACTACGCCGGACTGGGGCTCATCGTGCTCGGCATCATCCTGATGATTGCCGAAATCATGGCCCCGAGTTTCGGCGCGCTGGGCTTCGGCGGCATCATCTCGATGGTTATCGGCTCCATCATATTGATGGATACCGACGTGCCGGGATTCCAGGTGTCGAAGGCGCTCATCGGCGCCATCGCGACCGCCGGGTCGCTGGGATTGATGGCCATCGTCTGGATCGCCGTTCGAGCCCGGCAGCGCCCCGTGGTGTCGGGGCGCGAACAACTGATCGGCGCGCACGGCGCCGCGCTGGAAGACTTCGACAGCGAAGGGGAGGTTTTCGTGCACAGCGAGCGCTGGACGGCCCGCTCGGACCGGCCCGTTCACCGCAGCGAGACCGTTGAAGTCACCGGTATAGAGGGACTTGTGCTGCGGGTGCGCCCGCTGACAACCACAGACGGAGAGAACAATGATGTTTGATTACCTTTTGGGAGTCATCGCTTTTGTGGTGCTGGCCATTTTGATCAACGCGATCAAAATCCTCCGCGAGTACGAGCGCGGCGTGATATTCCAGCTGGGACGGTTCTGGAAAGTGAAGGGGCCGGGGCTGATCATCGTGATCCCGATCATCCAGCAGATGGTGCGGGTGGATCTGCGCGTGATCGTGATGGATGTGCCGACGCAGGACGTGATATCGCGCGATAACGTCTCGGTGAAGGTCAACGCGGTGGTGTACTTCCGTGTCATAGAGCCGGAAAACGCGATCATCCAGGTCGAGAAGTACCTGGAGGCTGTCAGCCAGTTGGCACAGACCACGTTGCGTTCCGTCCTGGGCCAACACGACCTGGATGACATGCTCGCCGAACGCGACAAGCTCAACAAGGACATTCAGGCCATCCTCGACCGGCAGACCGACGCCTGGGGGATCAAGGTGGCCAATGTCGAAATCAAACATGTCGATCTCGACGAAAGCATGATCCGTGCGATTGCCAAGCAGGCCGAAGCCGAGCGCACGCGGCGCGCCAAGGTGATCCATGCCACTGGCGAAAAGCAGGCGGCCAAGGAACTGGTGGAAGCGGCAAAGCAGCTGGCCGAGGCGCCCGCCGCCATACAGCTGAGGTACCTGCAGACGCTGACCGAGATCGCCGCGGACAAGACCAACACGATCGTTTTTCCGCTGGACCTCATCGAGAAAGCGAAAAAAGCACTTTCCTGATACGCTTCCAGCGGTCGAAGCAAACCGGGATCATCACATGGCGCTGTTTGAACCGCTTGAATTCAAATGCGGAGCGGTCATGAAGAACCGCTTCATGCTGGCACCGCTGACAAACCTCCAGAGCAACGAAGACGGAACCCTGTCGGACGAGGAGTTTCGCTGGTTGATGATGCGTGCGAACGGCGGTTTTGGCATGGTGATGACCTGTGCCGCTTACGTCCAGGCGGTGGGCAAGGGCTTTCCGGGACAGCTGGGCATATTCTCGGATCAGCACCTTGCGGGGTTGAGCCGCCTGGCCTACGAGATCCGGCAACTGGGCTGCCTCGCCATGATCCAGTTGCATCATGCCGGCTTGCGTGCCCGGCCCGACCTGATCGAAGGCGCGCCGGTGGCCCCCTCGGATGATTCCGATTCGGGCGCGCGCGGCCTGAGCAAAGGCGGAGTCGAACGGCTGGCTGCGGACTTCATCGCCGCCGCCGAGCGCGCCGATCGCGCCGGCTTCGACGGAGTGGAATTGCACGCAGCCC
>Ga0316576_10002039_pt1 | contig 11330 bp, 11 predicted proteins | sample S0NA_FD_203075 | JGI IMG/M metagenome (GOLD analysis project Ga0316576, IMG submission 203075) | Rhizosphere microbial communities from salt marsh grasses in Alabama, United States - S0-2_050615r3r5 | ecosystem: Host-associated > Plants > Roots > Rhizosphere | place: USA: Alabama | collected... | reverse complement strand
CCGGATAGGCATCCTCCATGATATCGAACACGACGCTGGCGGTCTTGTGCAGAAAGGGTTTCACGAGCCCCAGGTTGCGCCCGTAGCGGATTGCCCGCCGCATAATCCGGCGCAGTACATACCCGCGACCTTCGTTGGACGGCAGGACGCCGTCGCCGATAAGAAAGGCGGCCGCCCGGCTGTGGTCCGCAATCACCTTCATGGCCACGTCGTCTTCCCCGCTGTCCCCCATCTTTCTCTCGGCCAGGTCTTCGGCTTTTTTTATAATCGGCATGATGAGGTCTGTTTCGTAATTGGTGGGCAAGTCCTGAAGCAGGGTCACCATGCGCTCGAGGCCCAGCCCCGTGTCGATGCTCGGTTTAGGCAGCGGCGTCATTTCACCGGCGGCATTGCGGTTGAACTGCATGAAAACCAGGTTCCATATTTCCAGATAGCGGTCGCATTCGCAGCCCACCTTGCAGTCGGGGCGGCCGCAGCCGTACGGTTCTCCCCTGTCGAGCAACAGTTCGGAGCAGGGGCCGCAGGGACCGGTGTCGCCCATGGCCCAGAAATTGTCCTCCTCGCCGAACCGGACGATACGATCCGTGGGCAGGCCGATCTTTTCATGCCACAAGTCGTAGGCTTCGTCATCGTCCAGGTACACCGATGCGTACAGCTTTTCGGCCGGCAGTCCATACCCGTTGACCAGAAGGTCCCAGGCAAATTCGATCGCCCCTTCCTTAAAGTAGTCGCCGAACGAAAAATTGCCCAGCATTTCGAAAAATGTGTGGTGCCTTGCCGTGTAGCCCACGTTTTCCAGATCGTTGTGCTTGCCCCCGGCGCGGACACATTTCTGCGAGGTGGTCGCCCGTGCATACCCCCGCTTCTCTTCTCCCAGAAAGGTTCGTTTGAACTGTACCATGCCCGCATTGGTGAAAAGCAGGGTCGGGTCGTCCTGCGGAACCAGGGAGGAGCTCCTGACAATCTGATGATTGTGTTTGTGAAAATATTTTAGAAACGTGCTGCGTACTTCGTTGCCGGTCATGCGTACCCCCAACGTTAATTGCAATGGTCATGTGATTTTTTTGGCATACGGATATGAGGAGGCCACGTACCTTGGTGCGTGGCATGCCACTATTTTTCCCCGTCCTGCTCTTCATCCGGCGTTTTCTTGGGAACCAGCCCCACGGATTCCCTTACCCGTCTGTAGGCGTCCTCGAAAATATCCGGGTTGTCGGCCAGAAAGACTTTGACGTTTTCGCGTCCCTGGCCGATCCGTTCACCGTTGTAGGAATACCAGGAACCGCTCTTTTCGATGATGCCCTCCTCGACGCCGACATCCAGTAGGTCGCCCGTTTTGGATATGCCCTCACCGTACATGATGTCGAATTCGGCATTCTTGAAAGGCGGCGCCATCTTGTTTTTCACAACCTTTACGCGCGTCCGGTTGCCGGTAACCTCCTGCCCGTCCTTGATGGCGGTGGACCGGCGGATGTCCATGCGTACCGAAGAGTAAAATTTGAGGGCGTTGCCGCCCGTGGTCGTCTCGGGGTTCCCGAAAACGACGCCGATTTTCATGCGAATCTGATTGATGAAGATGATGGACGTCATGGTTTTGCTGATGGTTCCGGTCAGTTTCCTGAGGGCCTGGGACATGAGCCGGGCTTGAAGCCCCATGTGCGAATCCCCCATCTCGCCTTCGATCTCGGCCCGGGGAACGAGAGCGGCCACCGAGTCGATCACCAGCACGTCGATCGCGCCGCTGCGGACCAGCATGTCCGCGATCTCCAGCGCCTGTTCGCCGGTATCCGGCTGGGAAACCAGCAGCTCGTCGCAATTTACGCCCAGTTTTTTGGCGTAACCGATGTCCAGGGCGTGCTCCGCGTCCACAAAGGCGGCGATGCCTCCCTGTTTCTGGGCGTTGGCCACGCCATGGAGCGCCAAGGTTGTCTTGCCGGAAGATTCCGGTCCGTAAATCTCTATAATTCTTCCCCGCGGGAGCCCCCCCACTCCCAGGGCCTTGTCGAGCGCGATGGAACCCGTCGATATCACGGGCACCTCGATGATCGGCCGACTTCCCAATTTCATGATGGACCCCTTGCCGAACTGGCGTTCGATCTGCAACATGGCGTTGTCCACCGCCTTTTCTTTTTCAGGTGAGATGCTCATGTATAACCCTCCTTAAAATATTCATTCCTATGTTGAGCGCTTCAAATTATAAAAATGATCAAAATGAAACTATTTTCAGCGGCAGACCCGAAAATCGCTCAATTTAAGTCATTTCCAACACCCGGCGGCATCCCCGTCAGGTCTGCCCCGGCTATCTCCGTATATTCCGCCCCCGAGGGTTTCAGCTCGCTCCTGAACAGCGTCACCCTTTCGGCGGAAAACGGCGATGAAGAAAAAGAGCCGTTCGACTCGATGGCACCTGCAAGTTGCTGCGGCCGTATGCGGCCTTTGACGCGGCCGAGCGTGAGATGCCCCCGGAAGCTTCGTTTCTCGGGCTCGAACCCCTCCGCCGCCAGGGCATGCTCCAAATCGTCATGAAAGTCATGCAGGCGGTCGGTATCGCCGTGCACGCCGCTCCACAACACCCGCGCTTTCCTGATCGTGGGGAAAACGCCCAGTCCCTTGGCTTGCAGGGAGAGTCCCTGATGGTTTCCTGAAACCTGTCTGAGGACCGCCGCCAGGCTTTCCCGCCGGTCGGGGTCGACGTTTCCCAGAAACTTCAACGTCAGGTGGATGTTCTCCGGTCGCACCCAGCGCAGGTTCAAACCGTATTGTCTCAAACGGGACTGAAGGGAACCCAGCGACGCAGTGACCCCCTCAGGAAGTTTGAACGCAATGAATGCACGCATCAGGCCGCTGTGCCCCCCGCTTCCAGGTAAATCCTAAATCCCGATATCGAAATTCGAAACAAATTCAAATTTGATGGGTTGTTTGTTAATTGCGTTTGTTGCGTTCATTGCGTTATCGGAAAATGCGGGCAACCCGATGAACCGGTGAACCCAACGAGTTCAAGCAACCCAATGACCAGCCAACTCAACAAACTCGCTAACCCAAAGCGGCCGCTATAACGAGCCGCGCCCCAGGGTAAACTGCGGTTCTCCCAGCAGGAAATTGCCGCTCTCGATCCTGCGCTTCAGCAGGTCGGCAATCTCCCTTGCGCGCACCATGCTCGAGAGCGGGACCGTCGGGACGGTTTTACCCTTCACCTTGATGGAGCCGCTCCTCAGTTCCGCGTAGCTCACCTGCCCCAGGCTCCGGGCCTCCCCTTTGGGGTAGTCGTTGCCGTAGTCGATGACCTGGGTGAAGATTTCCTCGTCGGACACGGCCGTGTATTGGGCCATCTTTTCATTCAGGATGGGGATGGGGATGCCCAGGCCAACCGCCAGCGAACAGCCGTACCCTTGAATGCTGACCCCTGTGAGCCATTTGGGTTTCATTTTCTTGAGGTCGCCCATTACGAACAGCGTTCCGGCCGGGCTGACCGGCACCCCTTTGGACGTGCGTTTCACAACCGGTTTGTGCTGGGTGCCGCTCCAGGTGACATACCCTTCGGCACCCCCAAGGAAAATGCGCGTTCCCAGTCCGATGGTCAGGTAGTAGGGATCGTTTAACAGGGGGCTCAACTGCCCGGCCGAGCAAAAGTTGGCATTCCCCATGTTCGGCCGCAGGGCCCCCATGTAGGTGTACACCGTGTGCTTTTTCAGGCTCACGGCGCAGTTGTAATTCTGGTAACCGTTCCGCGGGTTGCACAGGACGGCATTGTTCAATTCCCGCAGGGTTATCTCTTTTTCAATGCCTTGATTCGGGTAGCAGTCGGTGCCGTATGCCGTGGCCTTCAGATGCACTTTTTCACCGGCCACGAGGTCCTGGATGACGTGTCCGCCGCCGTACCGGAACTCGCCGGGATAGACCTTGTTCAGGGGATCGTCCTCACACGGCTCGGTGGCCCCGATGTAACAATCCACGGCGGCGATGCCTCCATAGGCGGGCACGTTGTTCAACCAGACCTTCGAGGCTTTGATGCCAGGCTTGGTGTGCCCGAAATTGATAAACGCGCCGGACGAGCACATGGGTGCAAATGTCCCGGTGGTTACCACATCGACGTGTCTGGCGGTCTCGACCGGCCCAGCCTCCCGGACCATGCCGATCATTTCCTCCGCTGTCACGACAACGGCCTCTCCCGCTTTGATTCTGGTATTGATCTCCCGGTAGGTCTTTTCAACTTTGAATTTTTTCATGGCCCGTCCCCTGAGCTAGTTCTTTGCGAATTCCGTCAATTTGTCCGTAACATTGTTCCTGATCCAATCTGCGTCCCACCACTCTAGCGGCGTTACAAAGGTGTTGTGTACCAGCATGCTGAAATGGAGGTGGTCGCCTCCGGCCATACCCGATTTTCCCGTGTGCCCGATGATGTCCCCCTTGGTCACCATCTGTCCCTTCCGGACGTTTGAACTGCTGAGATGGCCATACAGGCTGAACAATCCATACCCGTGGTCGATGATGATCGTGTTGCCGTAAATTCCCAAATACTCGTTGAATACGATTTTCCCGCTGTTGCCAGCCGGAACCGGCGCCATGGAATGCGACGCCAGGTCCTGCCCGAGGTGCACCTGGTGGTCGATGGTTTTGCCTTTGTAAAGGTAGCTCCTCCGGTCGGCGAACTGGGCCCGGGATGCGGAGCCGGGCAGCCGGATGAAAGTGCCTTTCCAGTGGACTTGCCGGTCACTGCTGGCGGTTATCTTGTCGATGACGATTTTATTCTGCTTCCTGATCTCGCGATTGACATACAGAAATTTCTCGATGGGCTCTTTGCCGGTCTGCCCGGCAAGCAGCGGTTCGAACTCCGGCAGTTTGGCATCCAGAAAACCATCGCTTATTCTGATGACATCCTTTCTGAAATTTTTTTTCTTGATGTAGTGATAAAACCCGGCCCTGGACAGGTTGCCGGCCGGGTCCGTCGCTTCGAGACTGATGGGCGTACCCTTGGCCTGGTCCTGGGCCAGAGCGAAAAATGCTATGTACAGATCTTTTTCCGTTTCACCGGCGGCATACCCCGGATAAAAGTGCTCCCCCACCGCAACCCCGCTGGTTTCACACGGTTCCGACAATTTGTAGACAACGAGGGCGGACCCTCCCGGGCTGATGTTGTGGGCGTGGGTCAGCACGTCGATGCGGGGCGCTTGCGTATCTATGCTAATTGGTTTTTCAATATAGGTCCGATTGCCCTTGCCCCAACCTCTCCAGGAATAGTCCGTCACCACGAGCCGCAGCATCCCGCTCCCGTCCGTGAGCCCCAGTTCCTTGGGTTTTACGCTGAAATCGAAGGAATCCCGACTTACCTTCCCCTTTCTTAAAATTCCCGACGAAGCGTAGGTCTTTTTCAGAAGTTCGACTTCCCGGCCGTCCTTGATAATGCCGGCCCAAATTTTCTGCAGCCCGCTTTTTCCGTCGGCGACGGTTATCTTCACTTCCTTCGTCAGCCCGAATGCAGTGGTGCCGAGAGTCAGTTCAACCTGGGGGGCTTCCCCCTCCATGCGGACGACCAGTACCCCCGCAACCGTTACCATAACAACCGCCGTCAGCAGGATAAGCAGCCAGCCCTTTCCTTTTTTGCTTTTTTCTTTCAATGAGTTACCCTTGTCCTTTCTTTTTCGAAATAGAACAGAAACAATAACAGCTACGCATCCCGGAATCAAGGCTAAATGGTGTGTCGTGAAAAAACCCCGGTGGTCGCGGAAAGCGCTTTTCCCTGGCCTGAACTGAACGATTTTCGAGGCTTGCCCACCTATGGCGGATGGTGATTTGCTCTTGCAATATTCGGGCCACCGATATACAAAGGCAAAATGAAAATTAACGGCATACAAATAGGCAAGTCCCATCCGCTTCTCGTTATATCGGGGCCGTGCGTGATCGAGGATTATGAGACAACCTTCCGCATCGCCTCTTTTCTAAAAGCGCTGACAGGGAGCATGGGGCTCAATTTTGTTTTCAAGGCGTCCTTTGACAAGGCCAACCGCACGTCCATCAATTCCTACAGGGGGCCGGGAATCGACGAGGGCCTCGCCATTCTGTCCCGTATCAAATCGGAGTTGGGCATCAGCATCTTATCGGACGTTCACCGTATCAGCGAGATATCCCAGGCGGCGGAAGTTCTCGACATCATCCAGGTGCCGGCCTTTTTGTGCAGGCAGACGGACTTCATCCTCGAGATATCCCGAACCGGCCGGCCGATCAATATCAAGAAGGGACAATTTCTTGCTCCAATGGATATGCACAATGTCGTCAACAAGGTGAAATCCACGGGCAACGCCGATATCTTATTGACCGAAAGGGGCACCACGTTCGGGTACAACAACCTGGTGGTCGATTTTCGCGGGATCGGAATGATGCAGCAAACCGGATGCCCGGTTGTTTTCGATGCAACTCACAGCGTGCAGCTCCCCGGCGGAAGCGGCGAACGCTCCGGAGGGCAACGCGAGTATGCTCCTGCCCTGGCAAAGGCGGCCGTCGCCGTTGGTGTGGACGGTGTTTTTATGGAAGTCCACCCCGACCCCGACAACGCCCTTTGCGACGGACCGAACTCCCTGTATCTGGACAGCCTGGAGGAATTGCTGACCACCTTGAAACGTATCCGTGAAATCGTTTGAATGCCTTTTTCGTGGTTTCACAGTTTCGTGTTTTTTTGCTCCATAAAGGTTTCCCTTAGATCATGAACCCGGAAAAACTCAAGAAAATTAAACTGCTCCTCCTGGACGTTGACGGTGTGCTGACCGACGGCGGCATCATTTACACGGACAGCGGCGAGCAGGTAAAGGTGTTCAATTCCCGCGACGGCCTCGGTATCCGCCTGCTGAAGGACGCGGGTATAGAGGTGGGCATCGTCACGGGCAGAACGTCCGGCGTTCTGCGCCACCGCTGTGAAAACCTGAAAATCGATCTTTTGTTCGACGGCGTTGTCGACAAGGCGTCCGTTTTTAAGCAGATCCGTGCAAAAACGGGCGTCGATCCGCTCGAGATGGCATTTGCCGGCGATGACCTGGTGGATCTTCCGCTTTTGAGGCTGGTGGGCGTTTCCATTGCGGTGGCGGACGCCCATGAGTCGGTCATACCAAGAGTCGATTGGGTTACCCAAGCCCCCGGAGGCCATGGTGCGGTTCGCGAGATATGTGACGCGATCCTGAAGGCCAGAGGCCTTTACGATGAGATAATTGAAAAGTGGGCTGCCGGCGGAAGGAAGCGCTGATTCTTTGGTCGGCATAAACAAACAAAAGCGATTGCTGAAATTCGCACTTATACTGGCCATCGCCATTACCATCGCCACCGTGGTCACGATCTTCGTAAGGTACCGCCGACACACGAAGGGCGGCGAGGAGACCCTGCACGGTGATCGGGGCAAGGCCACCATTTCCATCGGCAAAGTACACCACACGGCCACCAGGGACGGCGTCAGAGAATGGACGTTGACGGCGGATTCCGCCGACTACATGGACAGCGAAAACCAGGCTTTTTTGAATAACTTGGAAGTGGTTTTCTACATGAAAGACGGTGACGCGATCACGGTGCATGCCGACCGGGGTTACCTGAAAACGGACACCAAGGACATCAAAGTAGAGGGCAATGTCGTGGTCGACAACGGCGTCTACCGCCTTGAAACCTCGACCCTCTCGTACAACCACACGGCCCGGCGCCTTTACACGCACCAAGCGGTCAAGGTGTGGGGCGATATGTTTACATTGAGCGCCGACAACGTTTCGGTCGATCTGAAAAGCAGGAGATCCGAATTCCTGGGAAATGTGAGGGGGGTTCTCAGTGAAGCCTTCAACTTATAGCAATCGAGTATACCCGGCAATGTTTGCAGTCATCGTGTGTCTGGCCGTGATCTTGTGCCTGCCGGTATGCCTCCGTGCCGCAAACCCGGCATCCGCAGGCGACAATGCGATCCATGTCACGGCGGACCGTTTGCTAACGGATACGCAAACCCAAACCGCGGAGTTTATAGGGAGCGTCCGGGTCGTACGCGGCGACATGACCATTGTGTCGGACCGGCTGAAAGTTTTGTATGCCGATTCCGGCGACCGGAATAAGGAGGCCAAACCGGGCGTGGAATCCATTCGGCGAATCGTGGCCGAAGGAAACGTGAAAATCACCGTCAAAGAAATGCTGGCGACGACGGATCGGGCCGAGTGGTCGCCCGGCGAACAGACGATCGTGCTCACCGGAAAGGGTTCCAGGATAGTCAGTGGAAAAAACACCATCACCGGCTCGAAGATCACCCTTCATCAGGCGGACAACCGCATCAGGGTCGAAGGCGACGACGACGAGCGCGTGGAGGCCCAGTTCTTCTCAGGTGAAAAAGGGCTGTCTTTTGATCAATAGCCGGGAGAAATTATGTCCACATTATCTGTCCGCAAGCTGGTAAAAATCTATCGCGGCCGCAGGGTCGTCAATTCCGTGGACCTCGAGGTCGATTCCGGAGACGTGATCGGGCTGCTCGGGCCGAACGGTGCCGGGAAAACGACGACGTTTTACATGACCGTCGGCATGGTAAAACCGGACGAGGGGCATGTATACCTGGATGACATGGAGATAACCGACCTGCCCATGTACCAGCGGGCACGACGCGGCGTCGGGTATCTGCCGCAGGAATCTTCCGTATTCCGTAAGCTGACGGTCAGACAGAACGTCATGGCTATCCTGGAAACCATGTCGTTTTCAAGAAAGGAAAGGGAAGAACGGGCGACAAAGCTCATCGAGGAACTGGGGATCCATCGTCTGTCGGACCAGAAGGCCGGGGTACTTTCAGGCGGTGAGAGACGCCGGCTCGAAATTGCCAGATGCCTGGTAACCAATCCATCTTTTATTTTGCTTGATGAACCCTTTGCTGGTATAGACCCACTGGCTGTCATTGACATCAAGAAGATTATCGGCCACTTGAAAAATAAAAAAATCGGCATTCTCATTTCAGACCATAACGTACGGGAAACCCTTGAAGCCTGCGATAAGGCGTATATATTAAATGATGGGCAGGTCATAGAGTCGGGATCGCCCAATAAAATCGCTTCCAGCGAAATCGCCCGTCGAATCTACTTGGGGGACGAATTCAGGTTGTAAGATGGCTATAGAACTTCGGCAGCAGCTAAAACTGACCCAGCAGCTCATCATGACGCCTCAGCTGCAGATGGCGATCAAGCTTCTTCAGCTTTCAAGGCTGGAACTGATGGACAAAATCAGCCAGGAACTGGAGGAGAACCCGGCGCTGGAGGAAGTGCAGGAGGATATCACCCAGGATCAGAAAACGGACAGGGCCGAATCGGGCGATGACGGGGCAGCGTCGGAAAAAGAGGTCACCATCGATGAAAAAATCCCCGACGAAATCGACTGGAACAATTACCTGGACGAATACAACTCTCCCGGCAGGGTCAATTTCGAAACCGAGGGCAGAGATTCGCCGCGTTTCGACGCTTTCATTTCCAAGAAGGAGTCGCTCGTCGACCATCTGCTCTGGCAGTTTCTCATGACCTTTCCCACGCCCGAGGAAGAGAAAGTCGGCAGCCTGATCATTGGAAATCTCAACAGGGACGGTTATCTGGATGCAGCGCTGGAAGAAATCGCCGAAAACACCGGATACCCGCTGTCAATGGTGGAAGAAGTGCTGGCGGTTCTTCAAACGTTCGATCCCATCGGCGTCTGTTCGCGCAACCTCGGCGAATGCCTGCTGATCCAGGCGCGGCATCTCGGCATCGACGATCCGTTGATGACGGAAATCGTTACCAACCACCTCAACCATCTGGAGAACAAAAATTACAAGATCATTTGCAAGACCCTGAAAGTGCGCATGGACGACGTCGTCGCCGTCGTCAACCTCATCAAAACGCTGGAACCACGGCCCGGAAGGCAGTTCAGCGAGGAGGAGCCGCAGTACATCACCCCGGACATTTACGTGTACAAATCCGAGGGGGATTTCATCATCGTTCTCAACGATGACGGCATGCCTAAACTCAGGGTCAACCCCTATTACCGGAAGGCCATTTCCACCGGGGAAACCGTTTCCGAAAACACAAAGGAATACCTTCAGGAAAAGCTGCGTTCCGCCGCCTGGTTGATCAGGAGCATCCACCAGCGCCAGAAGACGATCTACAAAGTCATGGAAAGCATCCTCAAGTTCCAGCGGCCGTTCTTCGATCACGGCATCACCCATTTAAAGCCCATGGTGCTCAGGGATGTCGCCGAAGACATCAACATGCACGAGTCGACCATCAGCAGGGTTACGACCAACAAATATGCCTACACGCCACAGGGTATTTTTGAGTTGAAATATTTTTTCAACAGTTCTATTAAGCGTGTCCACGGCGAGGCCATTGCATCGGCAAGCGTGCAGGAAAAAATAAAAAAATTAATAGAAAGCGAGAACCCGCACAAGCCGCACAGTGACAGCAAGATGGCCGAGTTGCTCAAAAAGCAAAACATCAACATCGCCCGCAGGACGGTGGCCAAATACCGCGAAATGCTGGGTGTGTTATCATCGAATAAACGCAAACAACTATAAAGGAGGTCTTTATGCAGACATCGGTGACGTTCAAAAACCTGGATTCCTCCGACAATTTAAAAACCTATGTTTCTGATAAGCTGGATAGATTAGACAAATATCTATACAATCCCGCAGAAGCCAATGTCGTTCTGGCCGTTGAAAAGTTTCGGCACATAGCGGAAATCAATATCATCGGCGACCGCATGAACATCATCGGCAAGGAAGAAACCGAAGACATGTATTCCGCCATCGACATGGTTTTGGACAAACTCGAATCGCAGATAAAAAAGAGCAAGGAAAAAGTACGCGAAAGAAGAACCGGCGCCAAGTTCAGGGACAAGGGCAGAAAGGAAGAAGACCGGTTCCCGGTGGAAGACGATGTCGAAAGACAGATCAAAATCAAGAATATCGAGTATAAACCCATGGACGTCGACGAAGCCGTCATGCAAATGGAGCTTGTCGACGACAGCTTTCTCGTTTTTACCAACGCGCACACGGATCGCATAAACGTTCTCTACCGCCGTAAAGACGGCCACTTAGGACTCATTCAGCCTAGCTCCTGATTGACAACATGGTGAATCGAGATGAAGATTCTGGATGTACTGAACAAGGAAGCCATTCTGGAAAACCTAGAATCCACTGATAAAAAGGGGGTTCTGGAAGAACTGCTCGCACCGGTGGCCAAGGTGGCCGGTGTCGGTGTCGACGGCCTCATCAGGGTGCTGTTGGACCGCGAACGGCTAGGCAGTACGGGAATTGGCGGCGGCGTCGGGATTCCGCACGGCAAACTGAAAAATCTCGAAAACATTGTACT
>Ga0316576_10002038_pt1 | contig 11333 bp, 9 predicted proteins | sample S0NA_FD_203075 | JGI IMG/M metagenome (GOLD analysis project Ga0316576, IMG submission 203075) | Rhizosphere microbial communities from salt marsh grasses in Alabama, United States - S0-2_050615r3r5 | ecosystem: Host-associated > Plants > Roots > Rhizosphere | place: USA: Alabama | collected... | reverse complement strand
AGCGGATCGAAGGTGACTTCGCGGACGTGGTCGAGACCTCGTGAGCAGCCCGCTCTCGGTCGCGGCGGTCGTCCTGGTGTGCCTGACGACCCTCGCCGTCGGGGGCCTCGGTCTGCGCCTGTCCCGTGGTACCAGCGACTTCTACGTCGCCGGCCGGACGGTGTCGCCGCGGATGAACGCCTCGGCGATCGGCGGCGAGTACCTCTCGGCGGCCAGCTTCCTCGGCGTGGCGGGCCTGGTGTACGACCGCGGCGTCGACATGCTCTGGCTGCCCATCGGCTACACCCTCGGCTTCCTCGTCCTCCTCGTCATGGTCGCGGCGCCGATGCGCCGATCCGGCGCCTACACGCTGCCGGACTTCGCCGAGGCCCGGCTCGGCTCCCGCGCCGTGCGCCTCGTGACATCGGTGCTCACCGTCGCCATCGGCTGGCTCTACCTCGTGCCCCAGTTCCAGGGGGCGAGCCTCACCCTGACATTCGTCACGGGCGCACCACCCTGGCTGGGTGGCTTCGTCGTGATGTCGGTCATCGCGCTCGCCGTGGGCGCGGGCGGGATGCGCTCGATCACCTTCGTCCAGGCCGTCCAGTTCTGGATCAAGCTCACTGCGCTCGCCGTGCCCGCGTTCGCGCTGCTGTTCCTGTGGCTGCGCGCCGGTCACCCCGAGCCGGTGGTCCCCGCCGAGTGGCACATCCCGCTCACCCCGACCGGTCCCGACGACCACCCGGCGTACCGCACGGCCTCCACGGTCCTGGCCCTGTGTCTCGGGACGATGGGCCTGCCGCACGTCCTCGTCCGGTACTACACGAACCCCGACGGGGTCGGTGCCCGGAGGACGACCGTGACGGTCCTCGCGCTGCTCGGCACCTTCTACCTGCTGCCACCCGTGTACGCGGTGCTGGGGAGGGTCACCCTCCCGGAGCTGCCCGACGGCGCTCGCTCGGACTCGATCGTGCTCCGCCTCCCGACGACGCTGATCGACGGGCTGGGCGGACAGCTGCTCACCGCGATGCTGGCCGGCGGTGCGTTCGCCGCCTTCCTCTCCACCGCCTCGGGCCTGGCCATGTCGGTCACCGGCGTCCTCGACCAGGAGCTGCTGAGACCGCGGCTGTCGCGGCTGACCGGCAGTGACTCGTCGGCCATCAGGGGCTTCCGGTACGCCGCGGTCATCGCGGTCGTGCTGCCCTACGTCATCAGCCGCGCCTCCGAGCCGCTGGGGCTTGCGACCACCGTCGGGCTCGCGTTCGCCGTCGCGGCCGCGACCTTCGCGCCGCTCATCATCCTCGGGGTCTGGTGGCGGCGGCTGTCGACCACGGGGGCGATGGCCGGCCTCGTGGTCGGCGGGGTGTCGGCCGTCGGCGCCATCGGGACCACGATGGCCGTCAGCGACCTCAGCGGCTGGACGGGGGCGCTGCTCGCCAACCCCGCCATGTGGGCGACACCGCTCGCTCTCGTCGTCGCGGTCACGGTCTCGCTGGCGACACCGTCGCGCATCCCCGCGAGCACGCGGCGGACGATGCTGCGCCTCCACACCCCCGAGCGGGTGGGGCTGACGCGCACCCGGGCCCGGGAGTCCTGAACGGCGCTTCGGGGGGGAACCTTCACCCGTGGACGCCGACGAATCGCGCCCGAGGGTGAAGGTTCCGGAATCCGGAGAGAAAGGTGAGGCGGGTCACGCGACGGCGGCGCGGGCCTCGGCGAAGGCCGCGACGCAGCGACGCACGTCGTCCTCGCTGTGCGCGGCCGACAGCTGTACCCGGATCCGGGCCTTGCCCTTCGGCACGACGGGGTAGCTGAACGCGATGACGTACACGCCGCCCGCGAGCATGTGGTCGGCGATCTCGGCGGCCCGGCGGGCGCCGTCGTCGCCGGGGAACATCACCGGGATGATCGGGTGCGAGCCCGCGAGCAGCTCGAAGCCCTCGGCCTCCATCAGCTCGCGGAAGAGCGAGGCGTTGCGCCGCAACGCCTCCCGCGCCTCCGAGGAGCCGGAGACGAGGTCGAGGGCGGCCAACGAGCCCGCCACGACCCCCGGAGCGACCGAGTTGGAGAACAGGTACGGACGCGACCGCTGACGGAGCAGGTCGACGACCTCCTGGTGGCTGGAGACGTAGCCGCCCGAGGCGCCACCCAGCGCCTTGCCGAGGGTCCCGGTGAGGATGTCGACGCGGTCCTGCACCCCGAACATCTCCGGCGTCCCACGCCCGCCGTCACCGACGAAGCCGACGGCGTGGCTGTCGTCGACGAGCACCATGGCCTCGAACTCGTCGGCGAGGTCGCAGATCTCGTCGAGCGGGGCGTACGAGCCGTCCATCGAGAAGACGCCGTCGGTGACGACGCACACCCGCCGGGCCCCGGCTTCGCGGGCCGCGGCCAGCTGGACCCGCAGCTCGGCCATGTCGGCGTTCCGGTACCGGTACCTGGCGGCCTTGGACAGCCGGATGCCGTCGATGATCGAGGCATGGTTCAGCTCGTCGGAGACGATCGCGTCCTCCGCGCCGAAGAGCACCTCGAACACGCCCCCGTTGGCGTCGAAGCACGAGCTGTAGAGGATCGTCGCCTCGGTGCCGAGGAAGTCGGAGAGCCGCGCCTCGAGGCGGGTGTGCTGGGTCTGTGTGCCGCAGATGAAGCGGACCGACGCCATCCCGAAGCCCCACACCTCGAGCGCCTCCCGGCTCGCGGCGACGACGTCGGGATGGTCGGCGAAGCCCAGGTAGTTGTTCGCGCAGAAGTTCAGCGACTCCCCAGCGGTCGTCCCGACGTGCGCGGCCTGCGGGGTGGTGAGCTCGCGCTCGCGCTTGTAGAGCCCGGCGTCCTCGATCTCGCGCAGCGTCGCCGCGAGCTCGTCCTTGACGCGTCCGTACATGAGATGCCTCCTGTCAGCTCCAGTCGAGGACGACCTTGCCACCGTGGCCGCTGCGGGTCTCCTCGAAGGCCCGCTGCCACTCGCTCGCCGGATACCGCCCCGTGATGACGGACGCGACGGCGTCCCGAAGCACCGGCGAGGAGTCGAGCATCGAGCCCATGAGGTACCAGGTCTCGAACATCTCGCGCCCGTAGATGCCCCGGAGCGTGATCATGTGCGTGATGACCTTGCCCCAGTCGATCGCGTAGCGGTCCTGCGGCAGCCCGAGGAGGGCCACCCGGCCGCCGTGGTTCATGTTGGCGAGCAGCTCGTCGACGGCGGCCGGGGCACCCGACATCTCGAGCGCGATGTCGAAGCCCTCGGCCATCCCCAGCTGCTCCTGGGCCCCACGCATGGTCTCGCCGCGGGAGACGTCGACGACGAGGTCCGCACCGGCGGCCCTCGCAAGGGCGAGCCGCTCCGGCGACAAGTCGGTGACGACGAGGCGGCGGGCCCCCGCGTGGCGCACGATCGCCGTCGCCATGACACCGATGGGGCCGGCGCCGGTGACCACGACGTCCTCGCCGACGACCGGCCACTGGAGAGCCGTGTGCGTGGCGTTGCCGAGCGGGTCGAAGATTGCCCCGAGGTCGGGGTCGAGGTCCGGGGGCTGGACCCAGGCGTTCGACGCCGGGATGACCACGTAGTCGGCGAAGGCACCGTCACGGTTCACCCCCACGCCCACCGTGTGGATGCACAGGTGGCGGCGCCCGGCCCGGCAGTTGCGGCAGCTTCCGCAGACGATGTGCCCCTCGCCCGAGACCCGGTCACCGACCGTCACGTGGCCGACGTCGGCGCCCACCTCGACGACCTCGCCGAAGAACTCGTGGCCGATCGTCATCGGGACCTGCACCGTGGCCGCGGCCCACTCGTCCCACTGCTCGAGGTGGAGGTCGGTGCCGCACAGCCCGGCCCGCAGCACCCGCACCTTGACGTCCTTGGCCCCGCACTCGGGCTCGGGGATGTCGACGAGCTCCAGGCCGGGCCCGGCCACGGTCTTCCTCAGCGCGCGCACGAGGCCATCCTCCCGTGCCCCGGACGGCGGACGGCCCCGGGGTCCCCCGGGGCCGTCCGCGCTGCCGTGAGGTCAGGCATGGGCGGGTGAGCCGGACCGCAGCCGGGCGGCGAGGTCGTCGTCGACGGTGGCGAAGAACTGCCCCACCACGTCTTCGAGGTGGTCCATGCTCTCGGCGCGGAAGAGCACCGGCTGGTACGCGGTGATGTCGTAGTTGAGCGTCCCCATCTCGTGGAGGTCGAGCGGGCGGATCTCCATGTGACGGAACTCGTCCATCTCGCCGTAGCTGCTGAGGATGCCGGCACCGTAGGCCTTGAGCTCGCTGTGCTCGGCGATGACGCCGAACTCCATCGAGAACCAGAAGACGTCGGCGACGAACTTCATGGCCTCGTCGCTCTCAAGCCGGGTGCTCGCCCGGCCCGCCGCCTCGGTGATCGCGGCGAAGCGCGGGCTGGCCAGCTGGTTCGCGTGCCCGATGACCTCGTGGATGATGTCGGGCTCCGGCGTGTACAGCGGCTGGCTGCCGTGACGCAGGTACTGCGTGGAGTTGAAGGTGCGGGCACCGAGGTCGGCGTAGAACTCGCGCAGCGGGACCAGGCCCGGCGCGCAGGTGTAGGACCAGCCCGTGAGCGGGTACAGCCGCTCGGTGACCTCGGCCAGCTGCGGGACGTGGTCGGTCGGGAGGGCGAGCGCCGACTTCGCGGTGAGGAACTCGGAGTGCGCGTACTTCGCGTGCTTCGGCTCGAGCTCGGCGGACGCCAGCTGCCAGATGCTGTGCTCCTCGTCGGTGTAGTCGATCGTCGGCACGGGGTCGCCACGGCGGTGCTCCAGCGCGGCGCCGGCGATCTCACCGCGGCGGGCCAGGTAGGCGGGGTCCTCCCGGCCGGGGTGGTTGTCGGCGAGGTGCACCTGCACCGTCCCGTCGTCCTCGGTCGTCACGGCCGAGTAGAGCTGTCCCTCCTCGAACACCGCGCTCACCTCCTCGTGAGTGGTCTGCAGCCTTGTGGGCCCGTCGGACCACCGAAGCACGAAACCACGCACGATGGAACCGATGGCTGCTCCTGTGTGCAACAAGCGCACAGTTTCACCATCCCAACCCGTTCGAGACAGGACAACCTGTCCACGCCGCCGGGAGTGCTCGTGCCGGGCCGGCCGCGTGCAGCACGGGGCTCCGCCGTCGACTGCTCGCCCCTCCCGGCTGCCACTCGGCGCGCCCACCGCCCGCCCGGCGGCTCGTCGGAACCCGACGGTTGCCGGATGGCCCCTCGTCGGGTTGGCTGGGCCGGAGGGACACCCCATCGACGAGGAGGAGACGCTCGTGACCGACGACAGCCTGTCCAGCCACATCGCCGAGATGGACTTCGCTCCCGACCCCGAGTTCGCCGCTCAGGCCAACGGGACGGCCGCCATGTACGACGACGCGGCTGCCGACTACGAGGGGTTCTGGGCGAAGCAGGCGCGCGACCGCATCTCGTGGGCCACCGACTTCGAGCAGACCCTCGACTGGTCCGAGGCCCCGTTCGCCAAGTGGTTCGTCGGGGGCGAGCTCAACGTCGCGTACAACTGTGTCGACCGCCACGTCGAGGCCGGCAACGGCGAGCGGGTCGCCATCCACTTCGAGGGTGCGAACGGCGACACCCGCACGATCACGTACGCCGACCTCCAGCGCGAGGTCGCGAAGGCGGCCAACGCCCTGGAGTCGCTGGGCGTGGCCTCCGGCGACCGGGTCGCGATCTACATGCCGATGATCCCGGAGACGGTCTTCACGATGCTCGCGTGCGCGCGCCTCGGCGCCCCGCACTCGGTGATCTTCGGTGGCTTCTCCGCCGAGGCACTGCACACCCGCATCGCCGACGCGGAGGCGAAGCTCGTCGTCACGACCGACGGCCAGTGGCGCAAGGGGAAGGCGGCCCCGCTCAAAGCCGCGGTCGACGCCGCCATCGACCACGGCGACGACGAGTCCCCGGTCGAGAAGGTCCTCGTCGTGCAGCGCACCGAGTCAGAGGTCGCGTGGTTCGACGAGCGCGACGTCTGGTGGCACGACGTCGTCGATGGGCAGCCGGACACCCACGAGGCCCGGCCGATGGACAGCGAGCACCCGCTGTTCATCCTCTACACCTCGGGCACCACCGGGAAGCCCAAGGGGATCTTCCACACGACCGGCGGCTACCTCACGCAGGCGGCCTACACGAACGCGGTCGTCCACGACGTCCACCCCGAGAGCGACGTCTACTGGTGCACGGCCGACGTCGGCTGGGTCACCGGGCACAGCTACATCGTCTACGGGCCGCTCGCCAACGGGGCCACCCAGGTGCTCTTCGAGGGCACCCCGGACAGCCCGCACCAGGGCCGCTGGTGGGAGATCGTCGAGAAGTACAAGGTGTCGATCCTCTACACCGCGCCCACGGCGATCCGCACGTTCATGAAGTGGGGCGCGGACATCCCCGCCAAGTACGACATGTCCTCGATCCGCGTCCTCGGCAGTGTCGGCGAGCCGATCAACCCCGAGGCCTGGCTCTGGTACCGCAAGCACATCGGGAACGACACCGCCCCCATCGTCGACACGTGGTGGCAGACCGAGACGGGCGCGATCATGATCAGCCCACTGCCCGGCGTCACCACCCTGGAGCCCGGCTCCGCGCAGCGCCCGATCCCCGGCATCTCCGCCGAGATCCTCGACGACGAGGGCCAGCCGTTCACCGAGGCCGAGAAGGTCGGCTACCTCGTGCTCACCAAGCCGTGGCCGTCGATGCTGCGCGGCATCTGGGGCGACCCGGAGCGGTACAAGGAGACGTACTGGAGCCGGTTCGGCCCCGAGTACTACTTCGCCGGTGACGGCGCGAAGTACGACGAGAAGGGCAACATCTGGCTGCTCGGCCGGGTCGACGACGTCATGAACATCTCCGGCCACCGGCTGTCGACCGCCGAGATCGAGTCCGCGCTGGTCTCGCACCACTCGGTCGCCGAGGCCGCGGTGGTCGGCGCCACCGACGAGACCACAGGCCAGGCAGTCTGCGCCTTCGTCATCCTCCGTAGCGACGCCGTCGAGGAGGCCGACGAGCCCGGCGAGGGCGGCGAGCTCGTCCAGGAGCTGCGGAACCACGTGGCCAAGGAGATCGGCCCGATCGCCAAGCCGCGGCAGATCATGATCGTCCCGGAGCTCCCGAAGACGCGCTCCGGCAAGATCATGCGGCGGCTGCTGCGTGACGTGGCCGAGAACCGGGATGTCGGCGACGTCACGACCCTCGCCGACTCCTCGGTGATGAACCTCATCAAGGAGGGCATGCAAGGCGGCTCGGGCTCCGACTGACCGACGGCTCCTCAGTCGGGCTCCCACGCCGTTGTGGGAGCCCGGCGCTTTCCCGCGTCGCCCACGACGAGGGCGGAGCCTCCGCGACCAGACCTCTGGCGACGCGCCGCCCCGGGGAGAGCGCATCCGACCACGGGGTGGCGCGCACTCGGTAAGGTCGGGGTGAGGGCTTGCCGGCCCGTCACCACATCGACCGACCGCGGAGACCACATGGCACAGGGGACCGAGCGCACGATCGGCCAGCTCGTGGCCGACGCCACCCACGACCTCCAGGAGATCGTGCGTGGCGAGATCGACCTCGCCAAGGCCGAGATCGCGGCCGGCGCCAAGGTCATGGGCAGAGGCGCGGGGCTCCTCGCCGGCGCCGGCTTCCTCGGGCTCGTGGGCCTCTTCTTCCTCTTCCACACCTTCGCCCGGGTCATCGCCGTATGGCTGCCCGTGTGGGCGGGCTACGCCATCGTCACCGCGTTCCTCTTCATCGTCGCTGCGGTGCTCGGCCTTCTCGGCCGCAAGGCCCTCCAGGAGGCCAAGCCCGCCCCCGAGCGGGCCATCGAGCAGGGCAAGGCGACGGTCGCGGTCCTCAAGCAGGACAGGAGCGCCACGAACGCCTCGGCCCCCACCGACGCGACGCCGGATATGCCCGGCACCCCCTCGGCATAGGCGGCCCCGGCTCACGCCCGACGTGAGCCAGCGGCATCCCTCGGAGCCGTGGCCCGCGGATCAGGATGCCGTACAGAGCTGGGTCGACGCAGGGGTGCGCGCGGCCTCGGCCTGCTCCAGCACCGGAGCCACCTCGGCGAGCGTGAGGGCGTACCCGGTCTTGGAATCGTCGAGCGAGCTGGCGAACACCATCCCGACCGCCCGGCCGTTCGCGTCGAGCACCGGACCCCCGGAGGCGCCCTTCCGGATGTCGGCACGCAGCGAGTACACCTGACGGTCGACACCGGGCCGACCGTAGATGTCGGCCCCGGTCGCGACGATCACCTCACGTACCCGGGCCGCACCCACGAACAGCCCCTCGTCCCCGGGGAAGCCGGCGACGACGGCGTCGTCGCCGGCCCCGAGGGTGCCGCCCGCCACGAGCGCCGGGGCGCCGAGCCCGTCCACCGCCAGCACCGCGACATCGCGCGCGGGGTCGAACGCGACGACGGACGCGTTGGTCTCCGGGCCGGTGCCGTCCACACTCACCGACACCCGTGAGGAGCCCGCGACGACGTGGGCGTTGGTGACGACGAGACCCGGCTCCGCCACCCAGCCGCTGCCCACCTGGACCTGGTCGCAGCTCGGAGCGTCGGCCCGCACGTGGATGACCGACCCGAGAGCGGTGCGAATCGCCGGTGACTGCAGCGCCGCCGGGTCGGGTGCGGGGACGGGTCGGATCGGCTCCGGTCCCAGCCCCTCGAAGACGCGGGGGAAGCCCTCACGGTCGAGCGCCTCCGTGACCCGGTCCACCAACCGGGTGGCGGCCGACGGCATCAGCGTGTCGACGGTCATGACGACCCCCGACCGGGCCACCACCTGCCGCAGACCCGGGGGGCCCGACGTCCGCACGGCGCCGGCCACGACCCAGAGCACGAGCAGGCTCGCCAGCAGCACCGACACCATGCCCACGGCGCTGTCCACGGTCCGGGCCGCGGGCGCGCGTACGCGGTCACGCAGCCGGGCCGCGACGAGGAGGAACAGCGCCTGGCCGAGCGTGGCCGAGGCGAGCACCGCGGCGACGAGCAGGAGGATGCTCAGCGGGGTCGCGGTGTCGATGCGCAGCTGGTCCTCGATCAGCCCGGGGACGAAACGCAACGCGACGAAGGCCCCGGAGAGCAGACCGACGAGTCCGAAGACGCTGACGACGAAGCCCTGGCGCCACCCGCTCCAGGCGTAGAGGAGCAGCAGGAGCACCAGCACCAGGTCGAGCAGGCCGGACCCGCTCACAGCCAGTCCTCGTCGACGACGTCGTTCTCGAGCGCCCGCATCCACGGTGAGCGCACGTGCTGCGGCAGCTCACGCTCGCGGTCCTCGTCCCACGGGCGGGCGAGCCCGGCGAGGTCGAGCATGGTGCTGAGCAGCATCGCCGTGAACCCCCAGACGAACATCCCGTTCACCTCGAAGCCGGGGCCGCGATAGGGCCCGAAGACCGCGGTGAACCGGTGCCGCGGGTCGACCAGCTCGGCGACCGGCACCCGGACGACCCGCTCGACCTCACGGCGGTCGACGACCCCGACCGGCACCGGGTCGGGCCACCACGCGAGTACCGGCGTGACCGCGTTCCGGCTCGGGGCGAGGAACAGCGGCGGGAAGGCGGTGAGCACCTCCACCCCCGCCGGGTCGAGACCGACCTCCTCCTCCGCCTCGCGCAGCGCGGCGGCGACGGGGCCGTCGTCCTCGGGGTCGACCGCGCCGCCGGGGAAGGAGATCTGGCCCGGGTGGGACCTCAGCGTGTGCGCCCGCTCGGTGAGCACGACGTCCTCGCCGCCCCTCGGGTCGGGACCGAAGAGCATGAGCACCGCCGAGCGTCGGCCCCCGCCGCCCGGAGGCGCGTAGGTGGCGAACCACTCGTGGTCGGCCACGTCCTCGCTCGCCGCCAGCCGATGCAGCCACGGAGGGCGCGCGGTCGTCATCGAGGGCCCCCGGGGCAGCAGGAGGGGCGGCGGCGCGGCCGGTGGGCCACGCCGCGGCGGAGCTGGGGTGGCCGCTGCATCCCCGACATCGTAGGCATCACACCGACCGTGCCCGGCCACCTTCCACGCTCCGGCCCGGCCGTGGCTAGGGTCGAGGTCGTGAGTGCGCTGGAGACGTGGACCTCGGGCGAGCACACCGCCGACGGTCGGACCTACCCCGTGTACCGCAAGGGGGAAGGCCCCGCCGTCGTCGTCGTCCACGAGAGTCCCGGACTCACCCCGGAGGTCGTCGCCTTCGCCGAGCACCTCGTGGCCGCCGGGCTCGGCGTCGCACTGCCCCATCTCTTCGGTCCGGCCGGTCGCCGGTCCTACCCCGGCGAGGCGATGGTCGTCATCCCCCGGCTGTGCGTGTCGCGGGAGTTCGCGCTGTTCACCACCGGTGTCACGACTCCGCTCGCCGGCTGGTTGCATGACCTGGCCCGCCGGCTCCACACCGACCACGGCGGACCGGGGGTCGGCGTCGTCGGGATGTGCGTGACCGGTGGCTTCGCGTTGGCGGCGATGCTCGACCCGTCCGTGGTGGCCCCTGTGCTCGCCCAACCCGCGGCGCCGGTGCCGCTGACCGCGGCCCGGGCGGCCGACGTCGGGCTGTCGGACGCCGACCTCGGACGGGTGGTGGACCGTGCGCGTGACGGATGCCCGGTCCTGGGGGTCCGCTACCGGGCCGACGCGTCGACGGGCACCCGGTTCGAGACGCTCCGCCGGGCGCTCGGCCCGGCGTTCACTGCCGTGGAGCTCCCGGGGCGCGGCCATGCGACGCTCACCGGGGACCGGCATCCCGAGGCGGTCGAGCAGGTCGTCTCGTTCCTGCGACGGCGGCTGCTCGCGGGCACCTAGGGGTCGTCCGCGAGCGGACCGGGCGGAGGCTCGGGCGGCACCGCACCCGGAGCCAGCTCGAACTTGAGCAGGCGCCGCGCCGCCGCCGGGTCGGTCTCGCCCTCACCGTAGGAGGGGCACCACCGGGTGACCGGGCAGGCGCCGCACGCCGGCCGGCGGGCGAAGCAGGTGCGGCGGCCGTGGAAGATCACCAGGTGGCTGAGCATCGTCCAGTCCCGCTTGGGGATGAGCGACGCGACATCGGCCTCGACCTTGACCGGGTCGGTCTCGGTGGTCCACGCCCAGCGGCGCACGAGCCGGCCGAAGTGGGTGTCGACGGTGATTCCGGGAACGCCGAAAGCGTTGCCCAGCACGACGTTGGCGGTCTTGCGGCCCACTCCCGGAAGGGTGACCAGGTCCTCCATCCGGCCCGGCACCTCGCCGTCGAAGCGGTCGACGAGCGCCTGCGCGAGCGCGATGACCGAGCTCGTCTTGGCGCGGAAGAAGCCCGTGGGCTTGAGCACCGCCTCCATCTCGGACCGGTCGGCGGCAGCCAGCGCCTCGGCCGTGGGCCACCGCGAGAAGAGGGTCGGCGTCACGCTGTTGACCATGACG
>Ga0316576_10002037_pt1 | contig 11334 bp, 11 predicted proteins | sample S0NA_FD_203075 | JGI IMG/M metagenome (GOLD analysis project Ga0316576, IMG submission 203075) | Rhizosphere microbial communities from salt marsh grasses in Alabama, United States - S0-2_050615r3r5 | ecosystem: Host-associated > Plants > Roots > Rhizosphere | place: USA: Alabama | collected... | reverse complement strand
AGCGGCTGGAAATGATATCGAAGGCCGAGAAAGTCAGGTTCGAACCCGTCGCGATAAAGGCTGTTGCACGCGCCGCGGAAGGCAGCATGCGTGATGCGCTCTCGCTGCTCGATCAGGTGCTCGCTTTTGGTGATGGCCAGGTATTGACAGCAGAAGTGCGAAGCTTGCTGGGCACACTGGATCGCCGGCACGTCGAAGGCATCCTCGAGGCACTGGCTGTGCGAGATGGTGCGGCTCTGATGCGATGCGCGGCCGACCTCGATCAGCGCGCCCCCGATTATCAGCAGGCCCTGGGCGAACTCGGGGCCGCGATTCAACGTACGGCCCTGCTCCAGGCACTGCCCGAGCTGGTGGATGAAGACGAGGAGCAAGACGCCGCATTGCTGGGGCTGGCCGGGCGGTTTGCACCGGAGGATCTCCAGCTTCTCTACCAGATCGTCATCATGGCGAGGCGCGATCTTGACTTTGCGCCGGATGCCCGCGGCGGGTTTGAGATGGCGCTGCTGCGGATGCTTGCGTTCAGACCGCAGGGTCCGGGTCAGACGGAGGTCCGCGAGCCAGCAAGGCGCGAGGCGGCCGAGGCGGGGACGGTGGCAAAGAAACACCGGGCATCCGCCACGACTGCCGGCAAGCCGCGCGCCCGGGCCGCGGCCAGTGGAAATGACTGGGCCGGTATCCTCGCGGCGATGAACCTGAAGGGTCCGGTCAGTCAGCTCGCCGAGCACTGTGTGCTCCTCGAGCGTGCCAGGGACGTCGTCAGACTCAGGCTCGACAGCGAGGGTGAGGTGTATCGCCGTGCCCAGCTCGAAGAGAAGCTGCGCCAGGCACTGGCGAAACATTTTGGCCAGGCTGTGCGCCTGGAGTTCAGCGTCGGCGTGACGGAACAGGACACGCCGGCGCGCATCAAGGAACGTAAGGCGGAGGATCGACTCAAGGCGGCCGAGCAGGCCATCGACGAAGATCCGGCGGTGCGCGCGATGCGCGATGTTTTTGGCGCGACGGTTGCGCCGGGGTCGGTCAAACCGATCGATTGAAGCAAGGCAGGAGTAGGCAGACCTATGAAAGGCGGCATTGGAAACTTGATGAAGCAGGCGCAGAAGATGCAGGCGGAAATGCAGAAAGCGCAGGCACAGATTGCGGACCTCGAGGTTACCGGCGAGTCCGGCGGCGGCATGGTCAAGGTCACCCTGAACGGTCGGCACGAGGCGAGGCGAGTGCAGATCGATCCAACAGTACCGACGGATGACCGTGAGATGCTCGAAGATCTCATTGCTGCAGCGATAAACGATGCGACCCATCGGGTGGAGTCCGCGACGCAGGAGAAGATGTCCGGACTGATGGGCGGGATGAACCTGCCGCCAGGCTTCAAGATGCCGTTCTAGGTTTGCCCTCCCGAAATGCTTTATCCACCCGCGCTGTCACGCCTCATCGAGGCCTTGCGCTGCCTGCCCGGCGTCGGCCCGAAGTCCGCCCAGCGCATGGCGTTTCACCTGCTCGAGCGCGATCAGCAGGGTAGCAGGGAGCTGGCCGCTTCGGTCAGCGCAGCGCTGGAGAAGCTCGGTCACTGCACTCGCTGCCGGATGTTTGCCGAGGGTGAGTTGTGCCCGGTGTGCGCCTCCTCGCAACGCGACCGAACGCTGCTGTGTGTGGTCGAGTCGCCGGCGGACGTTGTCGCGATCGAGCAGTCCGGAAGTTTCAGCGGTTGTTATTTTGTGCTGATGGGGCACCTGTCCCCCCTCGACGGTCTCGGTCCGGCCGAAATCGGCATCGAGGCCTTTGAGCGACTGCTGTCGCAGGGCGAGGTTCGCGAAGTCATACTCGCGACGAATCCCACGGTCGAAGGCGAGGCGACGGCCCACTTCCTGGGTGAGGTTGCCGGTCGTGCTGGCGTGAGTGCATCGCGAATTGCTCACGGCGTGCCGATGGGCGGGGAGCTCGAATACGTCGACGGCGGCACACTGGCACATGCGCTGCAAGGGAGGCAGAAACTGATCTGAGCCTATTCCGGTGTTGCGATGTGTTTTTCTGCGACATGGACAGCCACTGAACGGCCGTAAACAGGCAGGCACTGGAAGTGAACCCGTGTTGCGCCAATGTTCCCGTGTTGCCAAAGGCTGCTCGCCTGCATTCTGGCAGGCTTTGTGTTCGGAGCACACGGTGCCGATGATTCGGAAGGGAGCATCTACGTCGATTACTGGACGCTGCCCGAAGGCGATCCGTCTTTTCGATCGCTCTCTGGTACCTGCCAGCATTCGCAGGTCTCCGCGAGCGGTGAGGCGAGCGGTGCGTACCCGGGCCTCCTGGTGCAACTCTCCAATGAGCCCGTGATCGGGCTGCAGCTCGGCGTTGCGAACCCGCACTACGCGCTGGCTGCATTGTTCTACGGGTCGCCGCGCGTCTTTCGCTAGGTCGTCTTGCCCGCCAGGAACAGCCATGTCTCGACAACGGTGTCTGGATTCAGTGACATGCTCTCGATGCCTTCGTCCAGCAGCCAGCGGGCGAGATCGGGGTGGTCGGAAGGCCCCTGTCCGCAGATGCCCACGTATTTTCCGGCTTTGCGGCAGGCCTGAATGGCCATGTGTAACATCACCTTGACCGCGTCATCACGCTCATCGAACAGGTGCGCAATGACCGCGGAGTCCCTGTCGAGACCGAGCGTCAATTGCGTCATGTCGTTGGAGCCGATCGACATACCGTCGAAGAATTCCAGGTATTGATCTGCGAGCAAGGCATTGGTCGGCAGCTCGCACATCATGATTACCTTCAATCCGTTGTCGCCGCGCCGCAGTCCGTTCGCCGCGAGCAGCTCAACCACTTTCTCTGCTTCCTTCACCGTGCGCACGAAGGGAACCATGACCCAGACATTGGACAGCCCCATTTCCTCGCGAACGCGCTTCAGGGCGCGGCACTCCAGTTCGAAACAAGGCCTGAACGTCATGTCGACGTAGCGTGATGCGCCGCGAAAACCGAGCATCGGGTTTTCCTCGGCCGGTTCGTAGACACTGCCGCCAATCAGGTTGGCGTATTCGTTGGATTTGAAATCCGACAGGCGCACTATCACCGGTTGCGGCGCAAATGCGGCGCCGATCGTGCCGATCCCTTCGCATAGCTTTTCGACGTAGAACTCCACCGGATCGCTGTAACCGGCCATCTGACGGCGAATGGTGTCCTTGAGTTCGTTGTCCTTCAGGTCATCGAATTCCAGCAGGGCCCGTGGATGGACGCCGATCATGCGGTTGATGATGAATTCCAGGCGTGCCAACCCGACACCGCGGTTCGGAATGCCTGCGAAGTCGAAGGCGCGGTCGGGGTTGCCGACGTTCATCATGATCTTGACGGGTATCTGCGGCAACGTATCGAGCTCGACCCGCGTTTCCTCGTAGGGCAGTTCTCCTTCGTAGACATTGCCTACGTCACCTTCGGCACAGGAAACCGTCACTTCCTGTCCCTCCTTGATCACAGACGTCGCGTCGCCGCAGCCGACGACGGCCGGAATGCCGAGTTCCCGCGCGATAATCGCCGCGTGGCAGGTGCGACCGCCCCGATTGGTCACGATCGCTGATGCTCGCTTCATTACCGGCTCCCAGTCCGGGTCAGTCATGTCTGCGACGAGCACGTCGCCCGATCCCACGCGCGTCATTTCCTTTACGTTGCGAATGATACGCGCCGGCCCGGAGCCGATTCGGTGTCCGATGCTGCGCCCGCTGATCAGGATCTTTCCCTCGCCGCGAAGCTTGTAGCGCTGCAGGCTCTGGCCCGCGCGGCTTTGCACGGTTTCCGGTCGCGCCTGCAGGATATAGAGCTTTCCGGTCTGGCCGTCTTTGCCCCATTCGATGTCCATCGGGCAGCCGTAATGGTCTTCGATGATCAGCGCCTGCCGCGCGAGTTCCGTGATGTCATCATCCGAAAGACAGAATTGCATCCGTTGCGCTTCCGGAACGTCGACCGTGGTGATGCGCTCGTCCTGCTGACCGTCCGGCGCATAGATCATCTTCAGCGCCTTGCCGCCCAGCGTGCGCCTGACAATGGCCTTGTGACCCTCGCGCAGGGCCGGTTTGTAGACATAGAACTCGTCCGGGTTGACGGCGCCCTGGACGACTGTCTCGCCAAGACCCCAGGATGCGGTGATCAACACCACATTGCGGAAGCCCGAATCGGTGTCGAGGGTAAACATCACGCCGCTCGAGCCAAGATCGCTGCGGACCATGTGCTGGATGCCGGCGGAAAGGGCCACTTCGGAGTGGTCAAAGCCGTGGTGGTCCCGGTACGCGATCGCGCGATCATTGAACAGCGAAGCAAATACTTCATGAACCGCGCGCAGGACCGCATCCCGCCCGCTCACGTTGAGGAAGGTTTCCTGCTGGCCGGCGAAAGACGCTTCCGGCAGGTCTTCGGCTGTCGCAGAGGAGCGCACTGCAACGGCAACGTCGGTGCCGTCATGGCTCATCGCCTGATAGCCAGCAGCGATCTCTTGTTCGAGGCGCGACGGAAACGGTGTTGAAAGAATCCATGCGCGAATTCGTTCGCCGCTCTCGGAGAGCTTCGCGACGTCGTTGACATCGAGGTCCTTCAACTCGCTTGCGATCCTCTCCGCGAGCTCTCCGTGCTTGAGGAAATCTCGGTACGCATCCGCCGTCGTGGCAAAGCCTCCGGGGACACTGACTCCGAGCCTGGCGAGATTCGCAATCATCTCGCCAAGGGAAGAATTCTTGCCACCAACTTCGGCGACATCGTGCCGACCCAGGTCGGCGAACGGAATTGTGTAAGGGCTCAAGAGGGACCCCTTGCTACTTCAACGATGGAAATGAAGAATGACACGAACGACACCGATACGAAACACGAGGCACCGATGGCCCGCAGGACCGTATTTTTTGTTTCCGACCAGACCGGCGTTACCGCTGAGACGATGGGGCACAGCCTGCTTACCCAATTTGAGGGCCTCGAATTTCGACAAGTGACTCTGCCATTCATCTCGACGGTTGACAAGGCAGAGGAAACCGTACGGCGGATCAATGCGACCGGGCTTGCCGATGGTCTTCGTCCGGTCGTCTTCAGCACCCTCGTAAGAGAGGACCTGCGTGGCGTCGTGCGGCGCAGCAACGGCCTGTTCCTGGATTTTTTCGCGGCCTTTCTCCGGCCGCTGGAGGAGGAATTGCAGGTCAAGTCAACGATGCGCCAGGGGCGTGCCCACGGCATTGCCAATGCCGACATGTACACGGCGCGAATTGCCGCCACGAATTTCGCGCTGGCGGCCGATGATGGAGCAGTCAGTTCCAACTATGCGAAGGCTGACGTGATACTGATCGGTGTGTCGCGCTCGGGTAAAACGCCAACCTGCATCTACATGGCGATGCAGTATGGGGTGTATGCAGCGAATTATCCGCTCACCGACGATGACTTCGAGAGCGATAAGTTGCCGGCGATGCTTCAGACCCACTCTGACAAGCTGTTCGGCCTCACGATCAGGCCGGAACGGCTGCATCAGATCCGCTCGGAACGCAAACCCGGCAGCCGATACGCATCGCTGGCGCAGTGCGAATACGAGGTGCGCACCTCTGAGGGCCTGCTGCGCCGATTCGGGATCCCGCAACTTGACACCACCGAATGCTCGATAGAGGAAATCGCAAGTCGCATCATTGATGCCAAAGACATTGAACGCCGGTTGCGGCCCTAGTTGAAACGGTGTGTTCCGTCACGGTTGCGCGCAGTCCCTGTGCTATATTCCCGCCATGATTCAGGATGGCCTGTGTATCACGACATGGCGCGCTCGACCGGTCAGCTTCGTCAGCCTCATGATGCTGTACGAAAGCAATTACATCCGGTTGCGCGGACTGCTGAACGATGCGCGGGCGGTTAGCGGGCACCTGATCTCCCGCTCGGAAGAAGACTGCGATCTTCATCTCCATCTCGTCGAACAGTGCCGGCATACATCGATATTGAGACTGACCTACCTGTTCGAGGACGAAACCGGCGATGTCGCGGATCCCGACCTCGAGGTGCGTGTCTATCACGATGCCCGGCTGGCCGAAGCGAGCCAATGTGCGCAGTGGATCCGTCACCCATCTTTGCGCCAGATTCGCGGCAGCCTGTCGAACACGCTGGGCGAGCGTTGGCTGCGTAACATGATGCTCAACAAGTGGCTGGATTACCTCGCGGAGCGAGGGCATTGTTTCATCGCGTCGATTGGGCGACCGCAGACTGCGGTTCATGAGCCTGAGTGACAGACTGCGACGCGCAGCCTACCGGCTGACCGGCCGCGACTCGTCGCTCGAGGACGAGCGACTTCTCGCTCTTTTCCGCAATCGCATTGAGTTGAAAAAGGAACTCAACGCGCTCGACGAGGAGCGCCATCAGCTGCTGGATCGATTGAAACTCCAGGAAGGCGCGACGATGCGAGTGGAGGAACAGCTCGGGCAGCTCGAGCAGTACCTCGGCCGACCCGACGAGGGCTACAAGAGCATCGCCTATTTCCAGTTACGCGCAGTCTGGCGGACGGCATCGAGGAGACTGCAGCATTTCTCGGCGGAACTGGCGCGGCAACAAAAAGATCGTGAGAGGCGCCAGCAGCTGGCGAAGTTCGAGCGCATCCAGGGTCAACGAATCGGCGAGATTGACCGGGAGATCAATGAGGCTCGGGTATTGTCGGATGAACTGCAGTCGGAGCAGCGGCTGGACCGGAAGCAGCTCGAGGGGATGCGTGGCTTCTGGAATTACTTCCGTCGACGGCGACTGGTGGAGCGGATAAACAATCGTGCGGCCCGTCTCGATGCAGTACTGACCGAACTGGCGGAACTCGGTGATCGGCGCGAGGAAATCGACACCGAGCCACCGCCTTTGTTCGAGGGCATGAGCGTCGAAGGTCGCCGCGCTGTCAATCTGGCCGTGCTTGGTTTCGCCGAGTGCCTGTACGATCGGCTGGCGCTAAAAGGCCTCGCGGATCTTGCCAGGCAAAGCACCGTCAAACGTGTCTACGAGACGTCCTACGGCGAGCGTGAGGCCTGTGAATCACTGATCCGCGGGGCGACCAGCGCGATTGCGGAACTCGAGCAGATGCAGGAGGATCTCCCCGAAATCAAGTCGCGCACTGATCGCTTACGCCGGTCGGTTTCCTACAAGGCGGAAACCGACGTGACCCCTGCGCCCGAGAGCGTGCCTCCGATTAAGTCGAGGAATGGGCGGGCGTCCGCGAACGTCCTGCTCGACGAGTATTGGGATATCTACAAGTCGCTGCTTCGCTGATTGCGGCGAAGTTTCAATCCGGCAGCAGCGTTCCCGGATTCATGATACCGGTCGGGTCGACTGCGTGCCGCGCCGCCTTCAGCATGGTCAGTGACAGCGGGTCGTTCTGAGACAGGTAGTACGGTCGGTGATCCTTGCCAACGGAGTGGTGATGAGTGATCGTCGCACCTGCCTCGACCAGGGCCAGTGAGACGGCTTCCTTGATTGCGTCCCATTGCTGCAGCTGCAGCCCGGGTTTACCGGGTGCGATCACGGTGTAGTAAGGCGCCGGTCCGTCGGGGTACAGGTGGGTGAAACGACAGGTAATCATTCCATCGCCACATTGTCGCCGCATCGCGTGCCGGGCCGCGTGCCGGACCGCTTTGTCGAGAGCCGGGAAATTGGCCCAGGTGGTGCAGGTTTCAAACGTTTCGATGACATAGCCCATTCGTACCACTTCGTCGCGCATATACGGCGCGCGCATGAAAGCCTGCTTCCACTGGTCGGCTGTCGTTTCGCTCGAATGGTCAACGTCCCGATTGCGAACCGAAACCTCCTTCGCCCGGCCGTTGTGCCTCGCGCAGATCTCGGTCGCCGCGTGAAGCTTGTCCTCCTGCGGGAAGGAGGGCGACTCGAATCCAAGGACCAGCAGGTGATGCCGCCCGTCCCCAGCCCCCATGAACAGGGTTTCTTCGCGTTCGATCAGCCTTGCATTGCCGGGAAACAGGCCGGACTGCGCTAGTTCGCGACAGGCTGCGACACCGTCGATGAAACTCTCGAAAAGAATGCTGCACCCGGCCCGGCAAAGCGGAATGTCCTGCAAACGCAACCAGGCCTCGGTGATGATGCCGAGTATGCCCTCCGATCCGATCAGCACCCGCTCTTCCTGCGGTCCCGCCCCGTTGCCGGGCAGGCGCCGCGTCTGCAGGATCCCGGACGGCGTTACGACACGCAGGCTCTCGACGAAATCGTCAATGTGCGTGTATAGCGTCGCGTAATGGCCTCCGGCACGCGTCGCGATCCAGCCGCCAACGGTAGAAAACTCAAAACTCTGCGGGAAATGCCGAAGCGTGTAGCCATGCGGTCTGAGCTGCTTCTCCAGCGCTGGCCCGTAAGTGCCGCCCTGCACGCGAGCACATCGCGATTCCGTGTCGATTTCCAGAACCTGGTCCAACTCGCACAAATCGAGTGAAATCACACCGCCAAATTGCTCGCGGCCATTGCGCGGCGGCTCGATACCACCGGCTACGCTGGATCCCCCGCCGAACGGTATGACCGCCACCCGTTCGCGCTGAGCCCAGGCGAGCAGGGCGACCACGTCGTCCTCGGTCTTCGGGTAGGCGACCAGGTCCGGGGCTGCGGTGAAGTCGCCCGTCAGTGCCCGCACGATGTCACGAAAGGCCTTGCCATACGTGTGCGTTGCGCGATCGAAGCGGCCGTCGCTTACGATGTGCGCAAACTCCACAGGGATGCCGAGAACCGGGTCCGGCATCTTCAGTTCGTCGAGCGACGGCACCGGCACGGGCGCGGCACCTGGCTTGCCAAAGCGGGCCCCGAGGAACTGGTTCATCAGTTTCAGCCTGTCTGGCGGGAAGGTGACCGAAGATACGCCCCATCCCCAGTATTTCCGGTCGGTATCGAACGCCACGTCGTCTCTCCGGGTCCACTGTGCTGTACGCATTGAAGCCCGGCGTCGATTCCATAGCAAGCGCCAATTAGCGCTGCCCTCAGCGAGCGGGTCCGTGCACGGTGACAATACCGTCCAAATGTCTGACACTGAGCAGTTGAAATCCTCGGGAGGCCTGGTGATCAGATGAAGACACGCATAACTGAACTCTTTGGAATCGAGCATCCGATCATTCAGGGCGGAATGCACTACGTCGGCTTTGCCGAACTGGCGGCGGCGGTCTCCAACGCAGGGGGTCTCGGCATCATCACCGGGCTTACGCAAAAGACGCCGGAAGACCTCGCCCGCGAAATTGCCAGGTGCAAGGACATGACGGACAAGCCGTTCGGCGTGAACCTGACGTTTCTGCCTGCGTTTACCGATCCTCCTTACCCGGAGTACATCGCGGCCATCATCGACGGCGGGATCAAGGCAGTCGAGACGGCGGGGCGGAATCCGGCCAAATACCTGCCAGCGCTAAAGGAGGCCGGGGTCAGGGTCATCCACAAGTGCACGTCGGTGCGGCATTCCCTGAAGGCCGAACAGATTGGGTGTGACGCCGTCAGCGTCGACGGCTTCGAATGCGGTGGACATCCGGGTGAGGATGACGTGCCGAACATGATTCTGCTGCCTCGAGCGGCCGAGGAACTCTCGATCCCGTTTGTCGCGTCAGGCGGTATGGCCGATGGCCGATCCCTGGTCGCATCGCTTGCAATGGGTGCCGAGGGCATGAACATGGGCACGCGCTTCATTGCGACGAAAGAAGCACCGGTGCATGAGAACGTCAAGAAAGCGATCGTCGCGGCGACCGAACTCGATACGCGGCTGGTGATGCGCAGCCTTCGCAACACGGAACGAGTCCTGAACAATTCGGCCGTGGATGAGATTCTGCGCATCGAGAAAGAGAAAGGCGACGCCCTGAAGATCCAGGACATCTTTGAGCAGGTGGCGGGTGTTTATCCTCGCGTCATGACCGACGGCGACATGGAGGCAGGAGCCTGGTCCTGCGGCATGGTCGCGGGCCTGATCCACGACATACCGAGCTGCAAGGAATTGATCGACCGGATCATGGCGGAAGCCGAAACACTGATTCGTCAGCGACTGGAAGGGATGCTTGCGGCTTGAGCGCAGGTCTGCCGGATCCTGGAATCCCGGTTCGACTATGTTCGCTGAATCAGGTGAGCGACGTCCGTGTTCAGCAGAACCCATGCTCGCCGCAGAAACAGCGCGATGAGGTAAAGAAAAACTGAATTCATCGTGAGCCAGACGATGCCTCGATTCAGCGTCGGCTGACTTGCGGGCTGCCGACGAGCCGCGAACTGTTGCTTCCCCATGATCCGGCCTCGCTGTTCTTGTGCTTATGTCACGAGAGACTACGCCTGCTGCAAGGAAGATGCGGCGGACTTAACATATGCGGGAGCTCGGTGTGCTTTACACATTACGGGCATCTGCCCCGTATCGCCTGTGTGTCGGGACGGCCAGCGCGTTGATTTCGCGTTGTTTAACGACGCTGGCATGCAAATTGCTGGATCAGTCGCGGGGTTGAGCGACCGATTACCGGATCGATGGTCGCAACCGGGTGTCTCGAGAGACCTTGAACAGGGATGGTCATGGCTGCCCAGAATCGGTTTTGGAAAGCGCTGAAGGTCTGGCGCCAGATCCGGCTCGGTCCGGCGAGCATCGTCTTCAGATTTCGCCGCTCCGGCCGCATCAGCAGGAATCGCGGGATTTTTGCGAACGTCCTGTCGAATAGGCATGCCTCCGACAAGGAATTGGCAATGACAGCGCCGCCGGGTTCCGTTTTGACCGTATCCGGGCATCTGGATTCACCCCCGGCCGATCAGCCGCAGAGGGATTTGGCAATTGTCTTTGGGGTCGGGCCCGGCCTTGGGCATTCGTTGGCGCGCAAACTGCTGGCATCAGGTGCCCACGTGGCGCTGATTTCCCGTCGTTTGGAAAACCTGAGCCCACTGGCGCGGGAGCTGGTCGAGGAGGGCTATGGCGACAATTTGAAGATGTAATTCTGCGATGCCTCGGATGAGCGGCGCGTGCAAAGAGCATTCAGGCTGGTACACAAAGACTTCGGCTTACCGAGCCTCGTCGTCTTTTCAATGCAGAAAAGTATTCCAGGCAAGGCGATTGACATGGAGGTGGACGCTTTTGAGGACTGTTGGCGGACCAATTGTCTCGCGGGATTCATCGTTGGCAGGGAGGCCGCGAGGTGCATGCAGTCCTTGCACCGTGGTTGGATCGTGTTCGTCGGATCGACTTCGGGACTGATCGGGCGCGAGGATCACCTGAACCTTGCGATCGGCAAGTTTGGACTTCGGGCCCTTTCGCAGGTCATGGCGCGTGAACTCTGGAAGGAAGGTCTGCACGTAAGCCATGTTGTTATCGACGCGGACATCAGGGAGCCAGGCGTCGAGTTTTCCGCTGCGCAAAGCGACCCG
>Ga0316576_10002036_pt1 | contig 11335 bp, 8 predicted proteins | sample S0NA_FD_203075 | JGI IMG/M metagenome (GOLD analysis project Ga0316576, IMG submission 203075) | Rhizosphere microbial communities from salt marsh grasses in Alabama, United States - S0-2_050615r3r5 | ecosystem: Host-associated > Plants > Roots > Rhizosphere | place: USA: Alabama | collected... | reverse complement strand
GGCAAGTTCAACATCAAGAAGCAGTGACGGGGCCGCCATCATGAGACAACAACGAACATGCACCTCCCAGCGCCGCGCGCTGGCGGCGGGCTGCCTGCTCGCCGGCCTCTGCCTCTCGACGGCGGGCGCCACCGCGACGCTGAAGGGCAAGATCATCAAACAGCAGCTGGACAGCCACCGCGTGGGCTACACCGTGATGAGCGTCTGGGGCACACACCACGAGATGGGCTTCGCCCAGGGGAACCTGCTCGCCGACGACATCGTGACCCTCGTCGCCGAGTCGAAGAAGGTCTTCACCGACAAGCTCTACCCCACGGCGCGGAGGCTGGCCTCGGGCATGGTCTGGGAGCCGGCGGAGATCGAGCGCGAGATCGAGGGGATGCTGGCGGGCGTCAAGGCCGCCCGGCCCGACGCGGCCATCGACGCCATCGACATCAAGGTCGTCAACACCATCGGGGACTGGTTCTACCCTCCGGCCTGCAACTCCCACTCGAGCTGGGGCTCGTTCGTCAAGAGCCCGGTTCGCTCGCTCCACTCGAGGAGGCTGGACACGCCGCTGTTGCTCGTCAGCCCCTCGATCAAGCATCACGTGATCGTGGCCCGGCAGGCCTCGGATGGCTCGCGCGTGCGCTGGGTCAACGCGGCGTGGCCGGGCTATGTCACCTCCCTGACCGGCGTCAACGAGTACGGCGTCCTGGTCTCGCTGCACGACCTCGTCGGAGAGATGAAGGCGGCCCTCGAGGGCGGGCACCTGCCGCGGTTCGTCGCCGCCCGACAGGCGCTCACGGTGGTGGGCGGGGTCCCACTGGAGCAGCAGCTGGACTTCGTCGTGAAGGCCCTCGCCCCGTACACGATCATGAGCGGCGGCTTCATCAACTACTACGCCCCCGAAGGGCACGGCGGCGTGCTGACCTGCCTCGCCGGAAGGAGCTGCTCGCGGGTCCGCCGGCCGATGCCCGCGTTCCACAACGGCGAGGTGCTGATCACCACGAACTTTGACACGGACGGGCTCAGCGCTCCCCAGTGGGGCGAGTACATCGACGAGTTCTACCAGACCGGCGGCCCAAAGACGCTGGCCGAGCACTTCAACCTGCTCAAGCACGGCAAGCCCTTCTCCCCCGTGGTGCACCTGCTATCGGTGGCCTACCGCGGTCGCGACGACATGACGCTGTGGTTCGAGGGCGTCGTCGACAACAACGGCACGGCCGGCCCGCGGCTGGAGCTGGAGTTCGCCGACCTGTTCGACCGGAGCGCCCCGGCGAGCGCCGTGGTGGCTCGCTCGCCCGTGCAGCTGGCGGCAAACCTGCCCGGCGACGAGGGCGGCTGCGCCGTTGTCCGCGGAGCCACCCCGCTCGCCCCGCCCCTCGCTGGCCTCCTGCTGCTAATCCTGATCTGGTGGCGCCGCCACCGGACGCCGCGCTAGTGTAGGGGTTCAGACCAGGCTGGCCAGCTCGCACTCGACGAGCAGGTAAAGCGCCTGCATCGCCTTGATCGGGTCGCCCAGGAGCGAGCAGGCGGTGATCGCGTCCTCCACGGGCTGCGAGGTGCCCAGGGTGCGGTAGACGTCGAGCAGCAGCGGATCGGGGTGGAAGCGCTCGATGCGCGCCGGCGGCATCCGGTTGGCGACGATGTGGTAACCGCTGAGCTGCTGGAAGTAGCCGTCGAGGAAGGACTCCGACAGGCGCCCCACTCCGTTGATGACAAGCTCCATCGCGTCCTGCCCGGTCGGGAACGACTCCCCCGGGGCTTCGCGGTCGCGGTAGAACGCGAACTTGCCGTCCGTCCAGGCGAAGGTCTCGAACACGCTCTCGAGCACGAAGGCCACGACGTGCCGCGAGACCTGCAACGGCGCCAGCGCGCCGGCGGCGAGCAGGGCGGCGATGGGTCGTCGGTGCGGGTTGTTCTTGATCGCCATCTCCACGCGGTGGGAGGAGAGGATGTCGCTGCGGATGAGGTAGGCGATGAGCGCCTCTTCGCTGCGGTCGGCCGAGGCCAGGTGCGGCTGCCCGGCGAGCAGATGCACCTCGGCGGTCCGGTTGGTCGTGGCCTCGGAGGTAGGCGCGGCGCCGGCGCGCTGCTGGATGTTGCTCAACCAGTCCAGCAGCTCGGCTTGCTTGCCGGAGTGCTTGGGGCCGGTCAGTGAAAGCAGCCCGTTCTCCTCGACGACCGCGAACCGAAACAGCACCTTGGTCACCGTACGCGACGACAACGAGCCCTTGAAGTCCGGCTCCCGCCCCTCGTCGGTCTTGGTCTCGGCCACCTCGAGCTGCTTCTCCACCAGCCCGTGGGCGCGGTCGAACTGCTCGAGGTCCAGGGCCGGCTGGGCGAAGAGCTCGTCGTCGTCGCCGCCCAGCTCGTCCAGGTCCAGCTCCTCGCCCGCACCGTCCGGTCCGACCCCCAGCATCTGGGACGGCGCCGGTCCCCGGGCCAGACCCTCGTCGGGCTCGAACCCGAGCGCTGGCGGCTCCTCGTCCGCACCCATGTCGAACATGGGCAGCGAGTCGAAGGCCGGGTCATCCAGCGGTATCTGCGTCGCCCGGGGACGGGGATCATCGACCACGCCCGGGTCGTAGATCGGCAGCCCGGGCTGAGCGGGCATCTCCGCCGGCGGCATCCCCACCGGCGGCATCTCCACCGGTGGCGCCGCGGTGGCCGGCAGATCTTGCCCCTGCTCGTACGCGGGCTCCTCGTACGCGGGCTGCTCGTACGCGGGCTCCTCGTACGCGGGCTCCTCGTACGCGGGCGCCTGCTCGTACTCGTAGGGGATCTCAACGCCGTTGTCCGCTGGCGGCATCTCGGGCGGCGGGGCAGGTTCCTCCTCTGCCCCGTCCGGCTCCTGGGCCTCCATGTCGGGGATGATGCTGCTCTTCACCACCGGCGAGCGCCCCACTGGCGAGGACTGCCCGGGCCAGGAGCCCGAGGGCTGAGACGACGTCCCGGTGCCCCTCCCATCGCCCCGGCCAAGGGCCAGGTAGGGCGTGACGTGCTCCGCCATGAACGCGGCGAGGGTCTCGTTGGTGATCCGGTGGCCCTGCTGGTAGAGGTACTCGTTGATGTCCTCGTAGGCCTCCCGGGCGGACTGGTAGCGGTCGTTGACGTCCCGTTGCAGCGCCTGGCGCACGATGCGCACTGCCTCCGGGGGCAGCGCGTGCTCGTGCTCCTCCAGCACGTCGAGCCGGACGTTCATGACCTTGTCCAGGGTCTCGAAGTCGCTGGCGCCGAGGAACAGGCGGCGTCCCAGGAGCAGCTCGGCGAGCACGATGCCGCCGGCGAAGATGTCCGAGCGGTGGTCCACCTTGAGGCCGGCCACCTGCTCAGGCGACATGTAGCCGAACTTGCCCTTGAGCACGCCCGCCTGGGTCTTGCTCTCCTGCTGGACCAGGGCGATGCCGAAGTCGCCGATCTTCACGTCGCCGCGGAACGAGATCAGGATGTTCGAGGGCGAGACGTCGCGGTGCACGACGCCGAGGAGCTGGCCGTTGGGGCCCACCGCGCGGTGGGCGTAGTCCAGCCCCTTGAGGAACTCGGAGACGATGAACAACGCCAGCACCCCGGGGAGGCGCTGCTTGCGCTTGGCCAGGGTGCGCCAGAGCTGGCGGCCGTCGATGCCGTTGACGTACTCCATCGAGATGTAGTACTGGCCGTCGGTCTCGCCCAGCTCATGGACCTGTACGATGTTGGGGTGCTCGAGGTGGCAGACCAGCTTCGCCTCGGTGATGAACATCCGCAAAAACTCGGCGTCCTCGGCGAACTGGGGCAGGATGCGCTTGATGACCAGCGCCTTCTCGAACCCCATCGCCCCGAAGACCTTCGCGTAGAAGATCTCCGCCATACCACCGATGGCGATGCGCTCGGTGAGCTGGTACCGACCGAACTGAGTGGGTTTGAAGGGCCGCGCCATACGTATCAGAGCCAGACGTCGTCGTCTGCCATATTGGCGCCGGAATGGAGAAAACTCAAGCCGTTCTGTGGCGAGTGGAGGTCAGCGGCGGCGGGCGAGGACCAGGAGCAGGCCGAGCAGGCCGAGGGCGAACAGGCCGGCGCCACCGGCCGGGCGTGACGAGGAGATCTCACAGTTGCAGCCATCCTCGCCGCCGGCGCCGCTGGGGTCCTGGCAGGCGCCGTTGATGCAAACCTGGCCGTCAGAGCAGATGGCGTCCTCGCCGTCCACGGTGCCGTCGCAGTCGTTGTCGATCCCGTCACAGATCTCGTTCGTGGGCTCCTGCGCCGTGCAGCCGGTGTAGCTGCCGTTGGTGCAGGTCTCCGTCCCGCTGCCGCACACCGTGGTGCAGGCCCGGGTCAGGTCCTCGTCGATGACGCCATCGCAGTCGTTGTCCACGCCGTCGCAGACCTCGGCGGAGGGCTGGATCCCGGTGCACGGTCCCCAGGCCCCGTTGGTGCAGGTCTGGGTGCCCTCGCTGCACTGCCCCTTGTTCACGCCGCAGGTCTTGATGTCGTTCTCCACGCAGGTGCAGCCCTCGTCGACGGACCCGTCGCAGTCGTTGTCCACGCCGTCACAGACCTCGGTGGAGGGCTGGGGCGCGCTGCAGCCGTAGAAGGCTCCGTTGTTGCAGGTCTCGACGCCGGTGCCGCAGACCGAGCTGCAGGCCTGGGTCACGTTCTCGTCGATCTGGCCGTTGCAGTTGTTGTCCACGCCGTCGCAGACCTCGGCGGTGACCTTCTGCGCCACGCTCTGCAGCGCGGCCAGCAGGTCCTGGGGGTTGTTGGCCTGGTAGTAGCAGTTGTTCTTCGCCTTGGGGTCGGAGCCGGTGGCATCGCAGCTGCCGCTGATCTTCGTGCCCGCGGCCGCGGCCATCTTGTTCAGGGCCAGGGCGTCAACCGAGTCGCCGAACCCGACGACGTAGGTATTGATCCCCACGGCCTTGAGGTTGGCGACCTCGTTGACCGGCAGGAAGCGGGTCGAGGCGTCGTAGGGCGAGCACCACTGCCAGCCGTCGGTGATCAGCAGCACGTTGTTGCTGTAGGTCGAGTCCTGCAGGTTCTGAACCCCGGCAGCCACCGAGAGGCTCTGGGCCATCGGCGTCCAGTTGCCAGACTGGGGAGGCGCCGTGGCGAGCTCGCTGATGATGGCCTGGGCCTTGTTCGGGCCGATCCCCACCACCACCTTGCCGGCTCCGCACTGGTTGGGGGTCGGGAAGACCATCAACCCGAGCTCGATGCTCGCGTCATAGGTCGTGGCCACCTGGGACAGGGCGCTCTTGGCCACCGCCCACTTGGTCTCGTTGCCGACCATGCCAGTGACCATGCTCGATGACTTGTCCAGGATGATGAGCATCCTGGGCACGTTGCAGCTATTGGCAGCCTGCGCCGAGGACACGAAGATGCACGGGACCAGCGTCCCCAAAACGATCAAAATTGTTCGCATGCCTTCCCTCCAATCGCACCCTTCAGCATAAGGTATGCCAGCACCTACATCAGTGGGTGGGACTTTTCAATACATGAATTAACTTCCTGCAACAAAAAAGCTAATGTCGATCCAACCCGATTGTAAAGACCCCGCTGTCCCCATGCGGATCCAACCCAACTTGCCACTTCACTGGCCACTCGTACTGCCACCCCACTGCCCACATCTGTCCGCACTACTCCAGATCCATCGAAACCTTGACGTTTCGAGGATCGCCGCGAAAATACCGCCATGGCCCTCGCACGCGCGCTCTTTTTGGTGTCCCTCGCCCTGGCTCTGGTCGCATGCAAGCCGGCTCGCCGCCCCCCCCCCCCGGTCGAACAGGAACAGGAGGTCCCCCCGACGCCCCGGGTCGACTCCGCCTTCCTGCGTCAGGCGCTCGGCCCGGGCCTCGAGCTGGCCAACACGCCGCTGGTCCAGGACATCGACCCTCGTCCCGGGACTGAGGCCCTCGTGGCCGTCCACAGAAAGGGCAAGGGGCACGAGGTGGCCCTTCTGCGCGGCAACCATCAGGTCCTCGCCCGGGCGCCCCTCGGCGGCAAGATCCTCGCCAACGCGGCCATCGAGGCGGTGGGGCCATTCAAGGAGATGGACCTCTGGGGTGACGGTGGAAAGAGCTTCCTGATGCCCGTGGACACCCTGGTCTATCACCGGTCCGTCTGCGGCATCCTCGCCTTCCGGTACCGCTACAACTCCCTCTCCCTCGTGGGCGAGTTCGCCACCAAGTGCTGGCGCAAGGAGTCGGGCGGCGACGGCGGCGACCCCTTCGCGAGCCTCAAGGTCGACCGCCAGGGCAAGCTGCTTCGCATCGAGACCGTGGACGACGAGGGCAAGCGCCTCTACCGCTGGGACCCGTCGCAGCAGGCCTTCCTCGGCAACTAGATAGCTGGAGCACAACCGGCCAGGACTCTGGCCGTCAGTTATTTAACCTCCGTCTCGCGCCCCCTCCCGTTGACACAACGATCGTGGTGACTTTCGCCCGGCACCCGCCTTGCATCTGCGTGGCGCATGACCCCATTGTTGAAGCGCACCTCCCACCGTCCCTCGCCCCTGCTGGAGCTCCGCCGATGGCGATTCTCCGGGACATCGACCTGCTGGTACCCGCACAGCGCCCACGTGGGGAGCCTCGAGGTCTCCTGGGTCAGCGCGGGTCGGGTGAGCTACCGCGTCGGGCGTGACGAGCTCACGCTGGAGCCAGGCGCGGCGGTCCTCTTGCCCCCCGACGTGGAGCACTCCACGGGCTTCGTCGACCCCGTCGGCCCCATCGACGCCGGCTCGGTTCACCTTGACGCGGCGCTCCTGGAGGACATCGCCGAGGTCCTCGGTCCGAGGGCCGTCCGGCCACGCCCGGGCGTGGTGCGAGACGCGAGCAGGATCCTCGCCGTTGGTCGTCTCCTGCTCGACGGTGAGGGGGATGACGGGACAGGAGCGCTGGTCGCCGCCGAAGCCCTGGCCGAGGTGCTCGCGGTGGAGGCGCTGCAGGCCGGGACCGCGCCCGCCGGCCCGTCCGGCGGGCCCACCGACCGTCGCATCGTCGCCGCGCTGCAGCAAATCGAGGCGCGCTTCGCGGAGCCGCTCTCCGTCGACGATCTGGCCCGCACCGCGGGGATGAGCCGCTTCCACTTCAGCCGCCGCTTCCGCGAGGTCACCGGGCAAAGCCCGTACCGCTGCTTGATCGAGACCCGCCTGCGCAACGCGGCGGCGCTGCTGCGAGGAGGGCACCACAGCGTCACCGAGGCCGCCCTGTCAGCGGGGTTCACCGACCTGGGTCGGTTCAGCCGGATGTTCCGCCAGTGGTCGGGCACCGCCCCCCACCGCTTCTGCCGCGACAGCGCCGCACGATCCGCACACAGTCCCGCAAGAACCGCGTAGCCCCCTCCGTCGATCCTGCCACCCTCAAGAGACCCGAACGCGTCGAACCGAAGGAGCCGACCATGAGATCTACCGCCCTCTTGATGCTCGCCCTGTCCCTGTCCGCCTGCGGCGATCCCGCCCCCCCCGCGGGCCAGGACAGCTCCATCGTCGACCAGCTCGCGCCCGCCCCAGACGGCTTCCCGGCGTCGGACGCGGGGCTCGCGGACGGCTCAACAGCCGGCACCTGCCCCACGGGGGCGGCCTTCGACGTCAGCCTGCGCAAGGTCCTGCTCACGGCCTTCGTGGACGGCGACGGGCCCTACAAGCTGATCTACGACACCGGGGCCCCGAGCACCGTCCTCTCCCCCACCATCACCGGCGCCGCCACCGGCGCGATGCACACCGTGACGACGATCGACCTCGGAGACGGCGTCAAGATCGGGCCGGTGAACGCCTACACCTACCCCATGTCCCCCTACTTCGACGGCATCATCGGCAACGACGCCATCGGCAAGCGCGCCGTCTCCATCGACTACCCCCGGCGACGGCTGTGGGTCAGCGACGAGGCGCGCGAGGCCGACCTGCTGGCCTGCGCGCACCTCGAGGGAAAGCCGGCGCGCTCGCCGATCACCGTCGCGCCCTACCCCTTCGTCCAGGGCGAGGTCGACGGTGTCGCCGGCACGTTGCTCGTGGACACGGGGGCCAGCCTGGGCGGAGTGGAGCAGGGCGTGCTCGACAGCACGGGCAAGGGCAACCCCCAGATCGACGGGTACAAGATGACGATCTCGCTGGGCACCTTCTGGTCCGGTTACACCATGGTCGGCCGGATGAGCGTCGGCAAGCACAGCGTCAAGCGGATCACGATGTACACCATGCCGGACGCGTCTCTGCCGAAACCCACGTCCGGTTCGACCCTGGCCACGCTGCCCTACGGCTTCATGCAGCACTTCCTGGTCACGCTGGACTTCGGCGCCATGGAGCTGCGACTCGACGCCGGCAAGACGGCCAAGCTCGTGGACGACTTCGTGCTCTACGGCTACGGCCTCAGCCTCTCCACCAACGCATCCGGCCCGGTGACCGTGACCCGGGTGATCAGCGGCAGCCCGGCCGACCTCTCCGGCATAGAGAAGGGCGACACGGTCCAGGCCGTCGACGGCGCCGACCCGGCCAGCACGGCCCCGGAGGGGCGCATCAACCTCGTGCTGGTCTCCAAGCCCGGCACGCCCCGCGGCTTCCGGGTGCTGCACGCCGGCGTGGCGGCCGACCACGCTCTGGTCGCCGCCGACCTGTTCGGCGGCTTCGCGCCCTGACCGGTGCTAGGGCAGCTTGAAGCTGTTGTCTTTGTATTTGGCCAGGATCCCGCCGCAGGCGCTCTTGTAGTCCTTGCAGGCCGAGACCGGGATGGTCCCCGCCGGGCACTCCCAGAGGGTGCCGGTCTTGCAGACCCGGTGCACCGCCGTGGTCCCGTTGCAGCTGCCCTCGCAGCACAGCTCGGGGGCCGGGTCCGGCTCGTCCTTGCCGATCCCCACGATGCTGCAGCCTCCGAGCGGCGTGCAGGCGTAGAGCGGCGAGGCGCAGGCGTCCTCCAGGGCGGGGTTGCTGCCCTCGCAGACCCACTCCCCGTCCCTGCAGATCCGCGCCGACCAGCCGTTGGTGCTCATGCCGCAGCCACCCGCGCAGCAGCGCAGCCCGCCCTGCGCCGCCTCCCCCTCCGTACAGCCCGTGTCGTCGCTACAACCTCCCGCCGCGAGCGCGCCCGCGACGAGCACAAACGTGATTCCAAGCTTCATCGTTTCCCCGAAGTTGCCGCTGGCAGTGTAGCCCGCGGCAAGCCGGGGCGGCAAACGAGAACCGCCTACCCGACGCGGCCCAGCGCGCGCGCGAGGATCCGCTCCAGCTGGGCGTAGCGGTAGGGCTTCTGGATGAAGCCCGCGAAGCCGTGGCCGACGAAGCGCTCCTTGACCTCGGCCTCGCCGTAGCCGCTGGAGAGCAGCACGCAGACATCTGGACAAACGCGCTGCATCGCCTCCATGGTCTCGATCCCGTCCATCCGCGGCATGGTCAGATCGAGCAGCACGCAGGCGAAGCGCCCGTCGCGCTCGAGGAACAGATCCACCGCCTCGGCGCCGTCGACCGCCACCGTCACCTCGTAGCCCATCCGCTGCAGCATCCGCTCCCCGACCCGCCGCACCGTGAGATCGTCGTCCACCAGCAGTACCATTTTCCTCTCCCTGTCCTGCACCGCGACCTGTTTGCTGCTCGTCACCACCTGGCTGCTCTGCTGGACTGGCAGCAGCGCCGTGACCACCGTCCCCTGCCCCGGGGCCGTATCGACCCGGATCGCCCCGGCGTGCCCGCGGGTGATACCCAGCACGGCGGCGAGCCCGAGCCCCCGGCCGGGGAACTTCGTCGTGAAGAACGGATCGAAGATGCGCTCCCGGGTCGCCTCGTCCATGCCGCACCCGGTGTCGTGGACCTCGACGAACACGTACGCTCCCGCCGGAAGCTGATCGTCGACGTAGGTGCGCTCGAGGAGCGCGCGCTCGCACCGCCGTACCCCGGTCACGATCCGGATCTCCCCGGACCGGTCCCCGAGGGACTCCGAGGCGTTGGTGACCAGGCTCACCAGCATCTGCCTGAGCTGCGCAGGATCCGCCTCGACCCGGGGCAGCTCGGGGGCGAGCTCCAGACGGAGCGCGGCCTTCTTGGAGATGGCGACCTCCAGGAGCTGGCGCGCGTCCCGGACCAGCTCGTTCAGATCCAGCGCCTGGACCACGAAGCGACTGCGCCCGGAGTAGGCCAGCATCTGCCGTGACAGCTCGCTCGCCCGCCTGGCCGCGGCCTCGATCTCGGCCACGCTCGTCCGCGCCGGCGAGCCAACGGGCAGGTCCATCAACGCCAGATCGGTGTTGCCCAGGATGCCGAGGAGCAGGTTGTTGAAGTCGTGCGCGATCCCGCCGGCGAGGACGCCGAGGCTCTCGAGCTTCTGGGTCTGGACGACGCGCCGGCCGAGCTCCTCCTGCTCCCGGGCCGCGCGGAGGCGTTCGGTGATGTCCAGGGCGGTGAAGGTCACCTCGCTCTGCGGGTCCGCGGCGTCCAGCGGCGACGAGCTGAGCAGCACGTCCACCATGCGCCCGTCCTTGGCCCGCCAGCGCGTCTGGACCGAGCCGACCCCGTGGCTCGCCATCTCGCGGTACTTCACCTGTCCGACCCGGGAGAACTCGGCGTCGTCGGCGTAGAAGATCCGCGCGCTCTGGCCCACCAGCTCGTCCCGCTCGTAGCCGACCATGCCGCAGACCACCTCGTTGACCCACTTCAGGGTCCGCCGTGCGTCCCTGGCGACCAGGCCGACGCCCATCGGCGCCGCGTGGATGATGCTGGTCAGGCGCGCCTCCGTGCGCCGCTGGTGGGTGATGTCCAGCAACGTCACGATCATCTCCCCCGGCCCCAGCGGGCCGGCGCGCAGCTGCACCTCCTTGTGCGTCCCGTCCTTGCAGGTCACGCGGAAGACCACGTCACGGCCGCTGTTGGCTGGATCGACGTCCTCGGGCCAGCTGGCGAGGACCGTCGCCCGATAGGCCTCGTCCGGGTAGGCGCGGCGCAGCCAGTCAGCCACGGTGGGAATGTCCTGCAGGGTGTAGCCCGTGACCCGCGTGAACTCCGGGTTGACGTAGGTGATGTCACCGTCTGGGGTGGTGGATGCGACCACCACACCCAGGGGCGCGCTGGCCAGCACGGCGTGAAAGAACAGCTCCTGCCGCGCCTGCTTCGGCCGCACCCGCTCCAGCCTGATCCCCAGCGGGGTCATCCGCCGTCCCTGCTCGGACACCGGTCAACTATAGGGCAGATCCGCGGCGCCGCAAACGAGGGATCACGGGCTCCTGGAGGGGCGCGTCACCAGCTGGCCGCAGGCCGCGGCGATATCGTCACCCCGGCTCTGCCGCACGAAGGTGGACAGGTCCTTGGCCCGCAGCCGCTCGGCGAAGGCCTCCACCGCCTCCGGCGCGGGCCGTTGCAGGCCGCTGTCTCTGGCTGGGTTGTAGGGGATCAGGTTGA
>Ga0316576_10002035_pt1 | contig 11337 bp, 6 predicted proteins | sample S0NA_FD_203075 | JGI IMG/M metagenome (GOLD analysis project Ga0316576, IMG submission 203075) | Rhizosphere microbial communities from salt marsh grasses in Alabama, United States - S0-2_050615r3r5 | ecosystem: Host-associated > Plants > Roots > Rhizosphere | place: USA: Alabama | collected... | reverse complement strand
AGGCGCGGGTCCGCCTGTGGCGCCTGGGCCAGGATGGAGCGTAAAAGATTGGCGGGCAGCTTGCCTACGGGTAAGGGATCGCCCATAGGAAGATGATAGGAGCGTGGCCGCGATCAGGCAAGCGGAATTCGCAAATCCGCAATCCCAAATCCGAAATTGTTCCTAATGGCCGTAGCGCTGTAAGGCTATGAACATCGCTTCAGCGCCGAACTGTAGCGCCTCCACCGGAACACGTTCATCGACAGCGTGAACGGTGGCCATGAAGTTGAAATCGGGCGGTAGGTTCAGGGGCGTGAAACCATAGTGCTGGATACCCAGGCGAGCGAAGAAACGCGCGTCGGAGACGGCGGGCAGCATGTAAGGTAGGGGCACGCCATCGGGATCGAGTGTGCGCAAAACGCCGGCCAACATGCTGAACAGCGCCATATCGAGACGGCCGTCGTCTGGTGGATCGTACTCGAGGACCTCGACCTTGATATCCGGGCCGACGATGGCCTTTACCTCTTTGACCATGATTTCCGGCGTGAAACCGGGCAGCATACGGCCGTCGAGGTCGAGCGTGATCTCGCTGGGAATGACGTTGATTTTTTCGCCGCCGCGTACGATAGTGGGGCTGACCGTATTGCGTAAAAGGGGGAAGAACGGTTTCAGGCGCTCGCCTGTATTGCTCAGTAAAATTTCGGCCAGGCGCGGGCGCAGCAGTTGGCGCAGGATCAGGCTGGTTGAGCCGCCCGTATGGTCGGCCAGTCCCTCGATAATCATTTTCGTGACCGGCGTGATATGTACTGGCGGCTGTCGGCTGGTCAGGTCGTGCAGCACCTGTCCCAGGCGGGCCATGGCCCCGTCTGTGATGGGCATGGAACCATGTCCGCCCGGCCCGCGCATGGTCAGGCGCATCTGGCACTGCAATTTCTCAGCCAATTGAATGGGGTAAAACTTTTGTCCACCGATGTACATGGTGAATCCGCCGAATTCACCAATATCGTACTTGATGCCGTCAAACAGATAAGGGTGCTCTTCGACCAGAAAACACGCGCCAAAGTTCCCGCCTGCTTCTTCGTCGACTAGGATACAGAGAGTTATATCGCCGGCAGGTGTGATGTTCTCCGCCTTCATGCGCAGCATGGCGCAAACCATCATCGTTACCGCCGACTTCATATCCACGGCGCCGCGGCCCCAGATGAAGCTATCTGCTTCGATGCCGGCGAAAGGGGGGTGTGTCCACTGCTGGTTGGCCGTGGTCACAACGTCGACGTGTCCCTGCAAAAGCAAGCCGGGTGCCGAGCCGTCTCCCGGTAAGCGGGCGATCAGATTCGGCCGTTTTTCGTCTTTGGCTACCAGCTTTGTTTCGATACCCGCTTCTTCCAGGAGGCCGGCTAAGTAGCCAATACACGCCGCTTCGTTGCCTGGCGGGTTTGTGGTGTCGAAACGAATGAGATTCTTCAATAGTTCTGCGGGTTGTTTGTAAATTTTCATTTTAGCTCAATTGAAACGGCGGCCATTCGAATTGTTAATGGCGGCTATATAGTTCGATCGTTGAAATAAATGTCTATCCTAGTAATCGAGATCGTCTTCATGTGTGATAGCAACTTCGTCAAAGAGCTCGTCGGACGTCTCAGCTGCGATGTCGGGTTCGCTGGAAAAGCGGCGCAAGATGAAAATTATCAAGGGGATAAGGAGGATATTGAATAAGGCTAAAAGGCGAAAAACACCGGTGAAGCCCATGTTATCGGAAAGGCTGGTAGCTATGCCTTCACCGCTGGCGATGCCGATGTTGGACATCATTTGAAAAAGGGCAAACATGGATCCGGCGATGCGTAAATCGGTGATGCCCATGGTCAGCGCCGCGTAGGCGGACCACTGCAGACCGACAACGATGCCCCAGGGAAGAGCGAGGACGAGCAGCGAGTTCAAATTAGAAGAGAAGCTGAGCATTAAGCCTCCGATAGTGACCAGGACGAGCGTGGTAAAGGCGGCCGCCTTTAAGTTGATCTTGCTGGCGATGAGGCTCAACCCTACAGCGCCGAGAACCATGCCGATGCCCTTTATAGTGCCGTAATTGCCCAGCATTGTCTCGCTGGCGCCCAGGTCGCTGCTCATATAGAAAGTGACCAGCCCGTCAATACCCTGAAAGGAGAACCAGGCCAGGATGAGGAAAAAGGCCCAGAGCAGATAGTTGGGATGCAGCATCACGCGAAAGGCGCTCCAGTCAAATCGCAGATGCGCCGATCGCTGTTCCGGTTCTTTGACCTGGAAGAGCATGACCAGAGGCAGCAGTAGAATGACGGAAATAACGAGGAAGATGACTGCAAAACCAAAACGTGCGGCCAGGATACCGAAGATAAAGGAGAGGATGATCAGACCGGTGGCCCGCCCGCCGGTCATGAAGCTCTGCACGCGGCCATGATCTTCGGGAGGCATTATTTCGATGGCGTAGGCATCGGCCGTTGTGTCAAACAAGGCCATGCCGAATACGGCGACCAGGATCAACCCGGCGACAAGGCCGAAACTCTCGCCGGGATCGACAAAATAGGCGACAAAGAAGGACAGGGAACAGACCAGCACGCCGATGACCATATAGGGCACGCGGTGGCCATAGCCGAAAAAGTTAAAGCGGTCGCTGATCAGGCCGTATAAAAACTTAATGATGAAAGGTAAGAGAGCCAACGTGGCCAGGATAGCCAGGCGATCGGGTTCGATGCCTTCGCTGGACATGTGCGGCTTGAGAAAGTTGAGCTGATAGGACGTAATCACGCCCTGCACAAAATACAGCATAGCAAAGAGCATGAATAGAAAGTTGCGTGATTTTTGCTGGGCCATTTGGCTCTCCGTACGCTAATGCGCTGGCAGCGGACTGCGGAGTGGAAATTTCCACTCCGTGACCGCTTTTATAAGGCAATGGCGCTAATGATATCTTAAATCGCGGCTATTGTTCAATCTGTTTTTTTCGCCGGAGGGGACAGACGGCCGTGTGGTTGTAAGGGTAAATTTCCTGTTATGCGACGGTATGCTTATTGCCCTTGCCAGGTGTTGCGGAAGACGCGCACCCAGTTCTCATATGTAATCTTGGCCAGGTCCTCATCGTCATAGCCGGCATTTTTCAGAACCTGCAGCAGGTTGGGTAGGGCGGAGACATCGTTCAGGCCATAGGGCATGGTGGCGCCGTCGAAGTCTGAGCCTAGAGCGACATAGTCAATGCCAATGAGATCGACGATGTGGTCGATATGCTTCACGATGGCTGCCAGAGGCGTGTCTCTTTCATTTTTGCCGTCGGGACGCAGCCCGCCGGGCATATAGTAGATACCGATCAGGCCCTCGCTTTGGCCGATAGCCTTGATCTGCTCATCGGTGATATTGCGTGATATGGGACAAATGGCGTGTGCGGCCGTGTGGCTGGTGACCAGCGGTGCATTGGAAAGTTCTGCGACCTGCCAGAATCCTTTTTCATTGAGATGGGCCAGATCGATCAGAATGCCCATCTCATTGCAGGCTTTGACCAATGCCTTACCTGCGGATGTCAGGCCGGGGCCGGTATCCGGTGAGCTGGGGTAGCAGAAGGGAACACCGTAGCCGAAAGCGTTGGGGCGGCTCCATACCGGATTGATCACGCGCAGGCCGCGGTCATAGTATTCTTGCAGGTTGCTTAAGTCAGGGCTGATAGCCGCTGCTCCCTCAATGCCCAGGACGATGCTGAAGACATGGTTTTTTAGATTGTCTACCAGATCAATGTAATCACGCGTGATAGCAACACGGCCGTTTCCTTCAGCCTCTAGTTGTTCCACGAAATCGAAGAGCTGCAGCGTAAAGTCGCGCGCGTAGTCATAGTCTACGGCAGCGGCATAAGGGACTTCATAGCCGCCGTTTCGTGGGTTCATTTTGTCGTCGAAATCGCTGTCACCATCCGTGGGCGGCGGCGGGGTGTAGATGGCGCAGACGCCCCCGGCCAGACCACCCTGCATGGCGCGCGGCAGGTCTAGCTGGCCGATATCGCTGCGTTCATAAAAAGAGCGGCCCTGGCCGCGTTCTTGTCGAAAAATATGGGTTAGTGTGTCGTTGTGACCGTCGAGGATAGGAAATTTAATCATAAAGGGGATTGTAAACAGAAAATAGAAAACTGAAAACAGAAAACTTAAAACAGAAAATAGAGTGAATGTATAGGGTTGCCATGTTGCGGAGGGGCTGGTTCAATAGGAGGATTGGCTTTGTTATTGGTTATAAACATTGTTTGATAAAGAAGGAATCCAGGACTAAAAGGTGATGTGATGAGTGAGCGGACGATAAAAGAATGGCAAGAAGCGATGGCGCGCGGGGAGATAACGGCCGTAGGCCTGGCGGAATATTACCTGGAACGGATTGAACAGATCGACCCGGCGTTGAATTCGGTGTTGGAGTTGAATCCAGAGGCGGTAGCGATAGCCGCGGCGCTGGATGTAGAGCGAAAGGAAAAAGGGCCGCGCGGGCCGCTTCATGGTTTACCACTGATGCTCAAAGGCAATATCGATACGGCCGACAGCATGACCACAACGGCCGGTTCGCTCGCTCTTGAAGGGCACATCGCCGCACAAGACGCGTTTCTCGTCAAACGCTTGCGCGATGCCGGAGCTGTCATTTTAGGTAAAACGAATCTCAGCGAGTGGGCTAATTTTCGCTCCACGCGTTCCAGCAGCGGTTGGAGCAGCCAGGGGGGTCAAACCCATAATCCTTATGCTCTGGATCGCAATCCTTGTGGGTCCAGTTCAGGGTCCGGCGTGGCCGTAGCCGCCGATTTATGTGTGGCTGCGATTGGTACGGAGACGGACGGTTCGATCATCTGCCCGGCACATATGAATGGCATCGTCGGCTTGAAGCCGACAGTAGGCTTGGTAAGCCGTTCGGGCATCATCCCTATTTCGCACAGCCAGGATACGGCGGGGCCAATGGCGCGGACGGTAGCTGATACGGCCGTGGTTCTGGAAGCCATGATCGGTGTGGATCCTCGAGATGAAGCGACGTTAGCAAGTAAGGAATATGGAACGGCGGGTTTTGAGCTGGATGCAGATGGGCTGCGAGAGGCGCGGATTGGCGTGGTGCGTAACTTCTGTAGCGTCGATCCCCATGCGGATGGGATCATGGAGGACAGCCTGAACATTTTGCGTGATTTAGGCGCCATCGTGGTCGATGATGCGAATATTAAGAGTGACGGTCTATGGAAGGAGGCGGAACAGGAAGTATGTTACTATGAGTTCAAAGCGGGTTTGAATGCTTATCTGAGGCAGCTAGAACCTGAGGCCAAAGTTCATTCCCTGGCTGATGTGATCGCTTTTAACGAGGCGAATCAGGAAGTAATGATGCCTTATTTTGGACAGGAGCATTTTCTCGCTGCGCAAAAAAAGGGACCATTAACAGACGATTCTTACCAAAAAGCACTGGCCGAATGCCGGCGTTTCGCTCGCGATGAAGGCATTGACGCGACATTGTCCAGGCATCATCTAGATGCCCTGGTAACCTTGAGCGGCGAGCCGGCTTGGCTGACCGATTGGGTAAACGGCGACCATCATGAAAGCAGTAGCTGGTCACCGGCGGCCGTGGCCGGTTATCCCAGCATCAGCATGCCCGCAGGTTATGTATTTGGGCTGCCGGTGAATATTTCGTTTATCGCCGGCGCCTGGCAGGAAAGGAGGCTGATTCGCCTGGCTTACGCATTTGAGCAGGCGACACAGGTAAGGCAGCCCCCGCGTTATTTGCAGACGGTGGATTTTGACTGAGCAAAGAATTTAGCAAACAGCTCGCAGCCCTAACCTGCGGCGATGTTAATCGTTTAAGAACCAAGAAGGAGCTTCCACAATGATTCATCAAGCTGAAACAATGTTACAAGAATTTGCGGCTTATGCGCGCGATACGGAATACGAGGAAGATATTCTCTCCCTTTACCTTGTTGTCGATCCGGCCGATGAGCGCAACCAGGGTCAGGCAAAATGGCCCATATTTCTAAAGAATGCCCTGGCAAAAATCGAAGAAGGGCTCGATCCCGAGCAGCTGAAGCAGTGGAAAAATGTGCGTCTCACGAATACTTCGGAAAAGACGACATGGGCGCGAATTCGCTTGCGGCTGGAAAATTTCCTGGGTCGCTACATGCCTGAAGGGAAGACCCTGGTTTTGTTTATTGGTCCCGATCGAGAACTGACTTATGAACTACCCGTGGTTCTGTCAAACTTTGCTTATTACGGAAAACCGCAAATCGCTAAATTCATGCGTGCCCTGGATGAGTATGAAGAATACATGGTAGTGCTTTTTGCTCAGGATCGGGCACGGACGATCAATATATTCCTGGGCGAGTCTGCTACGGATGTTACGATTCATATCGACCAGACCTGGGATCGCAAAACTCATAAGACCGCCCATGATTCAACCCAGGCTGACCGGCTGGATGAGATAGATCGACGCTTTGCACGTTACGCGGCCGGGGAATTGGATAGGCACTTCTTGGGCTCGGATGACATCGAGCGTATCATTTTTGGCGGCAATATGCAATTGGCCCATACCGTGCGTAACTATATGCATCCTTACGTGGCTGATAAGGTAATTGCCATGCTGCCCATTCCGATTGATACATCGATTCACAACATCGCTGCCCAAATCCGGCCGGTGGCGGAAGAGGCGGAACGCGAATTTGAAGGACACCTGGTTGATAATCTGATCAGCCGCGCCCTGGCAAGAGGCCGTGCCGTATTGGGCCAGGAAGCGGTTAATAAGGCGTTGGACAGCTATGCTGTCAGTAAACTAGTTTTACCGTACCCAACGGACCTTGTCGCTGCTGAGGAAATGTTGGTTAAAGCGCTCAATTCCAGTGCGGATACGGAATTTGTCGAAGGAAAAGCCGCTGAAAAACTGCAGGGAAACGGTGGTATTGGCGCTTTCCTTTACTACACGGCGTAGGGGGAAAGGAAGGTTTTGATGGAATATAAGTTATTAGGGAATACAGGTGTCCGGGTTTCACAGCTGTGCTTCGGTACGATGTCTTTTGGCGGTGACGCCGATGAAGAAACTTCGGCAGCCATGTACCGGCGCTGCCGTGATACAGGGATCAATTTTTTCGACTGTGCGAATGTTTATCAGCGCGGGCGTGCTGAAGAAATATTGGGTGAGCTGATGGCCTATGAGCGCGACGAGCTGGTGATTACCAGCAAGTTCCGCTTCCCGATGGGCGATGGACCAAACCAAAGCGGCGCCTCGCGCCGCCATATGATGGCTTCGGTTGAAGCCAGCCTCAAGCGTTTGAATACCGACCGCATCGACCTTTATTTTGTCCATAGATTCGATCCGGATACGCCGTTGGAGGAAACGTTGCGCGGTTTCGACGATCTGGTTAGCCAGGGAAAGATCCTCTACCCGGCGGTGAGCAACTTCGCCGCCTGGCAAATCGCCAAGGCGCTGGGTATTTCGGCCAAAGAGGGCTGGGCGCGATTTGAGTGTATCCAGCCGATGTACAACCTTGTTAAGAGGCAGGCTGAGGTAGAGATTTTACCCCTGGCCGAATCGGAGGGGCTGGGCGTAATTCCTTATAGTCCCTTGGGGGGCGGGTTGTTGACCGGTAAATACGGCCGTGTAGAACGGCCGGAATCGGGACGCCTCGTTGACGACAGCAGGTACCAGACTCGTTATGGGGATATATGGATGTATGATACGGCCGAAAAATTCACAACCTTCGCCCATGAGAACGGTTACGATCCTGCAGCTTTAGCCGTTGCCTGGGTTGGCGCTCATCCGGCGGTTACTGCACCGATCATCGGCGCGCGAAATCTGGAGCAACTCGAAGGATCGCTTAAATCCCTGGAAATTGAGATGACGAATGAACTACGTGCGGCAATCAGCGATCTTTCCGTTGAGCCACCACCAGCTACCGATCGCAGTGAAGAACGATAACGGCCGTGCCTGAAGGTTTATTGCTCATGGTAAGCTGGTAAGCTGAGCTTATTAATTTGTTGGGAACCAAATTCCCCTTGTTGACGTTTTACCTGTTGAAAGGATCAAAAGTTGGTGAAAGCGGAGGCCCGATTTTGCCAATCTAATTTGCAGTGAGAAAGATTGGCAGGCAAAAGCGGAGGCTCGGTTTTGCCAATTTAATTTGTAGTAAGAAAGATTGGAGATTGAAAAAATGAAAAATCATTATTGGAAATGGTTCGTATCGTTTCTGGCTGTCCTCCTGTTCGTAGCTGCTTGCAGCGAGCAACAGCCGGTCACCGAATCCGAGCAGGTATCGGCAACGCAGGAGTCGGCGGATATGACAGTCCCTGCCGATACAGCAGTCCCGGCGGATACAGCAGTTCCGGCGGATACAGCAGTTCCGGCGGAAGAACCTTATCCAGCTGCACCCGCTCAATTGGTTGAACCGGCCGGCGAGGCGGAAGCAGCATACCCGGCGGAAACAGCTGCTCCGGTGGATGAAACACCGGAAATTAGCCAGCCGATTTATCGTTGGGGTGAAGTCGCCGACCGCTTGTGGGTGTTGGTTGCCTATGGAGATACGCTCAACCCCACTGTTCTTGAAGAAGGACTTTTAATGACGGCTACATTTAGCAGCACAGACGGCCGCATGTTCGGTGAGGGTGGTTGTAACAGCTACTCTACCAGCTACGAGTCCACGGATGAAGGCGGATTGACCATTAATGGGCCGATCGCGGCGACCATGATGGCCTGTCTGGAAGGGATGGAAGCGGAACAGGCTTATTTCGGTGCCCTGGAAACAGTCAGCACCTGGAATATCAATGAAAAAGGAAACCTGGAACTTACCTATTCCAGCGGCCAGCCTTATGAAGAAAAACTGATCTTCGCCCCTGGCCAGACGCCGCTGACAGGGACAACCTGGCAGCTGATTGACTTTGGTAATCCCGATGATCTGACACCCTTGGAGGACGGAACCACAATTACGGCCGTCTTCCTGCCGGATACGGATACCACGGGTACGATCAGCGGAAACGCCACTTGCAATAACTATAACGGGGGCTACGAACTTGATGATAACAACATCACCTTTGGGCCCATTGCCGGGACGATGATGTTGTGCCCCATTGGCGCCGATCAGGAAGCGGCTTACCTGGCAGCTCTAGAGTCAGCGCAAACATTCGAGATCATTGGCCCCAACTTGCAAATTACTTACGACGGCGGGGTGTTGAATTTCAGTTCCCTGAACCTGCCGCTGGAGAATGTGCTCTGGCAGGCGGTCGTCATCGGGGGTGAGGTAGTTCCTGAAGAAGTAAACATCAGTGCTTTGTTTGTCCCCGGTGAGGAAGCGGACAGCGGTACCGTGGGCGGTAACGCGGGCTGCAATAATTACAACGGTGACTACGTAACGAGCAGCGATCTAAGCACGGATCCGCCGGTTTATTCGATAAGTATCAGCGCCAATATGGCCATGACCTTGATGGCCTGTCCTGACGAAACGTTGGCGCAGTTGGAACAGACTTATTTGTCCATGTTAGGAACGGCCGAAAGCTATGAAATCCTGGGTGAGCAGATGATCTTGCACACGGTGAAAGGCGATATCCAGTTTGCCGCCAATCGCGCTCCGCTGCTGGGCACGTTTTGGACCCTGATTTCCATGGGCGATCTTGACAATCCCCTGCCTCCGTTTGAAGGCAGTAACTTTACCGCGGCATTCCATCGACTACCCACGCTGCCTACGGGCACGCTCAGCGGCGAGACAGGCTGTAACGATTACAACGCGACTTTTGCCGCCGATCTGACGTCGATGAAGATCAATTTGCCGCAGAAAACCAATTATGATGACTGTCCCTGGGACGCCGGCAATTTCGAGGTGGAGCAGCAGTTCTTCCTGGGTTTGAATGCGGTTACCAGCTATCGCATCATTGGCAACAACTTGCAGCTTTTCTCCGGCGAGGGGGACTTGCAGCAGGTGATGAACTTCGTCGCCGCCCAGCCTGAAGTTGAAGGACCGGCGCTGGACCTGACGCCGCTGGCGGGCACGTTCTGGTACCTGTCGGCGATGGGCGACACGCCGATCCTGGCCGGCACAGAGATTACAGCGGGATTTGCCATCAACGAAGATGGTGTAACGGGCGAAATCAGCGGTTCCGGTGGTTGTAACGCCTATAACGCGCCCATCGGTAGAAATTTCGCCATCGGACCTATCGCCACAACACAGAAGGCATGCCAGAAGCCGGTCATGGATCAAGAGGCGAATTACCTTGGCTGGTTGAGCATGGCTTATAGCTATGACCGCGCGGGTGATCAACTGCTTATCTCTACCGGTAACGGGGTCTTGACATTTAACAGCACACCGATCCTGAACCAGGTGCGGGAACTGCAAAATACAACCTGGTACCTGATCTCTTATGAGTCCTTTAACGCGATTCCCGGCAGCAACCCCACCGCTTTCTTCGCCGCGGACGGCCGGACGGTGAACGGTAATACGGGTTGTAACGAGTACAGCGGCGCCTATAGGGCGGAACAGGGAAATAAGCTGGCGATCAGCGGCTTCAGCTCGACGCTATCAGCCTGCAGCACGGATGCGCTGGCAAGGCAGGAAGAGATTTTCTTGCGCCTGATGCCCGCGGCTGTGCGCTATATCGTCAGCGGAACACAGCTGCAGATCATTACCGTGGACGGGGGAACGATTAACTTCACCTCTATCCCGCCACAAGCCCCAATCGGTCCGACAGCCAGGATTATCAGCGGCGATTTTGCCGACACGGGCCAGCAAATGATCTTTGACGGCTCGCAGTCAAAGGCCGGATCGCTGCCCATTGTACGCTTTGTCTGGGATATGGGTGATGGGACAACGCTCAATGGCCCCAATGTGCGCTTTACCTACCACGATCCGGGTAATTTCACTGTCTCGCTGACGGTCGTTGACCAGGCCGGACAGTCGAATACGACATCTAAGACGGTGCAGATCAATCCGGTGGTCCAGGTTATCCCGCCGACGGCCGTTATTCGAGGGCCGGGCCAGGCTTTCGTAGGTGACAGCGTTACTTTCAACGCCACCGGCTCAACCGCGGGTACGTCACCGATCGTTAGTTACCAGTGGCAGTCAGGCGACGGCAATAACACGGGTCTGGTTTCCGACAGCAGCTTCACGACTGTCTACTCGCAGCCGGGCACGTATTACGTGACCGTAACCGTGGCTGACAGTGCCGGCCTGAGCGACAGTGCCAGCATGGCGATTACGATTGATGCCGGCCTCTCGGGCACCCACTGGCTGCTTAGCAGCAGCCTTCCCGGGACATCGATTTCCCTGGAATTCGGTAACGGGACGCTGTCCGGTTTCGCCGGCTGTAATACCTACAATGCCACCTTTAGCAGTACGATGATGGCGGGTAATTCAAATAACATATCCGT
>Ga0316576_10002034_pt1 | contig 11339 bp, 10 predicted proteins | sample S0NA_FD_203075 | JGI IMG/M metagenome (GOLD analysis project Ga0316576, IMG submission 203075) | Rhizosphere microbial communities from salt marsh grasses in Alabama, United States - S0-2_050615r3r5 | ecosystem: Host-associated > Plants > Roots > Rhizosphere | place: USA: Alabama | collected... | reverse complement strand
AGGGATCCCGGTAGCTCCGGCTGAGGCTCCCGGCCAGGTGCTCTGCCGGTGCGGCTGCGGTCGGCCACCCGGCCGCCGCCGCCTCGAACCCCCTGCGGCAACCCCGTCGCCAGAGCCGCCGCCGCCACGGGGCGCTTTACTCAGTGCCCGTAGGCTGTCTCGGCGTCCAGGACCTCGAGGGTGTGGGCGTAGAGCTCGTCGGCCTGCTCGTGGCTGTTGGCGATGGCGGTCACCCCCAGCTTGCCGAACTCCGAGAGCGCGCCGATGAGATGGAAGAGCACCCCCGACTCGGTGCCGTGGCTGTAGTGAAGCTTGTTCATGGTGAGGATCTCGACGAGGTCCTCGGGGAGCAGCCCCCGGTACCGCTCGGAGAAGAGGTTGTCGGTCGCCTTGTAGAACTTGGCCTGCCCGCTGGGGGAGCGGTAGAGCCCGCACTCGGGGTCGAGCGATCCCCCGGTGAGGAACTGGAGCGCGAGGTAGGGGTGGGTGGTGCCGCCCATGCGGAGGTTGATCTCGAGGGCGGTGAGCTTCCACTCTTCGGAAGGATCCCGGCGGTGGACCAGGAAGTCGACCCCGTATCGGCTGACCACCCCGCGGCGGGCCAGCTCCTGGCCGACCTTCCGGCCCGCTTCCTGGATCCGGACCCGGTAGTCGTCCCGGGCCGGGAAGCGACAGCCGAGGAAGACCTGCTCTCTCGGTCCCCCGAGGATCTGGTCGTGGGTGGACACCGCCAGGACGTCGCCCCGGGGGCTGATGCGGTACTGGGCGCTCGGCGAGTGCTTCTCCGGGGCGTCGATGAACTCCTCGGCCACGCCGCCCATCCGGGAGTACTTCTCGAAGTACGCCTCCGTGGTCTCGGTGGGCACCGAGAACTCGAGGCGGGTCAGGGCGTCGCGGAGCGCCCCCTTCGAGCGTGAGACGGGAAGGGACACGATTGCGTTCCCCTCGCCCGAGAAGCTGTCGTTCAGCTTGAGCACCGCCCGCTGCAGATCCGGTCGTCTCCCCCGGAGCTCCTGCAGCGCCTCTCCGGCATCGGTGGCGTCGCGGAGGTCCTCGAGCCCGTCGGGGACCTCCACCCCCGCTTCGCGCATGGCCTTTCGGGACCCCGACTTCGTGCCGAGCCCGGCGAGGCGCGGGTCACATCCGTTGAGCGGGATGCCGAGGAGCACGGCCAGCTTCCGCTCGAGGGGAGTGGAGTTGAAGACCGTCAGGTACGCCCGCGAGGGATCCATGATCCCGGCGCGGATCCTCTCGATGAGGCGCGGACGCTGGAGGATCTTCTCGGTGAGCGACCGGGGCGACGCGTCGTCGGCGCACAGCAGCGTGAGCCGCGAGCGGGCGTGGCTGGCCGGGATCCCGGCCAGGAACTGCAGGTAGTACTCGAGGATGATGGGGTGGATGGGCTGGGAGGTGACGAAGACCATCCGCGCCCTCGGGTTGCGGAGGCGAATGAGGAGGAAGAGGAGCCGCTCCTCGTAGAAGCTGGCCCCGGCGATCTTGGTGAGCTCGCTCTGGTCGAGGGTCAGGGACGGCACCACCACCGAGGTGTGTGGCACCTCGTTGGCCATGGTCAACGCATCCCAGACCTCGGCCAGGCGCGGCTTGAGGGCCTCGAACTCGGTGATCTCCCGCTCCGGCGTGAGGTCCTTCAGAAAGGGAGGCTTCGGGATCATTCCCGGTCCCGGGCTGGCTAGAAGGCCTCGGCGGTCCGCTCCACTTCCACGGACTCGCCGGCCACGGCCTGGAGCACGCGGCCCTCGTGGAGCCCCGTCCAGCGGCCGTGCGATTCCACGCGGCCCCTGATCTGGCGGAAGAGGTGGAACCGCAACGGCCCCAGGAGAGTGAAGTCCGAGGTCAGGTGCAACCCCCGGTCCACGTCCTCATCCGGCAGCGACCCGGTGAGGATCTCGAGGCGCTCCGTGTACCACTCTTCGCTCACCTCCCCGCGGTCCCGCTTCTGACCGAGGATCATCACCTGCCGGAAACGGTCCACGATCTCCGGGTGGTGGTTGACGGCGAAGACGCGGGGGAAGACGCCGCCCCGGTCCCGGGCGAACTCCAGCATCGTCACCGCGTCTCCCCGCGGTCCACCCACTCTCAGCGTCTCCCAGCCGATGGGGTCGACTCCGGCCGGGAACCCCGTCGACGGCGGCACCAGATCGAAGAGGCGGTTCTCCACGACACGAAAGCGCTTCTCCTCCCCGAGCCGGGCCGCGAAGTGCCGGAACCAGGGGTGCTCCCGGGCGGAATCGGAGAGGACGTTCTCGAGAACGCCGGTGCACTTTCCCTTCTCCGGGCCCCGCAGGCCCGGCTGGGCCGCCCCCGACCAGCGGCACAGGACGCCGAACGTGTGGCACACGCCGAGGAGGGCCGCACCCTCATCCGCCTGGACGGCATCGAAGAGCCGGAAGGCGGGTGCTTCCCACGCCGGATCCTCACGGATGCCCTGAGACTCGGGAGCGACACCGTCGTTGCGTCGCGGGTCGATGTGCCCGGGGCCCCCGGTCCCGAGATAGAGCGCGAAGCGCGGCCCCGGCGGCTCCGGCAGCATCCCGCTGCGGCGCACGTCGTAGGAGAGGACCCGCACCCGCAGGTCCGCTGCCTCGAGTGCCTCGATCGCCTCGCACGCTGCGTCCATCACCGTGTGGACCAGCGAGTCGTGCCCCAGGTTGGGCCAGCCGTGGTTCAGGTCGAGGATCGCGACATCGACGGCGAGGGGATCCGCCGGGGGGATGTCCTCCGGTCTCTCCACCCGGACGTACTCGAAGATCCCGCAGGGCGGGCTCGCGGGGCAGTCGGTCACGCAGAACTGCTTGCCGTACTGCTGCTTGAAGCTGCAGGAAAAGGGCATCGGCTTCCAGTCTACCGGCGCCCCCCCCGGCCCGTCCACCGGCCCCTCGGGGTGTCAGCGCACGTGAGAATGTCCCACCGCTGCAAATCAGAAGTGGCCCTTGCTGTTGACGACGATTCGGTCGCCGTACTCGTCCACGGGCACGGGGGAACGACCGGCGGAGGCGCGAAAGCGGGTAACGACGTCCCGACCGTAGTCCACCTCGGCCATGAGGGTATTGTGGGTCCGGCACGTGAGGGTCACGTTGGAGAGGCCGTGATCGCCCCCGCGGGCGAAGGGCTTCTTGTGGTGGAACTCGAGGTCGTGCCGCTTCGCGCAGCGGTGGGACATCCCCGACGTCCGCTTCAGGACCTCGTCCGCGTTCTGGCGGGTCAGGTGCGGGGCCAGGCGGGCGATCCCGCTCAGGTGGAGGCGTCCGTCGCAGAGCATGGGCAGAAGGTCCGGGAGCTGGCGGGCCGCCCGGGCCACGGTGATGCGCAGATAGGCCTCGTTCTCCCGGAGGCCGAGGACCCGGCGGCAGTACTCGAACATGGACGAGCAGGCTTCCTGGGCGTAGAGGCGTCTCAACTCCACCTCGCCGATGTGGGCCACGACGTCGGCCTCGACGCCTCGGGACTGCTTCACGAGGTCGGACAGCCGGCGGAGAAGATCTTCATCACGGACGTTCCTCAAGCTCTGCATGGCGCTCCCTGGGAGAGAGAGGCCCGCGAGACCGGCCGGCAGGGGATGCGGCAGTGTTGCGGCATCCGGGCGACGTGCGACCCGAGGACAGTGTACGTTCGCCGGGTGCCACAGGAGTTCCGGTTCTTAACGGAAGAAGACGTTACGGGGGGGGCGGCCCCTCTCAATCCGCCCCGCCGATTCGTGGCGCCGCGGGACCTGGGAGGGCTTAAGATGGAAGCCCTCTGCCATCGGCCTTGAGCGGTCCGGCCGGCTCGCCCTCAACCCGCCGGCTGTCCCCAGGAGGAACGACATGAGCCTCGAGCTGAAGCTGGTCACGGTCGAGAATCCGGACGAAGCCAACCTGATCCTCGGCCACTCGCACTTCATCAAGACCGTCGAGGATCTCTACGAGGCGGTGGTGGCCTCGGTGCCCGGGGTCGAGTTCGGCCTCGCCTTCTGCGAAGCCTCCCAGGAGCGGCTGGTGCGCGTCGAGGGGACCCACGACGGAATGAAGAAGAGGGCGACAGAGGCGGCCCAGGCCATCGGCGCCGGCCACACCTTCGTGATCTTCCTGAACAATGCCTTCCCCATCAACGTGCTGAATGCGGTCAAGGCCTGCCCCGAGGTCTGCCGGATCTACTGCGCTACCGCCAACCCCCTCCAGGTCGTGGTGGCCGAGACCGAGCAGGGCCGCGGAATCCTCGGCGTGATCGACGGGCTTTCGCCCCTCGGCGTCGAGGGCGATGCCGACGTTGCCCACCGGCAGGAGCTTCTCCAGAAGTTCGGCTACAAGCGCTAGCAAGGAGGGACCACATGGGCCTCGCGCTCACCTCACCGGCCTTCGCTCCGGGCGGGGAGATCCCCACCCTCTTCACCTGCGAAGGCAGTGACGTCTCGCCTCCCCTGGTTTGGACGGGGGTGCCGGACGGCACGAAGGGCCTCGTGCTGATCGTGGACGATCCCGACGCGCCCGACCCCGCGGCCCCCAAGATGACCTGGGTCCACTGGGTGCTCTACGGCATACCCCCCGACGCCCGTTCCCTGCCCGAGGGGGTGGCTTCGGGGGCCCTCCCCGCGGGCACGCGGGAGGGACTCAACGACTGGAAGCGCACCGGCTACGGGGGGCCCTGCCCGCCCATCGGGCGGCACCGGTACTTCCACAAGCTCTACGCCCTCGACACGGAGCTCCCCGACCTGGGCGCGCCCACGAAGGCCGCCGTCGAGGCGGCCATCAAGGGTCACGTCCTCGCCGAGGCGGAGCTCATGGGGACGTACGAGAAGAAGAGCCCGTAGCGGTCTCGCCGGGTCCGGTGACGGCGCTCACTGGCCCGATCGCGGGTCGTGCGGGGACAATGAAGGGGGAGGTGTCCATGCGTGTGGTCACCGGTGTGTTGATCGCGGTGTTCGCCCTCGGGGCGGTGGGCGGGGTCCAGGCCGACAAGCCGAAGAAGAAGGACACGCCGCCGGGTCTGGCCAAGAAGGGCGGGGTGCCCCCCGGCCTCGCCAAGAAGGGCGGCCTTCCCCCGGGGTTGGCCAAGAAGTACGGGGTGGTCCCCGAGCGGCCCTACATCGCCCTGCACCCCGAATACGACGACCGGGCGTGGTTCCTCATCGATGGTCGCTGGGTCCTCAAGGGTGATTTCGACAAGGCCCTCCGAACCGAGGTCAAGGAGATCCGCACCCGGGCCCCGGCGCCCCCGCCGGTCCCCCTCCCCCTGGTCGACGTCGACCTCCGAGTGGTTCTCTTCGAGTAGCGCCCTTCGCCGGCTCTCTCAGCGCCGGCGGACGGTGTCGGGGTAGGCCGGCAGGGTGGCGAGGCGCGGGTCCTCGACGGGTCCCCCGACGGTGAAGTGGTAGAGATCCCGGAAGGCGCTTCCCTCGAGCCCCAGGAGCTCGTGCACAACGTCGTCGAGGTAGCATCCGATCCCCGTTCCCCGGAGACCGGCCGCCTCGGCCTCGAGGTACAGGACCTGCCCCAGGACGCCGCACTCCCAGAAGAGACGGCGGTACCACCACGGTCCCTCGTCGAGGCTCGTCTCGAAGAGTGACAGCATGCCGAGGCTGAACGCGGACTCGGAGGCGATGCCCTGCTGGCAGCTGACGAACCGCGCCACGGACCGGGCGTCGCCCTCTTCGAGGAGGAACAGCCGAAGACGCGAAGGGACGCCCTGAGGGGACTCCCAGGCGAAGGACGGCCGGGTGGCCGCCCTCAGGGCGTCGTGGGCGCGGCCGTCCCGCTCGAGCAGGTAGAGGCCGGGAGGGAGTCCGTCGACCCGATGGACGAAGAGCACCGGGTGGATTCGCGGGCGCCAGGGCAGGACGTCCCACGGGGGAGCGTCGAGGCGGGGACGAAGGGCGTCCAGGATCTCGAAGAACCTGTCGGCGGCGAGGGGGGTGCGCCCATCCATGGCCACCGCGCTGCGGCGCTGGCGGATCAGGGCCACCGCCCTCGGCGTCGCGCGGTCCGGGTCGGTCACCGCTGCCAAGGACACGATCGCCACGGCGGAATCGTGTCCTTGGCCAAGGCATCCGGCCGCAGGCCGGTTCGGTCCCGGGGAGGGCGGGGCCTCCCCGAACGTCGCGTCGCCGGTCGGATCGGAGCGTGGCTTGCGGGTCGCGGCGGCCACGGTGTCGATCTCCGACCACTCCACGTGGGCCGAGCTCAAGGCGTTGGGCTGCCCGGACCACGTCCCCCGCCGGGCCAGGGCCAGGAGGTCTACGATCTCGTTCTCCGCTCGTGAGATGGCCCCGGCGCGAGCGGCCGGAGGCGCGACCACGACCAGAGCGTCCGGATGCTCGCGGTCGGGGGTCGCCAGTGCCTCGTCCCGGTCGAGCCCCAGGAGAGCGGCCACGTCGTCGTCTCCGGGGCTCTCGAGGAGCCGGGCCGACCAGCCGAGGACGGCGGCGGCGTAGCGGAGGGTGGCCAGGGCGTGGCCCGCGTCGTGCTGGCAGTACCGGAAGGCCCGCTCTCCGTACTTCCAGGCCTCGCGCCAGTGAATCGAGGCCAGTCCCACCAGGAAGCCCTGGTGGGACAGAATCTCACCGAGGCGGCTCCGGTCCGCCGGCTCGGGCGTCCAACGGCGCTCGAGCACATGATCCCGGCTCAGATAGTGGTAGAGGCCGGCCTCGAGACCCGGCCCGCCCGCCACGAGGACGTACCCCTCCGTCGGGTGGAGATTGCCGCTGGAGGGGTTGGCCCGGAGCGACCACCGCGACGCCCCGTGCTGCTTCCAGGCGGTGAGGCCGAGGGCCAGCTCGAGGAAGGCCCCCAGCGAGCCCCGCTCGAAGGGTCGGGGCGCGAGGGTCCCCGCTTGGTGGAGGTCGTCCCAGCTCGCGGTGAGATCGTCCCCGGCCAGGGGCAGCTCGACGGTGGGGGCGCCAGCCCAGCTGCGGAACGGGTCGGGCTGGTTGGCCCAGTCCAACCCACCGGGTCCCGGCGCGAAGCGCTCGGGCCGATGGGTGCTGCGCCCGTGATAGCGAAGAACGACGTCGCCTGGGCTCCGGGTCGACATCCCCTGGTCAGCCGGCGTAGCGAGTGCGGAGCTGCCGTCGCACGATCTTGTTCGACGCGGTGCGGGGGAGGGCCTCCACGACCTCGACGTCGTGGACCCTGAAGAGGGGATTCAGAGTCGCCGCAATCGCCTTCTGCAGCTCGTCGCGGAGAGCGGCCCGATCGACGGCGTGCTCCGCCACCACGAAGACGACCAGCCTCTCGGCCCCGCCCCCGGGGGCGGGCACTCCGACCGCGGCGCTCTCGTAGACCGCCGGGTGATCGTTCACCACGCGCTCGAGCTCGACCGAGCTGACCTTGATGCCCCCGAGGTTCATCGTGTCGTCAGCCCGCCCCAGCGCCCGGTAGCAGCCTCCGGGGAGGCGCGCCATCTGGTCACCGTGCCGCCGCAGAATCTCGCCCCCGGGTCCGCTCGGGCAGCCCTGGTAGTACGTCGCGTGGTGGTCGGCGTTGAGCAGGGACTGGGACAGACCGAGGGCCGGGGGCACGAGGTAGAGCTCGCCCTCCCCCTCTCCGGAGATCACCCGCCCCTCTTCGTCGAGGAGGGCGACGTCGATTCCGAGGGCCGGTGTGGTGAAGGCGGCGGGGGAGGACGGCTGCACGACGGTGCCGGTGATGTGACCGCCCCCGATCTCGGTGCCGCCCAGGTACTCGACGACGGGCGCCCGGTAGTCGGCGAGGCTCATCAGCCAGAGGTAGTCCTCCGGGTTCGAGGCCTCCCCCGTCGAGCTGAACACGCGGACCCCCTCCCACGCGCCGGGCCCCACGGCCTCGTTCGCCCGCCAGCTGCGGACCAGCGACGGCACGACCCCCAGCATGCTCACCTTCGCTTCGCGCACGAAACGGGCGAACCGGTCTCCGGCGGGCGCGCCCTCGTAGAGGGCCATGGTGGCGTCGTTCAGCAGGCTCGCGTAGATCAGCCAGGGGCCCATCATCCAGCCGATGTTGGTGGGCCAGCAGACGACGTCCTCGGGGTGGACGTCGTGGTGGAAGTGAGCGTCCATGCCGCACTTGAGCGGGGTGAGGGCGGTCCAGGGGATGGCCTTGGGCGTGCCCGTCGTCCCCGAGGAGAACAAGACGTTGGTCACGTGATCGGGGGACGCCACGAAGCCTTCCCCCGACTCCCGGGAAGAGAGAAGGTCCTCCCAGGCGACGTCGCCCGCTTCGAGCCCGTCCGGACCGACGACGATGGCGTGGGCCGCGCCCCCCAGGCCGTCGAGGGCGGCACGGACCCTCGGATAGAGCGTGATCTCCCGTCCCCCCCGGCGGTAGGCGTGGACCGTGACGACGGCCCGGGCTTTTCCGATCTCCATGCGCTTCGCCAGCTCGGCCGCGGAGAAGCTGTCGGCGACCGACACCACGCGGCACCCGGCGCGCACCGTGCCCAGGTAGGCGGCCACGCACTCCGGGGTCATGGGCATGTAGAGCGCGACGCCGTCGCCCGGCGACAAGCCGGACTGCCGCAATCCCCGGGCAAAGCGGTCCACCAGGGCCTCGAGCTGTCCGTAGGTCCAGGCCTCGGGCTCACCCGCGTCCTCCCGGGTGAAGAGGATGGCCTTCCTGTCCGGGGGCGCGGTGAAGCAGCTCCGGGTGATGTCGAGGCGGGCTCCAGGAAGCCAGCGAGGCTTCTCAACGCCATCCTCGAGATCGAGGATGACGTCGGGCGGCTCCTCGAAGACGATCCCGAGGCGGGGGAGCACCTTCCGCCAGAGCTCGTCTCGGTTCGCGACCGACCACCGGTGGAGAGCCGGGTAGTCCTCGACCCCGACCTCTCGCATGAGCGAGGTGAGGTGGGCGCCGTCGCGCGTGGCCGCGTCGGGCCACCAGGCGGGCGGCGCACCTTCGGCCGCGAGTCGGCCGTAGGCCGACAGGAACGCCTCCCAGTGCCGGGGGAAGGGTGGTCGGTCCCCCCCCCGGACCGCTTCGACGAACCGACGCCAGGCGTCTTCGGCCACGGCTAGACAGGCTCGAAGATGGCGGTGAAGTGCCGCAGCACGGATGGGGCCTTCGCGATGCGGTAGCCGCGGAGGCGGTCCTTCATCCCGGCCACCGCGATGACCGCCTCGGCCACGTAGTCGATGTGCGACTGGGTGTAGACGCGTCGCGGGATGGCGAGGCGGACCAGGTCCATGGGCGGGATCCGCTCGGTCCCGTCCGGCTGGAGGCCGAACATCACGGTGCCGATCTCCACGCCGCGGATGCCGGCCTCGAGGTAGAGGGCGCCGGCCAGGGAGATGCCGGGGTACTGGCGCGGCGGGATGTGAGACAGGAGCGCGCGGGCGTCCAGGTACACCGCGTGCCCTCCGGCCGGCTGCAGCACCGGCACCCCCGCGCCCACCAGCCGCTCGTGGAGGTACTCGGTCGACCGGATGCGGTAGCGGAGGTAGGACTCCTCCAGGACCTCCTCCAGGCCGCGCGCCACCGCCTCGAGGTCGTAGCCGGCGAGGCCACCGTAGGTGGGAAACCCCTCGGTGAGGATCAGCAGGTTCCGGCAGCGGTCCGCCCACGCGTCGTCGTTGAGGGCCAGGAAGCCCCCGATGTTGGCGAGCCCGTCCTTCTTCGCCGACATGGTGCAGCCGTCGGCCAGGGAGAACATCTCGCGGGCGATCTCCCGGGGTGTCCGGTGGCCCTGGCCCTCCTCGCGCTTCTTGATGAAGTACGCGTTCTCGGCGAAGCGGCACGCGTCGAGGAAGAACGGTTTGGCGAAGCGGTCGCACAGCCGCCGCACTCCGCGCAGGTTCTCGAGGGAGACCGGCTGACCACCCCCGGCGTTGTTGGTGACCGTCACCATCACCAGCGGGATGCGATCTCCCTCCGTCTCGAGCGCGCGCCCCAGCGCGGCGAGGTCGATGTTTCCCTTGAAGGGATGGACCTGCGAGGGGACTCGTCCCTCGGGGATCACGAGGTCGCGTGCCTCCGCCTTCTCGGTCTCGACGTTGGCCCGCGTGGTGTCGAAGTGGTTGTTGTTCGGCACGATCTGGCCCGCCTCGAGGACACTGTGAAAGAGGATCCTCTCCGCCGCCCGCCCCTGGTGGGTGGGGATGACGTGCCGGTACCCGGTGAGGTCGCTCACCACGTCCCGGAAGCGAAAGTAGGAGCGGCTGCCGGCGTAGGACTCGTCGCCCTGCATGAGGGCGCCCCACTGCGCCGCCGACATCGCCCCGGTACCGGAGTCGGTGAGGAGGTCGATGAGCACGTCCTCGGCGCGCAGGCGAAAGACGTTGTAGCCGGCCTCCCGGAGCGCCGCCTCGCGCTCCTCGCGCCGCGTGAACTTGATCGCCTCCACCGACTTGATGCGGAAGGGCTCGATGATCGTGTTGAAGTGCTCCACCGCGGTACTCGCTCCCCGGGGGCGCTCGAGCGCTCCCCTCTTCAGGCCTGCTCGTCGAGATCCCGCGCCATCATCGCGATGATGTCGGAGCGGCTGACGATCCCCACGAGACGGTCGTCCTCGACGACCGGAAGCGGGTTCACCCGCTGCTTCACCATGATCTCGGCCAGCGACTCGAGCTCCTCGTCGGGTCCGATGCTCACCACCTTCTCCGTCATCACGTCCCGGGCCAGGGTGCCCAGCATGTGCCGCATCCGCTCCTGATAGTGGGCGGGCGTCTCGAGAGGGATCCGGGCGTCGAGAAGGGCGAAGAACGCCGGCGGCTCGAGACGGGTGTTGCGGACGATCAGGTCGAGCTCGGTGATGATCCCGACCAGGCGGTCGTTCTCCACCACCGGGATGCCGCTGATGTCCCGGTCGGCCATGAGCCGAGCCACCAGGTTCACCGAGGTGTCGGGGTGAGCGACGACGACCTCGGCCGTCATGATGTCCCGCACCTTCATGGGCGCACCTCCGATGCGAGTATATCCTCAGGCTCCCGGTGGTCCCGGGTCTCGTCCGCGCCGCGCCAGACCCAGGACCACGGCACCCACCGCGACCACTCCGGCCGCGACCAGGGCCTCGCGAGCGGTGGCGCCAAACCCGGCCAGGACGAGGGCCACAGCGAGGGTCAGGGGGGCGGGCCAGGCATCCCGCGGCCGCAGTCCCCGCTCCCCACGGAAGGCGAGGGCGAGGAGGGCGGCGGCAGTGACCCCGAACTGCCCGAGCACGGCCAGGCTGGAGAGAGCGAAGAGCTCCCCCAGCTCGCCGAAGCTGACGAAGAGGGCCACGAGCACCCAGGTCACGGCCAGGGCGCGCCGGGGCACGCCGTCGGCGGCGATCCGGTCGAGCCCCCAGAGGCCGCCCTCGCCGGCGGCGGTGGACGAGAGGTAGCGGGGGGTGGTGACCATCATCCCCAGGGCGATGGCGACGGCAGAGAGGCT
>Ga0316576_10002033_pt1 | contig 11343 bp, 9 predicted proteins | sample S0NA_FD_203075 | JGI IMG/M metagenome (GOLD analysis project Ga0316576, IMG submission 203075) | Rhizosphere microbial communities from salt marsh grasses in Alabama, United States - S0-2_050615r3r5 | ecosystem: Host-associated > Plants > Roots > Rhizosphere | place: USA: Alabama | collected... | reverse complement strand
GCTGGATCCCCAGACCTATGAAGTGACGCGGATTGCCCAGGTCGATCGCTCGGCAATCCCCGCCGGACAGACGGATTTCGCGCCCGCTGACCTCGGCAACTGGGAGAGTTCCGGTGTCATCGATGTGACCGAAGAGTTCGATGCCGAGGGCACGCTGCTGTTCTTCAACGTCCAGGCCCACAGCCTGAACGGCGGGGCGATTGCGGCTGAAGGCCTGGTGCAGGGCGGTCAGTATCTCTTCCTTGGCAGCGACGAGGCTGGCATCAATCCCGGTAAGGGACGCCGCAAGTGATGACCCACGAGGTCGACACCCGTCGACCCTGACAAAAATCGGGGCAGTCCCTGCGGGAGCTGCCCCCATTTCTCTCCCCACCACGACCCCCGGTTGAAGTACCGTCGTCCGCCGGGCCGCTACACCCCCACAGCCTTAATAGCGGAGATTGCCCGCATTTCACTGACTCCGGTTGCGCGGTCTGCAAGTCGTCAGGCACCGATACATGCCGGTCGGCATTTGGCGCTATACTGGCGCCAAAAATACGACCGGTGCCCTCACGCCCTATGACTTCACTCCTGTCGAATCAGCACCTGGCCGTGGCTCTGGTGGTGTTCCTGGTCGCAGCGGCGCTGATCGGCGTGTTCGGTGTCAGGATGACCTACCTGGCACGTGGCCCGGGCGCTGGCGACCCGGCTGGGGGAGGCCGTTATCGGCGCCGTGCTCATCGGAGCGACCACCTCCCTGCCGGAACTGGTGGTGGCCGTTACCGCCATTCGTGCCGGCACGTTGATCCCGGCGGTGGGGGACATTGTCGGTGGCAACGCCTTTGATCCCCTGTTCGATGCGAACTTCGACATCTTTTACCGCGATGGCTCAATTTACGCTGCGATCGCCGATACAGAGCGCGTCTGGCTCGGCAGTGCCATGCTGATGAACAGCGTTTTGCTGATGGGGCTGATGTACAGGGAGCGCAGGGGTCTCGCCAATATCGCGATGGAGAGCACCATGATCCTGGTGATCTACATCGTCACTGTCGGCTATCTCGCTACCGGGGCCGGCTGATGCAGGAACTCTCGATCATCATGGCCGGCCTGACGGCCATCATCCTCTTCATTTTCGGCCTGCAGAATTTTTCTGCCGAGATCGAACAGATCGCCGGAGACCGGTTTCGTCGCTTCCTGGCCCGGGCCACCAGGGTGCCCGTCATCGGGGTGCTGATCGGCGCCCTGGTCACCGCGGTGATCCAGTCCAGCTCCGCCACCTCGGTGATAGCGATAAGCCTGGTCAACGCAGGAGTACTCTCCTTCAGGAACAGCGTCGGCATCATTTTCGGCTCTAATATCGGCACTACCGTCACGGCCCAGCTCGTCGCCTTCAAACTCACCGCGTTCGCCCCGCTGTTGATCATTATCGGCTTTGCGATGACCCTGCTGCGCTCGCGCATATCCCTGTTCGGCAAGTCGATCTTCTATTTCGGGTTCGTTTTCTTCAGCCTTAACCTGATCTCCTCCGCGCTGCAGCCATTGCAGGAGGAACCGGCACTGATCAACTACCTGATGCAGCCACAGAACCCCCTGCTGGGAATCGTGGCCGGCTGTCTCTTCACCGCGGTAGTACAGTCCAGTTCCGTCACCACCGGCCTTGCCATCGTTTTTACCCAGCAGGGTCTGCTGGGACTGGAAAATGCCGTGCCTTTGATCATGGGCGCGAATATCGGCACCACCGCCACCGCCCTGATCGCCATGTTCAACATGGACCTGGCAGCGAAGAAGACGGCGTTCAGCCATTTCCTGTTCAACGTCGGCGGCGTTGTACTGTTTTTCCCCGTATTCCTGCTCTTCGGTGATCGGCTCAACGGCATTGATACCAATCCCGCCGTTGCCCTCGCCATTCTGCACCTGGTCTTCAACCTCGGGACCAGCCTGATCTTCATTGTGCTGATCAACCCCTTCACGCGGCTGGTCGACACCCTGCTGGGAGAGGGCAAGATGGACTTCCAGCGGCTGGAGATACCCTCCTTCCAGCCCGATATGCCTTTCGAGGCCGTGCGCGACGGACTGAACCGGAACCTGGCGGGATTGCTCGCCTTCCTGCAGGAGAATTACAACCTGGTCACCCTGAGCATCGAATCCAATTACCGCAGCGTGTTCGATGCATCCGCCAAGCGGATCGATTACGCGGCATTTATCGAGCGGGAGTATGTTGGCTACTTCTCAAAGGTGGTGGCCTCGGTCAAGGACGAGGATGACTCCAGGGAACTGCTGCGCTGTGTCGCGCGCTATGACTACCTGTTCCAGATCCACGACTCCATCGACGACATCTTCAACACCAAGCGGATGATGAACAAGCACTACATCGAGCTGAAAAGTGACATCATGCTGATGGTCCGTGAACTCTCGAGCCAGACCCTCTCCCTGTTCGACGATATCGGCAAGGCGATGGCCGGTAACCGGGCGCCGGACATCGCCGCCCAGTCGGTGCGCCTGCAGGTGCTGCTCAACGACGCCAACCGGGATTTGCTCACGTTGCTGGCAGATCCTGAGCGGCGGGATGCCGGGGCCCTCTCCAACTTCGTCACCTACTCGAGACGGCTCAAGGACAAGCTGGTCAATTTCGCCGCTCTGGTCACCCCGGTCCCGGAACCTGCGCCCCGCGACTGGCAGCCGGATGAACCACCGGGTGACGCGGCGAATTAGCCGGATCGGACGCTAGTGGACCAGGCTGGAGAGGCCCAGTTCGCGCAGTTTGTCGTTGACCAGCGCGCGGATCGCGTCACTGTCGCCCATCGCCAGCGCCTGCCTCGCCAGGGAACGGGCCTCTTCTGCGCGGATACTCCGGATCAGCCATTTTATCCGCGGCAGTTGCGCGGCGCTCATACTCAGGCTGCGGATGCCCATGCCGATCAGCAGTACCACCGCGGCGGGATCGGAGGACATCTCGCCGCACAGGCTGAGGGGCAGTTCCAGCCCCTCCGCACTGTCGACGATGCGCGCAATCTCGCGCAGCACCGCCGGATGGATGTGGTCGTAGGCGGCAGAGACCCGGGGATTGTTGCGGTCCAGGGCCAGCAGGTACTGGCTCAGGTCGTTGGAGCCGATGGAGATGAAGTCGAGCTGCGACCGCCACAGGGGCAGTTGCGAGATGGCCGCAGGCACCTCCACCATGATGCCGACCGGGGGTTTGACGATATCGATACCTTCCTCGATGAGCTGGCTGCAGGCGTCCGCCAGAATAAGGTGGAAAGTCGATAGCTCGGCGGTGTTTGCCACCATCGGCACGAGTATGCGCAGGTTCCCGATGCCGGCTGCGGCCCGGAGCATGGCGCGCAGCTGTGTCATCAACAGGGAGATGTTATCCAGGCAGAAGCGGATCCCGCGCCAGCCCAGGGCCGGGTTCTCCTCCCGGATCGGGAAGTAGGGGAGGGGCTTGTCGCCGCCGATATCGAGCACGCGCATATGGACTGACTTGCCCCGGTAGGCCTCGAGCACCTGTCGATAAATGTGGCACTGCTCGTCCTCCGAAGGAAAGGTTTCGCTGACCATGAAGGGAATTTCGGTCCGGTACAGGCCCAGCCCCTCGGCCCCGTTAGCGAGCCCGGGGCTGATATCCGCAAGCAGCCCGCTGTTGGCGTAGAGTGAAACCGCCACCCCGTCCGGAGTGAGCGCCGGCTTGTCACGCAGGCCCTGGAGCTGGCCCCGCAGCTGTTTCTCCTCTGCGGCGAGGCGCCGGTATTCGCGCCGCACGGAGGCGTTGGGCTGCAGGATCACCTCCCCGGCGAAACCATCGACGATGAGGGGTTCACCGTTGTAGACCCCCTTCAGCTCCCGTACCCCCACCACCGCGGGGATGCCCAGTGCGTTGGCCAGCACCGCCGTGTGGGAGAGGCTGGACCCCTGGAAGCAGACAATACCTGCCAGCTCGTCCTGCGCCATCTGGGCGATATCGGACACGCTGACCTGGCTGCCCACCAGCACCTTCGGCCCGGGTGGCGGCTTCTCCGCGGTGCTGCCGCGCATCCCTCGCCAGGCCCCGTACAGCTTGTTGCCCAGGTGGTGGATGTCCTCGTGGCGCGCCCGCAGGTAGGGATCCTCCATGGCGAGAAACAGCTCGGCGAAGTGCTGTATTACCTGCTTGAGAGCCGCCGGCAGATGGTGTCCATCGCGGATGGCATTTTCCACCGCGCCGGTCAGCGCCGGGTCGGAAAGGAGCATCTGGTAGGCGTCGAACACGGCAGACACCTCCCTGCCAAGCTCGGCGCCGAGGCTGCGCTGCTCGAGCCTGACATCCTCCTGCACGGCACTTACCAGCTCCCGCCACTCGGACAGGGCTCCCTCGATGTCGTGACAGGGCATGTCGGTGACCGCATACAGGTCAGCATCCTCGCAGAGACAGGCGGCCCCCAGCGCGATGCCCGGGGCGCCCCTGATGCCGGTGAGGGTGCGGGTGGCGGAGGCGTCCAGTTCCTGCCAGTCATCGCCGGTGGCCACCACAAGGGCCAGCTGGGTACCGAGGGTGACCAGAAAGGCCTCCTCCTCCTCGGAGAGCTGGCGGCGCTTGCGGCTCTGGGTCACCAGTACGCCGATTACCCGGCCGGCCCGGACCAGCGGTACGCCGCAGAAACTGCGGAAGCGCTCCTCCCGGGTGCCCGGCACATAGTGAAACGCCGGGTGGGACGCAGCATCGGCGACATTGACAGGATGCCGCGTCCGCGCCACCAGTCCGACCAGGCCGGTACCCGGCGGCAGACGCGCCTTGCCGATCGCCGCCTCGCCAAGCCCGTGGCTCGCGACCAGCACCATCTCGTCGCTGGCATTGGCCAGGTACAGGTTGCAGGCGTCGATGTCCATGGCGCCGCGGATGGAATCGACGATCACCCTGACCTGGGCGACCGGCGACTCCGCCTCGGCGGCGGCCTGGACGATACGGGTAAGCTTGAGGATAACGGACACTAGGGCCTGCTCACACTGTCTGGGTCAGCACTGCTGCGCTGGTCAGAAACTGTTAGAGACGATCGCCGTATTCGGTTAATCTGCGCCATGGAGCGGTCCTTGCCGTTTGGCGGGATTATAGCTTGGCCGGCAGGAATCCCACCATTGGTAACGGGGCCCGGTGAAACGAATAAGAACAGGACGAGAAATCTGAGGAACGTTCCCATGATCAAGGCGATGGTGCTCTCGGGGGAGGGCGGCTATACGGAGGGCAGCCGGCAGCTTGTCGCAACCTGGCGGGCAGCGGCGGAAGGCTGCCTGTGGCTCGATATAGAAGGGGAGATCGCGGACGAGGAGCGGCAGTTGCTGCTCGACCTGGGCTGTGATCCACTGGCGATCGGTGATGCCTCGCGCAAGCGTCATCCGCCGAAGGTCGAGCCCTTCGAGACCAGCACCTTTATCCTGTTCCGCGGTATCAGCCGTATCGATGACAACCTGGAACTGCAGCCACAGCAGATTGCCCTCTGGGTGGGGGAGAATTTCCTCATCACCTGCCACCGCGGCCATTCTGTCAGCGTCGCCGACTTCTGGGATAAGGAGTCCGCCCGGGGGCTGCTGGGTGATCCCAGTATTCTCGCCCTGCGGCTGCTGCACTATGCCTGCGGCCGCTACCTCGAGAAGCTGCTCGACTTCGAGGAGAGGCTCGGCGAACTCGAGGATGCACTGCTGGCGGCTCAATCCGATACCGAGATGAAGGAGCTGGTTTCCTACCGCTCGCGCCTGCGCAAGCTGCGGCGCATCTTCAACTACCACGAGCGCCTGTCCAGCCAGATCCTGCAAAACGGCAGCGTCCACCTCGGCAGCGGAAACGACGAGAGCTACCATGTCCGCCGGGATCTGTACGACCGCTGTGAACGGCTCGCCAGCCTCTGCAACATGTACTACGAAATCTGCGGCGACCTCGTCGAGGGCTACATCTCCGTCAGTTCACACCACCTCAACAACACGATGAAGGTGCTCACGATCATCACCGCCATTTTCGTACCACTCGGTTTCCTGGCCGGCCTGTACGGCATGAATTTCGAGAACATGCCGGAGCTGGGCTGGAAGTATGCCTACTTCGCCCTGCTGGGCGTGATGGCCGCACTTGCGGCAACCATGCTGCTGGTCTTCCGGCGAATCAGGTGGCTGTGACCGTGGGGGTGGCCGCGTGCTGCGCCCATACACGGGGCGCCGAAGCAGCCGGTGGAAGGCCCGGCTGGTGCATTGCGGCAATGGCTTGATCAGCCGACACCCTGAGCCGGCAGGTAGTTCCTGGTCAACGCCTCGGATACCCGCCACAGCTCAGCGGCCATGGCGTCGTCCCTTATCCAGGGTGTTTCGCCCTCGTTGACATTGCAGTCGGCGAAGTAGAACCCCCTGACGCCCTTCAGGTCCGGGCTGGTTGCCACATAGCAGGTAGTGGCGGCACCCTCCGGAATCGTCTTCATGAAGAGCCAGCCCACGGCTCCGGCAAGCCACTGTTGCCAGGCGGGCAGGTGCTTGCCGAGATTGGTGGCAATGATACCGGGATGCACGCTGTTGGCGATTGCATTGGTATCGGAGAGGCGTCGCGCCAGCTCCCTCGCGCAAAGGGCATTGGCCAGCTTGGATACCCCGTAGGCGTCCCAGGGATCGTAGTGTTTGCTGCCGTCGAGATTGTCGAATTCGATGCCGTTCTTCGCCCGGCGGTGGGCCAGTGAGCTCAATATGGTGAAGCGGCCCTCCGGCGCCGCCAGCACCGGCTCGAGCAACTGGTTGATAAGAATGAAGTGCCCCAGGTGGTTGACCGCGAACTGGCGTTCCACACCGTTGACCAGCTCCAGTTCCGGCAGCGCCATGATGCCGGCGTTGGTGATCAGTCCGTCCAGCGGTTGTTGCCTGGCGCGGATGCCTTCGGCGCACGCCACGACCGAATCCCAGTCGGCGAGGTCGAGAAACATCGGGGTCGTCTCCCCGTCGATAGTGGAACAGGCCGCCTCGGCTTTCGCCTGGGTGCGCGCAATGCCGATCACGTGGGCACCGCGCATCGCCAGCACCCGCATCGTCTCATAGCCCAGGCCCGAATTTGCGCCGGTTATTGCAATAGTCTTGCCGCTCAGGTCGATGCCCGCCGTCACCTCCTCGGCGGTCGAGTTCTCGTCGAACGGACTGGGCGGCGGGGTGCGGGTGACGATCCGGGCCAGGGCGCTGAGTGGCAGGGCGCTGAGCACACTGAGCGTGGTCAGGTGACGCAGCAGGGCGCGCCGGGTGATCGGGTTACTGGACATGGCTGGTTCTCCCTGGTGGCCCCCGTCTCTTGCCACCGGTCCGTCCGGCGCCAAGGGCTGTCTGTTTCAGTGTAGATCAGTACGGCCGGCAAAGTCTCCATCGCACGCCTGCGGCGCTGCGTTATCTGCTATATTGAGCCCCGTTTTCCGGCCAGCCCGGCACCTGGAGATGGCAACACGTTTATGAGCAGTACCCTGTGGCAGCTGCGGCGCGGCGAGAGCTGTGTGATCGACCGCTTCGACGGCCGCCTGCGCGACACCTACCGCACCCGGATGGTGGAACTCGGCTTCCACCCCGGGGCCGCCGTCACCTGTGTGGTGGCGCCGCGCCTCGGCGCGCCCAAGCTGTTTCGGGTCGGCAACGCGGTCTACTCCCTGGAAAAGCAGGTCGCCGAACTGGTGATCACAGCCGGGGAGGGCGCATGACCCGGGTACTGGTGGTGGGCAGCCCCAACTCGGGTAAAAGTCTGCTGTTCAACCGTTTGACAGGGCTGCGCCAGAAGGTGGCCAATTTCCCCGGCATTACCGTGGATACCCATTCCGGTCACAGCCGACAGCATCCGGAGATGGAGCTGGTCGACTTTCCGGGCGTCTACTCCCTGCACGCAGTATCGGGCGAGGAGACGGTCGCCGTGGAGACCTTCAGTCGCGCCCTGGGGGAGGGTGACGTCAGCGCGGTGCTCTGCGTGGTGGATGCAACCCGCCTGGAGAAAGGCCTGGTGTTCGCGCTGCAGGTGGCGGACGCTGCGCGCCGCGCCGGCAAGCGTGTGGTAATAGCGGCCAATATGATGGACACGCTGGAGCGGCACGGCCTGCTGCTGGACGATGCGGGGCTGGCTGGCGCCCTCGGGCTGCCTGTCATCCCCATCTCGGCGCGGACGGGCAGCGGCCTGGCGCTGCTGGAACGGGCCCTGCTGGCGGGTCCCGAGCCCGCCGCCCCGAAAGATTCGCTGCTCGCCCGTGACGAGACCGCCTATCGCAACGAGGCTGAGCGACTCAGTCGAACCTACGGCCCCCGGGGCGACCTGCTGATCATGAGCACCAGTCGCGCCGACCGGTTCTTCCTGCACTCGCTCACCGGCGGCATCAGTTTCCTGTTGATCATGTATTTCCTGTTTCAGTCCATATTCACCTGGGCAGCCCCGCTCATGGACGCGGTGGAGACCTCCCTCGCCTGGCTCGCGTCCTTGCTGCTCCCGTGGATTGGCAATGATATCGCCCGCGATTTCCTCCGGGACGCTATTTTCGGGGGAGTCGGCGCGTTCCTCGTTTTCGTTCCCCAGATTTTCGTACTCACCCTGGTGGTGGGCCTGCTCGAGGACTCGGGCTACCTCGCCCGCGCGGCGGTGATCTGCCACCGGCCACTGCGCATCTTCGGGCTGACCGGCAAGAGTTTCGTGCCCATGCTGTCCGGCGTGGCCTGTGCAATCCCCGGGATTTATGCGGCCCGCACGGTGGAATCGCCGCGCCGGCGCTGGCTCACCTACCTGGCCATTCCCCTGATGCCCTGCTCCGCGCGCCTGCCGGTGTATGCCCTGCTGATCACGGCCTTCATTCCCGCGTATACGATGCTGGGGGGCTGGGTCGGTCTGCAGGGACTGGCCATGTTCGGTATCTACCTGTTCGGTATCTGCTCGGGCCTGCTGGTGACCGCCCTGGTGTCGCGCGCGCTGGGCGACAGGGGTGAGGACGCCCCCTTCGTGCTGGAGATGCCGCCCTACCGTATGCCCTCCTGGGAGCCCCTGCTGCGGGGCGCCTGGGACCGCTCCCGGCATTTCGTCTACAAGGCGGGGCCGGTCATCTTCTGGGTGAGCGTGGCAGTCTGGTTCCTGGGGTACTTTCCCAATCTTGGCGCGGACCTCGGCCACTCGTGGCTGGGCAGCCTGGGCCGCCTGATTGAGCCGCTGTTTGCCCCTCTCGGGCTGGACTGGAAGTACGGCGTGGCTATCCTCGCGTCGTTTATCGCCCGAGAGGTTTTCGTAGGGACCCTCGGCACACTGTTCGGTATCGAGGGGGCGGAGGATGATGTGGTCTCGCTGGCCGAGCGGGTCCAGGCCAGTGGCCTGCCGCTGGGGTCGGGTTTTGCCCTGCTGGTTTTTTTCGCTATCGCAGCCCAGTGCGTCTCCACTCTCGCGGTGCTGCGCCGTGAATCCGGCTCCTGGCGCCTGCCGGTGCAGATGTTCATCGGCTACGGCCTGCTGGCGTACACGGCGGCATTCGCCACCTACCGGCTGGTGGAGTGGCTGGTCGCGTGAGCGGTGGCGCCTATTGACTAAATGGAAAAACACCGTATACTCAGCCCTGCTTGTAAGTAACACTTCTATTTATGCATTTCCGTCCGAAGTCTCTCTGTCAGTACCTCGCCCTGTTTTTCATAAGTAATTGCCAAACTTCAAGCTATACCGCCTTCACGGGCAAGTAATATTTTTTAAAGATAGATAGGATGAGTTTATGGCCAGCACTGGCACCGTAAAATGGTTTAACGAAACGAAAGGCTTTGGTTTTATAGAACAGGAATCCGGCCCCGATGTATTTGCGCACTTCAGCGCGATTCAGGGCTCCGGCTTCAAGACGCTGCTCGAAGGGCAGAAAGTCGAGTTTAACGTCACTCAGGGCCAAAAAGGCCCGCAGGCGGAAAACATCGTCGTCGTTTCCTGACAGAATCGATGAACAGGGCCCGCACCGGCAACGGTGCGGGCCATTTTTTTTTCAGGGCCGGGCTTCCCGAGGGGAAATGCCGGTCCCGGTCTGCTCGCTATACGGCGTCGGGCCAGGCAGGGGCTCGGTTCCTGCTGTACCAACCGCCGGCCGGGTCGTCGGCAGACAGGAGGAATGATGTCACTACCAATTGAAGATAACCGGGTGGTCAGCATGCACTACAAGCTGACCGACGACAGCGGCAACGTACTGGACAGTTCAGAGGGGGCGGAGCCGCTCAATTATCTGCATGGGGCCGGCAACCTGATTCCCGGCCTGGAGAAGGCGCTGGCGGGACGGGCGCAGGGGGATTCCCTGCAGGTGGTCGTCGAACCCGCCGACGCATACGGTGAGGTTCGCCCGGAAATGATCCAGGCGGTGGACCGCTCCGCGTTCCAGGGGGTGGAGACGGTGGAGCCCGGCATGACTTTCCAGGCCCAGGGCCCCGACGGTGCCACGCAGCGGATCGTGGTGACGAGCGTGGAAGGTGACAGCGTTACCATCGATGCAAACCATCCCCTCGCCGGCGTGCAGCTCCATTTCGACGTGCAGGTGATGGGGGTGAGGGAGGCCACGGAAGAGGAAATCGCCCACGGCCACGTGCACTGACAAGGGTTAAGCAGACGCGGGGCAGGTGTTCGCGGTGGCCCTGGTAAGCGATTCAGCGCCGCCAGGCCCTCCCCGCACCGTCCGGTGCCGCCGCTCGCCATCGAGCAGCCCGGGTTTATAGACAGGAGGCGCCGGGATGCAACCTTCCCGGAGTACAATTATCGCGGCCTTGCTGCTCATGGCCATGCCTGCGGTCGGGCTGCAGGCGCGCACCTACAGTGAGTCGCGCGAGCCCTGTGTTTCCCACCTTGCGCATCGCCAGCCATTCTTCGGCGATCTGCACGTCCACACCCGCTACTCTCTCGATGCCAGTACCCAGGGTACGCGCACCACTCCCGAACAGGCGTACCGCTTTGCCAGGGGCGAGACAATCGGCATCCAGCCCTGGACGGAGGAGGGCCGGGCCCTGCGCTCCCTCACGTTGCGCCGGCCACTGGATTTCGCCATGGTTTCCGACCACGCCGAGCTGCTGGGGGAGGTCCATCTGTGCAACACGCCTGGCCTCGAGGGCTACCGCTCCTGGCAGTGCCTGCTCTACCGCCACTGGCCCCGTGGCGCCTACTACCTGTTCAACTATATGGCGAGCATGCGCCGGGCGCACCTCGGCATGTGCGGTGATGACGGCGAGCGCTGCCTGCAGGCGGCCCGGATGCCATGGGCCGAGATACAGGGCGCCGCGGAACGTCACTATGACCGCAGCAGCGAGTGCCGCTTTACCACCTTCATCGGCTACGAGTGGACGGGTATGGAGCCGCAGAGCGGGGGCAATCTGCACCGCAATGTGGTCTTTCGCAACAGCGACGTG
>Ga0316576_10002032_pt1 | contig 11345 bp, 14 predicted proteins | sample S0NA_FD_203075 | JGI IMG/M metagenome (GOLD analysis project Ga0316576, IMG submission 203075) | Rhizosphere microbial communities from salt marsh grasses in Alabama, United States - S0-2_050615r3r5 | ecosystem: Host-associated > Plants > Roots > Rhizosphere | place: USA: Alabama | collected... | reverse complement strand
TCGCGAAGGAATTCCAGTACCTCGAAAGGAACGCCGAATCCGTTCCCCTTGAGCCGTTCCGGTTGGTCCTCGTCGATCAGCCACAGCATCCCTCCAGTGTAATCGAGACGTTTCTGCAGAATGGAAAGGATTGCATCGGCAAACGCCTCCGGGGGTTGAAGCACCGAGGCCGCTTTCCCGATTTCCTGGATCAGGAACGCACCGCTGTAGCGATAACGGATATCCTTGAGATCCCTGTCGGCGATCTCGCCCTTTCGGGCAATGGAACGCTTGAGTTCGCGGTTCTCCATCGCCACCGCCAGGGTCGCGCCCAACCCCAACAAAACGGCCCAACCCGTCATTTCGACCAGCCAGGTGCTGAGGGGCAGGAAAGCCGCCGAGGCGACAAGGGTGAAAAGGGCTCCCAGGGTTCCGAAACGCAGCCAGCGCTTCAGACGATTGGAGGGCAGCGGCTGCCAGGAAATATGATAAGCACAACTGGCGCCTCCTCGGTGGATACAGGCGGGATGCTCGATCCGCGCATACTGCCCCGTGAAAACCTTGGCCAACGCCTCCAGCATCCCGATCCGGTTGTCGCACTGAAAAGGCTGCTCCTTTACGCCGGGACGGGGTGTTACCACGAGGGCAATCTGCCGGTCGGAAATAGGCCGGATGCTGTATTCCGTTGTCCGGGTCCACTCCGAAGCCACCTTACCCATGGCGCGATAGGCCATCATGGGGGTCATGAACCCAAGGACGGACCGGGCCAGGACGCCGGCCGTGCGGGAGGCCTGGGCAAAACGCCCCACTTCGCGGGCCAGGTGCGGGTCATTGATTTTCTGCCGCAACGCCCTGTGGAAGCCATTGATTTGTTCCTGATTGAGCCAGTGCCCCGGGTCTTCCACTTGCGCCCGCCCGATGCCGCTTTCCGCCAGCAAGTGGTCCAGTGAAATGTCCGGATGGTGTTTTTCCAGATACTCCAGATAATGGTTGACCAGCCGGCTGTTATAGAGGGAAGGCGCATCCGTCATGTCAAATTACCCAGGGTTGGTTTGGGTGCCTTGAGGCAAGAAGTTCCAAGCATAATCAACATTTTCAGTTCGTCGACGGATAAAGTTGGCTAATTGGGCGGTGACGGCATGTGAAGCGACGGACGGCAGATGAACCTCAGGCAAGCGTGTCCAGCAAGGTGCCGATCAACTCATCACGGGCTCGAATGGTCTTCAAGTTCGCCTTGTAGCCGATTTCAGTCGGGATCATCCCGGTCAATTCATCGGCCAGATCCACATTGGACAGTTCCTTTTCCAACCCGGGGGCGTCCGGGGCCAGAGGATCCTCCGGGGCGGGCGATTGATCCTTGCTAAGAGTGACCCGCACTTCTCCGGGGCGACCTTCTTCCAGCAGGGCACGATCCCGCTTGTACCCGTTCGTGTTCACGTTGGCGATATTGTTCGCATTGACGTTCAGTTTGCGATCGTGGGCCTGCAGGGAAGACAGGGTGCTGTTCAAACCGTCAATCATGACCTCAACTCCTTTGATCCATTTCTGGCACGCCTTGATTGGCCTTTTGGCGGAGCGAAGGGCGGGGAATGCCTCTGCGCTTTCAGCCCGGCATTCGTTAACCTGAACGCAACATTAGGGCCCATGTCTTCTTTATCGGCGCAAGGATCATAAACTTTAATTTTTTTTCACATACCGCGAAAGCCGCTTGGCGCGGCAAGCGGGATTGTTCCGACGCACAGAATCAAGATATTTGCATTTTGGTCGATAATCCCCTTAATGCCTTCAGCATGCTGTCCCAATCCCGTGAGCATTGAAGGATATCACCGGAGAAACGAACCTTGGTCGCATGTATCCGGTCCGAATGAGGAAGACGATGTTCCAACACGCGTCACGAAACGGCCATTTTCGGCCTGCAACATTTGCAGACGAGATCCCTTCCCGGGGGATCGAGCCGACCTACCGCAGCATTTTTGAAAACACGGGTACGGCTGCGGTCATCGTCGACGAGGACATGACCATTGTCATGGCCAATGCCAAATTCGAGCAGTTGTCAGGATTCGCACGATCGGAAATCGAGGGGCGACGACGCTGGCCGGAATTCGTTCATCCGGACTATGTCGAGATGATGAAGGGGTTTCATAAGGCACGGCGCTCGGGCGAGAGCAATCCGCCCACCGAATACGAGTGTCGGGCCCTCACACGGGATGGACGCGTCCGCGACGTTTATATGAAAGTCGGCATGATTCCCGGCACTAATCGCAGCATTCTCTCCTTCATGGACATTACGGCCCGCAAACAGGCCGAGCGCAGCGCCATCCAGAGTCGAAACGAGATCCGGGAAATCGTCGACCTGATCGAAGGATTCGTCTACACCTGCACCCGTGATTACCGATTGACGTTTATGAACAACAGATTGATGGAACGGGCCGGAGGAGATGCTTTCGGCCAGCCGTGCTACAAGGTTCTCCATGACCTGGAGGCCCCCTGCCCCTTTTGTTTGACCGACCGGGTTTTCCAGGGAGAAACCGTCCGTCGAGAAATCCAGAGCCCGCGCGACGGACGATGGTACCATGCTGTCAGCTCGCCGGTGTTGGAAAACGGCCGCGTGGTCAAAAAACAGGCGGTGCTGGTCGACATTACCGAAAGAAGGCAGTCTGAGGAAAAGCTCCAAAAAGAAAATGCGGTCCTCAAGAAATCCATCCAGAACCGCTCCGGTTTCGGCCGCATCATCGGCCAGTGCGCTCGGATGCAGGACGTCTACCGCACTATCCTGCAAGCCTCCGCAACGGATTCTCCGGTCATTGTTTATGGTGAATCCGGCACGGGCAAGGAACTCGTGGCCCGTGCCATCCACGAAATGAGTGCACGACGGGGGAAACCTTTTATTACCGTCAACTGTGGCGCCATTCCTGACAACCTTCTGGAAAGTGAATTTTTCGGTCATGTGCCGGGGGCCTTTACAGGGGCGGAGCGCATAAAAAAAGGCTACTTGGAGGTGGCCGACCGGGGTACGCTTTTTCTTGACGAAATCGGTGAGATCGAAATGCTGCTCCAACCCAAGCTGCTGCGGGCCATCGAAGGCGGCGGGTTTACCCCCGTCGGTGAGGAAACCCTCAAACACCCCGATGTACGCATCATTGCGGCTACCAACCGCGATCTTCAAAAAATGGTTTCCGAAGGACGCATGCGATCCGATTTCTACTACCGGATTCATGTCATCCCGATCTATCTCCCGCCTCTGCGGGAACGTACCGGCGACCTGCCCCTGCTGATCGATCATTTCATGGCCGAAATCGACCGCCGCCGCACCCGTCCCATCAGTTCCGGCATCATGGAACGCCTGATGGGTTATCACTGGCCGGGCAATATCCGCGAGTTGCAAAATGCTTTAAGACAGTACGTTGCCTTGGGGAATCTGGAACTGGCGGCGCCGACACACCCTCCATCCTCATCATCCGCGGTTCGGGAGGATTTCTCTTCCTTGCCCGAGAATGACCTTCAGGACATGATCAAGGCCTACGAGAAAAAAATCATCCGTTTGGCGCTGCAGCGCCATCGATGGCATCGCACCAAGGCCGCCGACAGTCTGGGCATTAATCGCCGCACCCTTTTCAAGAAAATGAAGCAGCACGCCCTCGAATGATCCCCATTCGGGAACGATTGTTCTCATTCAAATAAATTATAATAATTTCGGATAGATAAAATCATCTTTACTTAGGTTGGGAATGATCGTTCTCAATCTCCCGGTCTGCGCATTCCCCGAGTTGCCAATATATTTTTATATTAAATTTCAGTTAGTTATATAATTTTTTGGTTTTCGCGATGCGTTGGCACTGCTGTTGCTCTACGAAACCACGCGTCGCAATGGCAACAACATCGTCGGAGGGTACTTACGTGAACGTATTGATTGCCGAAAACGAGTTCACCAGCGCAGGCACCATTCAGAGTTTGACGTCGAACATGGGCCATACCGCCGCCTGGGCCTGCTCGGGACCTGAAATGCTTCAATGCCTGTCTGAGAAAAAGTATCAATTGCTGATCTTGAGCGCTCAGCTGCGGGATGCGGATGTCATGCAGTTGATACCGGCTTTGCGGAAACGGCATCCAGACACGCCGGTGGTGGCCCTGACCGCCCACAACAGCCTCGCACTGGAACAGCAGATTCGCCAATTGGGGGTTATCTACTACCTCATCAAACCACAGAATATCCATGAGTTGGGATCCATCGTTTCACACGTTTCCCATAAACAGGCATAGGATAAGAGAGGAGAACACCATGAAGAAGAAAACACTCGGATTTAAACTGGTCTCCGGCGGAATTGCCGCTGTTTTGATCCCCCTGCTCGTCGTGGGGCTGTTTGCCGTCAACAAGGCGTCCACCTCCCTGGCGGATGCCTCCAAGAGCCAGGCCTTGAACATCGCCACCGATTTGGCCGAGACCGTCAACCTTGTCCTGGCGGAGCAGCTCCAGACGGCAAAAAGTCTGGCTGCCATTGATGCCTTCCGGAAAGCCGCCGCCAGCTACTCCCTTACGGCGTCTGATGAGCTTGCCCTTAACACGCAAATCCACGCCCTGATTCAAGGTTTGGGGCCGAACTATGCCGGCCTTTATCTGGCACGCAACGACGGCATTATTTTCTGCGGCACAAAATACAGCGGTGCGGCCGATTACAAGGGCATCGATGTCAAGGACAGGGGCTATTTCAAGGCCGTCATGTCAACGGGCAAAGCGGTTCTCAGCGACGTGCTGCGATCAAAAAGCACGCAGGCCCCCACGCTCTATGCGGCGGCCCCGATTACATCATCTGCAGGCGAGACGCTTGGTATGGTCGGCCTGGCCATCAAGGTCGATTTCCTGATCGACACCATCGCACAGAAAAAAATCGGCGCCACGGACTATGCCTTTATGGCCAACGGCAACGGTATCGTTGTCGCCCACCCCAAAGCGGAATACGTTCTGGAGTTGGATCTGAAAGCCCTCCAGGGGATGGAAGACATTACCCGCCACATGATGAACGGGGATGCGGGTGTGGATAACTACACTTTCAAGGGTGTCGATAAAATCGCCGCTTTTGCTCCGGTGGAATTGTCTGGTTGGAGCGTAGCCGCCACCCAGAATGCCGACGAGTTTTTGAACGCTTCGCGCTCTATCCGCAATGTGATCCTGGTCGTCGGCCTGGGCTTTCTGGCACTCACGATTCTGGGTGTGCTCTGGTTCGCCCGTTCCATCACCCTGCCCATCAACCGCGTGGTGGCCCTGATGAATGCCGGAGCCGACGAGGTGGCCTCGGCGTCGAGCCAGGTATCGGCGGCCAGTCAGTCCCTTGCGGAGGGATCATCCGAGCAGGCCGCCGCCATCGAAGAGACGTCTTCCTCGCTTGAGGAGATGGCCTCCATGACCCGCCAGAATGCCGACAATTCCAACCAGGCGGATCAACTGATGAAAGACGCCAACCGCATCATCGAGGAAGCCAACCAGTCCATGAACCAGATGACGATCTCCATGGCGCAGATAACGGAAACCAGCCAGGAAACCCAAAAGATTGTCAAGACCATCGACGAAATCGCTTTCCAGACCAACCTGCTGGCCTTGAATGCCGCCGTTGAAGCCGCCCGGGCCGGAGAAGCCGGGGCCGGGTTTGCCGTGGTGGCCGATGAGGTCCGCAATCTCGCTATCCGGGCGGCCGAAGCCGCCAAGAACACCTCCACGCTGATCGACGATTCCGTCAAACGCATCAAGGACGGCTCCGAACTGGTGGAAACCACCAACAGCGCCTTCGACAAAGTTGCCGAAAGCTCCAGCAAAGTGGCCGATCTGGTGTCCGAAATCAGTGCCGCCTCGAGCGAACAGGCCCAGGGTATCGAGCAGGTCAACAAGGCGGTTTCCGAAATGGATCAGGTGGTCCAGCAGAACGCGGCCAATGCGGAAGAGTCGGCCTCGGCCTCCGAAGAAATGAACGCCCAGGCCGAGCAGATGAAAGCCGTGGTTCTGGAACTGGTGGCCATTATCGGCGGATCGGATCAACAGGCACACGGCGCCCCGCCGGCCCGTGCCAAAATGACCGGCAAGCTGAAAAAGGCCAAGACCGTCTCGCGGAAGGCCTCGACCGCCCTAGTCCATTCTCCGGCAGCCCATGATCCCGAGGCGGTCATTCCTCTGGATGATGACCAGTTTTCCGAATTTTAACCGTGAAAAAGGAGCAAGGAGCCACCATGAAAACCGATCTGACCGGTAAGTACCTTACCTTTCGCCTGGCGGAAGAGGACTATGGTATCCCCCTGCTGCAGGTCAAGGAAATCATCGGCATGATGCCCGTCACCGCCGTCCCCCAGACACCCGACGACGTCAAAGGGGTCATCAACCTGCGCGGCCAGGTGATTCCGGTGAGCGACCTGCGCCTGCGCTTCGGGATTGAGGCCATCGACTACAACGACCGCACCTGCATTATCGTTGTAGACATCCAGGCGGAAGAAACAACCACCCGCATGGGCGTCATCGTGGACGCGGTCTCCGAGGTTCTCAATGTCCGGGAGGATGAAATCGAACCGGCCCCGTCCTTCGGGGCGCGGGTTCGCACCGATTACATCCTGGGCATGGCCAATATGGATGAAACCGTAAAAATCCTCCTGGACATCGACCGGGTGTTCGACCCCCAAGAAATCGCTGCCCTGGAGCACGCCGCCTGATTAGGGCCTCCCCGCCTAAAAATCGCTGCGGCACTAACCCAAGGGCCGTTCGGTCATTCGAACGGCCCTTGTTTATTCGGCGCTGGCTGCCTTGTGGATGAAGCGACCGGACCGGCCGCTGCTTCAGCGCGTTCAGTTGGTATCTTTGGCAAGACTACTGGAGGGGGCAATGCCGTCGAACAGACTGGTGGGTCCGCGAACACGTTTGGCCTCGGGGGACTTGCAGCGCGGGCAGTCCACAGCTGTCTTCTCCTCTCCCCGAAGGTGGACCCGTTTAAAGGTGTGATGGCAATGTTGACAGGTATACTCAGCCGTTGGCATGATGCTTCCATAACCACAGCACCTCTCGACGACAACCGCCTCTGGTGCTGGGACACTTCATCAAGCAGGCGTTTTGCTTCCCGCCTGCCCCATCAGGGCGGACAGGGAAAGCCCTAAACTGGGCAATCGGTCGACCGCCTCGCGATAGTCCTCGCGGGATGGCACCGGGCAGCTGAACCAGTCGAAGAGGAAGGTTTCGGCCTGCGCCTGGGGGAGATTGTCCGCCGCGATAAATCCTTCTCCCGGCATGCCCGTGCGGGCCCTGACGATGATGCTGGTGAGGGGAGGCAACTCTTTTAGGATGCAGAAAGACTGAATCGGTTCAAGCAGCCGCCCGAGGTCGGATTCAGGAACGCCAATCAGGCGCCCCAGCAGATCATAGCTCAAGACCTGCCTGTTCTTCGCGGCGAAAACCAACAGGGGCCAGATACAGGTCGTCTGATCGAATCGCGACATGCCCTCCTCCTTTCCAATGACGTCCGGCACGCATATATTGAGATCTAAATTGTCAGAAATCGACTGGACATGCAAGACGCTTTCCCGCCAACCGGCTCGGCGGAAAAGGTCGGTGCTTCCTTTAGGACCGGCCGGATGCCTTAACTCCCAACGTTCGTCGCAGACCATCCAGAATCAACCGGGGCTTGCGGGTGCATATGAACCAGCCCAATTTATAAAACTTGCGCTTCACACGCCCGATTTCCTTTTGGATATCCTCCACCCGGCTGCAAAAAGTCGTCAGACAGACTTCCGCCCGGGCCGTTGACGGGAGGATGCAGGGCCCTGTCCCCTTTTCGAGAAAGATGCAGTCAGCGGCGTAGAAAGGGATTTCGTTTTCCAGGCAGGCCGCCATCCGGTCACGATATTCGCCGGCCACTGTGAGGATATAGACCAGGTCCCATACACCGATCACCGCATTTAACTGAATATTGCGGCAACACAAGCCTTGGCAGATCTTGATGCAACGCTCCATGGCAGGACCGGAATGGGCCAGCAAGGCCACCTGGGCTTCCTGAATCTCCATGCAAATACGTCGCAGCCGGGCCTTCTCATCAGGCCGCAATCGTGCCATCACCCGCTCCGCTTCCTGAAAGTCCGCCTTGATTCCCATGGTGTTTCCCAACCTAGTTCCGTATGTCCGCCTCTGGGGCTACTATCCTCTATGGGCATGGGAATCGCAAGCAGGGAATTTCCTATCACCACGGGGCGGCCTCAACCGGCCAAGCCCGGGGCCCCGAAGAGAAGCGGTGAACAAGCCCCTCGGCAGCCATCATCAAGCGCAGCGCCGTCATGACCCTTTGTTCGGCTTATACCGGCAGTGAAAAGCGGGTACGGCATAGAGCATATATCCTGGGTTGTCTGCTTTGCGGCAATTTTTATAGTAACGGTTTGAAGGAAAAATGATTGTTGCCAGCCGCCTGCTATTGACCGGTTTCCTCAGAACGCGATAGGTTTGATTGGCTGCGGTTGATGCACATATGGTCGTATATCTATTAGCATGCCTTACGAACTCGTATTTGATGAAGCGAACCGGCTGGTGTTCGCGCGCGTTTCTGGAAGCGACTCGGTTGAAGATCAACTGGAACGGATGCGAAAATGCGTTGAAGACCCACGCTGGCAGCCCGGATACAGGGTGCTGGCGGATTTGAGGGAGGTCACTTCCGCCTCCCACCAATACGAGCATCTCGAACGGATCACGGGTTTTCACAGCAAACACATGCCCGCCATCGGCCCCACCAAGGTCGCCGCCGTTGTCAAGGATGACCTTGTCTACGGGATACGACGCATGATGGACAGTTACTCCGAGGGCCACACCGAACTCATATCCAATGTCTTCAAATCATGGACCGAAGCGCTGCAGTGGCTGAACCTCCCTTTAACCTACGACCCCCCGGAACCCGACAGTCTTGAGAAGAAAAATCACTGATCTCCGTGAAACCCAGGTCCGTAAGTCAGGCTTTTCCAGTTTGGATTCTTTATAAGATACGTTAAAGTCTTTTGTTCCCGTCGCCGCCAGCCAATGAAAACGTCATGCAACCGTCAATTGTCCACCTGTAAAAGAAAGGGCTTTTATGAATTTCGTCAAAACGGATATCAAGGAAGGTATCGCCACGGTTGTTTTGCAGCGCGGGAAAGTCAACGCTCTAAACGATGCCGTCATCAATGAGCTCAGATCCTGCCTCCAAGACCTTGAGAAGGATAGGGATACGCAAGCGATCATCCTCACCGGTTCCGGCAGTTTCTTTTCTTTCGGTTTCGATGTGCCCGAATTCCTATCTTACACCAAAGCGGCGTTCGCCGCGTTCATCGCCAATTTTACCGACTTTCATACCTATTTGTTCCTTTATCCGAAACCTGTCGTCGCAGCCCTGAACGGGCATACGATCGCCGGAGGCTGTATGCTCGCCATCGCGTGTGATCGCCGCGTCATGGCGGCCGGGAAAGGAAAAATCGGACTCAATGAAATCGCCTTCGGCGCGGCGGTTTTCGCCAGCAGTACGGAAATCCTGCGGTTTCTGGCGGGCAGTGCGAATGCGGCCAGGATCTTATACTCCGGTACCATGTATCCACCAGAGGAGGCCACGCGGTTGGGCCTCGTGGATGAGGTGACCGCGGAGTCAGATCTGCTGGTAAAGGCGGGTATAATTGCTCGAGATATGGCCTCGAAACCGGCCCCCGCATTTGCCGCCATAAAATCCCTGCTTCGAAAACCCGTCATCGATGAGGCCTTGAGGCGTGAGAAGGCAACGATAGAAGCCTTCGTCGAGATTTGGTATTCAGAATCAACCTGGAAAAACCTCCAGGAGATCAAAATCCGCTAAACACTGCCATCGAGAAGATGCTTCGAGGCTGGTGACCGCGCTGAATAGGTGTTGAATGTCTTCCCATCGTTTCGTGAGCGATGATCAAGACGATACCGCCCTTCACAGGAGACCATTCTTATCGTCGACGACGAACCCCTGGTCCGCAAGTTAGGGAGGGCTCTGCTGGAGCGTTTCGGCTACACCGTCCTCAAGGCGGTCAGCGGTGAAGAGGCGCTGGCCCTATACGATCGCAGGGGACCGGAAATCGAGCTGGTCATTCTCGACCTCAACATGCCCGGCATGGGCGGCGCCAATTGTCTGGCACACCTGATGGCCAGCCAAGCCGAGGCACGGATCGTCATCGCCAACGGCTATTCCCCCGAAGGAACGGTGGCCGAAACCCTGAAACGCGGCGCGCGCGGGTTCGTTGCCAAACCTTACCATCTCCAAGCGTTGCTCAAAAAGGCCATAACCTTCTGTTGGACATGCGAGAGACTGAAACAAAACCTGAGATGCTCGACTTGATGAAAATTTCATCCGCATGTGCGAAGCTCAGATCCGATTTTAACGCCAAGGTAGCCATCCTCATCCCGAATACGGAAGAGCGTATCCGGTTCGCCCAGCTTTTTAAGACTTGCATGGAAGCCCAAGGCTTCCGGTTCCGACAGTTTTTCGATCGGGAAGCCGCTCTAAAATGGCTATCTGAATAGATCCTCCCCTGTTAGCCCCCTGCTTCGAATCAACTTGCCATCCGTACAGATTATCCTTATTAATGGGCAGGTGGAATGAACTGTAACCCTCACCTTTTTCTGACGATCATGGGCTTATTGGCACCTATGGGCACATTCGAAACGACATACGACCTATCCAAAGACCTGACGACCGTGAAGGTTATCGGCAACGTGTCTGAGGATGACTTTTGGAGGTGGGTGGGCGAGTTCTACTCTGGAGCTGTCACGTCGCTGGTTCTGTGGGATTTGGTTCAGGCTGACCTGTCGGATATGGTATCGGGTACGACAGACGATGATATGATGGAGCATGTTCGACAGGTTAACGAAGTAGCTAAAGAGGTACGCAGGGGCGGCAAAACAGCTATCGTCGTAGAGGACAACGTTCATGCTTTCCGTTTAAGCATCAGACTTGAATCTATCGCCAATGCGAACAGATCGCCTTTCGAAAGAAAGACATTTACCTCCATGGACGAAGCCAGGAAATGGCTTGGTGTTTGAGAATCCGCCTGCTACTCATTCAGCCAACCATACTCCTGATCGAAACGAAGTGTTTCATCGTTGACCAACTCGCCCCATAAATCCTGGCAACGTTGGTGGGTTCACCCCTTTTAGCCGGATATCCCTGAATCTCCCCTTCCTTTTCTCAGCGCTTTTCCTGGTCGAGGCTTTCACCGCAATCCATTCGTCCACCCCGCCTTTCAGGTGGTCGTTCACAAAATTGAGGATGTTCAGCTTCTGTCTTTCATCGTTCAGTTTGTCGGTCGAGACGCTGATGTAACCAACTGTAGCCATGGGAATACCTCATGACACGGAAGCTCTTAAT
>Ga0316576_10002031_pt1 | contig 11347 bp, 8 predicted proteins | sample S0NA_FD_203075 | JGI IMG/M metagenome (GOLD analysis project Ga0316576, IMG submission 203075) | Rhizosphere microbial communities from salt marsh grasses in Alabama, United States - S0-2_050615r3r5 | ecosystem: Host-associated > Plants > Roots > Rhizosphere | place: USA: Alabama | collected... | reverse complement strand
CCCGCCGCAGTTCAGGGGACGCTGACCCCGGATCGTCGTCCCCAGCCGCTTGGGGATGAGCGAGCTGGCCGGCGCCGACTCCACGCGGCCCCTGCGAGACCTGTGGGCGCAGGACAGCCCGACCCGATCCCGCGGCCCCATGCCGGATACCCCGGTGGGTGTGGATCGCCCGTCCCATGGGCGATCGACGTGTTCAGCGGTGCCTGGTCCAGAGGGCCCCGGCGTGTCGCGGGCCACAATTCCGATCCACAGCGCGGGTGCGGCGTCGTCGCAGGTCAGGAGTCGGTGTCGCCGGTAGTGGACAGCGCTGTCCACAGGATTCCCACGGCGCATCCACAGATCGAGGGGTGGCTGTCCCCAGATGATCCACAGTTCGTCCACAGGCGGTTACCGGCCGGTATTGACGCCTCGCTGGCGGATGCCTACGTTGCTTCTGCGTAAGGGCCCCCGGAGATAACGGGCGCACGTGTTGGGTCGACCCCCGTGCGCCACGCGCCTCCGGGGGTTCCGTTCGTCTGGGCCCGCGGGTCCGGACCCGTTCGTCCGGTCCGGTCGGGCGCCGGCGCCGGGTCCGAGGGCAGGCGCCCGGTCCGGGGGCAGGCGCGGCGGTCTGGCGGAGGAGGCGACCCCCGGGGGCTGGCTCGGCCCCAGCGTCCGCTGCCCGGGCCGGCGGGGGCGTCTGGCTCGGAGATGGCCTCCTTTGCCCGGGCCGGCGGGGGCGGCGGCCCGCGGGGGAGCCGGACCGCGGCGACGGCGGACCCGGCAGACGGCCCAGCCCCGTGCCGGGCCGCTGCCCGGGTCAGGCCAGCCCGAGGGTGCGCGCCCGGCCGATCAGGCGGCGAACCGCCGCGTCCGCGCCGTCCGGCAGGCGGTGGAGGGGGAACCAGCAGAGGTCCAGCGACTCGTCGGAGCGCCGTGGCTGCGCTCCCGGCGGCGCCACCGCCGCGAACTGGATGTCCCAGTGGGTGCTCGGGCCCAGGGTCCGCGTGCTCGTACGGCATCGGGTCGGGTGCCGGTCCAGGGCGATCGGGTCCGGCACGAGCGTCAGAGACTCAATGCCCGACTCCTCGCCGGCCTCCCGAGCTGCCGCTGCGGCCACCGTCAGATCGCCCGGCTCGATGTGCCCGCCGAGCTGGAACCAGCGGCCCGCCAGCGGGTGCAGCGTGAGCAGGACGTGCGCCCGGTCGCGGTCCAGCAGCAGGGTGCTGGCCGTCAGGTGCCCGATCCGCAGGTCCCGGTCGGCGGCGTCATCGGGGTGCTGCGTCACGAAAGCCAGGAACTCCGCCCGCAGGGCGGCGAGCTCCGGCGTCGGCGCGTCGACGCGTCCTATGACCGTCCGGGCGTCGGCGACGACCCCGTTCACTCCTCGGATGCGGCGTCCGGGTCCTCCGGCGGCGTCGCGTCCGACCCCTCCGCCGCGCCCGCGCCCTCGGACCCCTCCGCCTCGCCCCCGGCATGGGACGCGGTGCCCTCCCCGGAGGTGAGCGCGGCGAGGTCGGCGTCGCTGATCGCCGAGCCGGCGACGAACGAGGTCGGATCGTCGAGATCGGCCGGCCCGGGCAGGAGGTCCGGGTGCTGCCACACCGCGTCGCGGCCCTCGACTCCGCGGGCCCGCTCCAGCTCGCTCCAGAGCGCGGCCGCGTCGCGCAGCCGCCGCGGGCGCATCTCCAGCCCGACCAGGGTGGAGAAGGTCTTCTCGGCGGGTCCGCCCGCGGCCCGGCGACGGCGCACCGCCTCCTGCAGCCGCACCGCGGAGCCCAGCCGGTCGCCGACCGCCGAGGTCACCACGTGGTCCACCCAGCCCTCGACGAGGGCCAGGAGGGTCTCCAGGCGGGCCAGGGCCGCCTTCTGCTCGGGCGTGTCCTCGGGGACCAGAACGCCGGAGGACAGCGCCTCCTGGATGTTGGCCGGGTTGCTCATGTCGATGTCGCGCATGGCCTTCTCCATGGCACCGGAGTCCAGGCCGATGCCGCGGGCGTACTCGGCGACCGCGCCGCGGACAGTGGGACCCAGCCACGCGACGTGCTGGAACAGCCGCTGGTGGGCGACCTCGCGCAGGGCCAGGTAGAGCACGATCTCCGCGTCGTCGATCTCCAGGCCCTTGCCGAAGTGGGCGACGTTCTCCGGGAGCAGGGTGGGCACCCCGTCGGTGGTCAGCGGCAGCCCTACGTCCCCGGCCCCGAGCACCTCCCCGGCGAGCGCGGCCAGGCCCTGCCCGGCCTGCATGGCGAACATGCTCGCGCCCATCTGCTTGGCCATGCCCATCAGCGGGCCCAGCATCGCGGTCAGGTCGACCGGCATGTCCGCGGGCAGCATCGAGCGCAGCTCCTCGGGCAGCCCGGAGGCGAGGTCCTCGGGGTTGGGCATCATCGCGCCCATCGAGGTCTGCACCTGCTCGGCGATCGGGGTGATGATCTGCTGCCAGGCGGGCATGGTCCCCGCCAGCCACTCCGAGCGGCTCCACGCCCGGGCGCCGGCGCCGGTCGTGGGGAACGTCGTCACCGGGTCCAGCCACAGGTCGGCCAGGCGCACGGCCTCATCGACGGAGCGCCGCTGGGCGTCGGCCACCACCGGATCCCCCGCGGACGCGATCGCCTGGCGCGCGACGTCGGTCGCGGCCGACCAGTTCACCGGTCCGGACTGCGGGTTGGCCGACATGCCCTGCAGCATCGCCCCGAGCTGGGACAGCGCCGAGCCGATGTCGGCCATGTTGAACGGGTTCTGGGGCTGGCCCGAGGAGTCGTCCGGGGGCTCCGGGGGCTGGAAGCCGAAGGGGACGTTGCTCATGCCGGCATGCCTTCCTGTCGTGGGCGACACCATCGCCAGGTTCAAGGGTAGGTCGGTGGGGGGCTTCGCGCCGAATCCCCGCGACCCGCGGCGGGGTCGCGCGGGCGGCGCGGCGCCGGTGCCTGCAGGGCGCTGTAGGCTCCTCGGGACGCGGCGCACGGGCGGGCCAGGCCCGATGTCGCCGGCAGTGGGAAGGCCGCGGGCGCCGGGCGGATCCGGCCCCCCGCGGGGTGCAGGAGGCGTCGTGGTCTGGTGGCTGATCCCCCTGATCGCCACGCTCAGCGCCTGGGCGTACACGCGGCTGGCCTGGTCGTGGCGCGGGCGCAGCAAGCCGCGCCCGGAGCCGGGCTCCCCCGAGGACGCCGCCGACCTCGCCCGGTTCGCCGCCGCCCTCGAGCGACCGATGCCCGGCGGTCGGGCATGACCGGTCCGCAGGCGGGCGGGTCGGGCGGGTCGCCGGAGGGCGGCCGCGGCCTGGAGGACCTCCGGCAGGCGGGTGGGCGGTCGGCCGTCGAGCCGGGCGGGTCGGTCGAGGGCGCCGGGGGCGAGCCGGGCGGATCGGTCGGGGGCCCGCCGGAGCACGAGCCGGGCAGGTCGGTGGACGCTGCCGGCGGCGATCCGGCACAGGGCCGGCCGGATCCTGAGCCGGGTGGATCGGTCGAGGGCCCGCCGGAGCACGAGCCGGGCGCCAGCCGGTCGGACACCGCCCGGGACCATCCGATCGAGCCTCCCGCTGCACACGGCGCCGGGGCCACGGCCAGCCGGTGGGACCGGTCCACCGCCTGGTGGGGATTCACCCCGCCGCGCACCCCGCGCCAGCGCGCCCGGGCTCGCGCGATCCAACGGGGCGTGATCGCGGGGGTGCTGCTGCTCATCGTCGGCTCGGCGCTGCGGCTGCCGCTGCTGATCTTCAGCCCCGGGCCCACGTACAACACGATCGGCGAGGTGAACGGCGAGCCGATGATCGTCATCACCGGTACCGACACCTACCCGACGGACGGCAACCTGGACATGACGACGGTCTCCGAGCGCGGCGGATCGTCGGGCGGGGTGCACCTGGGCGAGGCGCTGATCGGGTGGATGGCGCCCACCGGGGCGGTGGTCCCGCGGGAGTCGGTGTACGGCCCGCAGACCTCCGGCGACGAGGTGGAGCAGCGCAACGACCAGCTGTTCGCGCTGTCGCAGTCCGACGCCATCGCGGCGGCGATGGGCGAGCTGGGCATCCCCACAGAGCGGCACGTCGTCGTCACGCTGGTCGGCGGCGGCACCCCCGCGGACGGCATCGTGCAGGCGGGCGACATCATCGTGGCGGTCGACGGCCAGGCTGTCCAGACCCCCGCCGAGGTCAGCGCCGCGGTCCGCTCCCGGCAGGTCGGCGACACCGTCATCCTCGATGTGCTGCGTGCCGAGGAGCCCGACGCCGAGCGCGCGGAGGTGCGCCTCGAGGTGGTGACCGCGGCCAACCCCGACCCGCTCGAGCCCAACCCCGACGGCTCGCCGGTGGCCTACCTGGGCATCGTGGTCGGCACGATGCACACCCCACCGTTCGAGATCGACTTCACGCTGGAGAACGTCAGCGGGCCGAGCTCGGGACTGATGTTCTCCCTGGCACTCGTGGACATGCTCACGCCCGGCGCGCTCACCGGCGGGGATCACGTCGCCGGCACGGGGACCATCGACCCCGAGGGCGCCGTCGGTCCGATCGGTGGCATCCGGCAGAAGATGCTCGGGGCCAGCCAGGCCGGAGCGAGCCTCTTCCTGGCCCCTGATCAGAACTGTGACGAGGTCATCGGCAGCGAGCCGGACGGGCTGGCGGTCGTGCCGGTGGGCACGCTCGCCGAGGCCCGGGGCGTCGTGGAGGCCTGGGCCGACGGCGAGCGGCAAGGTCTCGCCACCTGCCGCACGGTGGCTGCCGCCGGCCGGTAGGGTCGCCGCTTCTCCGGACGTTGTCTTGCGCTGGCGTCGGGGTTGGGCGGTTTGCGTTGCGCTGGCGACGCTCGGGCGTCACGGGTGCAACGCAAGTTGGCGAGGCGGGTCTGGGGCGAAGCGGGTGCAGCGCCGGGCGCATTGGCGTCAGGGGCGGTGCCCCGGGGGCCGGGTGGTCAAGTCGAGCCGGCGGCCCGTCCGGTGCAGACAATCTGGTGCCGTGGTGTCGGTAGATGAGCACCACCGCACCAGATTCCCGCGGCGGGGGCTGGCGGCGTGCCCGCGGGGGCCGGCGGGGAGCGAGGGGCGCAGCGGGTGCAGCGCACGTTGGTCACGGGGCGGTGCCCCGGGGGCCGGGTGGTCCCGTCGAGCCGTGGTGTCGGCTTGGTCCAACAATCTGGTGCCGTGGTGTCGGTGGAAGAGCGCCACAGCACCAGCCCGTGGCCGGGGGCTGGGGGGTCGCGCACTGGCCGAGGGGGTCGCGGATGCAACGCATGGCGCGAGGGGCGGTGGCGGCAGCGGCGCCAACCCGGGCGCCGGGCTAGCGGAAGGTCGCCAGCAGCGCCTCGGCGAGTCCGGGGACCAGGTCGGGCCCGGTCAGGACGTCCTCGTCCGCGGCGCCGCGCAGGCGCAGGGCGCACATGGTCTCCCCTGTGCGCGCCACCGCCACCACGAGCCGCATCTCCCGGGCGTTCGGGTGCGCGCGGGCGACGGCCGCGGCGTCCGGACGGCCGACGAGGGCGGCCTCGGCGTCGGGCGGCAGCACGATGCGCTCCAGGACCAGGGCCGCTCCTGCGATCTGCCCGGGCCATTCGATCCGGGCGAGGAACTCGTCGAGCTCCACGTCCGACGGGGGCGGCTCCTGCTCGAACGTCGTCAGCGCCGGGCCCGAGTCGGCCACCCCGAGCTGGGCGGCCAGCTCCGGGGACTCCGCCCGGATTCGTGCCGTCGGCACCAGGGCGAACAGCAGGGTCGGCTGGTCCCAGCCGTCGGAGTCCACATGGGCCTCGATGTCCAGCGTGGCGGCGAGCAGGTCCGCAGGATCCATCCCGCCATTGTCCCTGCCGGGGAGGTGCCCCGGTCGTCGGGCCGCGAGACGGCGCGGCCGACGAGGGGCCCTCAGGTCGAAGGGGTTCCGGTGGTTGTCGGCAGGTGCAGGTAGGTTTGTGCACGTGAGCTTCGACCCGCCCCTGTCCCGCCCGCGGCCCGCGCGCCGGCCACCCCAGCGATCCGGTCCCCTGCTGCCGACCCTTGCGATCCTCGGCGGGCTTGCCGTCGTGTTCATGCTGTTCACGTCCTTCTACACCGACTACCTGTGGTACCGGTCGGTGGAGAAGCAGTCGGTGTTCACCACCCTGCTGATCACCCGCATCGGGCTGTTCCTCCTGTTCGGCCTGATCATGGGCGTGTCCGTGTGGGCAACGATGCTGTTGGCATATCGTGGCCGGCCGGACCTCGAGGTGATGTCAGCCGAGCAGGTCTCCCTGGAGCGCTACCGGGCCAGCCTGGAGCCGTTCCACAAGCTGATCCTCATCGGCGTGCCGACGATGCTGGGGATCATGGCCGGCATGTCGGCCTCCGCCCAGTGGCAGGAGTTCCTCGAGTGGCGGCATGCCTCCCCGTTCGAGGCGACCGACCCGCAGTTCAACACCGACATCGGCTTCTTCGCCCTGCAGTACCCCTTCCTGAGGTTCGTGGTCGGGTTCGGGTTCGCCGTCCTGATCCTGTGCATGGTCATGGCGGTGATCACCCATTACGTGTACGGCGGCCTGCGGCTGCAGGGATCCCCGCCGCGGACCAGCCGGGCGGCGCACATCCAGATCTCGGTGATCGCCGGGCTGTTCATGCTGCTCAAGGCCGTGGCCTACTGGCTGGACCGGTACGGGCTGGCCGTCAAGGGTGAGGCCCTGGTCGACGGGTTCACCGGACTGAAGTATCGCGACGTCAACGCGGTCCTGCCGGCCAAGGAGATCCTGGCCGTCATCGCCCTGGTGTGCGCGGTGCTGTTCTTCGTGAACGCCTGGCGGCAGGGCTGGGTGCTGCCACTGATCGGCGGCGGCCTGCTGGCCGTCTCGGCGCTGATCATCGGCGGGCTGTACCCGGCGATCGTGCAGCAGTTCCAGGTCAATCCCTCCGAGCTCGTGCGTGAGCAGGAGTTCATCAAGCGCAACATCGACGCCACGCGCGAGGCGTACGGGATAGCCGGGGCAGAGTTCCAGGACTACAGCGGCGACGGGGCCCCGACGGCGGTCACGCTCGAGCAGGACGCCGGGACGTTGGGCAATATCCGCCTGCTCGATCCCGCGGTGGTGTCCCCGACGTTCCGGCAGCTGCAGCAGATCCGCGGGTTCTACTCGTTCCCGGACGCGCTCGACGTGGACCGCTACCCGCTGGAGGACGGCACCCGCGGGGCGATCGTGGCCGTGCGCGAGGTCAACCTGGATGGCGTGGGGGAGCGCAACTGGGCCAACGACCACGCCGTGTACACGCACGGCTACGGAGTGGTGGCCGCCTATGACAACACCTCCGGCTCCGACGGGCGGCCGGACTTCTTCGCCTACGACGTCCCGCCGATCGGCGAGCTCGACATCGAGCAACCGCGGATCTACTTCGGTGAGGAGTCGCCGGACTACTCGATCGTGGGCGCCCCCGAGGGCTCCGACCCCCGCGAGCTGGACTACCCGGACGACACCTCCGGGGTGGGGCAGCGCAACAACACCTACGACGGCGTCGGCGGCGTCGGGGTCGGCGACCTGTTCCACAAGATCCTGTTCGCAGCGCGGTTCCAGGATCCCAACATCATCCTGTCCTCGCTGGTCAACTCCGAGTCGAAGATCCTCTTCGACCGCGACCCGGTCACCCGGGTGACCAAGGTCGCCCCGTGGCTGACCCTCGACGGCGACCCGTACCCCGTGGTCGTCGACGGTCGGGTCCAGTGGATCCTCGACGCCTACACCACGACCAACGCCTACCCCTACTCGTCGCGCACGACCCTGTCGGATGCCACCGTGGATGCCCTGACCGCGTCGTCGACCTCCGTGACGAACCTGCCCAGCCAGCGGATCAACTACCTGCGCAACTCGGTCAAGGCCGTGGTGGACGCCTTCGACGGCACGGTCACCCTGTACGCGTGGGAGCCGGATGACCCGATCCTGCAGACCTGGACCAAGGCGTTCGGCGGCGTGGTGACGCCGGTCTCGGAGGCCCCCGAGGAGCTCGTCGCGCACTTCCGCTACCCGGAGGACCTGTTCAAGGTGCAGCGCACGATCCTGTCGCGCTACCACGTCACCGACCCGACCAGCTTCTACAACGGGCAGGACTTCTGGACGATCCCGATCGACCCGACCAACCGGGCGGTGAACGCGCTGCAGCCGCCGTACTACCTCACGCTGCGGATGCCCGGCACCGAGGAGCCGCACTTCTCGCTGACCACCACATTCGCCCCGCTGAGGCGCCAGACCCTGGCCGCGTTCATGGCCGTGGACTCGGCGCCCGGGCCCACGTACGGCACGATGCGGGTGCTGCAGCTGCCACGGAACACCACCGTGCCCGGGCCCACCCAGGTTCAGAACAACTTCGAGTCCGAGCCGTTCATCGCCGAGCAGCTGACGCTGCTGCGCCGCGGTGGCGCCGACGTCGAGTTCGGCAACCTTCTGTCCTTGCCGGTCAGCGGCGGGCTGCTCTACGTCGAGCCGGTCTACGTGCGGGCCACCCAGGGGCAGGGCTACCCGCTGCTGCGCAAGGTGCTGGCCAGCTTCGGCAATGTCTCGGTGCTGGAGAACACGCTGCCGCAGGCGCTGGAAGCGTTGTTCTCCGAGGCCGGCGACGGCGGCGGTGGCGACGGCGGCGGCGAGACCGACACCGGCGGTGGGGGCGACACCGGGCAGACCGAGGACGCCCAAGCCGACCTGACCCGGGCGCTGGCCGACGCGCAGTCCGCCTACGAGGACGGCCAGACGGCCCTGCAGTCCGGTGACTTCGGCGCCTACGGGCGGGCCCAGGACGCGCTGAAGGACGCCCTGGACCGGGCTGCCGAGGCGCAGCGCCGGCTGCTCGGGGAGGCGGCACCCGCCGAGGAACCGCCCGCCGAGGAGCCGCCCGCCGAGGAGGCGCCGACCGAGGAGGCGCCGGCCGACGGCGAGGCCGCGCTCGAGGGGTGAGGGGAGACTGCGGGATGAGGGCGCATCGGGTGGGCGAGTCGGGGGTGGTCTGCGCATGAGCCGTGCCAGGCGGCGGGCCTTGTGGCCCTGGGTGTTCCTGTTCGTGGCGATCGGGCTGGTCGGGGTGTTCTACCTCGGCGGCGGCTACTACTTCTCCAACATCATCTACGAGACCGCACTGAAGTCCGAGCCATCCGACCCCGCCGACCTGCAGCGCGGCACGATCATGCAGATCAGCGGCAAGGGCGACGACCGGATCATCCGGATCCTGCCCGAGGTCGACGCCCAGGATGAGACCAAGTTCGATGACGCGATCGTGGGCCTGGTCGTCGGGGAGTCCCTCGTGGTGGCCGGTCCGGCCGAGCGCCGGGCCGACGGCAGCCAGGAGCGCCCCGTCCTCGACATCGTGGGGGACCGGCCCGAGAAGGGCGACGCGTACGGCCTGACCCAGGATGTCTGGCTCTCACCGGACCAGCTCGGCTGGAAGACCAAGGACATCGAGATACGCACACTGGACGGCCGGGAGTTCCCCGCCTGGCTCGTCGAGGGCGACGATCCGCGCAAGTGGGCCGTCCTCACCCACGGCATCAACGCGGCCCGATCGGAGATGCTGCGGATGGCCCGGTCGCTGCGCAGGGACGACTACAACCTGCTGTTCATCACCTACCTCGGCGACCCGGGCGCGCCGGAGTACCCCGACGGCATGGTCACCTACGGGCGCGAGGAGTGGTCGCAGGTGGAGGCCGCGGTGCGCTACGCGACCGACGAGGGCGGTCGGACGATCGTGCTCGGCGGGGCCAGCCACGGCGGTGCGGTGACCCTCGGCTTCCTCGAGCGGAGCAGCCTGGCCGGGCGCATCAGCGGTGTGATCCTCGACGCGCCGGCCTCAAGCCTGCGGGATGTGATCGACGCAGCAGGTGAGTTCCGCACCCTCCCGATCGGCGACCTGCCCATCCCCGAGTCCCTGGAGGACGCGGCGATGGCCGTGGTGGCCTTCCGCTTCGACGTCAACTTCGGGGCGATCGACTACATCGACAACGAGGGGCTGATCGAGGTCCCGCTGCTCACGTTCCAGGGCACCGACGACCAGACGGTCCCCCTCGCGGTCAACGACCGCTTCATGCGCCAGGGGTCGGGTCGCGACGGGGAGTACGTGGTCATCACGGGGGCCGACCACGTCCTGTCCTGGAACGTCGACCGTGACGAGTACGAGGACGCCATCGCCGAGTTCCTCAAGGAAGTCGACTAGGACCTCCACGGGCGCGGCGGGGCGGTCGTCACCCGCCGACTGAGCGGATCAGGCCGGCGAGCAGCGCGGCCGTCGCCCGCGGGGCGTCCCGGCGGACGTCATGGCCGGCGGGGATCCGGTGGATCTGCCAGCTGGGCAGCGCCGCCAGGTCGGACTCCGCCGCCGCCGAGAGCAGCCCGCCGCGCTCGATCTGGCCTGCGGCCACCACCACGGGGCAGCGCACCGCGCGGGCCCGGGCGGCCCAGCCGGCCCCGACCCAGGGGACCGGCCGCTCGAAGCCGGTCACGTCGACCGACTGCTTGGCACGGCCCACGGGCCGTACTCGGTCGGCTCCCAGTCCGGGTGGTCCGCGCGGGCGGCGGCGACGACCTGCTCGAAGGGGATGGACTGCGGGTCGGCGAACCACCGCCGGAACTCGTCGAGGTGGGCCGCGGCATCAGGCCGGCGCTCGTCGTCGGCCGTCATGCCATCGGCGAAGGGCGGGTCCTCCAGCCACAGGCCCGCGGCGAGGTCCGGGCGGGTCGCGGCCAGGCCCAGCTCGACCGCCGACCCCATCGAGTGCCCGCCGACGACGGCTGGGGCCCCCGTGGCGGCGGCCAGCTCCTCGGCGTGCTCGACCGCCTCGGCGAGCTGGTCGTCCCAGTCGATCGTGTGGCCGGGCTCCGCGCGCCTCCCGCCGTGCGCGGGGGCGTCCGGGGTCCGCACGACGAGCCTCGGCAGACCCTGCGGCGCGCAGGTGGGTCACGAACGGGCCCCAGCATGAGCCGTCGTCGCCGACTCCGTGCAGCAGCAGGAGGCCGGGGCTGGGCGTCACGGGAGCTCCTCGGTCCGGTTCTGGCGAGCCTAGTGGCCCGGGCGGATCGGTCCCCGGCTCGGGCGGGGGCCGACCGGTCCCGGGCTCGGGCGAGGGCCGACCGGTCCCGGGTTCGGGCGAGGGTGGTGGACCGGGCTCGTGTTGGGACGGATCGTCCGACGACCGGTCCCGGGTTCGGGCGGGGGACGACGATCGGGCTTCGATCCCGGCGGGGAGCCGACGACCGGGCCCCGGTTCGTCCTGGCGGGACCCTAGGCTGTGCGGATGGTCCCCGTGCGCGCGACTCGCTACGTCACGCCCCTGCGCGAGGGCGGGTCCCTGCCCGGGCTGATGGAGGGCGACGACCTCGGCACGTACGTGGTCAAGTTCCACGGCGCCGGCCAGGGGCCGAAGGCGCTCGTCGCCGAGGTC
>Ga0316576_10002030_pt1 | contig 11350 bp, 12 predicted proteins | sample S0NA_FD_203075 | JGI IMG/M metagenome (GOLD analysis project Ga0316576, IMG submission 203075) | Rhizosphere microbial communities from salt marsh grasses in Alabama, United States - S0-2_050615r3r5 | ecosystem: Host-associated > Plants > Roots > Rhizosphere | place: USA: Alabama | collected... | reverse complement strand
GTGCCGAAGAGCTACTTTGCTGAGGTCGATGACACCCACGCGCTGAACGATGAACCGCCCGAGGGCTCGTGAGGGGGTGAACATGGGCTCGCTCGACCTCAACGTCGGTACCACCTACACGCTCGTCGCGGTGGCCGGCATGGCCCTGCTTGGAACGATTCTGATCGCGAGCTTCGTCTCTCGGTCACGGGTCTTCTGCCAGTATCTAAGGCACATGACCGGCATCGAGCTCAAGCCGTCTGCGGTCCGTCGGGTGTTTCGCACCAACGGTCGTGGGGGCGTCCGGGACCTGCTCCTCGATCTCCTCATTCAGGAGGACCTGGCCGATACCTCCCGCAAGGTCACTCCCAACTCCAAGCCCGATACGTCGGTCTTCGAGATCGGGAAGATCGCGGAGAAGTAGACCGGGTCAGGGTCATCGTCAGATTCAGTTGCAGCGGCAGTAGCAGGTGCCACGTCCGATTCGGTGTCCGTGGCCTCTCCCCCTCCCGTCGGGCCGGGTGTCATCGCAAGGGAGAAGGAGAAGGAAAGGGAAGAGGAGAGGAGACGGGCTCGGAGGCGGTCACGGACGCGGACGTGGGAGAGGCAGCCCCGGTATAGTGTCTCGGTGACCCTGATCCGCATCCTCCCGGACAACCTCGTCAATCGGATTGCCGCTGGTGAGGTGGTCGAACGACCCTCGTCCGTCGTCAAGGAGCTGGTCGAGAACAGCCTCGACGCCGGCGCCACGCGGGTCGAGATCGAGCTGAGGAACGGCGGTCGCTCCCTGGTCCGGGTAACCGACGACGGTTCGGGCATGGACCCGGACGACGCGCTGGTGGCCCTGGAGCGCCATGCGACCTCCAAGATCGTCTCCGCCGCCGACCTCGATCGGATCGCGACTCTCGGATTTCGGGGCGAAGCGCTGCCGTCGATCGCAGCGGTGTCTCGCTTCGAGCTGCTGACGGCCGCCGATCCGGCCGCTGGCGGCATTCGAGTCACCGTTGAAGGGGGACGTGTCCTGGCGGCCGAACCGGCCGCACGTGCCCGAGGAACCACCGTCGAGGTTCGGGACCTATTCTTCAACGTGCCGGCGCGGCGCAAGTTCCTCCATGCGCCAGAAACCGAGCTGCGACACGCATCCGAGGCGACGTCCGGCGCGGCACTAGCCCGGCCCGACGTGAGCTTCGTGCTACGCCACGGTGGTCGCACCCTCCTGGAGGTGGCGCCGGCATCCGACCTGTCGCAACGCTTGCGTGACCTCTGGGCCCGGGTGGGAACGGTCACCCGATTCACTGCCTCCGCCGGCGACGCCTCGGTCGAGGGTCTCATCGCGCCGGGAGGCGGCCGCGGGCGACCTTCGTTGACCTTCCTCGTCAACGGCCGGCCGGTGCGTGACCGGCTGCTGGTTGGAGCTGTGCTGCGGGTTCTGCGAGGGGCGGGCGCCGGTTTCGGCGGCGCCCGGGTCGTGGTCGTGCTCGTGCTGCCGCCGGACCAGGTCGATGTCAACGTCCATCCGGCCAAGACCGAGGTCCGGTTCGCACGTGGCGGCGCCGTGTTCGCTCTCGTCGAGCGGGCGGTCAGGAACGGCGTGGCCGCCTCGCAGGGGCGCGTGCCCGTGAGCCGGCTCGAAGCCACCGGCGACGAGGTCGTGTCGCAACCGCCGCGATCAGGGTATGGAGAGCTGGTGCGGTCGCGGCGCGACGCCGGGGCGCCATCCCTGTTCGCTCACCCGGCCTACGTCGAGGCTTCAGGAGGCGTGCCCCCCGGTCCCTTCTCCGGATCGAAGGCGACACCGCCTTCAGGCGCGCGTCCGGGACCCCCTGACACACCGTTCGGGCGACTCATCGGGCAGTACCGAGAATCCTTTCTGCTCCTCGAGGACGATGCCGGGTTGGTGATTGTCGATCAGCACGTCGCCCACGAGCGGGTGCTCTACGACCGGATCCTCGCCCGTCTCGGTGGCGCGGTCGCGCCGTCACAGCGGTTGCTGGAGCCGGTTCTCGCCGAGGTCGGCGAAGCTGCTGCGGCGGCCCTGGACCGGGTTGCGTCCACCCTGCTCAAGGTCGGCATCGAGGCCGATCGCTTCGGTTCCGACACGGTCCGGATGAGCAGCCTTCCGCCCGATCTGGACGCGAAGGAAGCCGGCGCTCTCGTCACTGAGGTCCTCGACCGTGCCACGGCCTTCGACGGTGTGCCGGAGCGTGCCGCTGCCGAGCTCGAGGAGGAGCTCGCCGCGAGCCTGTCGTGCCGCGGCGCGATCAAGGTGAACCACCGCCTGGACGATCGCGAGCAACGGGTCCTGCTCGCCGACCTGGCGGCGACCTCGAACCCCTACCGATGCCCGCACGGGCGGCCGATCATCCTCCGGCTCAGCCAGGAGGAGATGGAACGTCGCCTGGGGAGACGATGAATGCGTTCTGAGACCTGGCGGCTGACCGAGGGGCTCGTGTTCCTCCATTTTGCGGTCTTCCTCTTAAGCTGGACGAGCCGTGAGGCTTTGATCGGACTTGCGGTGATGCCCGGCCAGGTAGTGGCACGGCCATGGTCCCTGGTGACCTACCAGTTTGTACATGGCGCATCCATCTTCTGGTTTTTCATTTCGATGATGGTGCTCTGGATCATGGCCAAACCCCTTGAGGAGAGCTGGGGATCTCCGCGATTCCTGATTTTCTGGTTGGTCGCCACGTTCGGTGCGTCGCTGACCGCCGCCGGGCTCGGGCTCTCCCTCGCCGGCGACACGGGCGTCGGAACCTCGATCCTCCTAACCTTCGCGACGCTTTATCCCGAAGTCGAGTTCCGGTTGTTCTTTCTGATCCCCGTGAAGGTGAAGTACCTTGCCGTTGTGGCGGCGGCGTGGCTCGCCTTCGCGAGCCTGCAGCTCGGTCTGCTGCCCGGTCTCGCCAACGTTGCGGGAACGTGTGCCGGGTACCTTTTCTTTCTTGCTACCCGTCACCTGCCAACCCGCCGCAAGATCGCCTTCGAGCTGAGGAAGCGGCGGGTATCGGCCGAGGTCAAGCAGGAAACCGTGGCGGCCGAGCACAACAACCTCGTGTGGGACCCGAAGGTCCGGGCTGCGGCCGGGAGAGCCCGGGAGCAGGGCGGGGTCGCGCCCGAGGACGAGGGGCTCCTCGCCGAGCTCGATGCGGCGAAGGACCCGACCGTCACAGTCTGTGCGCCGTCCGAGTTCGGGTTCATCGACGACCCCGTTTGCCGGACCTGCCCCGGCTTCGCCGAGTGCGCGGCCCGCAAGATCCGGATGGCTGCGGAGGGGACGGACGAGGAACGCTGAGGCCTTCCGACCTCGCTACAGCGTCATCGACGATCCACGCTCGTCGGGCACGAGCCACTCCTCGTTGGCATCGTGTCGGAGCTGGGCGAGGGCGTGGGCGACGGTGTCCCGGAGATAACGACCCCAGACCTTGATGGGCAGGTCATCGATCCGGACCGTCGGCGAGATGGCGAGATGAAGCATGTACTCGATAATCGACGAGGCGTTCTGAGCGATCCGTCCCGAGTACGTGGCGCGGTCCCGTTGCTCGACGATCCGAACCTCATGGATGCAGCGCCCGAACTCGGATTCGACGAGGTCGTCCAGAGTGGTCAGGATGAGCTCGACCCGGAAGGTCGAGCTGCCGCTGGTCAGGTAGTCGACGAAGCTCTCCTCGAGGTGGTAGGCGGAGAGGCCCCGACCCTTCGTGAACGACCAGTCGACACCATTGAGCTGGCCCAGGATCTGCTCGACGGGCGGCAGCTCCAGGTCGACCAGGTAGTGGGTGCCGGTGTAGGAGCCCTCGTGGACCTCGCTCTGGCAGGCAAAGGTGCCGTCGCGCTCGTCGAGGGCGGTTTCGACCCGCGCGAGCTCGTTCCGCGTGCCGAGGATCTTGATGCCGATGACGTCATCGACACGGACCCGGTCAGGATCGAGCGTGATCTGGCCGGTGCGAATGCGGTCGGCGACGATGCGCTCGGCGGCGGCGAACTCGGCATCCATTTGCTGCCGGCTCGACACCATGCGATCGAGGGGGATGCCAGCACTGCCGGCGCGCGCCTCCGCCAGGGAACGGGCGGCAGCCTCGATCTCTCCGGCGAGCTGATCGGCGACCTTTCGGGACACCTTGTCGGCGATGCGGCGCAGGCGCTTGCGCCGAATCATGCCCACCAGCGAGCCGTCGTCGCGACTGACCAAGCTCATGTGAACAGGGGTCCTGGGGAAGAACTCCTCCGGGAACTCCTGGTAGTGCACGAGCAGCTGCTCGGCCCGGACTGACGGGTCGGTGACGGCGGCGACGATCGCCCGGCGAACCGCGTCCTTGGTCTCGACGCGCCGCAGCTGGAGCGGTCCCGGTCGGGCGCTTCGTACCAGGTCGGCGACCAACGCACGCACCGACGGGGCGGTGATGGCGCGTTCAAAGGCGAAGATCTCGGTCAGGATCTTGCCGTCGTCCGCCTGCACACGATCCGCGAGCCATCGACTGGCGATGTCGAAGAGGCGGTCGCGATGGATCAGACCCGACAGATACATGCCGAGAGCCATCATACCGCTGATGCTGCGGGCAATCTGCAAATGTGTCTCACTCTACGACTTGTGGGCGTGAAATCTTTCACATACCTTGTTGCGCCCATTCGGCCGAGGTATCCTTGGTGCCCGGTGTCACGGGCGATTCCTGACACCCCCGGGAGGGCTCTCGTGTTCGAAGAGCGGGTGACAGTCCTCGTCGGCCACTTCGGCAGTGGCAAGACCGAGATTGCGCTCAATGGGGCATTGGATCTGGCGTCCCGCGGCGTTGCTGTCACCCTGGCCGATCTCGACGTTGTCAAGCCCTACTTCCGGTCGCGGGCAGCCCGAGGCATCCTCACCGCTTCAGGCATTGAGCTGTTGGCCCCCGCGGGTCCGAACATTCACGCCGATCTGCCGATCATCGTGCCCGAGATCCGCTCTCACCTGCGTCGCTCCGAGCGCCGGTTGATCATCGACGTCGGCGGTGACGACGTCGGCGCCAGGGTCCTGGGATCGTTGTCCGATGTGGTGCCTCACGACGAGACCGAGTGCCTGCTGGTGCTCAATTTCAGGCGCCCCTCGACCCCGGATCCAGAGCGTGCAGCGGTCATGGTCCGCCAGATCGAGGCTGTCGGTCGGCTGCCGGTGACCGGATTGGTGTCCAACACCCACCTGCTGAACCAGACCACCGCCGAGGTGGTTCTCGAGGGACTCGCCGCCGCCCGAGAGACCGGCGTGCGGCTCGGGATCCCGGTGGTCGCGGTTGCGGTGGCCATGGACATGGCACACCAGCTGCGCGCGGCCGTCGACTGCCCGGTTCTGGCCCTTCGCCGCATCGTTGCTCCGCCGTTCGAGCTGCCCGCGCAGCGCACCGTGGGACCGCTTTTCGCGGTCAACTGAAAGGAGGCTTCCGTGCCGCAGATCGTCATCAGCCCAGACCGCTGCAAGGGCTGCGAGCTCTGCGTTCAGGCCTGTCCACAACAGATCCTGGGCATGAGCCGGAAGATCAACAACAAGGGCTACTTCTACGCCGAGGTGGTGGAGCAACCGCGGTGCATCGGTTGTCGTCTGTGTTGTATCGCCTGCCCCGACGTGGCGATCGAGATGCAGGTCCACGGGACCATGTTCCATTACTTCGCGTACTGAGCATTGGTAGGGACTGATGCGCGTTTCTCGTCCGTACCCGTACCCGTACCCGTACCCGTTCCCGAAATGGCGGAACGGTCATCGGGCACGGGTACGGGTACGGGCACGGGTACGGGGTACGACATGACCAAGAAGCTCATGAAAGGCTCGGAAGCGATCGGCGAGGCGGCGGTCCAGGCGGGCTGCCACCTGTTCTTCGGCTACCCGATCACGCCGCAGAACGAGATTCCCGAGTACATGTCCATGCGATTGCCGCAGGTCGGCGGCACCTTCGTCCAGGCCGAGTCGGAGGTTGCTGCGTCGAACATGCTCTACGGCGCTGCCGGTTCCGGCGAGCGCGTTATGACCTCGTCATCATCGCCCGGGATCTCGCTCATGGCGGAGGGGATCTCCTACCTGGCCGGCGCTCAGCTGCCGGTGGTCATCGTCAACATCATGCGGGCCGGACCCGGACTCGGCGGCATCCTGCCGTCCCAAGGCGACTACTTCCAGGCGACCAAGGGCATGGCTCACGGCGACTTCCGGCTCCTCGTCCTGGCCCCGTGGTCGGTCCAGGAGGCGGCTGATCTCGTGCAGGATGCCTTTGACCTCGCCGACTTCTACCGCAACCCGGTGTTGGTGCTCGGTGACGGTCTCATCGGCCAGATGATGGAGCCGGTGGAGTTCGTTGAAGACCGGGCGCCCATCAAGGAGCTCCCCGCCAAGGATTGGGCCGCCACCGGCTACACCGGCGATCGTCCTCGGGCGGTGATCAACTCGCTGTTCCTCGATCCCGAGGAGCTCGAACGCCACAACCTCCGCCTCAAGGAGAAATACGACCTGATGGAGCGCGACGAGGTCCGTTCCGAAACCCTCAATCTGGACTCCGACTACGAGCTCCTGATCGTCGCTTACGGCACCGTCGCCCGTGTCTGCTCGACGGCCATCGAAGAGCTCGGCGAGCAGGGGATCGATGTCGCGATGGTGCGACCCATCACGCTCTGGCCCTTCCCCGCCCAGGCGGTCCGCGACGCTGCGGCGCGGGCCAAGGCCGTGCTCGTGGTCGAGCTCTCGACCGGACAGATGATCGAGGACGTCCGCCTGGCCCTCGGGGGAGCCGGAACGATCCACTTCCTCAGCCGGGTCGGTGGCATGCTGGTTTCGCCCGACGCGGTGGTGGACAAGGTCCGGGAGATCCTGGGCGGCCGAACCGGGGAGGTGGCTCATGCCTGAGACCGTTTTCAGCCGACCCGAGTCGTTGCGGGACGTCACGACCCACTACTGCCCAGGGTGCACCCACGGCGTCATCCATCGGCTGGTCGCCGAGGTCCTCGACGAGCTCGGCGTCCGCCAACGGACGGTGGGCGTCGCCCCGGTCGGTTGCTCGGTGCTCGCCTACAACTACTTCGAGACTGACTTCCACGAGGCGTCGCACGGCCGCGCACCGGCGGTGGCCACCGGCATCAAGCGGGCACGACCGGATCTGGTGGTCTTCACCTACCAGGGCGACGGCGACCTCGCGTCCATCGGAATGGCGGAGATCGTCCACTGCGCCAATCGCGGCGAGAAGGTGACGGTTGTGTTCGTCAACAACGCCATCTACGGCATGACGGGCGGTCAGATGGCGCCCACCACGATGCCGGGTCAGGTGGCGACAACCTGCCCTCTCGGCCGCGACGTCAACCTCGCCGGCCACCCGATCCGGGTTGCCGAGATGCTGTCGACCCTGCGCACACCTGCCTTCATCGCCCGTTGCTCGGTTCACACGCCGTTGCTCGCGGTCAACACCAAGGAAATGTTGCGCCGCGCCTTCACCCACCAGGTCGAAGGACGCTGCTTCTCTCTGGTCGAGATCCTCTCCACCTGTCCCACGAACTGGGGCGTGCCGCCGGGCGAGGCCACCAGGTGGCTCGAGAAGAACATGCTGCCCTACTACCCCATCGGGGTGTTCAAGACCCCGGACAGCGGCAGCCGGGAGCCGACACCGCTGGCCGGCGTGGGAGGGAGGGGCCGCCATGCAGAATGACGTCATCATGGCCGGCTTCGGCGGGCAGGGCATCCTGCTCATCGGCAAGATGCTGGCCTACGCCGGCATGCGTGAGGGCAAGGAAGTCTCCTGGCTTCCGTCCTACGGTCCCGAGATGCGGGGCGGGACCTGCAACTGCACGGTGGTGATCTCGGACCGCCCCGTGGGCTCGCCAGTGATCCGGTCGCCGCGGGCGGTGGTCGCCATGAACCTGCCGTCCCTGGACAAGTTCGAGTCGGACGTGCGACCCGATGGAGTGCTGATCATCAATACCTCGCTCATCAACCGGGATGCCGGTCGATCCGACGTGTCGGTGATCCAGGTGGCCGCCAACGACATTGCCAACGAGCTCGGCAACCCACGGGGCGCCAACATGGTGGCCCTCGGCGCCTACCTCGGTGCGACCGATGCCGTGTCGCTGGACGGCGTCATCGAGGTGGTGCGCGAGACCTTCGCCGCCAAGCCGGCTGTCATCGACGTCAACATCACGGCCCTGCGCCGCGGCCACGAGATCGGGGCGGCGCACGCGGTCACGGTCTGAAGGGGGGCGCATGGCCGAGCATCCGTGTGTCGATCTCGCCAAGACCGAGGCGATCCTCGCGGCCTACCCGCACGAGGAGCCCTCGTTGATTCAGGTGCTGCAGGATGTGCACCGGGCGTACAACTACCTTCCCTGCGATGTCCTGGTACGGGTTGCCGAGGCTCTCGACCTTCCGCTGGCCAAGGTGTTCTCGGTGTCGACCTTTTACAAGGCATTCTCCCTCGATCCCCAGGGTGACACCATCATCAAGGTCTGCCTGGGCACAGCATGCCACATCCGGGGCGCCGGGCAGCTGGTCGAGGAGCTCGAGCGGAAGCTCGGCATCGGGCCTGGCGAAACCACTGAGGATCTCAAGTTCACCGTCAAGACGGTTAACTGCGTCGGCGCCTGCGCCATGGCGCCGGTGATGATCGTCGGCGACAAGTACTGGGGCGGCGCCAAACCGGCGAAGATGGCGAAGTACTTGGCCGGGGGGGACGAAGAGCATGAGAATTGAGTCCAGAGAGCAGTTCGAGGCCCTCCGGACCGAGACCAGGGCGCAGGACGAAGCCCAGCCCAGGAAGGTGCTGGTCTGCTGCGGTACCGGCTGTCTCGCCACCGGCTCCAGACAGGTGGCCGAGGCCTTTGCGCGCGAGGTCGCTTCCCGCGGCCTCGACGTCGAGGTCGGCCTCAGGGTTCGGACGACCGGCTGCCACGGCTTCTGTGAGCGCGGTCCACTCGTGGCCTTCCAACCAGAGGGCATCCTCTACACCAAGGTCAAGGCGAAGCGGGTACCCGAGATCGTCGAGAAGACGATCGTGGGCGGTGAGGTCATCCCCGGTCTCCTCTACAAGAATCCGGCCGACAACCAGCGGATCGAGCAGTATCGCGAGATTCCCTTCTACAAGCATCAGGTCCGTGTGGCGATGCGGAACATCGGCCACATCGACCCCACCGACATCACGGATGCCATTGCCCACGACGCCTACGCGGGCCTCGCCAAGGCCCTTTTCGAGATGGCCCCGGACGAGGTCATCGAGGAGGTCGCGGCGTCGGGCCAGCGTGGCCGCGGCGGCGCGGGCTTCAACACCGCCCGGAAGTGGCGCTCGTGCAAGAACGCTCCCGGCGATCGTCGCTTTGTCCTGTGCAATGGCGACGAGGGTGACCCCGGCGCCTTCAAGGACCGCTCGATCATGGAGGGCGATCCGCACTCGGTGCTCGAAGGAATGATCATCGGCGCCTACGCCCTCGGCGCTCACGAGGGCTTCATCTACGTTCGCGACGAGTACCCTCTGGCGGTGGTCAACCTCCAGATCGCGATCGCCGAGGCGCGCAAGCTCGGGCTGCTCGGCACCAACATCATGGGGTCCGGCTTCGACTTCGATCTCAGGATCTCGCGCGGCGGTGGCGCCTTCGTGTGTGGCGAGTCGTCGGCGCTGATGCGGTCGCTCGAAGGGAAGATCGGCGAGCCGCGCGCCAAGTACGTGCACTCCACTGAGAAGGGGCTCTTCGACCTCCCCACGGTCCTCAACAATGTCGAGACCTGGGCCGGGATCGGCGCCATCATTCACCACGGCGGCGCCTGGTTCGCGGCCATGGGGACCGAGAAGTCAAAGGGAACCAAGGCATTCTCGCTGGTCGGCAAGGTCAAGAACACCGGACTGATCGAGCTTCCCATGGGGACGACCCTGCGCCACATCATCTTCGACATCGGAGGTGGCATTCTCAACGACCGGCCGTTCAAGGCGGTGCAGACCGGCGGACCGTCGGGCGGTTGCGTCCCCGAGGGTCTGCTCGACCTGCCGGTCGACTACGAGAGGCTCACCGAGGCCGGGTCGATGATGGGCTCCGGCGGAATGATCGTGATGGACGATCGCACCTGCATGGTCGATGTGGCGCGCTACTTCCTGGCCTTCCTCACCGAGGAGTCATGCGGCAAGTGTGTGCCGTGCCGTGAGGGTCTGACGCAGATGCTCGCGATCTACGACAACCTCATCGAGGGCCGGGGGGCCGACGGCGACATCGAACGTATTGAACGCCTTGCCCGCGCCATGCAGCTCGGCAGCCTGTGCGAGCTCGGCAAGTCGGCGCCGAACCCGGTGCTGTCGACCCTGAAGTACTTCCGCTCCGAGTATGAGGCGCACATTCGTGACCACGCCTGCCCGGCCGGGATCTGCCGCGCCCTGACGGCCTACGAGATCATGGCCGACGCGTGCGATGGTTGCCACCTGTGCTTCAAGGCCTGTCCCACCGATGCCATCGAGGGCATCATCAAGGAGCTCCACGTCATTCACCAGGACGCGTGCATTTCGTGCGGGGCGTGCTTTGACGTCTGTCCGACACAGGCGATCCGAACCTTCCCGAAGGTCGAGCGCGCGGTCGAGGAGGTGGTGTGATGCCGACTCTCACCGTCAACGGCCGAACGGTCACCGTCGCTGACGATGCCTGCATCCTCGATGCCTGCCGCGCCGCCGGCGTTCACGTTCCGACCCTGTGCAACTTCGACGGCCTCGAACCCTGGGGCGGCTGCCGTCTGTGCGTCGTCGACATGTCGCTCGCGGGCTGGGATGACGACTGGTTCAAGATGGTCACCGCCTGCAACCACCCGGTGTCGGACGGGATGACGGTCGTCACCGACTCCGAGCGGGTGCTCGAGACCCGGCGGGTGGTGCTCGACCTGCTCCTCGCCCGGTGCCCGGAAACGCCGCTCATCCAGCGCCTCGCTCGGGAGCACGGCATCGACCGGACGAGCTTCCGGGTCAACCCCGAGCCCACCGACTGCATCCTGTGCGGCCTGTGTACGCGGGTCTGCGACCACATCGGGGTGTCAGCCATCGCGAGCGTTAACCGCGGTTGGGGCCGCGAGATCGCGCCACCATTCCACGAGGCGCCGCCTGACTGCATCGGCTGCCTCGCGTGTGCCGAGATCTGCCCGACGGACTGCATCCCGTACGAGGACTCGCCGACCCGGCGGCGGATCTGGGGCAAGGACTTCGAGATGCTGCGCGACCCGAAGACCGGGGAGGCAGTGATCACCAGGGCCCAGGCCGAGCATTTCGCCGAGCGAAGCGGCGTGCCGATGAGCTACTTCGAGTCCTCGGACAGGTCGAAGCGGCGGGAGCTCGCGAAGACCGTCGAAGCTCTGCGGGTTGTGAAATGAACGTGAAGGTGCCAGGTCAAACAAAGTTAACAATTCCGC
>Ga0316576_10002029_pt1 | contig 11350 bp, 5 predicted proteins | sample S0NA_FD_203075 | JGI IMG/M metagenome (GOLD analysis project Ga0316576, IMG submission 203075) | Rhizosphere microbial communities from salt marsh grasses in Alabama, United States - S0-2_050615r3r5 | ecosystem: Host-associated > Plants > Roots > Rhizosphere | place: USA: Alabama | collected... | reverse complement strand
TCCGCCGTGGGTGTGTCCCGACAGCATCAGGTCTGCGCCCGCCGCGGCCGCTTCCTCGGCGTTGATCGGCGCGTGGGAGAGAAACACGCTGGCGCCGGGCGGGGCGCGCCGGAGCACGCGTGTGACGATCGCCCCGGTGTCCGCGCCGGACCGCCGGCGACGGGTCAGGTCGTCGACACCGACCAGGACCAGGCCCGGGCGGACCACCGCGTGGCCGTCGTGGAGAACGCGGAACCCCGCGGCCTCGAGCTTGTCCTCCTGCCCTTCGCCGTGGTGCTCGTGGTTGCCCGTGACCGCGAACAGGCCCAGGGGCGCGGAGAGACGGCGCAGCTCGGCGATGAGCTCCGGCGCCACCGGGCCGTGGCCCTCGAAGATGTCGCCGAGGAAGAGCACCAGGTCTGGCTGCGACCCACGGATCTGTTCCACGCGATCGGCGAGCCAGCCGGCGCCGAGCAGGTTCCCCAGGTGCAGATCCGAGGCGACGACGACCACGGTGCCGTCGAGGCTCGCCGGCAGCCCGGGGAACCGGACCTCGTACCGACGGACCACCGGCGCGCGGAGCCCCTGGACCAGCGCCACTCCGGAGAGGACGAGGCCGACGAGCAGGGCCCAGCCGCGCAGCCCCGGCGCCCAGCGCCGCAGGAGGAGGCCGAATCCGGTGGCCAGCTCCGCGGCCAGAAGCGCCACCGCCATCAACCCCACGCTGGCGAGCGCGCACATCCCGAAGAGCTCGAGCCCCCCGGCGATCGGGCCGCTCGAGCCGTGGCCCACGAGGCGCCCCGCGATGCAGCTCGCCCAGAGCAGCCCCGCGACGCCGAAGATCCAGCGCCGCGGGAGCCGCCGCGAGAGCGCGGGCACAGACGAGGCGCGCCAGGCGACGTAGACGTGGAGCAGGGTGGCGACGAGCGGGATGCCGTAGCGGAACACTCTGCCTGCTCTAGCACAGGCCCGGCGGGCGAAAAACTCACGGCGCGCTCGAGAGCCGCTCGTGCCTCCTCAAGAGGCTGTCAATTCGCCTTGATATGTGCGTTTTTTAAGGGCTTTTGCCTTGACCGCGCGTTGTTGACGTTCATCATCAACTGTGGACGATGGAGGTCTTGTCATGCGCAGCTCGTTTCTCTCGATCGCATTTGGCGCGCTGATCGCCGGCGCACCCGCCGCGGCGTCGGCCCAGCCGGAGGAGGTTTTCGGCGTGGTTCTCGACGCGGAGTACCCCGCGCCGCCGGAGGCAGAGCTGCCGGCGCCGCCGGTGGATGCGCTGCCGGAGGCGGAAGCCGCTCCACCCGCCGAGCCCGAGGCGGCGACGCTCGAGACGTTGAGCGAGAGCATCTCCCCCTACGGCCGCTGGATCGAGGTGCCGGGCCTCGGCCGCGTCTGGCAGCCCTACGACCGTGTCGTCGGCCCGGGCTTCCAGCCCTACGTCAGCGGCGGCCGCTGGATCCAGGCCGACGCGGGCTGGGTCTTCGAGTCGGACTGGCCCTTCGGATCCGTGGTGTTCCACTACGGGCGCTGGCACCTCGCCGGGGATCTGGGCTGGGTCTGGATCCCGGGGACCGAGTGGGCACCCTCGTGGTGCGACGATCGGGTCGCGGGTTACCTCAACCCGGCCCCGCACCGCCGCTACTGGTACGCCCCGCGCCACCGGTTTGCCTACCGTTCCGCGCGTCCGGGCATCTGGCACCGCACCTACCGCCCCCGGCGCGTGCTCCACCATCCCCGCCGCTACGCCCCGCCGGCCCGCTGGACGCACCGACCGCGTGCCTACGCTCCGCGCCGCCCGTACGTCGCCCCGGCGCCGCGGATGCACCAGCCGCGCCATTCTCCCGGTCCGCGCTTCAGGGCCGCGCCACGGGCGCATCGCGCGCCGTCGGTCCGCGCGTCACGGGTCCACCGGGCGCCGGCACACACCGGCCGATCCCACCGCCGCCAGCGCTGAGCTCCCCTCCCACGTACGCGCCATGGGCACGTTGCCCGGCAGGCGGCGTTCCTGCTACGGTGAGCCCTCCTGACAGTCGAAGGCCGCGATGCGCGCTTACATCTGGGGCTCGCTCCTGCCCCTGCTTCTCGTGACGTCGGCACGGGCCGACGCGCCCGCCAGCGCGGAGACGGCCTGGCTCGTCGTCGGGCAGCGCCAGGCCTACCGCCCTGCCCTGACCCTCGAGCCCCGGGGGATGCAGCTCTCCCTGCCGGCCCTCGTCGCCACCCGGATCGAGGGGGCGAGCGCCGTGCCCGTGGACGCGCAGGGCTCCTCGCTCGAGATCGGGGCGGCGACCAACGTCGTCGCGCGGGTGGGGCTCGCCTTCAACTCTTCCCGCGCGCTGATCCCGTTCAACTTCGCCGTGGACTACGAGCACGACGTGATCACCGGCCCGGTCTCCGGCGGCCCGGAGATCCCCGGCGACCACCTGCCGGGCGGCGGGTCCGTGGAGCACCAGCTGCGCAAGGCGAGCGGCAGGGCGTCGCTGGGCTACTACCTGCACCTGACCGGCGGCCTGATGCTCAGCCACTGGGGCCTCGGGCTGCTCGCCAACGACGGGGCCCACGGCTGGGAGCCGGGCAGCGCCCTGTTCACCGACCCCCGGGGCGGTGACCGGACGGCGCGGATCGCCCTGGCCTCCGGGCCGGTGACCCCGCTGCGCATCTTCGCCGCCTTCGGCCACGACTGGGTCCAGGGCGACGAGACCATGCGCGGGGGGGACCGCTCGCGCCAGCTCATCGGCGCCCTGACCATCGGCCGCGACATGCCGACCTCGTTCGGCTTCTACGCCGTACGCCGCTACCTGGAGGCGAAGGGCGGCGACACCCTGGACGTCTGGGCCCTCGACATGTACGGCAAGACGAGCCACGACCTCGGCCGCCGCCTGCGCCTCGTCGTGGAGGCCGAGACCGCGCTGATCATCGGCGAGACCACGCTGACCTCGACGGCGGATCAGCCGATCCAGGGGGTGCTCCAGCTCGGCGCCGCGCTGCGCGCCGCGCTCCACGCCGGCCGCTGGGGCGCGGTCCTCGACGGCCTCTACACCTCCGGCGACGCCAACTTCGACGACGCCGAGCAGAACGCGTTCAAGGCCGACCCGAACTACCAGCTCGGCTTGCTGCTGCACCGCCGCGTCCTCGCCGGGATGACGGGCCGCGCGGTCGCCACCGCCTCGGATCCCATGCTCAGCGGCTACCCGACCCCGGGCATCGAGCGCTTCCCAACGCGCGGCGGGATCTCGGGCTCGCTGGTGATCTTCCCCCGGGCCTACTTGCGCCCGCTGGCGGGGCTCGAGGTCTACGGGGGCCCGCTCTTCGCCGTGGCCACGGCGCCCCCGGCCGACCCGCTGAACACCAAGCTCGCCGGGGGTGATGTGCGCAACGCCCTGGACGGAGCGCCGGGTCGCTACCTGGGCACCGAGCTCGACCTGGGCGCTCGCCTGCGCCTGCTGCTCGCCGGCACCGAGCTCACCGTCGGCCTCGAGGCCGGGGTGCTCTTCCCCGGCGCGGCGCTGGCCCGCGCCGACGGGGAGCCCCTCGACCCGGTGGCCGGCGGGCGGGCGCTCGTGGGCTACCGGTTCTGAGGAGGCGCGGGTGAGACGGAACGGCCACCTCCTGCTGCTCGCCCCCCTCGCTGCCCTGGCTGGCTGCCTGGGGCAGCCGGCCGACGGCCTGGCCCCGGCGCCCGCGGCCGCCACCACCGTCAAGATGGACCTGCTCCACCGGCCGCTCCCCGACATCCCCCTGCCCAACGACCTGGCCACGCGGCCCGACCCCACCTCGGCCACCGGCCGCCGGATCAACGCCTCGATGATCGCGCCCACCCGGTTCGAGTCCCGCATCCGCGAGCTCATCGACGGGCTCGACGGCTGGGGCGTGTTCCAGCCGATCACCATCCCGTTCACCGGGCCGCTGGACGTGGGCTCGATCCTCGCCGGCCACCGGGATCCGGACTACGACACGCGCAACGACGTGGTCTACCTCATCAACATCGACCGCCGCTCCCCGCGCTTCGGCGCGATCCAGCTCCTCGACGTGGGCGAGGGTAACTTCCCGGTGACCATCGAGGACCCGGACCTCTACGGCAAGAACGACCCCCGGGGCTGGACCGTCTCCCTGCTCTTCGAGGAGGCGGACGAGGATCTGAACCACAACGGGAAGCTCGACCCCGGCGAGGACAGCGACGCGGACGGCGTGCTGGACCGCCCCAACTACCTGCCCGGCGCCCGCCCGGCGCGGGAGGACCTCGCCGGCCGCGCCGACGCCCTGATGACCTTCTACGAGCGCGAGACCGACACACTGGTCCTCCGCCCGCTCCTGCCCCTGGACCAGCGCACGACCTACGCGGTCGTCGTCACCCGCCGCCTGCTCGACGCCGCCGGGCGGCCCGTGGGCTCGCCCTACGCCCAGATAAACCACGCGTCCCAGACCAAGGCGCTCTGGCTCCTTCCCGAGGCGCTGCCCCCCGGCCTCTCCCTCGAGGACGTGGCCTTCGCCTTCAGCTTCACGACCCAGTCCATCTCGTCGCCGATGGTCGCGGTGCGCGAGGGCCTGTACGGTCACGGAGTCCAGGCCCACCTGGCCCAGGCCTACCCGCCGAGGGTCGCCGGCCTCGAGCCGCTCCGCGACGGGCAGCCGCAGAAGGGAGACAACTTCTACATCCTCCAGCCCGAGCGTTACCTGCCCATCTTCCGCAACCTCGCCGGCACGCTGTTCGAGATCGAGCAGGACACCGCCTTCATGGACGAGACGCTCAAGATCCACCACTACGTCGACTACCACGTCATCGGCTCCTTCGACTCCCCGCAGCTCATGCCCCGCACCGACGCGAGCGGCGCCCTGCTCCCGCTCCACGACCAGATCTGGCCCGAGGATCTGGACCGCGTGCCGGCCCCGGCGCACCCCGAGCGGATCCGCTTCTGGCTCACCGTGCCGCGAAAGGAGGTCTGCCCCGCCCGGGCCCGGGGCGAGCCCGCGCCGCTGCTGATCCTCGCGCCGGGCTACGGCAGCAGCTGGATCGAGATGCTGTTCATCGGCACCGCCATGGCCAAGCACGGGCTGGCCACGATCTGCATCAACCCGCCGTCCCACGGCATGGAGTTCAGCGCGGTCCAGGAGACCCTGGCCCGGCTCATCGCCCGCGCCGAGGGCTTCGAGAGCCTGTTCAACGCCCTGCTCAAGCACCGCGCCGTGGACCAGAACGGCGACGGCGTGACGGACAACGGCGCCGACTTCCTCACCGCCTACATGTTCCACACGCGGGACATGCTGCGGCAGGGGGCGCTGGACTACATGCAGCTCGTGCGGTTGCTGCGCAGCTTCGACGGCAAGCGGCGCTGGGCGCACGACGTGAACGGCGACGGCGCGGCCGAGCTCGCCGGCGACTTCGACGCCGATGGCGTGGTCGACGTCGGCGGGACGGCCCCGATCACCATGGCCGGCGGATCCATGGGCGGGATGATGACGATGATCACGGGCTCGCTGGACCCGCAGATCTCGGTGGTCGTGCCCTTCGCCAGCGGCGGCGGCCTGGGCGACGTGGGCGCCCGCTCGCTGCACGAGGGGGTGCCGGAGGCCCTCGTGCTGCGCATGATGGGCCCGATCTACACCGGCACGCTGGAAACGGACGGGAAGCTCTCCCTGGAGGTCACGGTGCCGGACCTGAACAAGGAGGCCGTGCTCCCGCTGGGCTCGTTCCAGGGGGTGAAGGTCGGCGATCTGCTGGTGGCCGAGAACCTGAAGACCGGCGAGCGGGGCTGCGGCTTCGTCGGGCCGACCGGCGAGGCCCGGGCCCAGGTGGCCAGCGACGCCGGCGACCCGACCCGGCTCGCGCTCTACACCGGCGGGGCGCTGGCCGGCCCGGACTGCGCCCTGCGCCCGGACGCCCGGCCTCGCGCCACGGTGGAGACCTTCCAGGACCAGACGGTGTTCCGCGCCAAGGTGATCAAGGCCGGGACGCCGCTCTGCGCCCTGGCCGACGGGCTCGGCCTGCGGCGCGCGTCGCCCGCCCTGCGTCGGATGCTCTCCTTCGGCGCGCTGGTGGTCGACGCCGCCGACCCGGTGGCCTTCGTGCGGCACCTGCAGCAGCGCCCCCTGAGCTACCCCGCCACCGGCGAGCGCACCGGCGCCCACATCCTGCTGCCCATGTCGATCGGGGACATGGACGTGCCGGTGAGCACCGGGATCAGCGTCGGGCGCGCGGCGGGCCTCATCGACTTCCTGCGGCCCGACCCGCGCTTCGGCAAGTCCCCGGACCGGGTGTTGATCGACACCCACACCGCCGAGGCGATCCACACGATGAAGCGCTACGCCATGGCCGACGGCACGCCGGCCCACCTGGACATCGACAACCTGAGCCAGGGGCAGGACATCTGGGGCGCGGCCCTGCCGCGGCTCAAGACGCCGCTGCGCATCGGCGTGGGCGAGACCGATCGCCTGGGCGGGGCGTCGGCGGTGATCTTCCCCTACTCGGATCCCGAAGGGATCCACATGGTCAAGCTCCCGGGCAAGATGACCGACGACTTCCGCAAGCTCTGCAAGGCGGCCTGCACCAAGACCCCCGCCGGGCCCGAGGACGACGACCCCTGCGCCTGCGAGGCCGAGCGCCCGTTCGACATCGGGCTCTACTTCTTCAACGTCATCGGGCGCTACCTGAAAAAGGGCGGCCGCGAGCTGTCGCTGGACGTCTGTCAGGGCACCGACGCCTGCGCCGACAGCGCGCCTGTCCCGAAGCAGCGGGACCTGTCCACCCTGCCCTGAGCCGCCGGGCACGCCATCCCCCACATTCTCCGCGTGCGGCGCGCCTGGCTGGTGCTATTGGGCATCCAATCAACCCTCGCGAAGTGGACTGCCTGAAAGGAAGCGCGACCGATGAATATCCAACAACTACTGCAGAAGGCGCAGGTGGTGGGCACCGAGTTTGGCCTGAAGCTCCTCGCGGGCCTGGCGATCCTGATCATCGGCCGATGGATCGCCAAGTGGCTCACCGGCATCGTGCGCCGCCTGATGACCCGGGCCAAGGTCGACGAGATGCTGGTCCGCTTCGTCGGCAACCTGACCTACGCCGTGCTGCTGACCTTTGTCATCCTCGCCGCCATCGGCCAGCTGGGGGTCCAGACCACCTCCTTCATCGCGGTGCTCGGCGCCGCAGGCCTTGCGGTGGGGCTCGCGCTGCAGGGGTCGCTGGGCAACTTCGCCGCCGGGGTGCTGATCGTCCTCTTCCGGCCCTACCGGGTCGGCGACTACGTCGAGGCGGGCGGCATCGCCGGCACGGTGGAGGAGGTGCAGATCTTCACCACCGTCCTGATCACGCCGGACAACAAGAAGATCATCGTGCCCAACGGGCAGATCATGAGCGGGACGATCACGAACTACTCGGCCAAGGAAACGCGCCGGGTGGACCTGGTGGCCGGCGTCTCCTACAGCGACGACCTCGACAAGGTGAAGGGCGTGCTACAGGCGATCATCGACGCCGACGCGCGGATCCAGAAGGATCCGGCGCCGACGATCGCCGTGCTGGCGCTCGCCGACAGCAGCGTGAACTTCGCCGTGCGCTGCTGGACGAAGACCTCCGACTACTGGTCGGTGTTCTTCGACCTCAACGAGCAGATCAAGAAGCGCTTCGACACGGAGGGGATCAGCATCCCCTTCCCCCAGCGCGACGTCCACCTGTACCAGCACCAGGCCTGAGACCCGCGAGGGCGGTCAGATCCAGAGGAGGGCGAGGAGCAGCGCCGCGGCGGCGAAACCAAGAACAACGAACAAGGCCACCGCGGGGGCCCCGACCTGGACCCGTGCCGTGCTCTCGGGCTCGATGGGCCGCCGGAAGAGCACGGTCGGCGCCCTGTGGAGCTCATCCGCGAGGGAGTGGCCCTGACCGACCCCGGGGACGAAGCCCGGCTCGCTGGCGAACCAGGGCGGCGTGACGTCCACGACCGTGCCGGACTCCACCGCCCGCGCGAACATCTCGAGCACGGCCTCGGCGCTGATCGGGCGGTCCAGAGGCTCCTTCTCCAGACACAGGTGGACCACCTCGGCCACCGCCGGAGGAACCTCGGGGGCCCGCTCCCGCAGGGGCGGCAGGGGCTCGACCACGTGGCTGAGGATCAGGGTCTCTTGCCCCCCCCTGAAGGGGGCCGTGCCGCTCAGCATGACGTAGAGGATCACGCCGAGGCTGTACAGGTCCGTCCCTGGCGAGATCCGATCACGATCGCCCATCGCCTGCTCCGGCGCCATGAACAGCGGCGTCCCCAGGGTCACGCCCGCGGCGGTGATCTGTTCCGACAGCTCCGCCTCGAGCCGCCTGGCGATGCCGAAGTCGAGCAGCTTCACCCTCGGCGGCTCTCCATCCAGCACGAAGATGTTCTGCGGCTTCAGATCACGGTGGATCACGCCGTGGTCGTGGGACGCCTGCAGCCCGGCGCAGATCTGCTCGAGGTAGGGCAGCACCTGCCACGGCGTGAAGGCCCCGGTGAATCGCATCACCTGGGCGAGGTTGCGCCCCTCGAGGAGCTCCATCACCTGGAACAGGGTGCCGTCCTCGGCCCGGCCGGTCTCCAGGACCCGTACGATGTTCGGGTGTTCGATGCGCATCAACACGCGGGCCTCGGCCTCGAACCGCGCCAGGGCCTTGGAGTGCTGCAGCAGGTGCTCGGCGATGACCTTGATCGCCACCCGCTGGCCGTCCGAGATCCGCCGCGCCCTGTAGACCGAGGCGGTCCCGCCCTTGCCCAGCAAGGATCCGAGCTCGTAGCCGCCAAGCCGCCTCGTACCGGTCAGCGCCGGTCGCTCGAGGCCACGATGGCTGGATGTCTTTTCTCTTTCCAAGAAACCCTCGTCCCGCGACGTAACCTCCACCACCAACCCGTGAGGGATGATTGCAAACGACGTGCCCGCCGTGCCGCCCTGTCGTGTCCCTCCGTTGCGCTGCGATGCGACACGGGAGCCCGGATGGGCGTGCCCTCTGGCCAAACGGTTGGCCACCCCATGCGACACGAGCCACGCTCCATCGACGGTAGTTTTCGTTTTGCGTCGGGCCCTCACGCCGGCTAGCTTTCCTGTCCATGAGACGTCCGGGAGCCTACGCAGGCCGCATCCTCCGCGTGAACCTGACCACCGGGGAGACCGTCCCGATCGAGACCGCACCCTACGCCCGCCGCTTCGTCGGCGGCCGCGGGGTGGCCAGCGCCATCTACTGGGAGGAGGTGCCACCGGATGCGCGGTTCGACGACCCCGAGAACCGCCTGATCCTGAGCATGGGCCCGCTCTCGGGCATGCACGGCGGCCTCGGCGGCTCGCGCTGGGGCATCTTCGGCCGCTCGCCCTTCCCCGCCCCGGCGCACGGCGGGCGCGATCACTTCTGCTATGGCAACCTCGGCGGTTCCTTCGGCGCCGAGCTGCGCTTTGCCGGCTACGACGGCCTGGTGATCCAGGGCCAGGCCGAGCGGCCCGTGAGCCTGGTCATCGACGACGATCACGTGGAGCTCAGGCCAGCCGACGACCTGTGGGGCCTGAGCACGGTGCAGGCGATGGACGCCCTGCTCGAGACCGCGGCCCCGGGCTCCAGGGCCCTGGCCATCGGCCCGGCCGGCGAGAACCTGGTGCCGCTGGCCACCGTGTTCGCCGACGGCGACGCGAGCTGCAGCGGCGGGATGGGCGCCGTCATGGGCGCCAAGCGGCTCAAGGCAGTGGCGGTGCGCGGCAGCTCGCGAAAGATCGAGCCCGCCAACCCCGACGCCCTAAGGCGCATCGACCGCCAGATCCGGGGCTACCAGCGCGGCAACGTCAAGGTCTGGGGCCTGGACTTCATGGCCCACGGCCCGCAGACGCGAAAGATGCCCTGCTTCGCCTGTATGGGCCACTGCCTGCGCGTGCGCTACCTGGCCGAGGGAGGCGCGAGCGGCAAGTTCATGTGCCAGTCGCGCTACTTCTACATGAACCACGCCTGGAGCCACTATGGCGAGGAGAACGACGTCCCGTTCCACGCCAACCGGCTGTGCGACGAGATGGGCATCGACACCTGGGAGGTGCAGGGCCTGCTCGAGTGGCTGCTGCAGTGCCGCGCCGATGGGCTGATCACGGAGCGAGAGACCGGCCTCGACCTGGAGCGCGTGGGCAGCCTGGAGCTCATCGAGAAGCTGGTGCGCATGGTGTCGCTGCGCCAGGGCTTCGGCGAGCTGCTGTGCCACGGGGCCGTGGGCGCGGCCCGGGCCCGGGGTGGCCCAAGCGAGGCGGTCTACACCCGCACCGACCCCTACGATCCGCGCTACTGCACCGTGAACACCCTGCTCTTCCCCTTCGAGACACGCGAGCCGATCCAGCAGCTGCACGAGGCGGGGCTGGTGCTGTCCCAGTGGTCGAGCTGGGCCAAGGGCGTCGAGGAGGCCCACATCTCCAGCGACGTGGTCCGGGGCATCGGGGAGCGCTTCTGGGGCAGCGAGGCGGCCGCCGACATGACCACCCTCGAGGGCAAGGCCGGCGCGGCCAAGCGGATCCAGGAGCGCCAGCTGGCCAAGGAGTGCGTCGGCCTCTGCGACTGGATGTTCCCGCTGATCGACGTGCCGCGTGGCGAGGACCACGTGGGCGACCCGTCCTTCGAGAGCCGGATCCTCTCCGCGGCCCTGGGTCAGACCTACACCGAGGCGGACCTGTACCGCGTGGGGGAACGCACCTTCAACCTGCAGCGGGCGATCCTGTTGCGCGAGGGCCACCGGGCGCGAGACGACGACTTCCTCCCCCGGGAGTGGCACGAGCGCCCGATCGAGACCCACGTCGCCGACCCCGACCTGCTCGCGCCGGGGCAGCGGGGCGAGGTGGTCTCCCAGCTCGGCCGCCGGATCGACCTGCCGGCCTTCCTGCGCCTGCGCGACGAGTACTACCAGCTGCGGGGCTGGGACGTGCCCACCGGCCTGCAGTCCCGGCGGCAGCTCCGGGCCCTGGACCTCGCCGACGTGGCCGACGACCTGCTCGCCCGGGGCCTCGCCGTCGAGCGCTCCCGGGGCGTCCCCCTCGTCGCCCGGCTGCGCCACAAGGTCACCGCCCTGCGCCAGCGTCTCGCCCCGGCGACGGTCGGGCCGGCGCGCACCGACGGGGCCGCGGGAGAGTCGATTCGCGGCGAGGAGCTGCTCGAGATCCTGACCACCGAGCAGGGCAAGTTCGGGCTGGACCGGGTGCGGCAGAACTTCGCCGGCTGGAACAAGACCATGCAGTACCGCTTCCCGGACATCGACGAGCACTGGGTGATCCGCTTCATCGACGGCGCGGCGCAGCCGCCCGAGCGGCTCGATGGGCCGGCCGAGCGCCCCGAGATCAGCTACGAGATGAGCACCGGGACCCTGCGCGCCATGTCCGCCGGCGAGCTGAGCGGCGAGAAGGC
>Ga0316576_10002028_pt1 | contig 11352 bp, 9 predicted proteins | sample S0NA_FD_203075 | JGI IMG/M metagenome (GOLD analysis project Ga0316576, IMG submission 203075) | Rhizosphere microbial communities from salt marsh grasses in Alabama, United States - S0-2_050615r3r5 | ecosystem: Host-associated > Plants > Roots > Rhizosphere | place: USA: Alabama | collected... | reverse complement strand
CCCTTGCGGGAGAGAATTCCAGTGCGGATGATGATCCGGCGGTTGGTGAAGACGTACTGGGCGGTCCACCAGAAGAGGAAGGGCCGGATGACCAGGATGAACAGTGCGATCAGTGCGATCACGACGACAACCCAGGTCAGGATGTCGCCCGTCGCACCATCGAACCAGGAGTTGGTGCGGCCCAGCACGAAGAAGGTGAGCCCGATGATGATCAGCAGCCACACCGCTGGCCAGATCAACGTCTTCACCGAGGGTCGCAGTTCGAACTGAACCTGCTCGTCGTTTCCAAGCAACTTCTGGGGGTACGCCATGCCCCTGATCGTGCCATGTCAGAGAGCAAAGATCATCCCAGAACGGACACATCTGCGGCGCTGAGTGACCGCATACCGTCGTCGTTGCGAACCACCAATCGCCCCTCGTCGTCGATCTCCACCGCGAATCCCTCACTGCTGCCGCCGGCTTCGACAACCCCCACGTGGCGGTCCAACGTCACGCACTGGGCGACGTACGCGGTGTGCAGCCCGCAACGACGGGCGTCACCGGCCGCCTCGCAGAAGCGCGTCCACCATCCGTGCAGGTTGCTGATGATCCTCGCGAGCAGCGCGTCGGCGTCCGGGTCGGCACCCAACTCGTCCAGACTGACGGCGCGCGGATCGGGGCGCTCCCCCGCGAACCGGAGGTTGATGCCGACGCCCACAACCACACTGCTCTGGTCGCGCTGACTCAGGATGCCGGCCACCTTGCCCATGCCGCTCACCACGTCGTTGGGCCACTTCAGTCCGATCTCGTCAGCACCTGCTTCGCGCACGGCGTCGGCGACTGCCACGCCGGTCAGCAACGGAATCCATCCCCACGACGCAACCGTCACGGGCACGTCCAGGCGCACCGAGAACGTCAAGCCGTCGCCCGGTCGACTGACCCAGGTCCGGCCAAGGCGCCCCTTGCCCTCGGTCTGCTCGAGGGCCACGAGCACCTGCCCGCTTCCCTCGCGACCGACCAGGTCAGCATTGGTCGAGCCGGTGCGTGCGACCACCAGGGGACTCGGCCAGCCGATCCGGGCGCACACGTCGGTCACCGCATTGAATAGGTCATCGCTCACGTTGCTACCGTACAAATCATGAGCGCCCAATCGGCTGAATCGGCACCGGATCTGACCACTACCGCGGGCAAGTTGGCGGACCTCGCCGCCCGCCGGGAGGCAGCGGCCACCGCCGGTGGGCAACGCGGCATCGACAAACAGCACGCCAAAGGCAAGATGACCGCACGCGAGCGCATCCAGTGGCTGCTGGACGACGACTCTTTCGTCGAACTCGACGAGTTGGCGCGTCACCGATCCAACAACTTCGGCCTCGAGAAGACCCGGCCGTACGGCGATGGCGTGGTGACCGGTTACGGGACTATCGACGGTCGCCCGGTGTGTGTCTTCGCGCAGGACTTCACAGTGTTCGGCGGCAGCCTCGGCGAGGTGTTCGGCGAGAAGATCGTGAAGGTCATGGACATGGCGATGGCCACCGGGGTTCCGGTCATCGGCATCAACGACTCCGGCGGGGCCCGCATCCAGGAGGGCGTGGTCTCCCTGGGCCTCTACGGCGAGATCTTCCAGCGCAACGTGCACGCCTCCGGCGTGATCCCCCAGATCTCCCTGATCATGGGCCCGTGCGCCGGCGGGGCGGTCTACTCGCCCGCGATCACGGACTTCACCGTGATGGTGGACAAGACGTCCCACATGTTCATCACCGGTCCGGACGTCATCAAGACCGTGACCGGCGAGGATGTGGAGTTCGAGGACCTCGGCGGGGCGCGCACCCACAACAGCAAGTCCGGCGTGGCGCACATGATGGGTTCGGACGAGCAGGACGCCCTCGACATCGTCAAGAACCTGCTGAGCTACCTGCCGAGCAACAATATGGATCCGGCCCCCGCGTTCGACAGCCCTGCCGACCTCACGGTCACCGACGAGGACCGCGAACTCGACACGATCATCCCCGACTCCCCGAACCAGCCGTACGACATCCACACCGTCATCGAGCACGTCCTCGATGACGGGGAGTTCCTCGAGGTGCAACCGCTGTGGGCACCGAACATGGTGATCGGGTTCGGCCGTGTGGAGGGGCACTCGGTGGGCGTGATCGCCAACCAGCCGATGCAGTTCGCGGGAACGCTGGACATCGACGCCAGCGAGAAGGCCTCCCGTTTCGTCCGGACCTGCGACGCCTTCAATGTGCCGGTGCTGACGTTCGTGGACGTCCCAGGATTCCTACCCGGCACCGACCAGGAGTGGAACGGCATCATCCGGCGTGGTGCGAAGCTGATCTACGCCTACGGCGAGGCCACCGTCCCGAAAATCACGATCATCACCCGCAAGGCCTATGGCGGCGCCTACGTCGTCATGGGCTCCAAACATCTTGGCGCGGACGTCGAACTGTCGTGGCCGACGGGACAGATCGCGGTGATGGGGGCGCAGGGCGCGGTCAACATCCTGTACCGCAAGGAGGTGGCCGCGGCCACGGACCCCGACGCAGAACGGGCCCGCCTGGTCGCTGAGTACGACAACAAGCTGGCCAACCCCTACCTCGCAGCAGACCGCGGGTACGTCGACCGGGTGATCATGCCGCACGAGACCCGCGGCGAGGTCGTCCGGGCACTGCGGGCATTGCGCAACAAGCGCGAGGTCCTGCCGCCCAAGAAGCACGGGAACATCCCGCTGTGAACGCGCGCGTCGAGGTCGTGCATGGCGGTCCCACCGATGAGGAACTGGCCGTGGTCGTCTCGCTGCTGTCCGCGGCGGCCTCGGTGCCGGGCGAGCAACCGGCACCAGAAACCTCCAACTGGGCGCGTCCGGCGATGCGTATCACACACCACGCCGACCCCGGGGCCTGGTGGCGATCCGGACTGCCCCGGCCGTGACCGACGTCAGCGTCATCGTCCCGGTCTTCAACAAGGGCCCCTACTTGCCCGAGTTGATCGACTCGCTGCGACGACAGACCGCTGACTCCTTCGACGTCTGGCTAATCGACGATGGATCCACCGACGGCAGCCAGGTGATCTGCGACCGCGCGGCAGCCAGTGACCCCCGGTTCCACGTCATCCATCAGGAGAACTCCGGATGGCCTGGGAGACCCCGCAACGTGGGAATCGAAGCGAGCGCCGGGCGATATCTCTTCTTCGCGGACGCCGACGACTGGTGCGAACCCACGCTGCTGGCGGACCTCGTGGCGTTCGCTGACGCCCACCGCAGCGACATCGTCCTCCCTGCGGTCCTGGCCGAAGGCCACTCGTACGCCACCCGGGAACCCGTGCTGGAGAGCGCGGTCGACGTGGATCCCCGCGACGCCTTCCAGACGCTCACCCCGCACAAACTGTTCCGCAGGTCCTACTTCGAGGGGCTGGGGCTGCGCTTCACCGAGGATCGTGTCCCCTTGGAGGACGGTCAACTCGTGGCGCGAGCCTACGTGGGCGGAGGTCGGATCAGCCGGTTCGGTGATCGACTGGGATACCACTACATGGGCCGCGACGGCACCAACATCTCGTATGCACCGCGGGACCCGCTGGCACACGGCCGGAGCGTCGCAGCCATCCTGGACTCCGCGCGACGGGTCCCGGAGCACGCCCACGAGATCATCCTCGACATGTACCGCAGGAAACTGCTGCGGTACCTGTCTCCCCGGTATCTGCTGATCATGCCGCCGGAACGGCAGGCCGCATACGTCGAGGCGGCCGCCGACGTGGCCGCCCGCTTCATCCCCACCGAACTCGAGTCCACGCTCACGCCCTGGCCCCGGTTGACCTCCCGTACCGCCCGGTTGCGCTCCCCAGGGGTCAGCGTCGCCCTGGCCGAGGCACGGGCCGCCGGGGGCGTGCCCGCCGAGCGTTCCAACGGCCACTGGTTCATCGGCCCTGTGCCAGCCGACGACATCGTGGTCGTCCGGCCGAAGGTTCGCAAGACCCCCACGAAGGGGGTCCGTGTGACGACCAAACCCGACTGGCTGCGGGTGAGCGGCCCACGGCTGGAGTTCCACAGCGGCGACCGGGTGGTGGGCGCCGACGACGATCTGCGACCCAAGGGCCGCCTCGGCGGGCAGGCGGCGGGCTTCGCCTGCTGGGACGACCTGGAGGTCCCGATCGAGTACGACGGCGAGCCGGTGGTGGTCAATCGGCTGCGGTACAGCACAGGGCCGGAAGGTCAGCTCACCGTCTCCGGGGTGTGATTCCACAGATCGGTCCACTCGATGCCGGCGTCGCGGACCATCTCCCGCACCAGCGGTATGCCCAGGCCGATGACGTTGGCCGGGTCGCCCTCAACCCTGCGGACGAAGGCCGAACCGTATCCGTCCAGGGTGAACCCGCCGGCCACGTGCAGCGGCTCCCCGGTCGCCACGTATGCGTCGATCTCAGCATCGTCGGGCTGCGCGAAGAACACCGTAGTGCGGGCGGCTGCCGTGACGACCCCACCCGGATGGATGAGGCAGTGTCCGGTGATCAGGTCGGCCGCACGCCCTCGGATCTCGTGCCACCGGGTCACCGCGACCTGCGGGGACAACGGCTTGCCGAGACTGCGCCCGTCCACGTCGAGCACGGAGTCGGCGCCGAGCACGAGCCGCCCGGGTTGCCGCTGTGCCACCCACCGGGCCTTCGCCTCCGCCAGCGCCAGAGCCACTCCCTCCGGCCCGGCGTCGGGCATTGATTCGGCCAGAACGTCTTCGTCGACGCCGCTCACGACCACCTCGGGGTCGATACCGGCCGCTCGGAGCAGGCGCAACCGCGAAGGTGATGCCGAGGCTAGGATCAGGCGCATACTGGCATGTTCGCATTGGCACGCCGGTTGTGGCCGAGCCCTCTCGTCCTCGCACAACGGTCCTCGCGGCAGACCATACGACGTTCAACTGAGCGCGGTCCTCGCCGCAGCCCGGGCCGTGCGCCCTTCAGCGCTCACAGTCCGGCCGTCCGTGCCAGCCCAGCCCCTTTTCGGGATTCACCTACTCCTAGACTCGGGGTGTGCGCAAAGTCCTGATAGCAAACCGTGGAGAAATCGCCATCCGGGTCGCCCGGGCCTGCAGGGACGCCGGACTCGCCAGCGTCGCCGTCTACGCGAACTCCGACCGTGACGCTCTGCACGTGAAGGCCGCCGACGAGGCCTACTCGCTCGACGGTGAAACCGCCGCGGAGACCTACTTGGTCATCGACAAGCTGCTCGACGTCGCCCAGCGCAGTGGCGCGGATGCGGTCCATCCCGGCTACGGCTTCCTGTCCGAGAACGCCGAGTTCGCGCAGGCGGTCATCGACGCGGGCCTGATCTGGATCGGCCCGCCGCCGGCCGCCATCCGTTCACTGGGTGACAAGGTGTCCGCACGGCACATCGCACAACGCGCCGGTGCGCCGTTGGTGGCGGGCACCGCGGACCCCGTCTCGGGCGCCGACGAGGTCGTCGAATTCGCCAAGGAGAACGGACTGCCGATCGCCATCAAGGCGGCCTTCGGTGGCGGTGGTCGCGGTCTCAAGGTCGCCCGGACGCTCGATGAGATCCCCGAACTCTACGACTCCGCCGTGCGCGAGGCGGTGGCCGCGTTCGGCCGCGGCGAGTGCTTCGTCGAGCGGTACCTCGACAACCCGCGCCACGTCGAGACGCAGGTGCTCGCCGACATGCACGGCAACGCCGTCGTAGTGTCCACCCGCGACTGCTCTCTGCAACGCCGCCACCAGAAACTGGTCGAGGAAGCACCAGCACCCTTCCTCAGCGAAGCGCAGGTCGCCGAGTTGTACCGCGCGAGCAAGGCCATCGTGAAGGAGGCCGGTTACGTCGGCGCCGGTACCTGCGAGTTCCTGGTCGGCCTCGACGGGACGATCTCGTTCCTCGAGGTCAACACCCGACTGCAGGTCGAGCACCCCGTGACCGAGGAGGTCTCCGGCATCGATCTCGTGCGCGAGCAGTTCCGGATCGCCGACGGCGAGGTCCTCGGCTACGAGGATCCGGTCCTGCGCGGCCATTCCTTCGAGTTCCGGATCAACGGGGAGGACCCTGGGCGCAACTTCCTGCCCGCGCCGGGTGTGCTGACGGTCTGGAAGCCGCCGTCCGGGCCCGGGGTCCGGCTCGACGGCGGTTTCACCACCGGCGACGTGATCGGGGGGAACTTCGACTCGCTGCTGGCCAAACTCATCGTCACGGGAGCCAGCCGCCAGGAGGCGCTGGAACGCTCCCGGCGGGCCCTCGCGGAGTTCGAGGTGGAAGGCATCGCCACCGCCCTGACGTTCCACCGCGTGGTCGTGGAGGATCCGGCGTTCGCGCCACTGGACCCGAAGGAGCCGTTCCACGTCCACACCCGGTGGATCGAGACGGAGTTCGACAACACGATCCCGCCCTACACCGACAGCGTGGATGCGGAAGCGGAAGAGGGCGACCGTCAGTCAGTGACGGTCGAGGTCGGCGGCAAGCGCATCGAGGTGACGCTGCCCGCGGCGCTCTCGGTCGGTGGGGCCGCCCCCGCCGGGGGCAAGCGCCCCACCAAACGGGCGAAGAAGTCCTCGGGCGGCGGGGCGTCGGGTGACTCGTTGACCGCTCCCATGCAGGGAACGATCGTGAAGGTCGCGGTGGAGGAGGGCCAGACGGTCGAGGCCGGTGAACTGGTCGTGGTGCTGGAGGCGATGAAGATGGAGCAGCCTCTCAACGCCCACAAGGCGGGCACGGTCACTGGGCTGAACGCCGAAATCGGGGCTACGGTACCTACAGGGACAGTTCTCTGCGAGATCAAGGACCAATAACCTGGAGGCGGCCATGCGAAGGGCCCTCGTCGTTCTCATCTCGACCCTGCTCGTGGGCCTCGTGACCGTTCCGGGGGCAGCACTGGTCCCGGCGACCACGGTCGACGACGTCGTCTCCTCGCTCCGGACGGACCCGGTCTACAACGATCCCGAGGCCGAGAACGCGCTCACCGACGCCCAGGCGGCCGACCTGCGGGAGCAGATCGCGAGTAGCGGGTCCTCCGTCTTCATCGCGATCCTGCCGGCGGCCGCACGTGGTTCCAGCAGTACCGAGAATCTGGTCCGGTATCTGCAGGACAACGTCGGGGAGCCGGGGACCTACGCCGCCGTCGTGGGCAACCAGTTCCGTTCGACCTCACAGGCCGCCGCCACCAGCGCGTTCGAGACCCAGCAGGGCAACGGGGTGTTCGCGGTCCTGAGCCAGTTCGTCAGCAACGTCGAGACCATCGATTCCGGCGGCACGGTCAGCGACTCTCCCTCGTCGGGCTCGGGCAGTGCCCTGGTTCCACTGCTGGTGCTCGGTGCGCTTGCCGCCGGTGCTGGTGGGCTGGTGTTCATGGGGAGGCGGCGACAGAAGAAGGCGGCTGCCGCAGCCCTGACGGCGGTGAAGTCGACCGTGGACGAGGACGTGACCGCGTTCGGTGAGTCCCTGGACTCTGTGGACTCGGAGGCCATCACGACCGAGGAGGACCGTGCGGACTGGATGGCCGCCCTGGACGAGTACGACAAGGCCAAGCGCGCCGCGGACGCCATGCGCACGCCCGCCGAAGCGGCCGTGGTCACCGAGGCACTCGACGAGGGGCGTTTTCGCATGGCATGCGTCCAGGCCCGTCTGGCCGGCGGACCGGTCCCGGATCGGCGGCCGCCGTGCTTCTTCGACGCCCGGCACGGACTGAGCGTCAAGGACGTCCAGTACACCCCCGCCGGCACGGTGCAGCCCCGCGACGTCCCCGCCTGTGCAGCCTGCGTGGCGCTGATCGATGACGGACTGGATCCCGATGTACGCCTGGTTGCGGCCAGCTCCGGCGGACGGCAACCCTACTGGCAGGCCGGCCCGGAGTACAGCGGCTACGCCAGCGGCTACTACCGGGGCAACGGTATGGACCTTTTCTCGACGATCCTGGTCGGCACGATGCTCGGCAACATGATGACCGGCGGCATGTACGGCTGGGGCGGCGGCTCCGGGGGCTGGGGCGGCGATTCCGGCGGCGACTTCGGGGGCGGCGACTTCGGCGGCGACTTCGGGGGCGGCGACTTCGGGGGCGGCGACTTCGGGGGTTGGTGATCTCCGGGTACCCTCTCGTCCCGCGCTTTCCGGGGGTACACTGCGAGCGGGAGCAAGGGGGGCGTCATGAGTATCTCCAGGAGGCTCACAGCGGTTGCCAGCACGTTCGCGGTGATCGCTGGTCTCAGTTTCGCGCAACAGCCCGGCTGGGCAGCACCGCCGGACAATGATGATCGGGCCGACGCGATCCGGGTCGATCCGCCACAGACCGTCAAGGGGACCTTGGTCGACGCCACGGTCGAGCCCGGCATCGACGACGGCGGGTGCGCGACGATCGACGGATCGGTCTGGTACCGGTTCAAGGCACCCAAGCGCGGCGCCATCGTCCTGGACCTCGATGCGGCGGGCGAGATGGATGCGGTGATCGACCTCTACCGGCAGGTCCGGTCCCGATTCGACGAAGTGAACTGCGAACAGACCGATTCGACGGGGATCGCGACCCTGGACCAGGAGAACCTGAAGCCCGGGGACGACTATGCGATCCGCGTGGGGAGGCTGGCGGGCTCGGTGGCCGACACCTTCACCTTGCGGGTCCTGATCCCCGACCCCGCACCCGAGCCGCCCGGCAAACCATTGCCTGCCAAGGGCACCAAGGGGTCCGTCGACCGGTTGGTCAACTCCGGTGACGCGTACTGGACGAGGATGCGAGCAGGCCAGACGATGCGTCTGAGTCTCAGGTCCGACCGTTGCATGTCGCTGACGGTCTTCCCGCCGGGTACCCGGTCGTTCAGCGGATTCAACCGCAGGTGCGCCGGCTATCGGCTGTTCACCCCGACGGAGACCGGACGGTACTTCCTGGTCGTGAATGCCCTGCGCGGCCGCGACAAGCAGCGGTACAAGTTGCGTGCGGCACCGGCGCGCAAGGACGACACCTCGCCCGGCATCTTCATCCGTAACAACGCGAAGGTGCGGGGCAGGGTCAACGGTGGGATCGACTCGCGCGACCTCTACCGCTTCGACGTAACGCGGCGCAGCACCTTGACGCTGCGCATCACCGGGGGCCCCGAACTGCGGCTCGTGACCGACCAGGGCAGGCGTCTGGACCGCGGCTCTGACATCGAACGGCGTGTATCCCCGGGGCGCTACTTCGTAGCGGTCCAGGGCCAGGGCAAGTACACGCTGCGACGGGTCTCCCGGACCATCACGAAGACCGTGGTCGGCTTCAACAGCCGCAGTGCGGCGACGGTGTCCCCGGGCAGTAGCACCCGACTCACGGTGAGGGTGACGCCCGGAGTCGACGGTCCCGCGCGGATGACCCTGGAGCGTTTCGATCCCATCGATGGTTGGCAGTTCGCGAAGAAGTACCGCGTCACGGTGCGCTCTGGACGCGCGCAAGTGAGCTTCCGGCCCCCGGGAGTTGGTCGCTACCGGCTCTACGGGGAGTTCCTCGGCACCAGGGTCGCCGCCGATTCCGAGGACTTCAGCCCCGCCCGACTGCGCGTGCAGGGCCCCCTGCAGGACTGAGCACCACTGGGTGGCTGGATCCCGCGCCTGAACCGGAACCGGGCGGTGGGCCGGCTGAGACCGCCGACGCTGGATCGATCGGCCGACGAACAGCCGGTGTAGGTGTCCGCCACCACCTGCTAGTCGACCTGATGCAAGCGCCGCGCCGCCTCCGCGATGGATCCGCTCAACGACGGGTAGACGGCGAACGTGGTCGCGAGGTCATCCACGTTGAGGCCGAGTTCCACCGCCAGCGCCAGCGGATAGATCAGTTCGCTCGCGCTGGGCGCGACGACCACGGCCCCCACCACGGTGCCGGACACGCGACAGAAGATCTTCACGAAGCCGTCCTCCAGACCCTGCATCTTCGCCCGAGCGTTTGTAGCCAGCGGGAGTTTGAGGCCGTGGGCGCGAGCGATCCCGGAGTCCACCTCCTCCTGGGTCACTCCGACACTGGCGATCTGCGGGTCGGTGAAGACATTGCTGCTGACGACCTTGAGGTTCAGCGGCGACACGGCCTCGCCGAGGGCGTGCCACATCGCGATCCGTCCTTGCATTGCCGCGACGTTCGCCAGTGGCAGCACGCCGGTGCAGTCTCCTGCCGCGTAGATCCCGTTCACGTTCGTGCGCGAGACGCGATCCACCCTGACATAGTCGGACTCGTCGAGCTCCACGCCGACCTCGTGGCATCCCAGGTCGCCGGTGTTGGGCACCGCACCCACCGCCATCAGACAGTGGCTGCCGACGAGTCGGTCCCCGCCCTGCAGCGTGACGATCACGCCGTCGTCGGTCCGCTCCACCGCCACGGCTCTGGTCTGTGCCGCCAACTCCATCCCCCGCTGCTGCAGGACGACCTCCAGCACTTCAGCGGCGTCCGGATCCTGGGTCGGGAGGACCCGTTCCCGTGAGGAGACCAGGACCACGTCGCTGCCGAGCCCGGTGTACGCGCCGGCGAATTCGGCGCCGGTCACACCCGAACCCACCACGATGAGACGTTCCGGCAACGTCTCGAGTTCGTACAACTGCTGCCATGTGAGGATGCGCTCCCCGTCCGGCTGCGCACTCGGCAGTTCCCGGGGCCGGGCACCGGTGGCGAGCAGGATCACATCGGCGGACAACCGTAGATCGCCCACCGCCACCTCGTGGGCCGAGACCAGCCGGCCGTGTCCCTCGACGATGGTCACGTCCGCCTCACGCAGGCGGCGCGCGATGTCCTCGCTCTGCGCACGGGCCAGGTCCAGCACGCGCCGATTGAGCAGTCCGAAGTCCACGCTGACCGTCCCGGGGCCGGGCACCTCACCGGCGACCCGCACGCCCAACTGCCCCGAGACGTTCGCCCTGCCGACACGTTCGGCGGTGGCGATCAGAGTCTTGCTCGGCACACAGTCGGTGAGCACCGCAGCACCACCGATGCCACCGGACTCCACCACGGTCACATGCGCCCCGAACTGCGCGGCCACCAGCGCCGCTTCATACCCACCGGGCCCGCCCCCGATGATCACGATCCGCTTGGGCACGGTCACGCCGTCTTCCGTGCCCGCTTGGCGGGGGCCTTCTTGGCGGGCGCCTTCTTGGCGGGCGTCTTCTTGGCGGGGGCCTTCTTCGCGGGCGTCTTCTTCGCGGAGGCCTTCTTCGCGGGCGCCTTCTTCGCGGGCGCCTTCTTCGCGGAGGCCTTCTTCGCGGAGGCCTTCTTCGCGGGCGCCTTCTTCGCGGGCGCCTTCTTCGCGGAGGAGCCGCCGGCGCGCGCCAGGGATTCGCGAAGGGCAGTCAAGAGGTCGACCACCTCCCCGCCCTCCGACGCCGGTTGTTCGGACGGCGTGATGCCCTCCCCACCGTGGACCTTGGCATCGATCATGGCCAGCAGTTGC
>Ga0316576_10002027_pt1 | contig 11353 bp, 8 predicted proteins | sample S0NA_FD_203075 | JGI IMG/M metagenome (GOLD analysis project Ga0316576, IMG submission 203075) | Rhizosphere microbial communities from salt marsh grasses in Alabama, United States - S0-2_050615r3r5 | ecosystem: Host-associated > Plants > Roots > Rhizosphere | place: USA: Alabama | collected... | reverse complement strand
ACCCCGGGGCTGGCCCACTACGGGTCCCCGGACAAGGACCCCACGCTGCGGCTGCGGGTGCTCGCCGACGCCGGCCGGCAGTCGGTGCCGTTCACCACGGGCCTGCTCGTCGGCATCGGGGAGAGCCTCGCCGAGCGGGTGGAGACGATCTTCGCCCTGCGGGCGGTCGGGCGACGATACGGGCACCTTCAGGACGTCATCGTGCAGAACTACCGAGCCAAGCCGGGGACGGCGATGCAGGCGACCCCCGACGTCGACGCCGAGGAGTACCGCGCCACCGTCGCCGTCACCAGGCTCGTCCTCGGGCCCACGGCCCGCGTCCAGGTGCCTCCCAACCTCTCCGAGCCGGCGGCCCTGCCCGCGCTGCTCGCCGCCGGCGCCGACGACTGGGGCGGGGTCAGCCCCCTCACACCCGACCACGTCAACCCCGAGCGACCGTGGCCGCACCTCGACGACCTCGCCGCGGCGACCGCGGTGGCCGGCTTCACGCTCGTCGAGAGGCTGGCCGTGCACCCCGAGTTCGTGCTGCGCCCGGAGCCGTGGCTGGACCCGCGGGTGCGGCAGCACGTCCTGGCTCTCGCCGACCCGCGTACGGGCCTCGCGGTGCCGGACGCGCGCCTGGTCGGGCGCCCGTGGCAGGAGCCCGACCCCCGCTGGGGCAGCACGGGGCGGGTCGACCTGCACGTCGGCATCGACTCCGAGGGCCGACGCGCCGAGCAGCGCAGCGACGTCCACGACGTCTACGGCGACTGGGACGCGGTCCGGGAGGCCGTCGCCACTCCCGACGTGGCCCCGCCCCGCCTCGACTCGGATGTGGCGGCAGCGCTGCGGGCAGCCGAGCGGAACCCCGCGGGGCTCACCGATGCCCAGTACGTGGCCCTCGCCACCGCCGAGGGGTCCGGGCTGCAGGCGTTCGCCGCGCTCGCGGACGCCGTCCGGCACGAGGTCGTCGGTGACACCGTCACCTACGTGGTGAACCGCAACGTCAACTTCACCAACGTCTGCTACACCGGGTGCCGGTTCTGCGCGTTCGCCCAGCGGCGCAGCGACCCCGACGCCTACACCCTGTCGCTGGACGAGGTAGCCGACCGGGCCGAGGACGCGTGGGCCGTGGGCGCCACGGAGGTCTGCATGCAGGGCGGGATCGACCCCGACCTGCCGGGCAGTGCCTACGCCGACCTCGTGCGCGCCGTCAAGGCCCGGGTGCCCGCCCTGCATGTGCACGCGTTCAGCCCGATGGAGGTGGTGAACGCCGCCACGCGCACCGGGCTGGGAGTCCGCGAGCTGCTCGTCTCGCTCGTCGAGGCCGGGCTTGACTCGATCCCCGGCACCGCCGCGGAGATCCTCGACGACGACGTCCGCTGGGTGCTGACCAAGGGGAAGCTCCCCACCGCCACGTGGGTGGAGGTGGTCAGCACCGCCCACGAGGTTGGGCTTCCCTCGAGCGCGACGATGATGTTCGGGCACGTCGACGCCCCGTGGCACTGGGTGGCCCACCTGCGGGTGCTGCGAGACATCCAGGACCGCACCGGCGGGTTCACCGAGTTCGTCCCCCTCCCGTTCGTGCACCAGAACGCCCCGCTGTACCTCGCCGGGGTCGCCCGGCCCGGGCCCACTCTCGAGGAGACCACGGCCGTGCACGCGCTGGCCCGGCTGATGCTGCACGGCCGCATCGACCACGTGCAGACCTCGTGGGTCAAGCTCGGCGTCCTCGGCTCGCAGCAGATGCTCCGGTCGGGCGCGGACGACCTCGGCGGGACGCTGATGGAGGAGACCATCAGCCGGATGGCCGGCTCGCGGCACGGGTCGGCCCGAACCCCCGCCGAGCTCGAGGCCATCGCGGCGGGCATCGGCCGACCCACTCGGGTGCGCACGACGCTGTACGGCGAGGTCCCCGCCGAGCGTGAGCAGACTGCGCGGTCGGTGCGTGGCTACCTCCCGATGGCGGCCACCCGCTGAGGTCGGAGAATGGGGCTCGACCGGACGGGAGGACGTGACGTGGGGACGGACGGAGCGACGCCGCGGGCGACGCGCCAGCGGGCGGCCATCCAGGCGCTGCTCGACGCGACCCACGACTTCCACAGCGCGCAGGACATCCATGCGATGCTCCTGACCGGCGGGGCGCGCGTCGGGCTGTCGACCGTCTACCGCACCCTGCAGGCCCTCGTCGACGCCGGCGACGTCGACGTCCTGCGGGAGGACGGCGGCCAGGCCCTGTACCGCCGGTGCAGCCCTCGGCACCACCACCACCTCGTCTGCCGGGTCTGCGGTCGCACCGTCGAGGTGGAGGGGCCGACGGTCGAGGCGTGGGCGAGCCGTACGGCGGCCGAGCACGGCTTCAGCGAGGTCACTCACCACGTCGAGGTCTTCGGCACCTGCGCTGAGTGCGCCGACCGCTAGCGACGTGCCGGCGATCCTCGGGCCCTACGGGGCCGTGCTGCGCAGCCCCGGGGCGTGGGCGTTCTCCCTGAGCGCGTTCGTCGCCCGGTTCCCCATCTCCATGCTCGGCATCGGCCTCGTCCTTCTGGTGAGCGGTGCCCGAGGCTCGTACACCGATGCCGGTGCCGTCGCGGCGGCCGCACTGGTGACGGGCTCGGCGGCGGCACCGCTGCAGGCCAGGGTGGCCGACCGGTGGGGGCAGGCCCGGGTGGTCGCGCCGCTGCTGGTGGTGCACGCCGCTGCCGTGGTCGGGGCGGTCGCGGCCGTGACCGGGGGCGCACCCCTGGGTGCCGTGGCGGGGGCCGCGGCGCTGGCCGGGGCCTCACTGCCTCAGTTCGGCTCGTTCGTCCGGGCCCGCTGGGCCGACCTGCTGGCGGGGACCCCCACGCTGCCGACCGCGTTCGCCTGGGAGTCGGTGCTCGACGAGGTCATCTTCGTCGGCGGTCCCGTCCTCGTGACCCTCGTCGCCACGCAGGTGAGCCCATCGGCCGCGGTGCTCGCTACCCTGCTGTTCACCTGCGGCGGAGGGCTGGCGTTCCTCGCGTGTCGCTCCACCGCGCCGCCGCCGCGCGTCCCCGACCGACGTCGCCGACCGGACCGGCTGGACCTGCGCACGCTGCTCCCCGTCGTGGCCGCCTTCGTCGGCATGGGGGTGCTGTTCGGATCGGTCGAGGTCAGCACCGTCGCCTTCGCCGACGAGAGGGCGCGCCTCGGTGCCGCCGGACTCGTGCTGGCCGCCTTCGCCGCCGGCAGCATGCTCTCCGGCATCGTGTTCGGCGCTCTCGTCGGTGGACGCCCGGGCCGCCGACGGTTCGTCGTGGGGCTGCTCCTGCTGGCCCTCGCGGTCACCCCCACCGTCCTCGTGGGCAGCCTGCCGCTGCTGGCGGCGGTGCTCGCCGTCGCCGGGGTGGCGGTCTCCCCGTCGCTGATCACCGGCTTCGGTCTGGCCGAGCAGACCAGCCCCCGCTCCCGCCTCAACGAGTCGCTGGCCTGGACCTCGACAGCCCTGGGTATCGGCGTGGCGGTCGGGGCCGCGCTCGCCGGCCCGATCATCGACACCCGCGGGGCGTCGGTCGCCTTCGGGGTGGCGGTGGCCGCCGGTGCGGTCGCGGTGCTCAGCGCCGCCGTCGTCCCCGGCCCCGCCCGGGCCCGAGGGCTTCCCGCCGCGCGCCCGGCTGCCTAGGGTCGGCCACATGGGTGATCATCAGCTGGAGACCGTGTACACCGGCGGACGCTTCTTCGAGAGCCCGCGCTGGCACGACGGGCACTGGTGGCTGTCGGACTTCTACGACTACCGCGTGCTCACGCTCGCCGACGACGGGCAGGTCGAGACGGTGATGGAGGTGGAGGGTCAGCCCTCCGGCCTGGGCTGGATGCCTGACGGCAGCATGCTCGTGGTCTCCATGAAGGACCAGCGGGTGCTGCGCCGCCACACCGACGGAACGGTCAGCGACCACGCCCACCTCTCCGAGCAGAGCGAGGGCCACACGAACGACATGGTGGTGGACTCGCAGGGTCGGGCCTGGGTGGGCGACTTCGGCTTCGACCTGATGTCGATGGGGGACCCGCACCCCACCTCCTTGAAGAGGGTCGACCCGGATGGCACGGTGACGGTCGCCGCCGAGGGCCTGCTGTTCCCCAACGGCATGGTCATCACCCCGGACGAGCGCACGCTCATCGCCGGGGAGTCGGTCGGGTCGCGCTACGCGGCCTGGACCATCGCCGACGACGGGACGTTGACCGACCATCGGATCTGGGCGCAGGTCGGCCCCACGCCGGCCCTCGGATCGTTCGCCGAGATGCTCGCCCAGCTCCAGGTCGCCCCCGACGGGTGCACGCTCGACGCCAGCGGCCACCTGTGGGCTGCCGACGCCCTGTTCGGCCGCTGCATCCGGATCGCCCCTGGGGGAGGGATCGTCGACGAGATCGCCGCCCCGGAGGGCCTCGGCATGTTCGCGTGCATGCTGGGCGGCGAGGACGGGCGGGACCTGCTCATCTGCTGCGCCCCCGACTTCTTCGAGCACAACCGGGTCAACGCCCGCGACGGCGTGCTGCTGCGCACGCGGGTCGAGGTCCCGCACGCCGGCCTGCCGTAGATGCCGGAGCACGACCTCTCGCTCGCCCGCGACGGGCAGCGCCTCACCGCGACGGTCGTCACCGCTGGTGCCGGCCCGGCTCCCGGGGTGCTCCTCGTGCACGGGCTCGGCAGCGACCGGCGCACCAACGTCGAGAGGGCCCGTGCGCTCACCAGCACCCACGGGCACACCTGCCTGGCCATCGACCTGGCCGGCCACGGCAGCAGCACGGGTCGGCTGTCGCAGGTGACCCCGAGGCAGAACCTCGCCGACGTCGTCGCGGCCTACGACGCCCTCGTCGCGCGTCGGGACGTCGTGCCCTCTCGGGTCGGGGTGTGCGGGGCCTCCTACGGGGCCTACCTGGCGGTGCTGCTGACGAGCCGCCGGGCGGTCGGCCGGCTGCTGCTGCGTGCCCCGGCGCTGTACGACGACGACTGCCTCGACCTGCCCCTGTCGCGACGCCGAGCGGGTGGCGCGGGCAGCATCGCCCTGGACGTGCTCGCCGCCGTCTCGGCCCCGGTGCTGGTGGTGGAGTCCGAGCACGACGAGGTGATCCCGCCCGGGACGGTGGCCGCCTACCTCGCCGCGCGTCCCGGGACGGACCTGCGGGTGCTGCCCGGTGCCGCCCACGCGCTCACGGACCCCGCGTGGCGGGCGGACTTCCTCGAGGCCGTGCTGGAGTTCTTCGCCCCGCTCTGACCCGTCACGGACGGCCTGCACGAAGCCCTCGGTCGGGGTGGGGTCAGACCCTGTCCTGCACGCTTCTCACCGCTGGGTCCTGGTGCGGAGGGTTCTCGTCGCCGTCGCGGGTGTGGAAGCTCCCGTCGAAGACTGCCGGGGCGCCGACGGCGACGGTGACCTCCTCGTCGTAGTGCCGCAGGGTCAGGGGATCGCCGGCCTCGAGGCTGTAGGTGACCCGCTGAGAGGCCACGTCCACCCGCAGCAGGCTGCCGCGCACGAGCAGCGGGAAGCGGAGCCGGCGGGCCCGCGTCGGCAGCATCGGCCGGAACGAGATCTGACCGGAGCGCCAGCGGAACCCCCCGAACCCGAACACCAGCGACATCCACGACCCCCCCGCCGACGCCACGTGAACGCCGTCCCTGACGTTCCCCGCGGTGTCGGCCATGTCGACCGCCATCGCGTCGATGAGGTACTCCTCGGCCGTCCGGTACTTGCCCGCGTCGGTGGCGGCGATCGCCTGGATGCTCTCCGACAGGGACGAGTCCCCGGTGGTGAGAGGGTCGTAGTAGTCGAAGATCCGGCGCCTCTCCTCCGCGGTGAAGCGGCCCGGCAGCAGCACGGTCGCCAGCTGCACGTCCGCCTGCTTGATCACCTGGTGCCGGTAGATCACCAGCGGGTGGAAGTGCAGCAGCAGCGGGTAGTCCTCCGGTGGCGTCCCGGCGAAGTCCCAGGGGGCCAGGTCGAGGAACCCCTCGTCCTGCAGGTGCACGTTCTTCTCGGCGTCGTAGGGGACGTAGACGGCGGCCGCGGCCCGGCGCCACTGCTCCACCTCGTCCTGTGTCACCCCCGTGCGCTCGGCGAGCCGCTGGTAGTCGGCGGGCGCCTCCTCGCGGAGCCGGCGCACGACGCTGGCGGCGAGGTCCATGTTCTCCGCCGCCATGAGGTTGGTGAAGAGGTTGTTGTCGACGACGGTCGTGTACTCGTCGGGCCCGGTCACCTTCTGGATGACGAACCTTCCTCCGTGCCGCTCGGAGAAGAAGCCCAGGTCGGCCCACATGCGGGCGGTCTCGACCAGCAGCTCGGCCCCGTGCCGGACCATGAGGTCGTCGTCGCCGGTCATGCGCACGTACTGGTCGAGGGCGTAGGCGATGTCGGCGTCGATGTGGTACTGCGCCGTGCCGGCTGCGTAGTACGCCGAGGCCTCCTGGCCGTTGATGGTGCGCCACGGGAACAGTGCGCCGGCCTGCCCCACCTCGCGTGCCCGGCGGCGGGCGTCGTCGAGCATCTGCACCCGGTGCATGAGCAGGCTGCGCGCCACCTCCGGGTTGGTGTGGATGAGGAAGGGCAGCACGTAGACCTCGGTGTCCCAGAAGTAGTGCCCCTCGTACCCGGTGCCGGTCAGCCCCTTCGCCGGGGCCCCGAGCCCCTCGGAGCGAGCGGTGGCCTGGAACACGCTGAACAGGCTGAAGCGCACCGCCTGCTGGGCCGCCGGGTAGCCGTCCCACACCACGTCGCTGGTGTCCCAGAACGACGTGACGGCGCGCACGTGGGCGGCGAACACGGCCTCGTAGCCCATGGCCCGCGCGCGGTAGAGGGACGCCTCCGCCCGGTAGCGAAGGTCTGTCGGGTCGTCCTCCCCGTAGTGGTAGGCCAGCCACTTGTAGAGCGTCACCGTCTGGTTCACCGGGGCGACCACGTCGAAGACGACCCTCGCGCGGGCCTCGTCGACGCGGGTGTCGACGAGGGTGACGCCCTCCCCGACCTCGTGGTCCATCGCGGCGGCGACGGTCAGCCCGCTGCGCGCCGTGCGGAAGGAGCGCACGACGCGGGTCCCGTCCACGTCGTCGCCGACGCTGCGGAGCACGTCGTCGAGCTGGCGGCTGCGGCGCTGGTCGTGGGACAGGCCCCCGCCGTCGGACTCCGGTCCGGTGACCAGGTCGGAGGAGATCACGAGGCGTCCGGGCTGGTCCAGCGCCGTCACCTGGTACCGCAGGCAGGCCAGGTGACGGTTCGTCATGGAGACGAACCTCTTGGTGCGCACCCAGAACCGCCGGCCGTCGTGCAGCTGGTAGATGATCGACCGGTCCAGGCACCCCCGCTGCATGTCGAGCGACCGCTCGAACTCGAGTACCTCGGTGTTCGTGCAGTCCACCGGGTCCTCGTCGACGAACAGGCGGATCGACGTGCCGTCCGGTACCGGCAGGATCGTCTGCCCCGTCGTGGCGTACCCGTGGGCCTTCTCGGGGTAGACGATCGGCCAGGTCTCGTGGAAGCCGTTGAGCAGCGTCCCCGGGTGGTAGGACGGGTTCTCCTCCTCGAAGGACCCCCGGATGCCGAGGTAGCCGTTGGCGACGCTGAACAGGGTCTCGGTCTGCTCGACGAACTCGGGGTTGTAGGTGCGCTCGACCAGGCGCCACGGGTCCGTCGGGTAGTCCCCGGTGGAGGCGGTGATCCTCTTGGCGGCGGCCAGCAGCCGGTGCTCGGGCGGGCCGGCCCGATGCACCTCCTCGGTGGGCGCGCTGATCAGCTCTGACAGGTCGGGGACCACGAGGTCGGCGCCGGCCGCCTGCAGCTGGTCAGCGTGACCGTCCCGGTCGACGGCGACCACCAGACGGAAGCCGCCGGCGCGGCCGGCCTGCACGCCGGCGATCGCGTCCTCGACCACGGCGGCGCGGTCGGGCGAGACGCCGAGCCGGTCCGCGGCCTCGAGGAACATGTCGGGTGCGGGCTTGCCCACCAGGCCCAGCTCGAGGGCCGTGCCCCCGTCGACGGTCACGTCGAAGAGGTTCGTGATGCCGGCGTAGTCCAGGACGCTGCGGCAGTTGCGGCTGCTCGAGACCACCGCCGTTCGCACGCCCGCCTCACGCAGCTCGCGTACCCAGGCGATCGAGCCCGGGAACACCTCGACCCCGATGCGCTCGAGCTCGGTCTCCACCAGCAGCTGCTTGCGGTTGCTCAGCCCCCACACCGACACCTCGTCTCGCGGGGAGTCCGGCTGGCCCTCGGGGAGCTCGATCCCCCGGGAGGCGAGGAAGTCGCGCACGCCGTCCTGGCGCGGCTTGCCGTCCACGTGGGCGACGTAGTCGTCGACCTCGTTGAACGGGGCGGTGGTGGTGCCGTGCTCGGCGTCCCACTCGGCGAGGAACTCGTCGAAGGTGTCCTTCCACGCCGCGGCGTGCACGGTCCGCGTCGTGGTGAGAACCCCGTCGAGGTCGAACAGCACCGCGTCGAGGTGCTCGGTGGCGAGGGTGGGTGGCATCGGTGCCTGCCTCTCTCAGCCGGCGGCCGGCTGCTGCTCGGACTGCCTCTGCGACCCGACCAGCAGCAGCCACACCCCCACCGCGACCAGCGCGATGCTCGCGTACTGGGCGCCGGTGAGCCCGAGGCGCGTCTCGTCGTAGGCCCGCAGGAAGTCGGTGAGGAAGCGAAGGATCCCGTAGCTGATGGCGAAGGTCGCGGTCATCACGCCTGGGCGAACCCCTCGACGATCGAGCCACACAAGCGCGATGATGATCGGGATCAGCCACAGGAACTCGTACAGGGCGGTGTTGTGGTAGGTGACCCCGACCTCCAGCGGGCCCTCGATGGTGTCCCCGCCCCGGTACGTCACGCCGAGGAAGAACCCGGTGGGCCCGCCGAGGTGCTCCCCGACGGCGTAGCAGCCGACGCGCCCGATCATCTGCCCGACGGCCAGGCCGAGCACCGCCCCGTCGAGGAACACCCAGCGCTGTCCCCGCGGCCAGCGGCGGGTGAGGACGGGGGCGAGCAGGGCGGCAGCGACGAACCCGCCCGTGAACTGCAGGCCGCCCTCCCACACCGCGATGACGTCGAGGGGGGTCTCGATCTCGTCGAGGTGGGTGAGCACCCAGGCGGCGCGGGCGCCGACCAGCCCGACCACGACCAGCCAGAAGCCGACGCGCTCGGTCTCCCCCCGGGGCACCCCGAACCGTTCGTTGCGTCGGGCGGCGACGAGGATCCCGACGACCATGCCCAGCGCGACCATGACCCCGAACACCCGGATGGTCAGAGGGCCGAGCTGGATCGTCGGGAAGGTCTCGTAGGGGATACCGGCGACGATGTCCACCCCCGCACTCTAGGTGCCGTGCCCGCTGAGGTCCTCGGGCCTGTGACGACCACCGACGTGGCCCTCGGCGGCCTGCTCGCCGGGGCTCGGCTGTCGCGACGCGTCGCCGCTCGCACCGCACGGCTGCTCGGTCCGGCCGCCCGCCTGCTGGCCGACCCTCCGCTGGTGCCGCGTCGGCTGAGGCTCGCCCCCCGGCTGGACTCCTGGGGCCGGCTCTGGCAGACCGAGAGGGCGGCGCTGGTCGCCACTGGGATCACCTCGTCGGCTGCGACGGCCGAGCGTGCGCTGGAGACGGTGCTGCCCCTGGTCGACCTCACGCCGGTCGTCCAGGGTGTGCTCGAGCGGCTGGATCTCGATGCGGTCGCCTCCGACGCCGTCGGCAGCCTCGACCTGGCCCCCCTGGTCGACGCAGCCGTCAGCGAGCTGGACCTCACCGACCTCGTCGTCACCCGGGTGGACCTCGGCGGCGTGGTGGGCGCCGCGCTGGACCAGGTCGACCTCACCCAGGTCGTGGTGACCCGCGTCGACCTCGATCGCGTCGTCACCGCCGCCCTCGACGAGCTCGACCTCACCGCGCTGGTCGAGCAGCGGGTCGACCTGGCCGGGATCGCCGAGCGGGTCGTCGACGACATCGACCTGCAGGACATCATCCGGGAGTCGACCGGGTCGATGGCCTCGGAGGCCGTCCGCACCGTACGGATGCAGAGCATCGACGCCGACGACACCGTCTCGCGGGTCGCCGACCGGTTCCTGCTGTGGGTGCGACGCCGGGAGGTCACCACCGACGCGGTGCTCGAGGGCGAGGAGTCGCCCGAGAAGGAGGACGAGTGAGTCGCGAGCAGCCGCACCCTCCGGAGGCCGCCGAGCCGGGGTGGGCCAAGGCCCTGCCCCGGGAGGCCCGCACGTTCCAGGGGAACCGGGCCGGGTTCGTCACCCGGCTGCTGGCCAACCTCGTCGACGTCACGCTCGTCAGCGTCACCGTGGGCGTCCTGTACGTGGGCTGGGCCGGGCTGCTGTTCGTCCTGTCGCCGTCCCGCTTCACCTTCCCGTCGACGCCCTTCGCGGGGCTGCTCGGGCTCGGCGCCCTCGTCGCCTGGGTGAGCTGGACCGTGTCCTGGGCGACCACGGGCCGCACCCCGGGTGCCCACGTGATGGGCATCCGCGTCGTCAACTACCACGGGCAGCGGATGCGCTGGCAGGGGGCGGCGCTGCGAGCCCTGTTCTGCCTCGGCTTCCTGCCCGGGCTGCTGTGGGTCATCATCAGCGGCGAGAACCGGTCGGTGCAGGACCTGGTGCTGCGCACGTCGGTCATCTACGACTGGACCAACCGCCCGCCGCCGCCGGCCGGCTCATGAGGTGACCCTGGTCCCGTGACGGGGTCGACGCCACCGGGTAGAACTACGAGGTGGCCGTCATCGAGGTTCGTGACCTGCGCAAGTCCTACGGAGACGTGCACGCCGTGGACGGGGTGAGCCTGGCCATCGGCGAGCAGGAGCTGGTGGCGCTGCTGGGCCCCAACGGGGCGGGCAAGACGACCACGGTCGAGATCCTCGAGGGGTACCGGAGCCGGGACGGCGGGGAGGCCTCGGTGCTCGGCTTCGACCCGGCCCGTGGCGGCCGCTCCTTCCGGGAACGGATCGGCATCGTGCTGCAGGAGGCGGGCTTCGAGGACGCGTTCACCCCGCGCGAGCTGCTGCGGCTGCAGGCCGGGTACTACCCGCACCCCCGGCCGGTGGCCGAGGTGATCGAGATGGTCGGGCTCGAGGACAAGGCCGACGCCCGGGTCAAGACGCTGTCGGGCGGGCAGCGGCGGCGCCTGGACCTCGCCCTCGGCATCGTGGGCGACCCGGACGTGCTCTTCCTCGACGAGCCGACCACCGGGTTCGACCCCTCGGCCCGGCGGCGGGCATGGGACCTCGTCGACCGGCTGCGGGACCTGGGCACCACCATCCTGCTCACCACCCACTACATGGACGAGGCCGAGCACCTGGCCGACCGGGTCGTCGTCATGAACCGCGGTGTCGTCGTGGCCGAGGGGACCCAGGACCAGCTCGCGGCCCTCGCCGGTGCGGAG
>Ga0316576_10002026_pt1 | contig 11354 bp, 11 predicted proteins | sample S0NA_FD_203075 | JGI IMG/M metagenome (GOLD analysis project Ga0316576, IMG submission 203075) | Rhizosphere microbial communities from salt marsh grasses in Alabama, United States - S0-2_050615r3r5 | ecosystem: Host-associated > Plants > Roots > Rhizosphere | place: USA: Alabama | collected... | reverse complement strand
GCGCGGCCGGCGGCGAGCGTGAGGGGCCACTAGGTAGCGCTGTCGCCGGGCGCGCCGGATCCGTAGCCGTGGCTGAAATTGCGATCGGCATCCGTGCCGTAGCGCTCGAGCCAGCGATCCGCGTATGCGGCGCGTGCCACTTCACAGTAGTGTTGCTCGTCGATCTCGAACGTCGTCCGCGCCACTCCGCCGTGATAGAACTGCAACAGATCGTAGCCGCAGGGGGCTTGGATCAGCTGGGGGCTCAGGGTGTGGACCACTCCGCGGTGGACGAGGAGGCTCGGAACGTTCTTGTGCCCAGCCGCAAAGACGCGAACGTTTCCGAACTCGGCAAGCAACTCCAGAAGCTGCTGGTGGTTGTCCAGCAGCTGATAGCCGTCGTCGTTCACTCCCTGCACGCAGGGGTGAAGCAGCAGCGAGAAGTGCGAAAAGACGACCACATCCTCGGATGCGGGGGCTGCCCGAAGTTGGGATTTAAGCCAGCCCAGCTGCGCCGAACCCGGACCGACGGCGTCGGGGGCAGGCGTGCTCAGCATCAGCATCCGCACTCCATTCCGTCGCGCCGAGTAGTAGCCGCCATCGGGCAGACCGAGTGCTTGATAGAAGCGCCGCTCGCCGCCCCGCGACCAGGGCTCGTGATTGCCGATGATCGGATAGCACGGCACCTTCACTTGGCGCATCATTGCCTGAAGCGCGTGCAGGGTCTGGTCGGTGCAGGGGTCAACCACGTCGCCGAGGAGCACGACCGCGTCGGCGCCCAGGGTCTCGAGCCTCTGCAGGTAGCGGGCTCCAAGCTCCTGAGCCAACCCGTAGAGGCGCTTCGTCCCAGGCCGGTATTGGTCGATGCTCCTGCGTTCGGTGGGCAGATGCAGGTCAGCCAGCACGCCGACCCGAAGCTTGGGCGGGCCGGGAGGTGAGGGCAGCGTCGCAGTCTCGATGGCGCCGTACGCACCGGTCTCTGGATGGTGGGCTTCTAGTCTGAAGTGAGTCTGACTCGCCAGTTGTGTGAACGTGTGCCGGTAGAAGTGAAGCCCCAGGCGAGACACTCGAGGTCCTTCGAGCCAGTATTCACGGCGGTTGAGCTGGATGCGCAGACGGCCGCCAGTCGAGGAGCGTACTCTGAGCTGGAGCTGGTTGTGGCTGCGGGTGGGTACGTACAAGTCAAGGGTTGCGATTTCAGGATCCTTCGCAGAGCAGCTCGATGCTGACCGAAGAGGTCGGGTCTGCCGCGGCCCGCGTGCAGGTGGCTGGGCACAGCAAGATGGTCGTGGGGTCGTCGTCGTCGTCGGTGTAGTAGCCCTCGTTGCTGCCGCAGGCGGCCTCACCACCCAGGATGCGGGCGAGCAACTCCGGGTCCGCGGTCTCGTTGGGGGTGAAGCGAACCTCGATACTGTCGAGGTTCACGAGGCCTTGCTCTGCAGTGGGCATGGCGAACTGGCACCCGATCACGCTGGTGCGAATCGCTTCCAGTGCGTCGACGAGCACACGGCCGTCTCCTTCGCCTACGTCATAGTGATAGCAGGGCGTTGGGACGGCATCGTTGCAGTAGTCATAGTGAGCCTCGCTGCCGGCACCGACCGCCATGGTCTCCAATCCGGGGTACTCGGCCCCCGCCATCCCGATGAAGTAGGTCGGAATGCCCGTCGCGCCATAGTGATCCACAACGAGCTGGTTCAGTAGCGAAATCTCGCGCTCGCATTGGGTTGGCTTTCCGTCAGTGACCAGAATCCCAATCACTCGGCGGTTGTCGGCGCCGTTGGCATCGTTCTCCCCTTGGCGGGCGGCGGTGAAATGGATGATGGTGCTAAGCGCCTGCTCGGTTGGGGTCATGCCCTCCGCCCACTGGTAGTTCATCTCCGCTTCCAGCGCGACAAGCAGCGGATCGTCGGCCCCGCCTTGGATGATTCCGAGCGAAGGATCACCCGGGTTGACGGTCTCCGGAACGTCGAGCGATGCGTACGTTCCGCAGTCGGCGGGCACTTCTTCGGGGGAACCCGAGTAGGTCCTGAAGCCCACTCCCATTCCCACCGACGAGGGATCCTCGAAGAAGTCCATCAGCGCGTTGATGGCGCGGCACCACTTGGATGCCTTGATCGGCTCTTCGTCGACGTTGCAGTCGGCGGCGGCGTACTCGTATGACTCCCACCCCGGCTCGTTCATGCTGCTCGATCGATCGACGACGATCACCAAGTCGAGGTAGATGGGAGGCGCGGTGACCGTGGTCGACGCGCAGGCGTCGGGCTCGCCCCAAGCGCCCGCATCGTACTCGAAGACTACGTCGGGAAGCTCGCCCGCGTCCACCACGTGCGTGCCGCCGCGTGAAGCATCGTCTCCCGCATCAAGGATCAGTGCGCCTTCACCCCCGGTGGCGGCAGAGCCTGAAACCCCACTCAAACCACCGGCAGCACCCGTCGCTGGGACACCGCCGGTGGCCGCCACGCCGCCCGTCGCTGGGACACCGCCGGTGACCGCCACGCCGCCCGTCGCTGGGACTCCGCCCGTGGCTTCCCCGGCGGAGTAGCCACCGTCCCCGGTCGCTCTGCTCGAGCCACCGTCGGATGCGGGTTCGGCGGAGCACGCGAAGAACCACCACAGCGCGAGACCCGAGACCAGGCCCACATGGACGGGGCGCATCGCGAGACTCTAGCACACCTCAGTCCGGGCTCGAGGCACACGCCGTCGAGCCCGAGAAATCTGTGCCCGAAAGCATGAGCCGTCACCGGCCGTTGATCCACTCGGCGACGATGCGGAAGCAGCGACCGTGGCAATGGCGCTCGCGCCATGGCTCGTGCCCGCAGCGGCCGCGCCCCACGTATTCCAGTGCCGCAGTGTGGCGGCGCAGGAGGTCTCGGGTGGCGGGGCCCGGGCAAGGCCCAGGCTGCGGTCATCAGCTACCCAGCGCCGCCTTGAGCCGCTCCAGTTGTTGGCGCTCTTCGGTGTCGACCTCGCCGTCGGCGAAGATCACGGCGCGGGCGGCTTCGATGAAGGCCTGGCGATGCTCGAGCGGAACGTCGGAGGGATCGACGGATCCGGGTGATGGGGAGACGAGCAGCCACTGCTCCACCTGATCGGCATCATCCGCGTCGAGCCCGAAGCGCCGCACCAGCCGTCGGACGAAGCTGCGTTCCGCCTCATGGACTTGAAGGTCGACCCAGGCGAACGCGCACACGAACTTCAGCAGCAGAAGGCGATGCTCACGGGACATCTGGCTCAAAGGTTTCATCGGACCCTCTCATCCAACCAGGTAAGCGTGTCGTACGCCATTCTCGGCCAAGGGGTTGCCGGTCAGAGCAGCGTCAGCCATTCAGCGTGCTTGGGGCTCTTGCCGGCAACGGCACGGAGGTAGGCGCGTTGGAAGATTGCGCCGAAAGTGCGTTTGCCGGTTGCGAATTCGATGCCGTCCAGCTCCCGGACCGGCGTGACTTCTGCCGCCGTACCCGTCAAGAAGACCTCGTCGGCACGGAGCAGCTCTTCGCGGGTGAAGCTGCGAATCACTACCGGGATCCCGATCTCTTCTGCCAGCTTCAACACACAGGCTCTGGTGATGCCCGGTACGATGGAAGAGGTCTCGTCGTTGGTGTAGAGGGTGCCGCTCTTGACGAAGAAGACGTTCTCGCCGGTTGCGCTCGACACCGTTCCGTCCTGGTTGAGCAGGATCGCGTCCTGACAGCCGCGGTCCAGCGCCTCATGCTGAGCCAGCACTGCGTTGGCATATTGCCCGCTGGCCTTGGCCATGGTCGGGAGCATGGTGTGGTGGGGCTTGCGCCAGCTCGAGATCGTGACGCGGATGCCGTTGCGGAGGGCGCCTTCGCCCAGGAACGTGCCGAGCCCTCTCACGGCGATGAACACGTGTACTGGGCACTTCTTGCGCGGCGACAGATCGATGGGGCCACGCCCAAAGAACACTAGCGGGCGGATGTATCCGTTGGCGATGGCGTTCTTGCGCGTCACCAGGATCGCCGCCTCGATCAGATCGTCGGCGTCGAACGGTACCTGCATCCCATACAGCCGGGCCGATACCAGCAGGCGCACGATGTGATCGCGGACTCGAAAGAGCGCCGGTCCGCGGTCGGTTGGGTACACCCGAATCCCCTCGAAGACGGCAGTCCCGTAGTGCAGCGCGTTGGCGTAGTAGTGAACGTGTTGTTGCTCGGCCTCGCGGATCTCCCCGTCCCACCAGAGGAAGCGCGCCAGATCCTGACCCTGCGGGCGCGACACCGACAGCTCGTCGTCTTCCGGTACGTCCGAGAACCCCGGCCACTCGGAATTCAGCGAAGGCATAACCAGCGGAGTATCGCGCGATTCCGAGCCGACACGAAAGAGGCGCCCGCCCCCGGCCCGTCGGCACCGCGGACGCCACCACAGGGGCCTGCTGCGGGCGGTCAGCGAGCTTTTCCCTGCTCGGGACAACTGGTCAAAGCAGTGTGACGACCCAGGTGGCCCCGATCCATGCGCCGACCGCCGAGCCAATCGTCACCAGCATGGTGACCAGCAGAACGCGGGTGAACCGGTTCTTGTACACACCCCGAAGGCTCGACACGTCGTCGTTGATGCGTTCGCAGTCCGCGACGGTCGGCCGGCGCAGCCACGCTTCGACGAGCCCCGCGACCATGCCCGCGCCAATGGTTGGGTTGAGCGAGGTGATGGGGGAGGCCACCAGTCCAACCAGCACCGTGAGCGGTTTCGCTCCCGCAGCGATGCCGCCGATGGCGGCCGCGGCACAGTTCGGCAGAATCCACGCGAACAGCATCTCACGCAGCCCCTCGCCGGAATGGTCGAGGTAACCCTTGTAGAAGGCCGCCAGGACCAAGATCGGAATCACCCATTTGAGCACGGCGGTGACGCGCGAGGGAGGGGGCAGCTTCGAGAGCTCATCTCGATCGGCGGTCTTTCCCAGGTGCGACAGCATGCCTTCGACGTGTCCCGCCCCGACCACCGCCACGACCTTCTGGCCTGGTGCCTCCTGGATCATGGTCATCAGGTATTGGTCACGCTCGTCGATGAGGGGCCGCTTCGCCTGCGGCATCACCCTTGCGAACTCTTGCATGAGCTCGGAGATGGTGTCCCGCTCTTTGAGCTCCTCGATCTGCTCCTCGGTGATTTCCTCGACGGCGAACGGCGCGGCTACGAGGTTCGAGGTCAAGCGCACCTTGTTCCAGAGGGATAGGCTGTGCCAGGTTCGCTTGAGGGTCGCCTGGATGTCGCGATCCGCCAGCACCAGCTCAGCGCCAACGGCTTCTGCCTTGCGCACCGCCGCGAGCAGCTCCGCTCCCGGGCGCACCCCGAGCCGTTCGCCCAGCCGACGCTGGTAGGCGGCCAGGGCCATGCTCACCAGCAGGAACAACACCTTCTTCTGCCGGATGACCTGGAACACGTCGAGTTCGCGCCAGTAGCTCGGATCGACCAGGGACCGGTATCGAGTCCGATCCAGCTCCACGCACACGGTGTCCGGGCGGACGTCCTCGATGACTTGGCTCACCTCCTCGACGCTGCGCTGCGAAACGTGCGCCGTGCCCACGATGAATAGCTCGCGGCCCTGGTAGTCGACCTGTCGAACGTGCTCCGAAAAAGGCATGGTGGCCGGCGCCTTGGCGAGGTCCGCGGCGGATGTAGCCGCCGGGACGGCCGAGATGCAACCGCTGAGCCACGCTACCCCACGAATTCGCCCCCGCCCCCGAGCCCTGGGGCGACCGAGAGCACGGACGCTTGCCGGATCGGCAGGGTTTCGGGAAGACTCGCCGGGCCGTGCCATCCAAGAGAAGCACCGCTCTTCGCACGCCGAACCCATGGGCGCAGGCGGTCGTGGCGGCCAGGCGGGCCGGGCGGAAGCTCTTCGACTTGACCGGGTCCAACCCGACCGAGGTCGGGCTCGACTACCCTGGCCCCGACATCCTCGATGCGCTGTGCGATTCGCGCCTGCTCACCTATCGGCCGGACCCCTTTGGGCTGCCGGAGGCCCGGGCGGCCGTCGCCGCGCGGTACGCTGCGCGCGGCGTGCAGGTCCCCGGGGAGCGCATCGTTCTGACGGCAAGCACGAGCGAGGCGTACTCGTACCTGTTCAGGCTCCTGTGCGATCCGGGCGACAGCGTTTTGGTCCCTCGGCCGAGCTACCCGCTGCTCGAGCACCTGGCCAGGCTCGACGCTGTCGAGCTTTCACCCTACTTCCTGCACTACGACGGCGAGTGGCGCGTGGACCTGGAATCGGTCGCGTCGGCCCTCGGGCCCCGGACCCGAGCCATTGTCGTCATCAGCCCGAACAACCCCACTGGGAGCTACGTCAAGGCGCACGAGCTGCGCGCCCTCGGCCGGTTCGGCTTGCCGATCATTTCGGACGAGGTGTTCTTCGAGTTCGCGCACGGACGACAGGACCCCAGCCGACGCAGTGCTCTCGACCTCCCGGATGCCCCGGTGTTCGTGCTCGACGGGCTGTCCAAGCGTGCCGGCATGCCGCAGCTCAAGCTGGGTTGGATGGTCGTCTCCGGGCCGGCTCCGTGGGTGGGTGAGACCCTCGAACGGCTGGATCTCATCGCCGACACCTACCTCTCCGTGGGGACGCCGGTACAGCTTGCGCTGCCGCGACTGCTCGAGCTGGGCGACCGCGTGCGCACGGAGATCCGACGACGCTGCCGAGACAACCTCCGCGCCCTCGCCCAAACGTGCGAAGGCACCGCCGTCACGAAGCTGCATATCGAGGGCGGATGGAGCGCGGTGCTCAGGCTGCCGGACGTCAGAAGCGAGCAGGCGTGGGTGCAGGAGCTTCTCGAACGGGAGCAGATCCTGGTTCAGCCGGGCTTCCTCTACGACTTCGTCGACGAGCCCTACGTCGTCGTGAGCTTGCTCACCCCGCCCGACGTGTTCCAGCGCGGTATCGACGCGCTGGTGCGCGTCGTCCAATCCGCTCGGTAACCCGCGCGCTGATTGAGATAGAGTCAGCGTCTGCGTCGGCGCCAGGCTCCGCCGCCCAGCGCGAGCGCGAACAGGGCCAAGCCGAGCGCCGTGTGCCCTTTGGGCGCTCCACCGGTGCGACAGCCGCAGCCGCCGGGCTTCTCCTTGACGGACGAGTCATGGATCGGGCCGTAGAGCTCCTCGTCGGTGGTCTCCGGCCAATTGGCCTCGTCGTCGTCTGGGTTGGAGGGGGCAGCCTCCTCGTCCGACGTCTCCTTCTTCTCTTCCTCTTTCTTGTCGCCCTTCCCCTTGTCCCCGTCCGGACGTGACGCGAACACCATCGAGCGGCGGTCGATGACCTCGTTGTCGCCCTCGAGGATGATTCGCGTCGCACCGCCGATCTGCTGCCCATTGCGCGTGTTGCGGATCTTCACCGTCCATTCGCCGGCTTCGAACCCATGGGCGCGGGTGATCTTGAACGAGAAGCGGGTGCGCTTCTGGATCTTGCCGATGCTGGGATCCAGGAAGCCGATGTCCGAGTTCTCGATGATGGGCTGCTTGCCCGGAGTGGGCACTTTGCGGATGACCGGCTTGTCGCCATGCGCGTCGTCCTTGTAGCGCTCGTAGTACACGTCCTCCTTGAACTCGAACTTGACCGGCAGCGTGGGTACGTCTGGTGCCCGGTTCAGATGGATCTCGAGCTCGATCTGCCACGAGCCGCCGCGGCTCTCGCGCTCCTTCAGCCGCGTGCTCTTCCACTTCACCCGGCCGGCAGCGGACGCCACACTCGCGATCGAGATTGCCGTCACAAAGCAGGTCAAGATGAACAGCAATCGTTGGAAACGGCCAGTTCTCGTCCTCGGCATGCTCAACTCCTCCAGCTGCGGGCGCCAGACGCTACCACGGGCTGCCGGCTTCGTGGCCCCCCTGGGGGCTGTGGGAGTCGGGAACGGCCTTCTAGCCGGGGTGAAATCATCCAGCCGAATGGGACGGCGACCTCGCCCCCGGCCGCGCCGGCGGCGGCGAAGTGCCGCGACTGGCCGCGCGGCGTTGCTCCCACGCAGCTGCGAACGCCGCGGCGAGTGCTGTCAGCATTGCGACCAGCAGCCAGGTTCCGAATGCGCTGGTCGGCCCCATGCCTGCCATGCTGATCACCCCCAGAACCAGCAGGTGGCCGACGTAGACCGCCAGGGCCTGGCGTCCGAGCAGACGCAGCAGTCGGAACGGAAGCAGGCTCATGGTCTGGTGCTGCGGGGCGACGAACAGGAGCAGGCTCGCGCCCAGCAGTGGCAATAGGCCCACTGCTCCGATCGACGAGTGATTCCAGAACGTGGTCACCGTCCTGGTCTGGGGCAGGCCCTCGAGCAAGGACAGTCCGGCCACGTTCCCTCCGTAGTCCAGATAGAGCGACGGCTGGCGCGTCACCCAGGACGCTCCCGAAGCCAGGCAGGCCCCGAGTAGTGGCAGCGACGCGCTCGTCGCAACGGCCAACCCACGAGTCCCACGGCGGCGCTGCAGCAGGGCTGCCAGGGCCCCTGCCGACGCGAAGGACACCAGTGGGAACACGCCCCCAGGACCGCCGTTGAGCCCCGCCACGGTGAGGCCGACTGCGTCCAGCAACCCGGTGACGAGCAGACCGGCGAGGGCCAGCGCGCCAAGGCTTGCGGCGGGTCGTGCGCTACCGAGCGCGGTACCCACCGCGGCGATCGCGACGGCGATGGCGGACAGGACGCCTGGGGACGCGAGCGCATCCGGCCACTGCCATCCGTACTGCGGCAAGAAGAGCAGAATCGCGAGGGCGTAGAGCGTGGCGGCACGGCGCAGCAAACGGCGCCGCCAGGCGACGCCCCCCGCGTAGCGCCGCCGCGCCAGCACCAGGCTGAACCCGACAATGAACAGAAAGCTCGCGGCAATGAAGGGCTCGGCCCACATCAAGGCGCGCAGCCCGGCTTCGAGCCACCCCGAGTCGTGTGCGCTGACACCGGTCTGCAGGCGGCGCGCGTGCACGACGACCATCAGGACGACCGCCGCCCCTCGGTAGGCGTCGAGCCCCGGATGTGACCGCGTGCGCTGCCCACGGCCGGTCACGGACGTTGGACGCGGAGCATGCTCAGGCGGTGCCGCAGCGGAGGCGTCGGCGCTCGCGTCAGTCGAACTCGAACCCATCAGGGGGCGGCGCGCGGTCGGTGTCGCGGCAGAGTTCCGGATCGGTGTCGGGCTCGAGCGAGGCCGGCAGCTCGAAATCCGGGTCGGTCGAGATCTCTTCTTGTTCCGCCTCCTGGATTTGAACGTTCGCGCCCGCCAATGCGTCACGGAGCGTGGGCTCTTCCAGGCCGAAATCCGGAGGCGGCGAGACGACCGTCTGGCGCTGGTCGTCTTCCTTCGGGCCGGGTAGCTGCCCTGAGAGCGGTGTTCTCGGACCTGGAGCCATGGCGAAGGTCGCCTCCTGGCGGCTGTGGAACCAGCCGGCGCGGTCAGTGTAGCGCAGAAACCCCCGCGCGCGAAGGTCGCCGGCGTCAGGCAGGCCAGGCGGGGCACGTGCAGCAGAACAGCGTGGCGGCGACGCCGTCTGCGGCACGGTAGCGGGGCATCCCAGTGCGGGAGACCGGGATCGACCCCCCTGGGTCGAGCTTCACCCGGCCGTCGGTCACTTCGCCCGAAATGGGCCACTGTAGCACCCGCGGGTCGAACCCCTCGGGCACGGCACAAGGTTCGGGGCCGTGCAGGGTGAGCAGGTACAAACCGGCCTCGTGGGTTTCGAGCAGCGTGACCCGCTCGGCGGCGGCAGAGCAGGCATGCCGGCGAACCGGGAACTGGTCCCGGCGGCGCGTCACCCGCACTCCGGTGCTGTGTGCTCGCCCGTGCAGGGCCGTTGGCTTGTCCAGGCGAATGCCCACCTCCTGCAGGTGCGGGTAGACGCCGAACAGCATCGCCGCCAATTCCTCGGTGGCGCTCTCGATCAAGCGGTACTCGCGAAACCTGAGCAGCGCCCGCACCTCTTCGGTAACGCGATCGTAATCGCACGTCTGACTGATCCGCCCGGTGCGGCCGGCCAGAAACAGATCCAGGCCGAGCGAGATGTCCAGACGTACACGCTGGCGACGCCTCCGCTCGTAGGGACGCAGGCCGACGATGCAGTCGAGCTCCAGGCCCTCGATGACGATAAAGTCCATGCTGATCGCAGTCGAAGCTGTTTCGTCGGAGCGGGGCCCGGGACCGCCGACTCGTCAGTGAGTCACGGGCGGAGTCAGGTTTGCATCCGCGAAGTTGATGGGCCAGCGAACGGGTTCGCGGTGCCAGCCCTCGGCACCGGCCTGGCGCACGTCGACGCGAACCTGGTACTGATCGTTGATGGGGGGAAACGGTAGACCGAGCGTCCGGGTTCGGTAGCGAGACGTGTGGGCGGTATGGGTGAACACGCCGCTGAACGTCTCCAGGCCGGTGCTGGCGACCATCGCGAACCGCACCTCGAAGGGCTCGGCCAACTCGTGCGGCAGAAGCAGGAAGTAGGCGTGCACTTCCAACGGGAGCGGACGGCCCGCCGGCGGGGTGACGTTCGGCGGAATGTTGACCTGCTCGACGAGGTTGAACAGCGTGACGTTGTTCGAATGCTGGTCGAGCGACGAGCCTCCGCACACGGTGAGCAGATAGCAACTCGGCACGCAGAAGGTCTTACACCCGTCGCGGGTGATGCGCCACGGTTCTGGCGGGTCAATCAGCCCAGCAGCCAGTCGAGGATGAGTCGTTTGCTGGCGTCTCGGGCCACTTGCTGGATCGAATCCACCAGGGGGATGCCGACCGGGCACACTTCGACGCAGTTCTGAGCCTTGCCGCAGTCGGCGACTCCGCCGCGGCCCATCACGCTATCCAACCGTGCGGCGCGCTGCATCGCACCCGTCGGGTGCGCGTTGAACAGCCGCACCTGATTGAGCGCCGCCGCGCCCACGAAGTCGGTGTGCTCGCCGTATTGCGGGCAGGCATCGAGGCAACAGCCACAACTCATGCACCGGCTTAGCGGGTAGAGGCGTTCCTGGGCTTCCTGGCTCTGGCGCGGCCCTGGCCCGAGGGGATGCGAACCGTCGATTTCGATCCACGCCTTCACCCGTTTGAGGGCGTCGAAGAGTCGAGTGCGGTCGACCATGAGGTCGCGTACCAACGGGAATTTGCGCATCGGCTCGAGCACGATGGTCTGGCCGCCCGGGGCGACCACGTCCACGAGCGCGCTGCACGCCTGCCGAACCCGGCCGTTGACCAACATGGTGCAGGCGCCACACACCTCCTCGAGACAACTGCAGTCCCAGGCTACCGGAGCGACCTCCGCCCCGTCGACGGTGACCGGGTGCTTCTGGATTTGTTGCAGTGCACTGATGACGTTCATCTGCGGGAGGTAGGGCACCTCGAACCGCTCCCACCGCCTGGTATCGGGTCGATCGGGGCCGTCCTGGCGCCGGATCTTGAGTCGCACGACG
>Ga0316576_10002025_pt1 | contig 11359 bp, 9 predicted proteins | sample S0NA_FD_203075 | JGI IMG/M metagenome (GOLD analysis project Ga0316576, IMG submission 203075) | Rhizosphere microbial communities from salt marsh grasses in Alabama, United States - S0-2_050615r3r5 | ecosystem: Host-associated > Plants > Roots > Rhizosphere | place: USA: Alabama | collected... | reverse complement strand
CCAACCCCGGCCAGAGCAAAAACCCACGTTGAAGGGCCCGTCCAGAGGACCGAGCCCACCCAAGAGGAGTGTCCCATGCGTACCCGATCGTTTCACCTCGCCCGTTTCGCCCTCTCCGCCCTGCTGCTCGCCGCGCTGGCCCAGCCAGCCCGCGCCGACAGCTTCCTCACCTCGGTGAGCACCGGCTCCAAGACCGCCGCGCGCGTCGCCCCGGCGCCCTACACCGGCACGGTCTACAGCCAGCGCCAGGCCAAGGGCGTGGCCGCCCGCGGACTCTCGGTGATCAAGAGCACGAAGAACCTGGCCATCGGCCTCGACGTGATCCAGCGCGTGGACTCGGTGGCGATGGACAACCCCAAGGTCGGCACCCAGTTCCGGCTGGGGCTGGCCAAGCTCGCCCGCTCGGGCGACCCCAAGTACAACCTGCTGCGCGGCGTGAACCTGGTGCGGCGCAACCCGGACAGCCGCCGGGGCATCACCTACGTGCGCAAGGCCGCCAAGGCCCTGCCCGAAAACTCCGCGGCGCAGCTCCTCGCCGGGCTCTCGGTGGCCCAGCGCGACTCCTTCGGCAAGAGCTTCGGTCACAAGTGGGAGAAGCAGACCCCGCTCAAGCGCGAGGCGGCCAAGTACATGAACAAGGCCCAGGCGCTCGAGCAGGCGACCAAGCACCCGCGGCCCCTGGTCCGTGAGGGGATCAAGCAGGCCAAGGAGTACGCCGGCTACTACGATGGGTTCAACGGCCTGCTGAAGTAGGCTTCCTCGTCTCCCACCCGCCTGCCCGATCGTCCGCCTGTCGTCTGTTATTTCTGAACAAGTGCATTCCCACTGGATAGATGGCGCCCTCTACGCCATACTTGAGACATCCACCGGGAGCACCCATGCGAAAGCTGTTTTTCCTTTTGATTGCCGCATTCTCCTTCACGGGGTGCGTGAGCGGCGGCGCGCCCGAGCATCGGGTCACGATCGGCCTCGAGGCCGACGCTGGCTGCGAAAAAATGGGCAAGATCAAGTGCGTATCCTGGTCGAAGCCAGAGCTGAAGACCAAGCTCAAGGCCCGCGCCGCCGATCTGGGCGCCAACTACGTCAAGCTCAGCTCCGTGGTCCGTAACGGCCACGGCTACGAAGCGCATGGAATCGCACTTTTTTGCCGCTAGTCATCCACCCGGATGACCCCATCTCATCCGTTCGAATGAGACGGCTGCCCAACACCACAATTGCGCATTCTTCCCTTGCCGGCCTACCATGGCTGAATCCCCCAACTTAGGAGAGAGTGATGCGTGTCGGTGTGCTGATCGCGTTGATCGCGGCGATTGCTCTGTTGGTGCCCACTGAGGCCGAGGCTGGACGAAAGATCATCTTCTACCAAAGCGGTGAGGACATCTTCGAGGCCGGCCCCCTGCCCGCTCCCTACGACAAGGAGCCCAAGCTCGCCGGGGTGAAGGCTGGCTTCAAGTGCAAGATCTTCGGCCTATTCTGGGCCTACATGCACATCTGGGACTGCCAGCCGGTGGCCATGCGCGGGGACACGTACATGAACGACGCCAAGCTCGCCGGCGCGATCGGCGGCGCGTACAAGGAGGGCGACATGCAGGTCGGGCTGTGGACCAAGCACGGACGCTGGGTCCTCGGCCTCATCGTCGTCGGCATCGTGGTGATCCCCATCGTAAGCCGGGGCAAGAAGGACGGGGACGACGAGGACGAAGAGGACGACGAAGGTTAGATTCCAACCCACCGCGCGCCGGTCCTCCAGCGCGCCGGGACGAGTCCGCGCGCCGTTGAACCCCCCGCGTTTCTGGCTACAATGCCCACTCCTTTTGCAGGTGAGCTGATGACCCGATATGACCCCAAGACCATCGAGCCCCGCTGGCAGGCACACTGGGAGGAGACCCACCTCTTCGCCGCCCGGGACCTCGACGAGCGGCCCAAGTTCTACATCCTCGACATGTTCCCCTACCCCAGCGCGGCCGGGCTGCACGTGGGGCACCCCGAGGGCTACACCGCCACCGACATCCTCGCGCGCTTCAAGCGCATGCGCGGCTTCAACGTCATGCACCCGATGGGCTTCGACGCCTTCGGCCTCCCCGCCGAGAACTACGCGATCAAGACCGGCGTGCACCCGGCCAGGGTCACCGCGGACAACATCAACAACATGCGGCGCCAGATCAAGGCGCTGGGCTTCTCCTACGACTGGGAGCGCGAGGTCGACACCACCGATCCGGGCTACTACCGCTGGACCCAGTGGATCTTCCTCAAGCTCTTCGAGCGCGGCCTGGCCTACGAGGCCGACATCCCGATCAACTGGTGCCCCTCGTGCAAGACCGGCCTGGCCAACGAGGAGGTCAAGGGCGGGCGCTGCGAGCGCTGCTCGTCCGAGGTCTCGCGCAAGAGCCTGCGCCAGTGGATGCTCAGGATCACCGAGTACGCCGAGCGGCTGCTCGCCGGCCTCGACGATCTGGACTGGCCCGAGCCGATCAAGAAGATGCAGCAGGACTGGATCGGCCGCTCCGAGGGCGCGGACGTCGACTTCGCCCTGGCCGACCCGCCCGCGGGGATCGAGACGCGGGCGATCCGGGTCTACACCACGCGGCCCGACACGCTCTTCGGCGCGACCTACATGGTCCTCGCGCCGGAGCACCCGCTGGTCGCCGCGATCACCACGCCGGAGCAGCGCGCGGCGGTGGAGGCCTACATCGACGCGGCGGCGCACAAGAGCGATCTCCAGCGCACCGAGCTCGCCAAGGAGAAGACCGGCGTGTTCACCGGCGCCTACGCCGTGAACCCGGTCAACGAGGCGCGCGTCCCGATCTGGATCGCGGACTACGTGCTGATGGGCTACGGCACCGGCGCGATCATGGCCGTGCCGGCCCACGACCAGCGCGACTACGAGTTCGCCGTCAAGTTCGAGCTGCCCATCGTCCAGGTGGTCCGGCCGCCCGAGGGCGTCGAGCTGCCCGCGGGCCAGGCCTACGCCGACGACGGCGTGGCGGTGAGCTCGGGCCCGTACGACGGCCTGTCCACCGCGGAGTTCAAGCGCAGGGTGACCGAGGACCTCGCGAGCCGCGGCCTGGGTCAGCGCGCGGTGCGCTACAAGCTGCGCGACTGGGTCTTTTCGCGCCAGCGCTACTGGGGCGAGCCGATCCCGGTGGTGCACTGCGAGGCGTGTGGCGGCGTGGTGCCGCTGCCCGAGGACGCGCTGCCCCTGCTCCTGCCCGAGGTGGAGCGCTTCGAGCCCACCGGCACCGGCGAGTCGCCGCTGGCCGCGGTGGAGCAGTGGGTCCGGACCCGCTGCCCGCGCTGCGGCGGGCCGGCGAGGCGCGAGACCAACACCATGCCCCAGTGGGCCGGCTCCTGCTGGTACTACCTGCGCTACATCGATCCCCACAACGAGACCGCCCTGGTCGACCCCGCCAAGGAGCGCTACTGGATGCCGGTCGACGTCTACGTCGGCGGCGCGGAGCACGCGGTGCTGCACCTGCTCTACGCCCGCTTCTGGCACATGGTGCTCTTCGACGCCGGCGTGGTCTCGACCCCCGAGCCCTTCGCCGCCCTGCGCAACCAGGGCATGATCCTCGGCTTCTCCTACCGCTACCTGGAGGACGCGCAGGGCAAGGCCCTGCCGAGCAGCGCCGGCAAGCAGCAGGAGGATCGCTGGGTCCTCGCCGACGGGAGCGAGGCGATGGAGCGCTGGGTGCAGATCAAGGACGTGCGCTGGGACGGCGAGCGGCCGCTGCACCCCGACCTGGACGGCCTCGAGCTCGAGGAGTTTTCGACCAAGATGTCCAAGTCCCGGGGCAACGTGGTCAACCCCGACGAGATCATCGAGCGCTATGGCGCCGACGTGATGCGGCTCTACGAGATGTTCATGGGCCCCTTCGAGGCCTCCTGCCCCTGGAACACCCGGGACATCGAGGGGGTCAACCGCTTCCTGCACCGGGCCTGGCGCCTGTTCGGCGACGACCGGCGCGGCGCGGACGGCGACCGGGACACGCTGGAGCGCGCGCGGCACAAGACGATCAAGAAGGTCACGAACGACCTCGAGTCCATGGGCTTCAACACCGCCATCGCCCAGCTGATGACCTTCGTCAACGAGATGACGAAGCTCGAGCGCTCGCACCCGCGCGACCTCGAGGCCCTCGCGCTGATGCTCTGCCCCATGGCGCCGCACTTCGGCGAGGAGGTCTGGCGCCAGCTGGGCCGCCAGCAGAGCATCTTCCTCGAGAGCTGGCCCGCCTTCGACGAGGCGCTGACCGTGGACGAGACGGTGACCCTCGTGGTTCAGGTCAACGGCAAGAAGCGCGGCACCGCCGATGTTCCGGCCGGCGTGGACAAGGACGCGGCCCTCGCCGCGGCGAAGGAGGTGGTCTCGAGCCACCTCGCTGGCAAGACGCTGATCAAGGAGATCTTCGTCCCGCGCAACATGCTGGTGAACCTGGTGGTCAAGTAGGGGCAGGCCCTCGATCTGCCCGGGCGATTATGATCTGACCATGGACTTCGACGAGGCGCTGGACATCCTGCGGCAGAGACGGTCCATGACCGGATCATACGACACGCGCCCTCCTGGCTTCCAGAGAAGCCACCGGCGCGGGCGCGTCACGCCGCGGTCCTCGAGTGCCTCGGTCTGGTTCCGTTTCACACGGGTATTGACTGGCTAGCAGCTAGCGCTCCTCGAAGAGGCGCCTCTGGCCGTAGAGTGAAGCGATGAGGTGCTCCAGAAAGGCGGGTAACAACGTGCCCATGTCACATAGAGTCGCGGCCCTGACCGCCCTGATCGTGGCGGGGGCGGCGGGGTGCAAGGAGAAGAAAGAAGGTGCAGACAACAGGGCGGCCCGCAAACCCGTGGACGCCTGCCCCCGGATCGTGGGCTACACCTACGCCGCGATGGGGCGCGGCGAGCGCTGCGGCTCGGAGCTGCTGTACGACGGCCGCTTCAGCGTCACCTTCCACGAGGGCAACAGCGCACGCGTCGTCAGAAGCGACACGGTCCTCGGCGCCGTCAGCTACCGGTGCAAGGGGCTGGAGGTCGCCTGTGGCAAGACCGTGGCGCGCTACGACCCGGCCACCGAGACCCTGCTCTGGGAAAAGCACAGGCTGAAGCGGGTGGCCATCGCCTGGGAGGAGCGGCCAGGGATCGAGCAGCTGCGGCGGAAACAGGACATCGCGGGGCTGTGGAAGCTGCTCGACGGCGGGGGCGACGCGCACCTCCGCTACGCCGCCATGGCGTGGCTGCTCAACCTGGTCACCGCGCCGTTGAAGCAGCGCGACAAGCCCAACCCGGAGCTAACCCGCCGTCGCGAGCAAGTGCTGCGGCGGCTGGCCGGTCCGCTGTTCAAGGACCCCGAGCCCCTGGTGCGGGCCGGGCTGATGGAGGTCGCCGGCCGCAGCGGACCCGAGGCGCTGGGCCTGCTCGAGCGCGGCCTCGCCGATCCCGCGCCACGGGTCAGGGCGGCCGCGGCCCGGGCCCTGGGTGGCCTCCAGCACACCGGGGCGCCGGCGGCGCTGGCCGAGGCGGTCCGGGACAAGGATGCCGGGGTGCGCTGGGCCGCGCTTCAAGGGCTGTCCATTCGCCGTCAGGGCCGCGCGGTGATCCCGCCGGTTATTGACGCGCTAAAGGATTCCTGCACGCGGGTGCGCTACGCCGCCGCCGCGCTGCTGTTCAGGGTGCCATACACCCGTCGGCACGGCTTGACCGGAGTGGACGCGGTCGCGCGGGCCGCCGCCGGCCAGCAGGTGCGCGACGCCATGGACCAACGCATCGCCCTGCCCTACCTGACCAGGGCGCTGCGGGATCCGCTGCTCGAGGTGCAACGGTTCGCCGCCTGCGCCCTGGGCAACCTGGGACCTGGCGCCAGCGAAGCGCTACCCGCGCTGAAGCGCCTGGCAGCCAGCGCCAGGGACGACGCCCTGCGCAGCTGCGCGGCGCAGTCGGTGGCCAAGATCGCCCCGTGACCCAACAGCATGAGCCGCGAGAGAAGACAACGCACGAGCCACCGCGCGTGAGACACTGAACCCCTCGCAGGCGGACGACCTGCGGGCCCGGGTCTCCGGGCTGCAGCGTCAGCTGCAGCAGGCGGTAGGCGTCGTCGCCTGGCCGCGAGGAGTTGGCCCGTCCGACGCTGTGGGCGCTCGACTCGATCGGTCGATCTGGGTATCCTTCCTCGTTGCGAGCTGCAAGGTGATCCGTGGCAATACTGCTTGTCGTTGGCGGTGCCCTCTTTCTCGAGATCATGATTCCCTCCCTGCTCATCTCACTGTTTCCGGGCACCGTTGTGCGCCTCCTTGAGGTCTGCCGTTGCTTCAAGCGTGGGACGCTCAGCGTCGGCACGATGACCTACGTGGCTGGCGGCGGCTACCACCGCACCGGCCGGGCGTATAGCTACCATGCGCCCGACGGACACAAGCGGACGGCGAACGCAAGGGTATTCGGCTGGTTGCTCCTCCTCTGCTTGCCGGTCGTGATCATCGCGGCGATCGTGGTCGCCACGCTCGTTCGTTGACCGAAGCCTCTTAGATGCCTCTGCGGAAGTTCCGCTCGATCGAGGCGGAGCCCAGAGCGCCGCTGGACCCCGAGAACCTCAGGGGATCACGGCCGTGGATCAGGGACAAGGGAGATGTGTAGGATCCTGAGAGCGGAGGCTAGCGGTTTCGACCATACGTTGGCGCACCCAAGTGTTGCACAGGAGTAATCACCTGGGGTATCGAGTTCCCAGTCCCAACAGGAGGACGAGGCCGCATTTTGAGCGCAGTTTTGGCCCATTGGCGGGGATGGTCGGAAATCTGTCCACGAAGTGCCGAGGTCCAGAAGCCCCTCCTTACCTACATCATCACACAAAGGCCCCATGTTTCTGGCCGTTGAGTCCTGGCCTCGATCTTGCTTCGTGAAACAGGACCCCCCAGGACCAGCGACCGAAGAGGACACCATGGACGATCCCTTGCTTGGAGAGACGATTGGCAACTACCGGCTGGTATCCCTACTGGGCAAAGGCGGCATGGGCCGCGTCTACCTCGGGGAGCATCCCGAGATCGGCCGCCAGGTGGCGATCAAAGTGATCGTGCAGGACGAGACGATGCCTCCTGGAACGACCCAGCGCTTCGTCTCCGAGGCCCGCGCCGTGGCGCGCATTCCCCACCCGGGCATCATCGACATCTACGACTTCGGTCGCACCTCCACCGGACAGCTCTATTACACCATGGAGCTTCTGCCGGGCTGCGACCTCGAGGAGATCTTGAAGGAGCGCGGCCAGATGCACCCGGAGGTGGTGGTGGCCTACGCGTTACAGATCTGCGACGCTCTGGCCGCGGCCCACGCCACCGGGGTGGTCCACCGGGACCTCAAGCCGGCCAACATCTTCGTGGTCAATCAGAACCCGCTGACGATCAAGATCCTCGACTTCGGCATCGCCAAGATGCTGGGAGGCGACGCTAGCCAGTCCGGCTTGACGCAGACCGGGGCGGTGATGGGCACCCCGCTCTACATGGCCCCGGAACAGGCTGCTGGCCGGACCAACCTGATCGATCACCGCACCGACATCTACGCCCTTGGCGCGACCCTCTATCACATGCTGGCCGGGCGCCCCCCGTTCATGGATCGGGCGCCTGCGGTGGTCCTCGCCATGCACATCAAGGAGCCGGCAACCCCTCTCTGTCAGCTGGTGCCCCATGTGCCGCCAGCGCTGGCCGCGGTGGTGGAACGTTGCCTGGCCAAGGACCCCGAGGAGCGCTTCCCGTCGGCGTCCGAGCTGGCCGAAGCGCTACAGGCTGCGATGGGCGGGGCCAAGCTCGGCACCATGCCCACTCTGGCCGATCCGTCGGGCGCGATGAAGGGGCTCGACGTGGGTACGCAACCGACCGTGGCGAGCGTGGGCGCCTACACCGGTCCATCGCCGATGGGTACACGTGGGCTCGCGGCACCGGCGCCGGGCGTGGCACCCTCGCTGGTCGACAAGCCCCTCGCCGACACCACCCTCGGTGGGTCCGTGGGCGAGGTGACCAGGAAGCGTCAGGGTGATCGTAAACACTCCGTCCAGCTAATGGCGGCCGCCCTGACCTTGCTGATCGCCGCGGGCGCCGTCTGGTTTGCCTTGAGCCGTGCGAGCAACGGCGAGCACGAAGCGAGCCCGATGGTGGCCGCCAAGCGCGCGGTCAGCACCGATACCGAAGCGCCGCCGCAGTACCTGGTCACCATCGCTACCAACGTGGCCAACGCGCGCTGTCGCCTCACGGTGGGCACGCGACAGCTCGACCAACGGGCGCCCTGCCGCTACGAGGTCGCCGCGGACAGCAAGGTCGAGCTGACGGTGCACGCTGACGGATACGCCCCCTTCCGCAAGGAGTGGCAGATCCGGCACGACCACAGGCTGCGGCTCGAAGCCGGCAAGAACACCCAGGGCAATGAGGCCTTGTTGCTGGTCGTGGCAGCGGCGCCCAAACACGCCGGCGCAGGCGAAGGAGCCAGCACCCACGCCGCCGCCAAAGCGCGCAGGCGCGTCACGAAGGGTTCCTCTCGCCGCCGGGGTGGTGTAGACTCCGAGCGTAGTCGCAAAGTCAGGCGCAAGCGAGGGTCGGCTTTGCCGACGGACAACATCGACCCCTGGGATGAATGACGCGGGCAACCACATTCCTTCTCGTCTTCCTCTCCCTCTCGCTGCTCTATCCCCCGACACCGAGTCTGGCCGGCAGGCGGAGCGCCCGCCACGCCAAAAAGAGCGCCGAACGCGAGGCCCGCGAGCTCTTCCGCCAAGGCGACGCCCACTACCGAGCCGGGCGCTACCAAGAGGCGGCCGCCGCCTTCGAAAAGGCCTACGAGCTGAGCAACCGCCCGGCGCTACTCTACAACCTGGCCAATGCGCACGAGCGGCTGGGCAACCGCGGGCGCGCCGCGACCTATCTGCGCAAGTACCTCGAACACCCCAATGTCCGCAGCCGCGAGGCGGTGGAGCAGCGCGCCGCGCGACTCGAGGCGCTGCACCGCGAGAAGCTCGACAAGGAGGCCGCGGCCAGACGCGCCGCGGAGAAGCGCGAAGCCGAGGTGCGAGCGGCCGCTGCGGCCAGACGGCGGGCTGCCGCCCAGCGTCCCGCGCCGCCACCACCACCGCCCCGCCGCTCGCGGCTCCCCGCCTACCTCACCTTGGGCGTCGCGGGTGGTGTGGCCATCGCCAGCCTGGCGCTGGCCTTGGCCAGCAAGAGCGCGGGAGACGACGCGGCGGCCCACTGTAGCGGTGGTGTCTGCTTGAGCGCAGCGCGAGACGCGCTCGATCGCGAAAAGGGGTTGGCCCTCGGTGCCGACATCGGCTTTGGCCTCGCCCTGGTGAGCGCCGGGGTGGGCACCTGGCTTCTCCTGCGAACCTTCGGCGGCGCGCACACGGAGAGGGTCACCGCCGCCCGGACGAGCGCGCGAATGCGGCTGCAGCCGCTGGTCAGCGCGCACGGGGGAGGGCTGGGCCTTGTCGGCACGTATTGAGATCGCCACCGCTTGTTTGCTGCTCGCGCTGGGCGGCTGCTCGCTGAGCACCCTCGAGCGGTCTGACTGCACAAGCGACAACCAATGTCGTGAGGCCTTCGGGCCGGGCCACGGCTGCGGCGACGACGGCTTCTGTCGGGGAGTAGCGGCGCCCAAGCGCTGCGAGTCTACCTACCCCGCCGATCTGGTCGCCCGTGTCGCCCAGGGCGAGCGCTGGATCACCTTCGGCAGCCTCTTCGATCGCTCGCTGAAGACCCACCAGGCGCGGGAGAAGGCGATCCAGCTCGCACTGGACCAGGTCAACACCGCGGGCGGCGTCGACGGTACCCAGATGGGGATGATCCACTGCACCATCGAGACCAACGAGGCGCTCGACAAGCTCGACGACGAGCAAGCGCTGCTCACCTCCGCCCGTTATCTGCAGGACTACGGCGTGCTGGCGATCATCGGCCCCAGCAGCTCGGCGGATACCCAGAAGGTCTTTCAGGAGCTTTCATCGATGTTGCTGATCTCCCCGGCGGCCACCAGCCCCGCGCTCACCGCCCTTGACCCCCAGGACGTCAGCGACGACAAACCCGGCCTGCTCTGGCGCACCGTGGCGCCCGATTCGCTGCAGGGCCTGGCCATCGCCCAGGACATGCTCGGCGGGCAGGGTCGCACCACGACCGTCAGCGCGGTGGCCGTGGTCCACGAGACGGGCGCCTACGGCGATGGGCTCTACCTGGCCTTCGCCAAGGCGATCAGCCAGGACGGCCGCATTGCCCTCACCGAGCTGCCCTACAGCGACGAGTCCAGCCGCGACCAGCAGATTGCCGCGGCAGGAAACGGCAGCTACGACGAGGTGCTCTTCATCGCCTCGCCCACCTCGGACCTGCACGCTCTTTTCGACTACGCCGCCGCCAACAGCAGCTATGACAGCAAGGGGCTCTTTCTCACCGACGCGGCCGCCAGCAGCGAGCTCCTGCAGTCCGCCGATGCCGGCGTGCTCGCCCGGGTGCGAGGCACCCGACCCGCGCCCCTCGACGCGGCGACCAACCTCACCTACAAGGGCTTCATCGCCAAGTACAGCGCCCGCTACAGCGACGACGTGAGCCAATACTCCTTCACGGCCCAGACCTACGACGCGGCCTGGCTCGCCGCCCTCGGCGCCGCCTGGGCCGAGCTGCAAGAAGGCAGCATTTCCAGCGTGGCGGCGGCCAAGGGCCTGCGCAAGCTGAGCCAGGGCGACGCCATCGACGTGGGCGAGATCGGCTGGAATACCATCCTGCAGCACTTCCGCGCCGGGCAAAGCGTCGACGTCGCCGGTGCCTCCGGCGCGCTCGACTACGACCCGCAGACGGAAGAGACCAGCAGCGCCATCGAGATCTGGACGGTGGACGCGCAGAAGACGCCCCGGGGGCTCTACACCTGGACGCCCTGACGATCGTCGTGATCCAAGTGGCCCCGACGCTCGGACTCGAGCTCATCGACTTCATCACCTTCAAGCGCATGACGGACGCAACGGCACGCGTGTGCAATCGGCTCGATGTCGACTGCCTCTCCCCTGTTCAGGGTGGAGGTGTCGGTCAGGCGCCCCAGGCGTCCGCAAGCTCACCTCGTACGACGAGCGCGGCGAGTGAGCTGGTCAAGTACGTCCGCCGCAGCCTACAATATGTCTATCCGATGAAGCGTCTGCTCACGCTGCTCTGCGCGGGTCTTTGCGCCTGCGGCGAGGTCCCCGAGGCCACGGCCCCGGGCTGGACCCCCGGGGTGTGCCAGGACGGGGTTAGCTGCTGCGCGCCGGAGGAGCTGGTCTGCACCGGCGACCCGGACCGGGGCACGGTCTGCACCTGCTTCCGCTCCTGGAGCTGCGACGGCGTCTGGTCGCCGACGAGCTGCGAGCAGGAGCTGCAGAGCCCGGAC
>Ga0316576_10002024_pt1 | contig 11363 bp, 2 predicted proteins | sample S0NA_FD_203075 | JGI IMG/M metagenome (GOLD analysis project Ga0316576, IMG submission 203075) | Rhizosphere microbial communities from salt marsh grasses in Alabama, United States - S0-2_050615r3r5 | ecosystem: Host-associated > Plants > Roots > Rhizosphere | place: USA: Alabama | collected... | reverse complement strand
GCCCGGGAAAGCCGGGAAAATGCGCCCAGCAAAGCTTCCCCTAGGAATCTGGCTTATACCATCTATACATCCGGATCTACGGGACGACCAAAAGGTGTGATTGTAGAGCATAATGCCCTGGTAAATCATTATGTAGGTATCAAGCAAAATTATGACATTCGGCCGAATGACCGTGTTTTACAATTTGCATCAATCAGCTTTGATGTAGCTGCCGAGGAACTCTTCCCAACATTATTGAGCGGGGCTACTGTTGTATTACATCCGGTAGAATTAATTTCATCATTGGGGGGATTTCAGCGATATTTGAAGCAGGAAAGATTAACCGTCCTAAACCTGCCTGCACCATACTGGCATGAATGGGTATCTGAACTTGCTCGAACAAGGGAGCAATTACCATCTACAATCCGCCTAGTGATTGTAGGCAGTGATAAAATCTCAGCGGACAAGTTTGCGATCTGGCAGCACTTAGTCGGCGAAAGTGTTGCCTGGCGCAATGCATATGGATTAACAGAAGCGACGATAACGTCGACAATCTATAGCCCATCAAGTTTCGATGAAAAAGTGCACAACGTGCCAATTGGCCGCCCCATTGCCAATACAAAAGTCTACATTGTGGATGAGTACATGAAGCCCGTGCCGATTGGCGTCTCGGGTGAGTTGTGTATTGGCGGTGAGAGTCTTGCTCGCGCCTATCTTAACCTGCCGGAGTTAACGGCTGAGAAGTTCAGCAGAGACCCCTTTAGTGTAGAGGTGGGGGCGCGCCTCTATCACACGGGCGATCTGGCACGTTGGCTGCCGGACGGAAATATTGAATTGCTTGGTCGTGTTGACCAGCAGGTTCAAATCCGAGGTTTTCGAATCGAGCCTGGAGAAATCGAGACCATACTGAACCAAAAAAGCGGTATTCGAGACAACGTCGTAATTGACTGGGAACGACGGAATGGAGAAAAGATTCTCGTTTCATATCTGGTGGGGGAGGAAACGGAAAAGCAAGTCGAGTTATGGCCAAGCCCGGGAGATTACCAAATTTGGGATGAGGTGATGTATTACGCCATGACCCACGATGAGCTAAGAGTAGAGCGATTCAAAACAGCCATCGAGCAAACAGTTGCGGGTAAAACGGTCGTTGATATTGGCACAGGAAAGGATCTTGTTTTGACCCGTTTGTGTATTGATGCAGGTGCTAAAAAAGTTTATGGTATCGAAGCCAACGATAGAGCTTTTGAGCAGGCATTAGAATATGCTAAGAGCATTGGTATCCAAGATAAGATTACACTTATCCATGGGGATGCAAACTTAGTTGAACTGCCGGAAAAGGTTGATATATGCGTTTCAGAGCTAATTGGTACAATCGGTGGTTCCGAAGGGGTGGTTACCATTCTCAATGAGGCTCGGAGGTTTTTAAAGCCGGGTGGGCAAATGATTCCCCAACGATGCATTACGAAATTGGCAGCTGTAACCCTGCCCGATGAATTTGCCGCTGATCCTCAATTCACCAGCCTATCAGGGGGATATGTCCAGCAAATCTTTGAAAAGGTAGGGCACAAACTCGATTTAAGACTGTGCTTGGATAATTTCCCTGCTTCAAACATCATATCCACATCTGGTACTTTTGAAGATCTAGATTTCAGCGCTTATGTCAATCCAACATATAAACGGGATATCTCCTTGACGATCACCGAAGATGGCCGGTTGGACGGTTTTTTACTGTGGCTGAATCTATACACCGTTGAAGGGCAGGTAATTGATTATTTCAATGACAGGAATTCCTGGCTTCCCGTTTATTTTCCGGTATTCAATGGGATAGAAACTGAGGCAGGCGATCATATCGAGGCTGTTTGCAGCAGTTGGCTGAGTGAAGATGGTGTCAATCCAGACTATAGAATAGCGGGGCGTCTGTTGCGTAGGAATGGAGAGCAAATTGAATTTGAGTATGACTCATTGCTATACGGCAGGACATACAAGGGGAACTCATTTTACGAGGTGCTGTTCTCAGATGATGAGATAAAGATACGACCTGGGACGCGGATAGACCTATCCACACCAACCCTGCGAAAATATCTTGAAGAGCAGCTACCTTCCTATATGGTTCCCACACAATTTATCTGGCTTGAAGAACTGCCACTTACTCCTAGTGGGAAAGTAGATTGCAGCGCCTTACCAGAGCCCTCGTTTGAGCGGGGTTCAGCCGGAGGGGCAGTGATCGGTCCTCGGAACACGGAGGAAGAAACACTTGCTGACATCTGGCGAGAAACATTGGGCATACAGGTGTTTGATGTGCACACGAGTTTCTTTGACCTGGGTGGGCACTCGCTGCTGGCTACTCAAGTAATCACACGGATTCGCCATGAATTCCAGATAGAGATCTCTCTTCGCGAGTTATTCAAGTTTCCGACGATATCCGAGATGGCCAAATATATTGGGACCATATCTTTTACTTTGCACGATCTCGAGACTGATCGTGGTGACACCAAAGAAGGCCGAGAGGTAATCGAGCTATGACAGGGTTAGATTTTCTTTCCTATCTCCAAAGCCTGAACATTAAGCTTTGGTATGAAGAAGATCGCCTTCGAGTTGAAGCCCCTTTAGGAGTATTAACTCCTGATTTACAGCAAGAACTGGCCGAGCGAAAAACTGAAATATTATCCTTCTTAAAAATAGCTAACGCCAAGAAAAAGGCCGCTGCTGCACCGCAGTTATGTCCTGTTCCTAGAGATCAAGACCTTCCGCTATCTTTCTCGCAGCAGCGTCTGTGGTTCCTTGATCAACTAGAGCCAAACAACGTAGCCTACAATCTAACCTGGTTTCTTCATCTCTTAGGCAAGCTCGATGTAGATGCTCTTCAACAGAGTCTAAATGAAATCACCCGTCGTCACGAGGTTCTGCGCACAACTTTTCCCATTGAAGATGGTCAACCGGTTCAGCAGATTGCACCCCCCGGATCTTTTGGACTGTCATTCGTAGACCTGCAAAAGAAACCTGAACCTGAACGATTGGTGGAAACCAAGCGGCTGATTGCTGAAGAGGCAGTCTGCCCCTTTGACCTGGCTGAAGGTCCTCTCTTTCGAGCGACATTGCTACAACTGTCCAAGGATGAATATTTCCTGCTTGTGACCATGCACCATATCGTAACGGATGGTTTGTCTATTGAAATCCTGAAGCGAGAATTCGAGATACTCTATGAAAGTTCCCTGATAGGAAACCCTTCCCCTCTTCCAGAACTACCCATCCAATACGCTGACTTTGGCCACTGGCAAGTACAATCGCTCCAGGGAGGGTTTTTCGAGAATCAATTGTCGTACTGGAAACAACGAATCGGCGAGTCTCCACCCCCGCTCGAGCTACCAACCGATTTTGCTCGACCGGCAGTTCAATCTCACAAGGGAGCGGTCCAATTACTCGATCTCCCTCATACTCTATCCGAAGATATCGTTCGCTTAAGCCGGAGCGAAAATGTGACTCTATTCATGACTTTGCTGGCGGCTTTCGAGACACTACTATATCGCTATACAGGACAAGAGGACATTACTATTGGCTCGCCTTTCAACAATCGTACAAGGCCCGAACTTGAAAACCTGATTGGATTCTTCGTCAACACGCTTATGCTGCGTACCGATCTCTCCGGCACTCCTACATTCAAAGAGTTATTGGGCCGCGTTCGCGACGTAGTCTTAGGAGCTTTTGAACACCAGGACTTCCCTTTTGAAAAATTGGTTGAGATGCTTGAACCGGAACGTGATCTGAGCCGCAATCCCCTGTTCCAGGTATTCTTCAACATGATCAACTTTGATCAGGGTGATATCCTTCGCGACTTGGCCGGCGGTCAGATCGAAATTAGCGAAGTGGCGCAGGATGATCTCTCTGAAGCTGAAGTCGCATCTATGTTTGATATGACCTTGTATGTGAATGATATGCCCGAGGGCATCAATCTGACTCTGGTTTACAATGCCGATCTTTTCAGCGCTGATCGAATGACAGAATTACTTGCTCAACTCCAATATCTGCTTTCGCAAATTGTTGCTGATCCTGACAAAAATATTGCTCATTACTCGCTGGTAACACCCACGGCTACCGGCTATTTACCGAACCCGGTTCAGCTGCTTGATGAAGGTGAATACGAGCCGATTTATAACCAAATCTCGCGCAAAGCGCAGCAAGGTCCGGATCGCTTAGCCCTGATAGATGCCCATGAAAGATGGACCTATCAAGAGCTTGAAGAACGGAGCAACCAGGTGGCTCACTATCTTCGCCTGCAAGGGATTCAATCTCAAGATGTCATAGCCATTTATAGTCATCGTAGTGCAGCAATGGTCTGTGCAATTCTTGGCGTTTTAAAAGCTGGTGGTGCATTTCTCATCATCGATCCGGCTTATCCACCTTCGCGGTTGATTCAATACCTCCAAAGCTCCGGTCCGCGAGGCTGGCTTCAGCTGGAAGCCGCCGGAGAATTACCTGATGATTTGGCAGAATTTTTATCAGATTTTAATGATATTTCTCGCCTGGTACTTCCCCACACCCTAAGCCAGTTAGATCTCCTGCTGTCAGATTATTCAAAGGAGGATCCAAAAGTAACAGTGGATCCCAACGATCTGGCTTATGTGACCTTCACATCGGGATCAACCGGCGTACCGAAGGGCATATTAACGGGGCATAAACCCATAGCCCACTTTGTGAAATGGCACAGCCAAACCTTCGGTTTCACAGAAGGAGATCGGTTTAGCATGCTCGGCGGCCTGGCCCATGACCCGTTGCTACGAGATATCTTTACGCCACTCTGTTTAGGTGCAGCGTTATATATTCCTTCCCAGGAGAATATCTTATCACCAGGACAGCTCGCTGCCTGGATGCAGGAGCGGGAGATAAGCATCACCCATTTGACACCCGCGGTAAGCCAACTACTAACGCAGAAGCCTGACGAGCAGGGTGAAGGTGGCGTTGAACCCTTTGTCCTTAGGCATCTAAGGTATGCTTTTTTCGGGGGCGATGTATTAACATCTCGGCATGTGTTGCAGCTACGCCGGATGGCGCCGTCTGTGCAGTGCGTAAATTTCTATGGAACGACTGAAACGCCGCAGGCCATGTCTTATCTGATCTTGGATGAACTACAAGAAAGATTTAGTGATAAAGTTCGGGATCGCGAAATGCAGAACAAGTTGCCAATCGGCCGTGGCATCGAAGGCGCTCAATTGCTGGTTCTCAACGCCTCCCATCAACTAGCTGGTATTGGTGAAATCGGTGAAATCTTTATTAGAAGTCCCTACCTGGCCAAGGGATATTTGGAAGATAAGGAACTAACAGAGGAAAGGTATATTACCAATCCCTTCACCGGCCGCGATAATGATAGGCTGTATAAGACCGGTGATTTGGGACGCTATTTGCCAGGTGGCGAAGTCGAATTTCTTGGTCGCATCGACTATCAGGTTAAGATCCGAGGTTTTCGTATTGAGTTGGGTGAAATTGAAGCAATTTTGAACCAACACACAGTTGTTCGCGAATCCGTGGTCATAGCTAGAGAAGATGAAACAGGTGACAAGTACCTGGTCGCCTATCTCATTCCCAGCAATGAAGAGATGGCATCTGTTGCTGATTTACGTGAATTTGTGGGTAAAAATCTACCCAATTATATGATCCCATCCGCTTTTGAATACCTAGAAGCGTTTCCATTAACGCCTAACAGGAAAATAGATCGCCGAGCTTTGCCAGCTCCGACATCTATGAGTTCAGAGCTGCAGAAAAACTTCGTCGCCCCTCGCAATGATATTGAACAACTCGTTGCAGATATCATGGCAGATGTCCTGAAAGTTGAGAGAGTGGGCGTCTTCGATAATTTTTTCGAATTAGGTGGCCACTCGCTGTTGGCGACGCAGGTAATAAGCCGTATAAACAAAACCCTTGTAATTAATTTGGCTGTCCGTGACCTCTTTGAAAATCCCACTCTGGATGGATTGGTACAAAAATATACTGAAGCTCAGGAGGATAAAAAGCCCGGTACCGAAAAGAAACGACGGGAACTGATACTTTAAACAGGACTTAACTGATGGAAAAGATGACTTTTCAGAAAGATGAAAATACAGCTGAATATCTCGAACGTTTGCAAAAATTAGACATTTTTGTCCGCCTAGATGGTGATCGTCTTCGAGTAAGTTTACCCGATGGCGATATATCGATTGAAGCCGAAGAAGAGCTTGTCGCTCGCAAAGAAGAACTGCGTTCTTATCTCCAGGAGTGGGAACAAGCAGAAAACCAGGGACTCTATCCAAGATCTCTGACTTCCCGGTCTGTGAATCTGCCCTTATCCTTCTCTCAGCAACGATTCTGGTTTTTACAGCAGCTGGATGTGGATCAAACTTCCTATATTCTTCCTAGTATTTTAAAACTGACTGGTCCCCTCGATATCCCGGCTCTCGAGAGAAGTCTGCAAGAAATCGTAAGGCGGCATGAGACGCTTCGCACGAATTATCTGGTGCAAGACGAAACGCCGATACAGGTTATTCATGAGGGTGTTCGGGTTGATCTGGACATAATCAATTTGCAAGAAGTGCCCGAAGATGAACGGGAAAGAAAGGCGGAGGAGCTTATCTGGCAGCAAATTAGTTGTCCGTTTGACCTGACAAAGGATGTGATGCTGCGCGGGCAGCTTGTGAAGCTGCAAGAGAATGAGCACATCTTGGTTATCACCCTACATCACATTGCCGCTGACGGTTGGTCGTTAAGTGTATTCTCGCGTGAGTTAAACCACCTGTATACAGCCTATCGTCGCGGCGAGAAAAGCCAGCTGCCGGATTTGGCTTTTCAATATGCAGACTATGCTGTTTGGCAGCGCGATTGGATAAAGGGCAAGAGGCCAAAAAAACAACTAGCCTATTGGATCGATCAGCTGTCAGGGTTAGAGACGCAAGATATCCCAACAGATCGACCACGCCCGGCCATATTAAGCAATAAAGGAGAGAGCGAAGAAGTACATTTGCCGGCGGATCTGGTGAAGCAGCTGCATGCCTTTTGTAAGCGAGAGGGTATCACATTATTTATGGTGTTGCTGGCAGCGTATTCACTCCTATTGAAGCGCTATTCGAGACAAGAAGATATTGCTGTAGGCACGTTAGTTGCCAACCGGCATTTGCCGGGAACCGAAAATATGATTGGTCTGTTCCTCAATACGCTTGTTATGAGAACAGATCTCAGTGGTAATCCAACCTTCCTGGAATTAATTAAAAGAGTCCGCGATGTGGCCCTTGACGCCTATGAGAACCAAGATATACCATTTGAAAAACTGTTCCAAGAGCTGCAGCCCGAGCGAGAGCTATCTCGCACACCATTCTTCCAGACTTTATTAAATCTCCAAAATCAAGAATCAAACGATTTAAGTTTACCTGAAATCAATACGCAATGGATGTCGCCACGACGGGATACGAGCGACCTGGATTTTTCTCTCACTTTATGGGAGGCTGAGGATGGTCTGCGCGGTCGGCTTGAGTATAAGACTGATCTGTTTAACGCCAGTACAATCCACCGTTTAATTACGAATTTACACACCTTGTTGGAAGCGGTTGTTACCAATCCTGAGCAGAAAATCGATGAAATATCCATTCTGAACAGCTCAGAACGCCAACAGATCCTCATTGATTGGAATGACACCATTCGGTCTGTTCCGCAGGAAGTCTGTTTGCATGATTTGTTCGAACGGCAGGTTGCCCAAACGCCGCAAGCAGACGCCTTAGTGATACCAGACGGGGATGTCATTAGTTATGAGGTGCTAAACAGAAAGGCAAACCAGCTGGCGCGCTATCTGCAGGCACACGGGCTTGAGCGTGGGATTGTTGCCGGACTAGCGCTCGGGCGCTCGTCGGAGATGATGGTGGCCTTGCTGGCCATACTCAAAGCGGGAGGGACATATTTACCGCTGGACCCGGATTACCCACCGGAAAGACTGGCGTACATGATTGAAGTTACGGAACCGGCACTCATTGTCACCAAGGAACACCTATTAGGCAGTTTGGAAAAGCAGATTCCCGCTAAAACAAAGATGGTTTTTATTGATAAAGACCAACAAACGATCGCAGCCTTAGCGGAAGACAATCTAGGGGCGGATGTACATCCAAAGGATACGGCGTATATCATCTTCACCTCCGGATCGACGGGGCGTCCGAAGGGCGTCCGGATAAAGCAAGAGTCAGTTGTAAACTTCAGCCTGGCGGCAAAGGAGTTGTTCGAGATCCAGCCATGGGACCGTATGTGGCAGTTCGCGACGATAAACTTCGATACGGCGATAGAGGAGATCTATCCGGCATTGTTCGGTGGGGCAGCTGTGGTTCTGCGGAAGACTGATGCTCCATGGGTGGGGGAATTGGTAAAGGTGATTGATCGGGATCGCCTAACTATGTTGGATTTGCCAACAGCGTATTGGCAAGAATGGGTTGTTTACTTGCACGAAACGGAGAAAACCTTGCCGGAAAGTTTGCGATTGGTATTGGTAGGAGGGGAAAAGGTTGACGCTTATTATTACCAGTTATGGCAGGATATTGCAGGAAGTGAGAAAGTTCGCTGGCTAAACACGTATGGGGCAAGCGAACTGACGGCGATATCAACGGTATTCGAGCCGCCAAGCGGTGAGCACCTTGATGAAATTCCGATTGGTCATCCTTTAGCCAATACTCAGGCGTATATCTTAAATAATTCATTGCAGCCAGTGCCTGTAGGAATACCAGGGGATTTATACTTTGGTGGATTAGGATTGGCAGATGGCTATGTGGGCGATGAAAAGCTAACGGCCGAACGGTTTATAGACAATCCGTTTAATAAAGAAATGCCGGGGACAACCACAAAAATCTATCGAACAGGAGATGTAGCTTATTTTAAGGAAAGTGGCGAGATCATATATATAGGCCGGCAGGATAATCAAATCAAAATTAGAGGTTATCGCGTAGAACCTGGGGAAATAGAGGCTGTTCTGCGGCAACATCCATTAGTACACAATGCCCTGGCAACGCTCCACGAGAATAAAACTTCCACCAAACAAATTGTTGTGTATGTCGTTCTTCATAAAGGCTGTGAAGCAACATCGAGTGACCTTCGTAATTATCTCAAAGAGCGTTTACCAGACTATATGATTCCTTCGATCTTTATATTCTTGGACTCCTTTCCCCTGAACCCGAGTGGCAAAGTGGACCGTAAAGCATTACCTGTACCGGATATAACTCGCGCAGGTTTGGAAACGATGCTTGTATTACCTAGTACACATACAGAGAAGAAGATCGTCGAAATCTGGGTAGAGGTTCTTGGCATCAGAAAAATTGGCATCCATGATAACTTCTTCGAATTGGGCGGGCATTCCTTGCTGGCAACGCAGGTGGTAACGCGGCTAACTCCAATCTTTCAGTTGGAGATACCCGTGCGTATGTTATTTGAATGCCCAACTATCTCAGAAATGGCTGATTACATTGATATGGTCCGAGAGACTATGAATGATTTAGAAGTCGTTTCTGAGATTACTGAGAATGATCGTGAGGATATAGAGTTATGACGACATCGGAATATATTTCTTATCTCCACAGTCTGGATATTAAGCTGTGGTATGAAGGGGATAACTTACGCCTCAATGCTCCTAAAGGTGTATTAACTCCGGAGCTGCGGAATGAGTTAACTAATCGAAAAGCCGAGATTTTGGCGTACTTGCAAATGATTAGCGTGATGAATCGTCCGGCTGTGCCACCGTTACAACCTGTTTCTAGGAATGGGAAGTTGCCCTTATCTTTTTCCCAACAGCGCCTATGGATCCTCGATCAACTAGTACCAAATAACGTGGCTTACAACATTACCTTATCCATGCGTCTTAATGGCACTCTCAATGAAGACGTTTTGAAGCAGACGCTTAGTGAAATTGTTCGCCGTCACGAGGTTTTGCGCACAACTTTTCCCAGTGAAGATGGCCAACCGGTTCAGCGGATTGCACCGCCAGGATCCTTTAAACCTTCATTTGTGGACCTGCGAAAGATTCCTAAACCTGATCGAGCGATCGAAGCCGAACGGCTGGTTGCCGAAGAGGCGGTGTGTCCCTTTGACCTGGCTGAAGGTCCCCTCTTTAGAGCGACATTGCTGCAACTGTCCAAGGATGAGTATTACCTGATCATGACCATGCACCATATTGTAACGGATGGTTGGTCCATTGAAATACTAAAGCGAGAATTAGGGATACTCTATGAAAGTTTCCTGAAAGGGAAGCCCTCCCCTCTTCCAGAACTACCTATCCAATACGCCGACTTTGCCCAATGGCAGCGGCAGTGGTTACAGGGTAGGGTGTTTGATGATAAACTTTCATACTGGAAGCAACAACTTGGCGATGCCCCGCCACTTCTTGAATTGCCAACCGATCGTCCTCGCCCGTCGGTCCAGAGTAATAAGGGAATGACACAATCTTTCTTACTGCCATTATCTCTCTCTGGAGAGCTTTCCCGGTTAGGACAGCGGGAGGGGGCAACCTTGTTCATGACCTTGCTGGCAGCGTTTCAAACGCTACTATATCGCTATTCCGGGCAGGAAGATATTCTTGTTGGTACTCCTGTGGCCAATCGAACACACGCCGAGATTGAGGGGCTGATCGGCTTTTTTGTCAATACCCTGGTATTACGAACCGATCTCAAAGGTGATCCCACCTTTCGTGAATTATTGAACCAGGTACGTAAAGTTGCGCTAGGGGCATATGAACATCAGGATCTTCCATTCGAAAGAATCGTGGAAGAGTTACGGCCTGATCGAAATTTAAGTCACTCTCCACTTTTCCAGGTGATGTTTGTCTTGCAAAATACATCAAGGTCTCTTTCAGAACTTACCGATCTGAAACCGTCGATGTTTACAGGCATTGACACGAATACATCCATGTTCGACTTAACTTTGGACATGAAGGAGAGTGAGCAGGGGTTAGTGGGATATGTAGAATACAGCACCGACCTATTTGATGAAGATACGATAGAGCGGATGATTGGCCATTATAAAACTTTGCTAAAAGGGATTGTTGACAATCCTGATCAGGCAATTGATGCATTACCTTTGCTGACTGCACAGGAAGAACAGCAATTATTACGAGACTGGACCGATACAGCTACGCTCTATCCTCGCGATTCTACTATTGATGCTTTGTTCGAAGCCCAGGTACGCAGCACTCCTAAGGCGACGGCCGTGTTTTTTGAGGGTGATACACTTACCTATTCCGAATTAGATCAACGTGCGAACCAACTTGCACACCACCTGATACAGCAAGGCGTCCTACCTGGGGAAATAATCGGCATAACCCTCGAACGTTCATTAGAATTAATCATTGCTGTTTTGGCAATTCTCAAGTCCGGTGGTGCTTACCTCCCGTTGGATCA
>Ga0316576_10002023_pt1 | contig 11364 bp, 9 predicted proteins | sample S0NA_FD_203075 | JGI IMG/M metagenome (GOLD analysis project Ga0316576, IMG submission 203075) | Rhizosphere microbial communities from salt marsh grasses in Alabama, United States - S0-2_050615r3r5 | ecosystem: Host-associated > Plants > Roots > Rhizosphere | place: USA: Alabama | collected... | reverse complement strand
GGGCCAGGGCATCCGCCAGCATCGGGCCCTCGCGACGACCCAGCAGACCGGGCGCGTAGGAGGCACCGGCCACTCCGTGCACGACCCGGCTGCGCAGACGTCGTGGTCCCTCCATGAGCACAGCGCCCACCCATGCCCGATCGCCCGGATGGCCCGGTCCCTGCTCACCTCGAACGAAGGCCACGAACGCCGCCGCCACACGGCACCGCGGGTCGCTCGGCTCCCACGGGGCCGGGGTCAGCGCTCCCAGGCGCTGCTGTTCTCGCCGCATCCCGACCTCGGTCGTCGGCCAGGTCGCCTGCTGCCGCCCCACCCCACCAGTTTCCCGCCTCCCGCACCCGGATATCGGGCCGACAGACCCCCGACGCGGGCGCGGCGCAGGCATCGGGTCCGATGGGACTTTCGGCACAACGCTCCCGGGACCCTCGTCACCACCTTCGACCGACGTCGAGCACCGTGTTTGAGCGGGGCCCACGCGTGGAAGGACGGGGGTGACGGCATGCACACACCCTTGGAGGACCCCATGACCGCCATCACCCCGACCGCCGAGACCACCACGGTTGCCCGCACGAGCCGCGGCACGCTGTGGGGCACCCTGGCGATCCTCGCCGGCATCGTCTTCGCCCTGGCCGGCGCCGGCACCTGGGCCGCGGTGCAGACCAACCTCGCCCAGGAGAAGATCACCGTCGCCGGTGACGCCCCCTACTTCGCCGGCCAGACCGTGGACGGGCCCCTGACCGCCTTCGTCCAGGCCGAGGTCATCAACACCCACTACCTCGACTCGACCGGTGGCAGAACCTACGCCGAGCTCGACCGCGACGATCCGCTGCGTGACGTCGCCATGAACGCCTCGTTCCTGCGCGCCTCGCTGTTCACCTCCGTGGTCTCCTTCGGTGTCGCCCTCATGGCCATGGGCCTGGGCGCCACCCTGACCCTCGCCGGCATCGGCATCCGCGCCAACGCCAAGGCCTGACCCACAAGCAGCACCCCGAACGGGGCGGCAACCACCAAGGTGCCGCCCCGTTCGGCATGCGCCGGCCCTCAGCCGGGGCCGAGCGGTACGCGACGCAACAGCTGCGCGTTGAGCGCAACGATCACCGTCGACGCACTCATCATGACGGCGCCCACAGCCGGCGACAGACTGACTCCCCACGGTGCGAGGACACCCGCTGCCAGGGGTATCGCGACCACGTTGTAGCCGGCAGCCCACGCCAGGTTCTGACGCATCCTGCGGTACACGGCGTGGGAGAGTCGGATGACTGCGGTGACACCCCGGGGGTCGGACGACGCCAGCACGACACCGGCTGACTCGATCGCGACGTCGGTGCCGGCACCGATGGCCAGGCCGACGTCAGCCCGGGCGAGCGCTGGGGCGTCGTTCACACCGTCACCCACCATCGCGACCACGCTCCCCTGCCCCTGGAGCCGTGCGACAGCCGAGTCCTTGTCCTCCGGCAGCACCTCAGCCACCACCTCGTCCGTCCCCTCGACGAATCCGAGCTCGTCGGCGACGGCCTCGGCAACAGCCGTGCTGTCCCCGGTGATCATCGCGATCCGCGTCACCCCCTCGCCCCGAAGGTCGTCGACGAGGTCGCGTGCCTCGGGACGCACCGTGTCCTCGAGCGCCAGCAGTCCGACCACCGACGGCGGCTCGTCCTGCTGAACCACGTGGAGGACGGCTGCCCCACGCCTCTCCCACGGCCGAGCCCGGTCGCGCAGGTCCTCGGGAACGTCGACCTCCACGTCACGCAGGAGTGCCGGGCCCCCGACGGCGTACCGGATGCCGTCGACGACCGCGGTGACGCCGCGTCCGGTCAGGGACGAGAACCCCTCGGCCGTCGGCACCTCACCCTGCTCGCGGCCGGCGGCCACGATGGCTCGGGCCAGCGGGTGCTCGCTGTCGGACTCGACGGCCGCGGCGATGCGCAGCACGTCATCGCCGGCTCGTCCCTCGGCTGGCTCGACGCCGGTGACCTTGTGCTCACCTGTGGTCAACGTGCCGGTCTTGTCGAACAGCACCGTGTCCACCTGCCGCATCCGCTCGAGTGCCACCCGGTCCTTGACGAGGATCCCGTGCTCCGCCGCGAGAGCCGTGGACAGCGAGACGACCAGCGGGATGGCCAGGCCAAGCGCATGCGGGCAGGCGATGACGAGCACGGTGACGCTGCGGACGACCGCCTGGTCGGGCGTGGCCACCAGCGTCCACACGACGAAGGTCAGCAACGCTGAGCCGGCTGCGACGTAGAACAGCAGCCCGGCGACCCGGTCGGCGAGCGCCTGCGTCCGACCCCGGGACGACTGCGCCGAGGTCACCAGTCGCTGGATGCCGGCGAGCGCGGTCTCGTCACCGACCGCGGTGACCTCCACCCGTAGAGCCGAGTCGGCGGCGACCGTCCCGGCCACCACGCGATCACCCTCGGACCGCGGCACGGGCGTGGACTCACCAGTGATCATCGACTCGTCGACCTCAGCCGCCCCTTCGACGACCGTGCCATCGGCCGGGACACGGCTGCCCGGACGGACGAGCACAACGTCTCCACGGTCGAGGTCGGTCACCGAGACCGTCTCGGTGCCGTCGTCTGTGACGCGCTCCGCGTCGTCCGGGATGAGCTCCGCCAGCGCGCTCAACGCGCCGCGGGCCCGGCCGATCGCCTTCATCTCCTGCCAGTGCCCCAGCAGCATGATGGTGACCAGGGTTGCGAGCTCCCACCAGAACTCCAGGTCGAACAGCCCGAGCGACGTCGCCATCGACGCGACGAAGGCGACCGTGATGCCCAGCGCGATCAGCAGCATCATCCCCGGCTGCCGCGAACGCGCCTCGTCCACGGCTCCCCGCAGGAACGGCTGGCCGCCGTAGACGAAGACGATGGTGCCGAGGACGGGTCCCACCAGCCCCACCCCGGGGACGTCCAGGGTGAAGCCGAACCAGTCCATGATGGTCGGGCTGGTCAGCACGATCGGCACCGTCAGTGCCAGAGTCAGCCAGAACCGGCGCCGGAACACCTCCGGGTCATGGCCTGCGTGCGACCCGCCTGCGTCGTGCCCGCCCGCCGCACCGTGGCGGCCCTGCGCACCGTGCCCGCCCTGCGCCCCGTGCTCGCCGTGGTCGCGGCCCGCATCATCGGCACCGTCACGGGCAGGCTCGGTGGTGCGATCGCGGCGCGTCGTATGCTCGGAGGACATACCTCACGTCTACGCCACGCAGATCGGCGCAACAAGCGGCCGACCGGATTGCCCGGCCCGTCACGACCCCGACGGGGACCCTGTGGGACGTCGTCCTTGTCGCCCCCGTGGTCGTGGCCTCAGCGAGGGATGACCACCAGGTCGTACGTGGTGTCCGGCGTGGCCGGTGTCCCGAAACGTGCGTTGACAGCCGCGAGGCTGTTGCCGCTGCGCGCGACAGTCGTCGGAACGTCGAACGCGTCGCTTGTCCGGGTCGAGACGACCGAGCCGCTCTCGTAGCCCGCGTCGAGGCGGATCTCGGCGATCTGGTTGAGCTGGTTCTGCACCACCCAGAGTCGCGGGCCGTCCAGAAGGATGCCGTCGGCGTTGGGGAGGGACGCCCCCGCCAGGTCGATCGTCTCGGAGCTCCCGGAGTCCGGGTCCACGAGAATCACCTCGGCGCGACCCGAGTGCGCGACGATCAGTCGGGAGCCGTCCGGAGAGGCGGCGATGCCGTTCAGGTTGAAGAACCCGGTGGTGTCTGCCGCGGGGCCCGACAGCCTCAGCGTCTGCGGGGTGCCCAACGCTCCGCTAGGCCCGATCGGCAAGAAGTAGAGCTGGGGCAGGAACGAGTCGGTGAACCAGGCTCCGTCGCCGGTGAGGGTCACATCGTTGACGAATGACCCGGGCGGGGTGAGCTCCACACTCCCGACCTCGTCGCCGGTGCGGATGTCGTACACGTGGGCGAGGCCCGACGGTCCACCGGCCACGACAAGCTGGCCGGTGCGCTGGTTGACCTTCATCCCGACGGCGGTCCCCGAGTCGTTGTCGACCAGGACGTCGACGTCTCCAGAGCGCAGGTCAACCCTGACCACGTCGCCGTCGTCGAGCGACCCGGCGAAGACGGTGCTTCCTGGTCCAGCGGCCACACCCTCTGGCTCGAATCCGTTCGGCAGGGGGATCACCTCGGGCCGAGGAGCTGCCTGCGCCGCAGCGGACCCTGACAGGGTCAGTGCCCCGGCAAGAAAGCCAGCGAGGATGGGACGGCGAAGAGACTGTCGCATGGCTTGACCTTGGCACGCACGACAGATCGTCGCAACGGCACGGCGCGGTCGTGGCATCGCCACCCGAGCTGTGCTCGTCGCACCACGACGGGTCAGCGCTCGACGACGTATGGGGTGAGCAGCTGGTCCACCGGGGCGAAGTCATCGGTCAGCACCGGGGCACCGGCTGCGACCTCCTCGAGGGCGGGCCCTGCGAGCACGGACAGCATCGGGTCACGCTCGCCGAGGAGCTCATCGATGGCCTCGACCGGCAGTGGGGCATCCGACGCCAGGAGCACGGCGTTGCCGCCGGTCTCGCCACGCAGCGTCGAGGGCCGCGAGACCAGCGCCACGCTGTCGAAGACGGCGTGCACCGTCGCCACCTGGGCGCGCAGCAGCGCCAGCGGCGGCTGGTCGATGATGTTGAGCGCATACAGGCCGGTCGGCGTGAGTGTTCGTCGAACCTGCTGCACAGCCTGCTTGGTGGCTAGGTGCCAGGGTACGGCGACGCTGCCGAAGGCATCACCCACCACCACGTCGTAGGCGCCGGTCGGCTGGTGGCCCAGACCGACTCGGGCGTCGATGACGGTCACGTCGACCAGAGGCGGCTCCGGGCCGATCTGCTCCCGGACCAGCTGCACCACTCCGCCGTCGATCTCCAGCACGGTGCCGCTGGTGCCGGGCCGAGTCTCGGCAAGGTACCGCGGCAGGGTCATCCCACCCGCCCCCACGTGCAGCACAGCCACGGGCTCCGTCGGGGGAGATGTCGCGTCGATGCCGGCCGCGATTGCGCGGACGTAGGCGAAGTCGAGGTGCGTCGGGTCATCGGTGTCGACGTAGGAGTGCCGCAGCCGGTCGAGCACGAGGATGCGCCCGTCCAGCTCGTCGTCGTCGGAGAGGACGCTCGCGCAGTGGTACCGCGTCTCCACCTCGCACGCGTCCGGCGTGACGGCGGCCAGGGCACCGACCGCCACCCCTGCGGCGACGCCCACCGCCACGGCCCTGGCGCGCGCCTGCCATGCCAGCACGGCCATGCCCGCCGCCGTCACGACCGTACCCAGCCCGATCACGATGCTGCTTGTCGGCACGAGGGCGAACAGCACGAACCCGGTGCCGAACGTCGCCACCAACGCACCGAGCGTCCCGACCGCAGACAGCCGCCCGACGACCGAACCGGTGCGGTCGAGGTCGCGCAGCTCCAGCCGGATGACCATGGGTGTCACGGCCGAGAGCAGTGCTGCCGGCACGAAGAGAGTGACCACCGCCATGAGCAGCACCAGCCCGACGTCGCGTCCGGCGGTAAGCTCGGCGACGCCGCGCACGGCGGGCAGCACCGACACGGTGAGCGCGCCACCGGCCACCAGGAGCGGTCCGAGCGCTCGCGCAGGGTCGACGCGGTCGGCCGCGCGACCACCGGCCCACGTGCCGAACGCGATCGCGGCGAGGGCCACCCCGATCACGGCCGTGGACATCTCGAGCGTCAGCCCCAGGTACGGCGCGAGAAGCCGTAGCGCGCTGAGCTCGAGGACAAGCACAGCACCGGACGACAGGAACACCAGGAAAGCCGCGACGACGGGCGACAGAGTTCGCCGCGGCGCCGCGGCGGCACCGTCGCCGACCATCGGCGTCACCCTACGTGCCGGCTCCGAGGATTCGGGGACGACCATCCCGCCGGCTCGGGGACGACTGTCTCGAGGCCTCTGGGACGGCCGCCGGCTGTCTCGCGGCCCTGGGACGGCCAGACGAGAGAGGTGCAGACACGCCTACTGGTAGGAGACCCACCACGGGGTGGGGGTCACGGCCATGGTCTGCTCCGGGGTGAACGTCGGCTCGTCCTCGTCGTAGAAGTTCTTCCAGCCGAACAGCAGCCCTTCGGGCGCGTCGGCCCGCAACGCCCGCCAGGTGGCGAGCTTCTGCCCCGGCGTGCCGTCGCCGTCCATCTGGACGACCACCGCCAGCTCGTCCCGACCCAGGTCCAGCGTCGTTCGGTCCGTGATCATGCGCTGCTGGAACTGGTGCAGCAGGAGCAGCTTCTGCGGCAGGGAGCGCTCGCGCACGACACCCGCCAGCCAGTCGATGACCTCGTTCACCTCGGCCGCGCTCACGCTCCCGATCTGGCGGAGGTGCACCTGGTTCGGACCGAGCCGCCACTCCGGGTCGAGCGCAAGACCGACGTGCGGCAGCGCCAGCAGCTCGACGTACTCCTTCGCCTGACTCACGAAGTCCGAGCGGCCCGACTGAAGGTCGAGCACGACGTACACGCCCGCCTCACCGGCAGCCTCGACGTAGGGGCGGAGCACGCTGATGGGCGTCTCGTTGCTGTAGTCGCCATCCGGTCCCGCGTCGACGGCGGCCACACTGGCGATGATCTCGAACGCGGGCAGCACGGCCTCGCCCGTGGACGGCTCGTACTCGGCAGCGAGCTCGCGCGCCCGCTCGACGGACTCGACGGGACCCTGCTCCCCCAGCACGCCCAGCGCCGTCGTCTGCGGGTGCCCGTAGAGGGCGACCAGACGTTGGTGCGGGAACAGGGTCTGACGCCCGTCCGGCAGGGTGAGACCCGTCCGGGCGGTCGCGACGCGGCGGGTGAGCCGATCCGCGGGTCCGAGCCGTGCCCCGAGCGCCACCACCGGAATGTCTGGCTCGTCCGACAACAACTCGATCGCGGCCGGGTCGTCCCTCGGGTCCACGTCGGCCACCGTCAGCACGGTGGCCCCGGCGGCCGCGAGGGTGGCGGACGCGGCGGCCGTGCGCGCTCCGGGCGCGGCGAGCACCACGGCATCGATGGGCTCGACCAGTGGTCCGGACTCGGGCGGGTCAGTCGAGTCGATGACGTCGACATCGACACCCTCGGGCAGGGCGGGGACGCCGTCGCCCACCACGACGACGGTCGTCGTTTCCCACCGCTCGAACGCCTCGCCCAGGAGCCCGGTCAGTGTGGCGTCGGCCTCGGCCGCCGCACTCGCCGAGGGTGTCGCCGGGGACGACAGCGACGGTGTCGCCCCGGGCGACGGCGCAGGTCTGTCGCCGGGCGTCGGAGTAGTTGTGGCCTCGGGCGACGACGTAGTTGTGGCCCCAGGGGCCCTGGACGTGGCTCCGGCATGGACGGGTGCCGCCAGCACAAGTGGGGCCCCCAGCTCGACAGCCAGATCCGCTGCGTCGTCGGTCGCCTCGGTGTCACCGGCGACGGAGACCACGACCGTCGGAGCACTCGTCCATATCAGCTCGCTCGCCCGCAGCGCCATCTGCGCCGCATCGCCGACGAGCAGCGTCACGTCGTCCTCGGGGGCGCGGACCGCAGCCTGTGCAGGCTCCGCCGCGGGCGTCTCGAGGGACGGAGGACGAAGGACGGCCGGTGGCATGGAGCAGGAGGCACCCACCACGGACAGCGTGGCGATGGCAGCCGCCATCGCCACGCCCGTCCGTCGGTCACGACTCACACGTCAAGAGTGCCTCACCACGCGGCTTCGCGCCGCGGACGGCGCGCCACCGTCCGGTCCATGTACGCGCGGTCAGCGGCTGCGCCCCGGTGAGGGCGCCCGTAGTGTCCCCACGTGTCCTTCATCGCCTCCGTCGGCAGCGCGCTGCCGGAGCACCGCTACCCCCAGCACGAGATCACCGCGCTCTTCGCCGACGTCGTTCTGACCGAGCCGTCCAGACGGCCCCTCCTGGAACGCCTGCACGCGTCGACGACCGTGCAGTACCGGCACCTGGCCCTTCCGCTCAGCGCATACGCGACGCTGGACTCGTTCGGCACAGCGAACGCCCACTGGCTCGACGTCGCCGTTCCCTTGGGCGCGCAGGCGGTCGAGGACGCGCTGACGCAGGTGGGCCTGTCCCCCCAGGACGTGGACGTCATGGTCTCCACCACGGTCACCGGGCTCGCCGTGCCGAGCCTGGACGCACGCCTGGTGCCGGCTCTGGGGCTGCGCGACGACGTCCGTCGCCTGCCCCTGTTCGGGCTCGGCTGTCTGGCCGGAGCGGCCGGGGTCGGTCGGGTGCACGACCTTCTGCGCGGGGATTCCGACGGCGTCGCCGTCCTCGTGAGCGTCGAGCTGTGCTCCCTGACCCTGCAGCGAGGCGACGAGTCGATGGCCAACATGGTCGGCAGCGGCCTGTTCGGGGACGGGGCCGCTGCGGTCGTGATGGTCGGTGACCGCCGCGCCCAGGCGATGGGGCTCGACAGGGACGGCACCGACCCTCGTCCCTCGGTGGTCGCCACTCGATCGGCGTTCTACCCCGACAGCGAGCGCGTCATGGGCTGGGACATCGACCAACGCGGCTTCAGCCTGGTGCTCGACGCGACCGTGCCCGAGATGGTGGAGCGGCACCTCCGAACCGGGATCGACCGCCTCCTCGCCGAGCACGACCTCCACACGAAGGACGTCGAGCACTGGATCGCCCACCCGGGCGGCCCCAAGGTGCTCGAGGCAATGGCGCGTACGCTCGACGTGGACCCGTCTGCGTTCGCGCTGACCTGGGAGTCCCTTGCGTCGGTGGGCAACCTCTCGTCGTCGTCCGTGCTCCGGGTGCTGGGCGAGACGATGCGCCGGCGACCCGGCGGCACCGGCGTGCCGGCGGTCATGACCGCCATGGGCCCGGGCTTCTGCTCCGAACTCGTCCTGCTGCGCTGGTGACACGGTGAGCAGCGAGGGCTGGTACACCCTGCTCGTCGCCCTTGTCGGTGTCGAGCGGCTGGCCGAGATGGTCGTGGCCCGACGCAACGCGGCGTGGTCGTTCGCCCGAGGCGGCATCGAGACCGGGCGCGGCCACTGGCCCTGGATGGTGCTGCTGCACACTGCGCTGCTGCTCGGCTGCCTCGTGGAGGTCTGGGTCGCGGACCGGCCGTTCGTCCCGCTGCTCGGCTGGACGATGCTCGTACTCGTGCTGGCGTCGCAGGCGCTGCGCTGGTGGTGCATCCGCACCCTCGGGCCCCAGTGGAACGCCCGGGTCATCGTGGTCCCCGGTGCCCGGCGTGTCCTGCACGGCCCCTACCGATGGATGTCGCACCCCAACTACGTCGCCGTCGTGGTGGAGGGCGTGGCCCTGCCCCTCGTCCACACCGCATGGGTGACCGCTCTGGTCTTCACCGTGCTCAACGCCGCCGTGCTGACGGCCCGGCTGCGCGCAGAGTCCGAGGCACTGTCGCTCCTGGGCGAGACGGCGTGACCGCGGACGTCGACCTCGCGGTCGTAGGAGGCGGACCCGTCGGCCTCGCCACATCGATTGCGGCCCAGCTCGCCGGGATGTCGGTGGCCGTGGTCGACGCGCGTGGGGGCGACGGCGACAAGGCCTGCGGCGAGGGGCTCATGCCGACCTCCCTCGCCGCCCTGCAGCGGTGGGGGGTGGACCCACCGGGTCACCAGGTCACCGGCATCACCTACCGCCAGGGGTCGCGGGCGGTCACCGCCTTGTTCACGCACGGCGAGGGCCGCGGCGTCCGGCGAACGGCTCTGGTGGCCGCGCTGCGCGAACGGGCCGCGGCGCTGGGGATCCCCACCCGGCACGAGCGCATCACCTCGCTCTCGCAGACGTCCACCCAGGTGGCCGTCGGGTCGCTCACCGCTCGCTACGTCGCCGTGGCTGACGGGCTGCACTCCCCCCTGCGCCGATCCCTCAGCCTCGAGGTGGCGTCCCGCAGACCGGCACGCTTCGGGCAGCGACGCCACTACGCCGTGCGTCCCTGGAGCGACACGGTGGAGGTGACGTGGGCCGACGAGGGCGAGGCGTACGTGACCCCGGTCGCGGAGCACGAGGTGGGCGTCGCGCTGCTGGGTGGACGGGGCGCCGGCTTCTCCCAGCAGCTCGCCCGGTTCCCCCGGCTCGTCGAACGGCTCCAGGGAGCGCAGCCGACGAGCCGGGTACGAGGAGCGGGGCCGCTGCGCCAGACGGCGTCGGCGCGAGTCGCGGGGCGTGCCCTGCTCGTCGGCGACGCTGCCGGGTACGTGGACGCCTTGACCGGCGAAGGCATGGCCGTCGGCTTCGCCTCCGCCGAGGCTCTCGTGGCCTGCCTCGCCCGCGGTCGCCCAGGCGACTACGAGCAGGCGTGGCGGCGGGTGAGCCGCCGGCCGCGCCTGCTGACCGAGGGCCTGCTCGCCGCCACCCGGTCGCGACCGGTCAGACGAGCCCTCGTACCTGTCGCTGCCGCCGTGCCCGGCGTGTTCAGCGGCGCCGTCAACGCCTTGGCCTGACCACGGCTGGTGTCGGGCGGCTGGCGGCCAGGCGGAGTCACCATGCGTGGCCGGCGGCACCATGCGCAGGCCAGCATCATCATGCTCGCGCCAGCAGCAGGACCGTCACGACCCCGACGCCGGTGGCCACCAGAACCGCGGGGAACAGCAGCGCCCCCTCTCGCGCGACGGCGGCGACGCCGGCCACCACCAGTAGGCCGGTCATCGCCACCAGCAGGCCGGGTCCGCCGTCCACGATCAGCAGCAGCAGTGCACACGCACCCCCCAGCAGGGCGACGGAGAGCAGCCGGGACGTCGGGGCGCCCAGCGTGCACGCAAGTCCACCCCGTCCCACCGACCGGTCGCTCTCGACGTCGGGCGCCGTGTTGGCCAGGTGCACCGCGACGCCGACCAGCGCTCCGACACCCACCCAGGAGGCCCGCACCGGTGCCGAGGGGTCCACGAGAGTCGAGACCACCACAGGGATCGCCGCGAAGGCGACCGCGTACGGCACCGGCGAGGCCGGCGTGTCCTTCAGCCACAGGTTGTATCCCCAGGCGGCCAGGACGGCGGCGACGTGCCATCCACCGGCAACCGGTCCGAGCAGCGCGACCGACAGCACGACGCTCGAGACGAGCGCGCCCACGGCAGCCGACCGCAGCGTTCGTGCGTCCACCATGCCGCGCACGACCGGCTTCTTCTGCCGGTCGGCCGCGACGTCGTGCTCGGCGTCGTGCGCGTCGTTGCACCACCCCACGGAGAGCTGGCCCAGCAGCACGCAGACCGCCAGCCGAGCGGCAGTCGCACCACTCCCGCCGAGGGCGAGCACGAGCGCCGAGCCGAGGCCGGTCATCGCAAGCGTTGGGCCGGGATGAGCAGCCGAGACGAGTCCGCGGAAGCGCGTGAGCGCCCGTCCCGTGGCCGTGGTCATCGGGCTTCGTGGGCCGGACGTCGGACGAGGGCCCGCGCCGTTCCCACCAGCAGTCGCG
>Ga0316576_10002022_pt1 | contig 11366 bp, 6 predicted proteins | sample S0NA_FD_203075 | JGI IMG/M metagenome (GOLD analysis project Ga0316576, IMG submission 203075) | Rhizosphere microbial communities from salt marsh grasses in Alabama, United States - S0-2_050615r3r5 | ecosystem: Host-associated > Plants > Roots > Rhizosphere | place: USA: Alabama | collected... | reverse complement strand
CAGCCGCGGCGCCTGGCAGAGCAGGGTGGCGTCCACGCTGACCGGCCGTTGGCCCGCGGCGCGGACCCTGGCGACGATGCGCTCCAGCAGTGAGAGGGAGGAGACCCCGCGCAGCGCGGGGTCGCCCGGCGGGAAGTGCTGTCCCAGGTCGCCCAGGGCGGCCGCGCCGAGCAGGGCGTCGCCCACCGCGTGGCTGAGCACGTCGGCGTCGGAGTGGCCGAGCAGCCCGAGGGGATGATCGATCTCCACCCCGCCGAGGACCAGCCGGCGCCCGGCGACCAGCCGGTGGACGTCGTAGCCCGTGCCCACGCGGGCGGCAGCGGCGCCGGCCCCCGGGAGCAACCGCTCGGCGAGGGCGACGTCCTCGGCCAGGGTCACCTTGATGTTCTCCGGGTCCCCGGGCACCAGGCTGACCGGGTGTCCGAGCCGCTCCACCAGCTGGGCGTCGTCGGTGGCCCCGCCCACCCCCGAGGCCTCCGCGTACGCCCGCCGGATCAGCTCGAGGGCGAAGACCTGGGGCGTCTGGGCCAGGTGAAGCCCGGCCCGATCCTCGGTCGCCGCGACCACGCCGCCCGCGCCGCGCTTCACCGTGTCCCGCACGGCGAGGGCCGGGATCGCCGCGCCGCTCTCCCTCGCGGCCGCCACCACCCGCTCGATGAGCGAGGGGCGCACGAGGGGCCGCGCCCCGTCGTGGATCGCCACCAGCCCGCACCGGGCCGGGAGCGCCGCCAGCCCGCGCTGGACCGACTCGGGCCGCTCGGCCCCGCCGGCGACGACACCGCGCACCTTGCCCAGGCCGAGCTGTCGAACCAGCCCCTGCGCCCGCTCGGTCATGTCCGCGGCGACCACGAGCTGGACCCCGTCGATGGCGGGGCAACGCTGGAACGCCTCGAGGGCCCAGCCGAGCAGCGGCCGCCCGGCCAGCGGCAGGTAGGGCTTGGGGAGCTTCGCCCCCAGACGCCGCCCCTGCCCCGCGGCGACGATCAGACCCCAGGTTTCCGCGGGCATGGGGAAGCTACTTGGCGATGATCCGGTCCTGGAGCTGGGAGTAGGCGCTCGGGATGTCGGGGATCGAGTTGCTGTTCGTGTCCGGGAAGGACGAGATGTACTGGACCAGGGCCTGCCAGGCCTTGAGCTCCTGCACGCCAGCGGTGGTCGGGTCGGCGTCGACGAGGTGCGTCGCCGGATCGGTGACCACGGTCTGGCAGTCCGACTCCTTGGCCTCGATCTTCAGCATCCCACCCGAGGCAGAGGAGGCCAGGGACATCATCTGCGCCAGGTACAGGTTGGTCAGGATCTTGTAGCACTTCGTCGTGTCGGTGGGGTCCACGGCCTGGAGCGGGTCACCGATCTTGATGCTGCTCACCGCCATGGTGGGGAAGCCGGCCTTGGCGTACTCGACCTGCATCCCGCCGAACTGCAGGAAGTAGACCTGGCTGCTCAGCATGCCCTGGGCCAGGGCCATCAGCTCGGCGGCGGCCTTGAGGTCCTTGCCGTTGAGGTAGAGCGCGACCAGCGGGGTGCCGGGCTTCTGGTCCGGCCCGACGCTCAGGGGCAGGGCGCGGTAGACGTCAGCCAGCCAGAGCTCGCCGGTCTTGCCCTTCATGATTTCGTCGCGGATGACGCCGCCGGCCTCGATGGCGGCGTCCGCCGGCGCGGTGGGGTTGAGCGTGTTGTACACCTTGAGGTAGGCGTCGGTGATCAGGTTGCCGAGCAGCGTCTCCTGGAAGTACGGGAAGGTCACGTCGAAGCTGGTCTCGGCGACCACCTTGTCGTAGGCCAGCCCGGCGGGCTGGAGCAGGGCGTCGATCTCCTGCTTGTAGCCGTCGATCTGCTGCTGGATCGCGCTGTCCCCCTGGATCGAGTCGTCGATGGGGAGCAGGGCGTAGGTGCTCTTGGCGATCTTGCCCCCGCTGACCTCGAGCTCCAGCTTGCCCAGGTAGCGGCCGTACTTGCCGGTCTGTACGATCAGCGTGTCGCCGACCTTGATCGGCTGGTCCAGCTTGGTGTGGCTGTGGCCGCTGATGATCACGTCGATGCCCGGGGCCTTGGCCGCGAGCTCGCCGTCCTCACCCGAGGCGGTGGTCTCGATGCCCGAGTGGGAGAGGCAGATCACCAGGTCCACCTTGTCCTGGTCGCGGAGCTCTTTGATCATCTTCTTCGATGCGGTGATCATCTCCTCGAAGGTCACCGGCTTGCCGGGCGCGGCGAGCTCGGCCGCGTCCTTGCCCATGATGCCGAACAGCCCGACCTTGAGCCCGTCGGGCAGCGTCTTGATCAGCTTCTTGACGATGGTCCCGTCCTTGGTGAACGCCTCCAGGGCGTCGTCGGCCGGGTCGGTGGCGTCGAAGACCATGTTGCTCTGGACGATGGGCACCTTGAAGCCGTTCGTGACCCCGGCGCCGATGAAGGCGGCGAGGGCCTTGCTGGTCCACTCGAACTCGTGGTTGCCCAGCGTCACCGCGTCGTAGCCCATGGCCTGGAGCAAAGACATCTCCGGGGCCTTGGTCGTGTCCAGCCAGCCGAACAGCGAGCCCATCGTGAAGTCGCCGGAGTCGAGCAGGAGCAGCGGGGTCGAGCCCGCTGCGCTGCGCTCGCTCTTGATCTTGGCCGCCAGGCGCGCGATGCCGCCCAGGGTCGCGTCGTCCCCGGTGGTCGCCGGCGTGTAGTCCGCGTTGGGCGCGAGCCCCTCGAGCTGGGCGTGGATGTCGTTGGTGTGGAGGATGATCAGCTTGTGGGTCGCCCCCGCCGGTCCGTCCGGCGCGATGTCCGATACGGCGCCGTCGCCCGCGTCGGGCGTCTGGCTGTCCACCGTGCTGTCGGGCACGGCGCTGTCGGGCGTGGGCTTGTCGTCGTCCGAGCAGCCAACGGCCCAGAGGAGGGCGAGGGCGAGAGCGGACGCGGCCAGGCGATGCATGGTGACCTCCCAGTTGTGTCGTTGGATGGGGGCACGTTACCCCAGGCCGGCACCCGTGTCACCCTGCGCCGTGTGCAACACGGAGATTGCAGTGGGAGGTCCGCTGCCCCGCCGGGGCCCCCAACCACGCGATAGTACGTCCGCCGATCTGGGCACGGGGTTCGCATGGAGCTGGCCCATGCAGATCTCACGGTGCCTCGTGCTGGTGCTTGCCGCGTCGGTGTCGGTGGCGTGCGATCCGGGGATCTTGAGCGGTGGGGAGCCCGTCCTCGAGCCTGACGTGTTCGCCCTCCAGCCCGACGCCGGACCGGTCGAGCCCGGGCCCGACGGAGCGGTCTCGCCCGGAGCGGACGCCGTGGTGGCGCCGCTGGACGCCGTGGTGCCAGCGCCGGACACGCAGCCGCCGAAGGACCGCACGGGGTGTGTTGAGGGGAATTACCTGCCCTACAGGGGCGACCTCCACACCCACACCTCTTACTCGGACGGCGAGGGCACCCCGGCCGCGGCGATCAAGTACGCCCGCGACACCTCGGGCCTCGACTTCCTCTCGGTCACCGATCACGTGAACAAGCTGACCGTCACGGAGTACAAGCAGTGCAAGGCGGCGGCCGACGCGGCGAACAACCCCGGCACCTACGTCGCCTTCTGCAGCTACGAGGCCCAGTTCGGCGGTCACGGCAACTTCCTCTTCGCGCCGTCCATCATCCCGATGCCCAGCAGCCGCAAGGAGTTCTACAGCGCGCTGGTGGCCTGCGCGCAGTGCGTCGGGCAGTTCAACCACCCGGGCAGCGACAAGTTCCCCTGGCCGGACTGGACCTACAACAAGGCCGCCGACGCGCAGCTCCATATGATCGAGATGGCCGGCTTCGCGCTGCCCGAGTACATCGAGGCGCTGGACGCTGGATGGCACGTGGCGCCGGCCTGGAACAGCGACACCCACAGCGCCAACTGGGGCTCCAGCGGTCGGCGCACGGTGATCTTCGCCAAGGATCTGACGCGCAACGAGCTGCGCGCGGCGATGCGGGGGCACCGGACCAACGCGGCCAACGACAAGAACGCCGCGCTGGTTCTCAAGGCCGACGGCTGCTGGATGGGATCGACCCTTGGTGGATGGACCAGCGCCAGCTTCACGGTCGAGGCCACCGACCTCAACGCCGGCGACGGCTTCAAGAACGTGCAGCTGCGCGGTCCCACCGGCAAGCAGCTCGCCTCCGTGAGCTGCGGCGACAAGACCGTCTGCACCGGGACCCGCAAGCTGACGCTGAAGCCGCCGACCTACGTCTTCGCGCTGGCGACCCAGACGGACGGGAACCACGTCGTCTCGGCGCCGATCTGGTTCGCCCCCTGAGCCCTGGCGTATCGAAGCGCTTGAAATCGCCCATCAACTGTGAGTCGATACGGGTGGGTGAATACCGCCCGGGCAGAGCGGGTCCACGACAAGAGCAGCGGAGGACAAGATGACGGCGAAGATGGTCACGGTCACGTTTCTGTTCCTCGGCCTGGGGGGGGCGCGGGCCGAGGCCGCGCCCGACGCGAAGACGATCGTCAAGCGCGCCATCGACCACCAGGCCTTCAACCTGCCCGGGGCCGAGATGAAGATGGAGATGCTCCTGCGCAACCGGCGAGGCGGCGTCCAGGAGCGCAAGCTGTTCTCGCGCACCAAGCAGAAGGGCGGTCTCAACATGACGTTGACCCGCTTCGTCGCGCCGCCCGACGTCGCCGGTACCTCGTTCCTGTTCCTGGAGAAGGAGGACCAGGATGACGAGCAGCACATGTACATGCCGGCGCTGAAGATGGTGAAGCGGATCGTCGGGGCGCAGAAGAACGCGCGCTTCATGGGCAGCGACTTCACCTACGCCGACATGGAGTCCCGGGATCTGGACGCTGCGGCCCACCGCAAGCTCGCGGACGAGAAGATCGGCGCCACCGACTGCTACGTGATCGAGGCGATCCCGAAGAACCGCTCGGCCTACAGCAAGATCCAGACCTGGATCCGCAAGAAAGACCTGGTCTTCGTCCGCACGCGCTTCTTTGATCCCAAGGGTAAGCTGCTCAAGGAGCTCTTCATCAAGGAGGTGCGGAGCGTGGGGAGCACGCCGGTCCCGACGCGGATCAAGGTCACCAACCGGCAGACCGGGCACTCGACGCTGCTCGTGATCTCGGCGATCAAGGCCCGCGCCGACCTGCCTGACGACCAGTTCACCATCCGCGAGCTGAAGAAGCGGTGACGCGGGGCTCGCCCCTACTGATCGCGCTGCTCCTCGCGCTGGGGCCGGCGTCGGCACCGGCCCAGGAGCAGCTCGAGGACCCGGCGGACAAGGACGACTGGGACGAGCAGGCCAAGCCGCCCCCGGCGTCGCAGCCGACCGAGGAGCTCGGCGACCCGGCGGACAGGGACGACTGGGACGAGAAGGCGCGGCCAACCGGGGAGGGCGCCGCGCCGGTGAAGGCGCCGCCGACGGCGGGGACCCTCGAGTCGCCGGTGAGCTGGGGCTGGGACGCGACGCTCCGCATGGGCTTCGACCCCGGCTACGCCACAGATGTCGACGGCAACTCCGAGGACATGATGGTGCTGCGCGGGCTGGCCACGGCCCGCCTGCAGTACAAGCCGCGGACGGGGCTGCGCCTGATGATGAGCGCGCAGCTGATCTACCGCATGGTGATGCGCCGCTCGCCGGACGACGAGGGGCACTTCGGACACATCAGCCGCAACAACCTGGAGCCCCGGATCCAGGACACCTTCGTCGAGCTCTCCACCTCCTGGCTCGACGCCACCGTCGGCTTCGTCACCACGGTGTGGGGCGCGAACACGCTGATCAACCCGAACGACCAGCTCTCGGTCCGGGACCTGCGCGACGGGCCGACCCTCGACCCGGACGACCTGCGCATCCCCTCGCCCACGCTGAAGCTCGAGGCCTACCGCGGCGACTTCCGCGCGTCGCTGGTCTGGCTCCCCGGGTTCAAGCCGAACCAGGTCGACATGTTCGGCAGCGACTACGCCTTCTTCGGGCCCGGGGCGGGCCACGTCAAGCTGGGCACGATCCTCGAGGCCCTGGTGGACAACTCCATCGAGGGTCAGATCCAGGACTCGCTGCTCCACTCGCAGATGCCGCGGATGTTCAACGGCAGCATCATCGGCACGCGGGTCTCCTACTCGACCCACGGCTGGGACCTGGCGGCGCAGTTCTGCTACGCCATGACCCGCACGCCGCTCTACCGCCTGCGGCAGGACTTCGTCGCCTCGGCGCTGCCCCTGCTGCAGAAGCCGTTCGGCGCCTTGACCGGCCAGGATCTTCGCGCCTTCGAGCAGGCGCTGCTGCTCTCCGACCCCTGCCCGGTGCCGGAGCAGTGCGGCCGCCCCATCGAGTCGTCGTTTCGGCGCTACCACCAGGTCGGTCTCAGCGTGACCAAGCCGATCTGGAAGCTGGTGGCCAGCCTGGACATCAGCTACTCGGATCCCCAGCCCTACGTGCTGGGCGGGCCGACGCCGTTCCTCAACGACGAGCCCGGCTGGTTCACGACCTCGTACCTCACGCGGGTGCTGTTCTCCAACCTCGGGCTCCAGTACACCTACGGCGAGTCGCTGCAGCTCACGCTCGAGGGCTGGCACGAGCTGCAGATCGACTACCTGGAGCTCGATGCGGCCACTCGCCCCCCGCTGCTGCTCGGCGGACCGAACCGCGCCGGCGCCGCGCTGCTGGCCCGCTACTCCTGGGCCCGCGCCAACCTGGTCTTCGAGCTCGCGGCCTACGCCGAGATCCTCTACCCCGGCGTGACGTTGATCCCCCAGGTGACCTACCGCATCGGCGACCACCTGCGTATCTTCGCCGGCGCGACGGTCTTCGACGGCCGCTCGGGAAGCCTGACCGACAGCGCGGACCCGGGGAGCAGCACCGGGGCGCTGCTCGACCCCAACGACCAAGTCTACGTCGGGATTACCGGGTTCCTTTAGCCGTGTGGTACGATCGTTTGGTGACCTTGCTGAGCAGGCGTCTTGCCCTGGGTCTGATACTGCTGCTCCTCGGCCCCGGGTGCACGTCCAGCACCTCGCCCGGAGCGGACGGGGCGATGGCTGATCTGCTACACGTGGACGGCCGCTTGGACGACGCTCCCTCGGACGGGACCGCGAGCTCCGACCGCGCGCCCGTGTCCGACGCGGTCACGTCCGACCAGGCCGACCAGAAGGCGCCCCCCGGCGGGTGCAAGAGCGACTCCGACTGTGACGACGGCGACGGCTGCAACGGCGAGGAGCGCTGCGACGTCGCCAGCGGCGCCTGCCTCCCGGCGCTCTCGTGGACCTGCCCCGCGGCCCCGCCGGAGTGCAACCAGAGCGGCGGATCGCCGGGGCCCACCGCCAAGCAGGTCAAGGCGATCCCCGGCGTCACGGGGTTTCGGCTGCAGGACCAGAACCTGTGGACGGCGAGCTACGCGACGATCAGCGCCATCGAGGCCCACCCGTCGACCTCCGCCGCGACCCTGGACACGGTGCTGCAAAACCTCAACCGCACCGGCAACCAGAGCACCAAGCCGTCGCTCTTCTGCCTGAACAGCTGGTTCCAGTGGAATTCCGGAGATGTCGGCGTGACCTACTGGTACCCGCAGGGCATCACCGGGTCCGCCTCCGGCGTCCCCGGGGTCGGCAGCTACAACGGGCACTACCTGGTCCTGGTCTCCTGGTACCACAAGCCCGAAAATGACCCGAGCACCTCGGTCAACAAGGGCGTCCGCATCGCGGTCGCCGACATCACGACCATCTCCAGCACCAGCTACCGTCTCGTGCTGCTGGTGGAGCCGACGGGGACGGCGAGCTACAAGCCGATCACGATCCACGCTGGCGGTATCGCCTGGTACAAGGACTGGCTCTACGTCGCCGACACCAGCAAGGGGCTGCGCGTCTTCGACATCAAGCGGTTCATCAAGGTCAAGACCGGCGACAGCAACGCCATCGGCCTGGTCGCCGCGACGAACGAGTACCACGCGTTCAACTACCTCTACATCCTGCCCCAGGTGAACCGCTACACGCTCTGCGCCAAGTCCTGCTGCACCCGCTTCTCCTTCCTCTCCGTGGACCAGACCAGCACGCCCCCGTCGCTGATCTCGGGCGAGTACAGCTCGGGCAACATCTACGGCCGCCTCGTGCGCTGGCCCCTGGACCCGGGCAGCGGCAAGCCGGCCACCAAGGGCGGCGCGCTGATCGGCACGGCGGCCTACTTCCCCGGCATCGCCGCCATGCAGGGCGGCAACACCGCCGGCAACCGCGTCTACGTCACCTCCAACGCGAACACCGGGGGCTACGCCGCGTCGCTGCACACGGGGCTGATCGGCGGCGCGGTCACCGCCTACGGCTACCCCAACGGCATCGAGGACCTGCACTACTCGCCGAGCAGCACCAACATGTGGTCCCTCACCGAGTTCCCGGGCCAGCGCTACGTCTTCTCGGTCAAGACCTCCAAGGTGCTCGCCGGCTGTCCGTGAGGCTGCGAACGCCTCAGCGGAGGATCATCCAGCCGGTGTAGCCCAGGTTGCAAAGGCCGGCGGCGAGCCACACCAGCCCCATGACCACGAAGCGCGGCGACAGGTCCGCGACGCGCGCGAGCTCCTCGGGGGAGAGGTTCGTGATCCACGCTCCGTCCGGTCCGCCGAGGGCGATGCGCTTCTCGCGGCCGGTGCCGCGGTAGCCCCCGGCGCGGTCGGTGACGAGATCCTCCACCTCCGTCACCTGGCCCAGGACCCAGACCTCGTCCTCGTGGGCCAGGGTAATCTCCTCCAGCCCGCGCCCGCGGTCGACGGGCCTCCGGAACAGCATGGAGAGACCCCGGGGCAGATCGTCGTGCCGGAGGGTGTGCCGGCTGAGGATGCGGACATTGCGTAGCGGGATCACCGCCTGGCCCGATCCGTCGTCGATCTCAACAGGCTCGCCCAGAAGGCGCGGCTCGAGGGTCCGCTCGTTCTCCCCCTTGCGAGGCGCGGTGGTGCCGGTCACCGGGGCGTAGACCACCTCTCTGCCGGTCAGGGCGGCGTAGAGCACCTCCTTGCCCGAGAGGGGCGCGTGGATCGTGCCCTTCGTGGCCACCCGTCCGTGAAGCCTGACCTGCTGGCCCTGGCCTGCTTCGGCGATGGGCCCCGGGGGCAGCGCGCTGTCGTGGAGCCGGGCCCACCGCCGGTCCCGGCGGTCGAGGCCCAGCATGGCCAGCCCGCCAAAGATCCCGACGAGCCAGCCGACGGACGGGCACGCGCTCAGTACGACCCCACCGAGGGTCACAAGCACCCAGAACGCCGCGCGCTTGGCCTGCGACACGCGTGTCTCCTGCGCTAGAGCAGCTCGATCAGGCCGCTCTGGCCGTCGAAGCGCACCCGCATCCCGCTCTCCAGCCGCTTGGTCAGGCCCTTGACGCCGACCACCGTGGGCAGGCCCATCTCCCGGGCGACGATGGCCGAGTGGGAGAGCAGCCCGCCCCGCTCGACCAGCAGGCCGGAGACCGACGGGTAGAGCGGGATCCAGCCCGGGTCGGTGCGCATGGTGACCAGGATTTCGCCACAGAGCTCCATGTCGTCGTCGGGCGACATGATCTTCTTCACCGTGCCCTCCACCTGCCCCGGGCAGCAGCCGGTGCCCCTGAGGCAGTTCTCGGGCAGGTCCTCGTCCACGGGCGCGGCCTCGGGCTGGCCCAGGTCGTTTCCCCAGTAGACCGGGCCGCGGGTGATGATGCGCGGCGGCGGATCCATCGCCTCGTAGCCCGCGTACTGCTCCTTGCGCAGGGCGATGAGCGGCCGCAGCTCCTCGGTGGTCAGCGTGCCGTCGAAGCAGGACGCCATCTCCTGCACGGTGATGTAGAAGATGTCCTCGGGGCGGTCGATGATGTCGCGGGCGGTGAAGTCGCGTCCCATGCCGTGGAACATGGCGCGGACGATGCCGTAGACCCGCGTGCGGCAGAAGCGCAGGTTCTCGCGGTTGCGCACCGCGCGCCGCGCGTGGCGCAGCGACCAGAGGTAGATCGCCCGGCGCGGGCCGCGCAGCTCGGCGAGCACCTTCTGCTCCGCCTGCTCGCGGATCTCCCGCTCGCGCTGCTCGTAGGTCGACAGATCTACCTGCCCCGCGCGCAGGTAGTTCTTGAGCGTGACGAAGAGGAACGAGGGGTCCTGGTGCAGATCCTTCTGCTCGAGCTTCATCTCGCTCATGCAGCGGAAGCCGTAGCTCTCGATGTAGCGCTTCACGCGCTCGTAGAACACCGTGTGCTCCGACTGGTTCAGCGCCTCGAGCAGGTCCGCGGCGGGGGTCTCGAGCAGCAGCTCGCGCAGGGCGGGGATCCCGTTTGCCTCGCCGGCCATGCGGATCAGCTCGCGCGTCGGCTCGGCCGACTCCATGTTGCCCTCGCCGGCGAGGAGGTCGTTCTGCAGCCCGTCGCCCAGGTGGCCGAGCCAGGACCCGGTCAGCTTCTTCAGCACGCCGAAGTGGACCATGCAGAGGTAGTCGTTGATGATCGGCGCCTTCCACTGGCGCAGCAGGCGCTCCTCGAGCTCCTTGTAGTCCTCGTAGATCGCGTCGGCCGGCATCCGGCTGTAGTCCCGGGCGCGGAACTCGTCGTAGACCCGGTAGAAGTAGGCGAGGAAGTCGTCCACGAGCTTCTGGGCCGTGAGGTGGAAGTAGAAGAACTTCCCGCCCGTGACCAGGCGGCGGATTTTGGCCGGCAGCTCTTCCTGGAACCCGGGCGGTTTGATCCGGTCGGCGATCTCGTCGGCCAGCTGGTGCGGCGTGCCCATCATCGTCTCCATGAAGGCACGGTTGTACTTGAAGCCGGGCAGGATGCTGGTCAGCTTGTACCAGTTGAGGATGTTGTAGAACACGCGGCCGTGGATGCTGCCCAGCATGTTCTTCAAGAACGGCTCCATGTTGCGGATCTCGGCCGGGGGGACGAGCAGGATCTCGCAGAACTGGACGTAGACCTGGTGGTAGACGTAGTGGGCGAAGGAGAAGGTCAGCGGCAGCGTGATCCCGCCGTAGCTCTCGACGATGTTCGAGTTGTCCCAGATGTGCAGCTTGCCGCTCGAGGGGCGCACCGGCGTGGTCACCGGCCGGGCCTGGAGCAGGTAGATCTCGCCCCCGCGGATGCCGAGCTCGATGTCCTGCGGGAACTGGTAGAACGCCTCGATCCGGCGCCCCAGCTCCGCCAGGCGCGCGAGCTCGTCCGCCGAGAGCGCGGGCTGCTCCTGCCGCTCCGCTGGCACCGGGACCTCGTCCAGGCCGTCGCCCGTCGCCCTGGCGAGCAGCATCGAGGTCTTGGAGGCGATGGTGCTGCTGCGCACCTCGCCGCTCTGCTTGTCGATGATAAAGGTGTCGGCGTCGAGCAGCCCGGAGACCAGGCCCTCTCCCAGGCCGTAGACCGCGTTGATGGTCAGCACGTCGGGGTCGCCCTTGATCGGGTCGCAGGTGAACATCACGCAGCTCACC